>ERZ773072.1749-NODE-1749-length-10549-cov-51.488184_pt1 | contig 10549 bp, 7 predicted proteins | sample MGYA00580617_ERZ773072 | MGnify/ENA primary metagenome ERZ773072 (study PRJEB29015, sample SAMEA2737970) | human oral metagenome | biome: human oral; feature: human-associated habitat; material: dental | place: China | collected 2122 ... | reverse complement strand
AGCGCTCACCCAACGGACAGGCGATCTATCGTCTTCGTCCCGTAGACTTAGACTCTATCCCCGAAGGCATGGCTCCAAAAGAAGCCAGCGACCTGAAGGCCTTCCAGCGCTACTATAAGATGATCCCCCTCATCAAGTAGCTCCCTATTATATTATATCACTTAATTACGACTCCAACTCTTATGAATATGAAGAAGCTTAGCATGGCCCTGACCACCCTCTTCGGTATCGGCCTCCTTATCTTCAACAGCTGCGGTACGGTACCCATCACGGGCCGTCGCCAGCTCAACCTCGTCTCCGATGGTGAGATCCTCGCTGCCAGTGCGACACAGTATCGCCAATTCATCAGCAAGTCTCAGCTCAGCCACAATAGCACGTACAACAACAAGGTCACTCAGGTGGGCCGTCGGCTGGCTGCTGCTACTAACATCTATCTCAAGCAGAATGGCTACGAATCTATGCTCTCGACTCTGAGCTGGGAATTCAATGTAGTCGACAGCAAGCAGGTCAATGCCTTCTGTATGCCAGGTGGAAAGATCGTCGTCTATACAGGACTTCTGAACCTCGTCGGTAATGGTGCCCATTCTGACGATGAGCTCGCAGCCGTTATGGGTCACGAGCTGAGCCATGCACTGGCTAAGCACGCCAACGAACGTATCAGCAACCAGATGCTCATGCAGGCTGGCGGACAGCTCCTCGGAGCTACTGTAGGCTCGCGCTCGGGGATGCTGAGTGGGATCCTGAACCAAGCCTATGGTCTCGGTGCTCAGGTCGGCGTACTCCTCCCCTTCGGTCGTAAGCAGGAATATGAAGCTGACAAGATGGGGCTTGTACTGATGGCTATCGCTGGCTATGATCCCCGCTATGCAGTGAACTTCTGGCAGAAGATGGCCCAGTCAAAGGGTGGCGGTCAGCAGAGTGAACTCCTAAGCACTCACCCCAGTGATGCCAACCGCATCAAGGCAATCGAAGCCTACCTACCCACTGCTCTCCAATATTACAAGGGCCAGGGTAGCGCACCTGCAAGTAGCTACTCGGGATCGTCTAGCCAGTCTCGTCGTCAGAGTAACGCGCGTAGCGTACGTGCTAATGACGTAGCAAACTACCTCAACAACAGATAGTAGAAAGGACTTCCTATCAACATTTCATAGAAGAGCCCCATGCTATGAGCGAAGAACACTCATAGCATGGGGCTACCACAATCCTCGTAAATAGTAATATGGGTAAATACCACTGGTCTATAGAGCGCGTAGAGCAGCTGCGCCAACTCATACTCAGCCATCGCAATATCATCATCCTCCCCCACACAGCTCCCGATGGTGATGCTTTGGGAAGTACCTTAGCTTGGGCAAAGGTCCTTCAGACAATACATCCAGAGGCTACCATCCGTGTCCTCAGCCCTGACCGTATCGAGAACTACCTCAGCTGGCTTCCTCTCCTTGATGAGCTTCTGATCTATCCTGACGCTGAAGAAGAGAGCCTTAGAGCAATTCATAAAGCTGACCTCCTCTTTCACCTCGATCACAACCAGCCAAGCCGCCTGCGCTATACCCCACTCATTGAGGCCACAGAGCAGTCCAAAGCTCCCCACGTCCTCATTGACCACCACCTCGACCCTGACCCCACGTTTACTCTGAACTTCAGCTATCCTGAAGCCTCTGCAACTTGTGAGCTGATCCACGCCCTTACCCTATCTCTAGGCTGGGAGCAGCATATCACATCTGAGGTTGCAACCCTCCTGCTTACTGGGATCATCACCGATACGGGACGCTTCATGTATAGTCACCTCTCGCCAGAGCTCTTCACCACGACTTCTGACCTCTTGGCTCGTGGAGCAGACTACCTACATATCATCGATCGTCTCACCTACCACAATCCCGAGATACAAGTTCGTCTCCAGGGCTACGTCCTCGATCAGAAGCTCGAGCTCTATCCCGAACTCCGTGCGGCCTGTATCATCCTTACTCAAGAGGAACTTCAGCGCTTCGGGGCAACAAAGGGTGATACGGAGGGGCTGGTAAATATCCCCTTGACTATCGAGGGAATTGACTGCTGTTGCTTTATCCGAGAGGATAAGACTCAAGTCAAGCTCTCCTTCCGATCCACGGGTACCTTTCCCGTCAACCAACTTGCCAGCACAGGCTTTGGAGGAGGAGGACACCTCAATGCCGCAGGAGCTGAGCACCAAGGCTCTATCCAAGAGGCTAAAAATATCTACCTTTGTGAACTAAGGAAACTGAGAGCTCAAGAAGCCATCTAAGCTCATCACCACCGTCCAGCAAGCATAGACAGAAATAATGAATAGACTTATCACCCATCGCATCGCCCTGCTCCTACTGCTTCTCATCCCCGTGTTGGCACTGGGAAGTTGCAAGAAGAATCGCTCCATTAAGCCTCTCTCCCAACTCAAGAGAGAGCAGCGCCAAGCGATTGACCGACTGATCAAGGAATCATCATTCACAGTGAAGGAGCTCAATAGCGAGACACTACCCTCGACCATTGCCCCCGATGTATTCTATCGTCTATCCAATGGACTATATATACGTGTGCTTGACAAGGGGACGACCCGCCCTGAAGCAAATAAGACCACTGTCTCGGTACAGCTGAAGGGCTACTTCTTCAATGTATCGCAGTCCAAGGGAGCAATCTTCGACAACCTCACAGAGACCAATGTCCGTCCTCTCTTCTTCCAATATGCCTTATGGGAGACCAGCGAAGGGAAGACCCACTACCGTTCTCTCAACGAAAGTGGCGTCTATGAAGACCTTATCTGCGAAGGGGTTGCTTTCCCTATGTCGCTGCTCGGTGATGGAGCTATCGTACAGCTCATCATCCCCTTCGACCTCGGTCCCTCACAAAACTATACCGCTGGTAATAGCCTCTTCGTAGAGAAGGCGGTCTATACCTTCTACACGAAGCCCCAGCAATAACCTTCTTCTCCTCACCTTATGACACTCATCAAGTCCATCTCGGGTATACGAGGGACTATCGGTGGACACGTCTCCGATGGCCTCAACCCCATTAGCACGGCGCAGTTCACAGCTGCCTATGCCTCCTTCATCCGCCAGCAGACAAAAAAGGCTCGCCCCCTGATTATCGTGGGGAGAGATGCCCGCATCTCTGGCATTATGGTCAACCGCATCGTCACGGGGACGCTCCTCGGAATGGGATGTGATGTCATCGACATCGGGCTCGCCACAACGCCTACGACCGAAATGGCAGTCACAGGGAAGCAGGCTGATGGGGGGATCATCCTCACGGCAAGCCACAACCCCAAGCAGTGGAATGCCCTCAAGCTACTCAATAGCCGTGGCGAATTCCTAAGCGATGCCGATGGGAAAGAAATCCTACGTATCGCCGAGAGCGAAGGCTTTAACTTCTCTGATGTCGATAGCATCGGAGGCATTCTGAGCGAGGAGAGCTATTTGGATGAGCATATCCAAGCAGTACTTGCTCTTCCATCTGTTGACGCCAAAGCTATACGCCAGGCAGACTTCCACGTCGCCTTTGACAGCGTCAACTCTGTGGGTGGCATTGCTCTACCAGCCCTCTTTGAGGCTCTTGGAGTCAAGCACGTCACCGCTCTCAATGCTGAGCCTACGGGACACTTTGCTCACAATCCCGAGCCACTCCCTGAGCACCTCACAGAAATTTGTTCGGCTATCGGATCCAGCAAGGTTGATGTAGGCTTCGTTGTAGACCCTGACGTAGACCGCTTAGCCATCATTGATGAGCGTGGCACTTTCTTCGGCGAAGAATATACGCTGGTTGCAGTATCAGACTACCTACTCCAGCTGAATGGAGGGGGAAATACAGTCTCCAACCTCAGCTCGACCCGTGCTCTGCGTGACGTCACAGAGCGTCATGGCGGTAGCTACACGGCAGCAGCAGTAGGCGAAGTCAACGTAGTCACAAAGATGAAGGAGACGGGTGCACTCATTGGTGGAGAAGGGAATGGTGGTGTGATTTACCCCGAGCTCCACTATGGACGCGATGCTCTCGTCGGTATCGCTCTCTTCCTCACCCTCCTCGCAAAGAGTGGCAAGAAGGTCAGCGAACTCCGAGCCACCTACCCCAACTATGCGATGAGCAAGCAGCGAGTAGACCTCCCTTCGGATGTTGATGCAGGTGCTCTCTTGGAGCGCTTAGCCAAGGAATACAGCGATAAGGGGGATATCAACCTCATTGACGGGGTGAAGATTGACCTCCCAACAGAGTGGATACATGTGCGCCGCAGCAATACCGAGCCCATCATCCGCATCTACACCGAAGCTCCTACAGCTGAGGAGGCCCAGCGTCTCGCAGACGAATTCAAGGCCGTCCTCCTCTCTTACCTCAACTAAGCAACACACCAAGCCTCACCATGCAGGGAAGCTCCATTGTGACTCCCCGTATTGTGAGGCTTGGTGTTTGTACTTATCATATCACTCACGGTTTACACGACAATTGGCACGTAAGAAGAAAGACCTCCCTCTTTTAGAAGGTATCACGATCACAGGTCTTGCTGGAGAAGGCAAGGCGCTCACCCATGTAGATGGCAAGGTACTCTTTGTCCCCTTCGCTGCACCTAGCGATGTCTGCGATATCCAGATCACGAAAAAGAAGAGCAGCTTCATGGAAGGGAAGATTGCACGTATCGTCACCCCCTCCCCTGAGCGTACCCAGCCCATCTGCTCACACTTCACCATCTGCGGGGGCTGCAAGTGGCAGCACCTCCCCTACTCTCTCCAGCTACAGAGCAAGGACCAAGTCGTCCGCGATGCCCTCCAGCGCATCGGCAAGATCGAGGTAGGCGAATATCTCCCCATCTTAGGCTCAGTGGAAACTGAGCGCTATCGCAATAAGCTCGAGTTCACCTTCAGCCACAAGCGCTGGCTCTTCCCAGAAGAACTCGACGTGCTCAACGCACGTCCCACACCACCAGAGCCCTATGAGCTCTCCGGACTCGGCTACCATCTCCCAGGGATGTTTGACAAGGTCCTCAACATCGACACCTGCTACCTCGGAGCCGAAGTCATGGATGAGATCCGCCTCTTCGTCCGAGACTACTGCTCCGCCCGTCCCGAGGACTATCCTTACTTTGATCTCCGCAAGCAGGAGGGACTGATGCGTACCCTCATGCTACGTACAACCTCTACGGGAGAGATCATGGTTGTTGTCGTCTTCTATCGAGAGGATGAAGCAGCACGCACGGCGCTTCTCACCGCTTTGCAGGAGCGCTTTCCCCAGATCACAGCCCTACTCTACGTCATCAATGGCAAGTGCAATGACACCATTGGGGACCAAGCGATCCATTGCTTCTACGGACGCGAGTACATTGAGGAGGAGATGGAGGGGCTCCGATTCCGTATCGGGCCCAAGTCCTTCTACCAAACCAATAGTCGACAGGCCTACGAGCTTTATAAAGTAGCTCGTGAATTCGCCGAGCTAACTGGCTCGGAGCGCGTCTATGACCTCTATACGGGGACAGGGACGATAGCCAACTTCGTCGCCAGACAGTGTGCCTCTGTCGTAGGTATCGAATATGTACCCGAGGCAATTGAAGATGCACGTGTCAATAGCGAGGTCAATGGCATTGACAACACGCTCTTCTACGCAGGCGACATGAAGGATATCCTCACCACAGACTTCATCAGCGAGCATGGTGAGCCTGACGTCATCATCACCGACCCCCCACGTGCTGGCATGCATGAAGATGTCGTCGCTACGATTCTGCGTGCAGCTCCCCGTCGCATCGTGTACGTCAGCTGCAATCCTGCCACACAGGCTCGTGACCTTCAGCTACTCACCGCAACGGGCGAGTACAGTGTGACGAAGTCCCGTGCAGTGGACATGTTCCCGCACACGCATCATATCGAGAACGTCGTACAGCTCGTACGCCGCTAGTCCTCTCCCCTAATTCCCCAAACTATGCTTCAGAAGATCCTTGCATCCCTGCGTCGTCCGACAGTGCTCTTCCTACTTGTCGGCATCGCTATTGCCATAGCTACGGCTGTCTTCCTGAGGCATAGGACTCGGCAAGCGACAGCGAGAGAACTCCAAGCAGAGCAGTTGCGTCTCCCCGATACGCTCCGAGTCGTCACGCTCTCAGGTGCTACGACCTTCTTCATCTACCGCGATGAACCGATGGGATACCAGTACGAACTGGTGCGCCTCTTTGCTCAAAGCCACAAGCTCCCGCTGAAGCTCTACGTCACTCACAGCATGGAGGAGGCTGAAGCAATGGTTGAGCAAGGGCATGTCGATCTCTGTATCACCCCTCAGGCTATGACCCACTCTGCTAAGGAGCGCCTACGCTTTGCGGGGCCTGAGGTGATGACAGGACTGGTACTTGTCCAACGCAAAGCCAAGACAGGCGATAGCATCCCCTACATCCAAGATGTAGCAGGCCTACTTGGTAAAGAGCTGACTGTCATGGCTGGCTCACGCGCCGAGGAGCGTATTAAGCGCCTTGAAGAGCAGCTTGGAGGCAAGATCCTCATACGTGAGATTACAGCCGATACCATTAGTACGGAAGACCTCATCGCTCAAGTCGCCAGCCGAGAGATTAACTATACGATCGCTGATGCAGACTTGGCTAAGCTCAGCAAGACCTACTACCCTCAGCTGGACATTTCGCTGGAGGTTGGCTTTGAACAGCGTCTTCGCTGGTTTGTCTCGCCCAAGGCTATTGGACTCGCTTATGCCCTGGATAAGTGGGCGAAGGATATCCCCGAAGACCAAGGCTTCCATGAGATCTATAAGCGCTACTTCGAGCTCAGCAAGTCTGATGACGGAGAGGAATCTCCTCATCCCAATACCCAGACAAAGGGAGAGCGTGAGCTTCCGACCAAGGAGAAAATAAAGGAGCCGTCGCATGGGACTCAGCCAGCTCGTCCATCGACTCCCTCTACCACAGAGAAGCAGCCCAAGGAAACCGCTACACACGAACCGACTCCCAGTGGTGGTTACGGTATCTCACGCTTTGACAAGCTCTTCGAGAAGGAGGCACGACGCATCGGCTGGCCCTGGCAGGTATTGGCCTCCATCGCCTATCAGGAGTCAAACTTCCGCCCCGAGGTCGTTGGCTGGTCAGGCGCTCGCGGACTAATGGGTATCATGCCCCGAACGGGTAAGATCTACGGTGCTTCGGTCAAGCAGCTCCTTGATCCTGCAGTATCCGTTCGCGTTGCAGTGGACTGTCTAAAGTCCATTGACGCACTCTTCCAAAAGCAACTCACCGACCCAGAGGAGCGTATCAAGGTTACCCTTGCAGCCTACAACGCTGGACCTGCACACCTGCAGGATGCTATCCGACTGGCAGAGAAGTACGGCTACTCCTCTACTCGCTGGGAGGGCGGTATCGAGACTGCTCTACGATTGAAGAGCGAAGCGAAGTACTACAATGACCCCGTCTGCCGAGCAGGCTATCTCCGAGGTAAGGGCGTCGCACGCTACGTCGACGAGGTCATCTCCCGCTACCACGGCTACCTCAGCCGAACAAAGTAATCCTCCGTCATCCTCTACGATATCAGAGGGGGCGGGAAGCACTGGTCTTCCCGCCCCCTTCTCTTTTATCCCACTGATTATCTATGAAATCACTCCGACACCTTTCTCTCAGCCTGCTTCTCGGCTGTTGCCTCTCCCTCCAGGCGAGCAATACCAGCCCCACGAGCTATGTCGATCTGGTCAATCCCCTCGTCGGTACTCAAAGCACCTTCGATCTTAGCTCGGGCAACACCTACCCCGTCATCTCCCGTCCTTGGGGGATGAATAGCTGGACGCCCCAGACGGGGAAGATGGGAGATGGCTGGCAGTACAGCTATCAGGCGACCAAGCTACGAGGGCTCAAGCAGACGCACCAGCCCAGTCCATGGATCAACGACTACGGGCAGTTCTCCCTACTACCGATGACGGGGAAAGCTCCTGTCTTTGACGAGGAGAAGCGCGCCTCATGGTTCAGCCACAAGGCGGAGGAGGCTCGTCCCTATTCCTATGAGGTCTATCTGGCTGACTACGAAACACGTGTCCGCATGGCTCCCAGTGAGCGTGCCGCTGTCTTTGAGGTCGAGTTCTCCCGTATGGCACGACCCGAGGAGCGCTGGATAGTAGTGGATGCCTTTGACTCAGGCTCCGAGATTCAGCAACTGGACCGCTATACCATAGCTGGTATCAGCCGTAAGAATAGTGGCGGAGTGCCTAAGGGCTTCGCGAACTACTTCATCGTGCGCTTCACCGATCCGATCCGTCTCGTGCGTGAGGAGCGCAAAGGCAAAGGCGGACGACACGCCCTTGTTGCTGTAAATCTCGCTGGCGAGAAGGTAAGCTCTCCAACGACCTTCTATGTTGCCTCCTCGTTCATCAGCCGTGAGCAAGCCGAGCTTAACCTAAGAGAAGTAGCCCCTCGGAGCTACCAGCAAGTCCGCGAGGAAGGCAAAGCTGAGTGGGAGAAGCAGCTGAGCCGTATAGCTGTCACCGATAGCCCTGATCGCGTGAGCACCTTCTACAGCTGCCTCTATCGCTCACTCCTCTTCCCCCGACGCTTCTATGAGATTAATGGCAAGGGGGAGGTCGTCCACTACAGCCCATACAATGGGCAGATACTCCCTGGCTACCTCTATACCGACACAGGCTACTGGGATACCTTCCGAGCCCTTATGCCGCTGATCCACCTTGTATATCCTGAAGAGGGAGCGAAGATGGCTGAGGGGATGATGAATGCCTACCGCGAGAGTGGCTTCTTCCCCGAATGGGCGAGCCCTGGACACCGGGACTGCATGGTGGGAAATAACTCCGCTTCGGTCATCGCAGATGCCTTCGTCAAGGGGCTGGGACGTATTGATCCGAAGGAGCTCACCACAGCGCTACTCCACGGGGCCAACAACGAGCACCCAAATATCCGCTCCACCGGACGCCTCGGGTATAAGTACTACAACAAGCTCGGCTATGTACCCTCCGATGTAGGGATCAACGAGCATGCTGCCCGAAGCCTTGAGTATGCCTACGACGACTGGTGTATTCTCCAGGCCCTTCAGAAGGCAGGAGCCTCAGCTGATCAGCAGCAGCTCTACGCCGAGCACGCGATGAACTACCGCAAGCTCTACGACCCCAGCATCGGCTGGATGCGCGGGCGCCGGCAGGATGGCTCCTTCCAGTCCCCCTTCTCCGTCTACAAGTGGGGAGATGCCTTTACTGAAGGTAATTCACTCCACTATAGCTGGTCCGTCTTCCATGACGTGCAGGGACTCATCGATCTTATGGGCGGGGATAAGGCTTTCACTCGCAAGCTCGACAGCATTTTTACCCTCCCTCCCGTCTTCGACGACAGCTACTATGGCTTCGTCATCCACGAGATCCGTGAGATGCAGATCATGGATATGGGTAACTACGCCCACGGTAACCAGCCCATACAGCACATGATCTACCTCTACGACTACGCAGGGGAGCCTGCCAAGACACAGTACTGGGTACGCGAAGTCATGCGCCGCCTCTACTCCGACCGCCCCGACGGCTATTGCGGAGACGAGGATAACGGGCAGACCTCGGCATGGTATATCTTCTCTGCCCTGGGCTTCTATCCCGTGACACCAGCACTCGGGCAGTATGCTATCGGTACACCTTACTTCCGAGAGGTCCGCCTATCGATGCCCGAGGGGAAGAGCTTCGTCATCCGTGCCTCCGATCCCAGCGTCCCCTACATCCAGTCAGCACGGCTCAATGGCAAGCCTTGGGAGAAGACCTATATCGACTATGAGACGCTACGACGTGGAGGCTCGATGACCTTCACCCTCGGGGCTAAGGCCTCCTCATGGGGTACACACGCCTCCGCTCGCCCCTACTCTTTCTCGAGAGCGAAGAAGTAGTCTCCTCCACACCATCCACTTAAATTTGCCCCCACAGCAGGTTAGTTCATCAAATAACCTACTGTGGGGGCCGATCATATATAGCACCTTGAGACTGTTGCCTTAGCGTCCTGTACTCTATTTAGAGTGCTAAGGCATCGTACGCCCAGCTCCCCGATATGCCCCTCCCAAGAGATACGCAAGCCCTTCGCCTCATCGCGGGTATTCCTCTTATCCAGCGGAGGGAAAAGTGCTATTCTCATGAAGAAAAAGTGCCTTCCCGTAGTGGTATTCTTCTATCTATGTACGTAGTCTTAAAGACCAGACACGTAAATCCAAATATCCACGTACGGAGATATTAGAGCCACATACGTAGTCCAAACTTATCTGCCACTCATCCACAACTTTTATCCATACGCGGAGCAACACAATCTAATAGAGGTCACTTCACGAAGCTATATAGCTTTCTTCGCCATCCTATATAGCTCTACACACGTACTCATAGACCTATCATGAGCCCATTGTGCAAGATTACCTCTCCATTACTCATACCTTCTTCCCACGAAAATCGGAGTCTTTAGGCTGAGAGATGCGAAGGAGAAAAGTGCAAGCTGTAAAGAGATGGCCTTGCGCAATGGTCTCACCTTAGAAATAGCCTATGAGGTGCTTGCTGTGACCAGTACTGGTCAAATCGTCAACCAGTACTGGTCAATTTTCTTGCCCATATC
>ERZ773072.1748-NODE-1748-length-10554-cov-44.988666_pt1 | contig 10554 bp, 7 predicted proteins | sample MGYA00580617_ERZ773072 | MGnify/ENA primary metagenome ERZ773072 (study PRJEB29015, sample SAMEA2737970) | human oral metagenome | biome: human oral; feature: human-associated habitat; material: dental | place: China | collected 2122 ... | reverse complement strand
CCATTGGGCGTTCACCTTGAAGAACGTGGATATCAACGGCTGGTTGGTTGTCTGCTGCTGTTGAGAAGACTTGTGATTTAGATGTTGGAATAGTTGTGTTGCGGTCGATGAGTTTTGTGAAGACACCACCCATTGTTTCGATACCAAGTGACAATGGTGTTACGTCAAGAAGGACAACGTCTTTGACATCACCAGTGATCACACCACCTTGGATAGCAGCACCCATGGCAACTACTTCATCAGGGTTCACTGATTTGTTTGGTTCTTTACCAGTTTCAGCCTTAACAGCTTCTACAACGGCTGGGATACGAGTTGAACCACCAACAAGGATGACTTCGTCGATTTCTGACAAGCTCAAGCCTGCATCAGAAAGAGCTTGACGAACTGGAGTTTTTGTACGTTCTACAAGATCACGAGTCAAATCATCAAATTTCGCACGAGTCAGAGTCATTTCCAAGTGAAGAGGACCTGCAGCTCCTGCTGTGATGAACGGCAAGCTGATTTGAGTTGAAGTCACACCTGAAAGGTCTTTCTTAGCTTTTTCAGCAGCATCTTTCAAACGTTGAAGAGCCATCTTGTCAGTAGACAAGTCAATACCATTTTCCTTCTTAAATTCTGCAACCATGTGGTCGATAATCTTTTGGTCAAAGTCGTCACCACCAAGTTTGTTGTCTCCTGCAGTTGCCAATACATCGAAGACACCATCACCCAATTCAAGGATAGATACGTCAAATGTACCACCACCAAGGTCAAATACCAAGATTTTTTCTTCTTTGTCAGTCTTGTCCAAACCATAAGCAAGAGCTGCTGCAGTTGGTTCGTTGACGATACGTTCTACTTCAAGACCAGCGATTTTACCAGCGTCTTTAGTTGCTTGACGTTGAGCATCGTTAAAGTAAGCTGGAACTGTGATAACAGCCTTGGTTACTTTTTCACCAAGGTATTCTTCAGCGTAACCTTTCAAGTATTGAAGGATCATTGCTGAGATTTCTTGTGGAGTGTACTCTTTGCCGTTAGCAGAAACTTTTTCAGAAGTACCCATCTTAGATTTGATAGAGATAACTGTATCTGGGTTTGTGACTGCTTGACGTTTTGCAGCGTCACCAACGATGATTTCACCGTTTTTGAATGAAACTACAGATGGAGTTGTGCGGTTTCCTTCTGGGTTTGCGATGATTTTGCTTTCAGTTCCTTCAAGAACTGCAACTGCTGAGTTTGTTGTACCTAAGTCAATACCGATAATTTTAGACATGTGTTTTTCTCCTTAAATTTTATATTCTATTTTTCTTTTTGATACTCTTCTTAAGTGGCGACGCCGTCAGAGCTTGACTTCGTCAATCTCTTTGACTAAACTTTGAGCCTAATGTCTCAAAGTTTGCGAAAATAGCGCCACGGCGAAGAGTATCGCCTTTGGTTCGCTTCGCTCACTATTGCAAAGCTGAACAACTTTCTTAACTTTCTTCATAGTTTATCGTCATTTCGGACAAGTTTTCTATTATGTTACGACACGAGGAGTCGAAATCGATATTATTTCGACGACGAGTTAGTAAGGAGGCTAGGCAAACGCCATAGCGATTGCCGTTTTCTGACGAGTTGCTTTAGCTACCGTCAGAATTGCCTAATCAAACACGCCCTAAGCTCTGGGTAAAAAAGATAGATTTTCTTGTGTTCATCGAACACTTCGTCAATCTCCTATTTTTACTGTGAGCTTTTTACGGGTTTTGTATCTTAGTTATAAACCACCACCATGGCAGGGCGTAAGATACGATCATGGAGTTTGTAGCCTTTTTGGAAGACTTGTGCTATAGTGTCTGCCAGGTGTTCATCGTCTGCTGGGAGAGTTTGGATGGCCATGTGATAGTTATGGTCAAATTCGCCGTCAGCTGCGATTTCTTCAATTCCTTCGTCTTTCAAAGCGTGAATCAAGCTCTCTTGCACCATCTCCAATCCTTTTTTGACGTCGTCTGTCAAACCTTCAACTGCTAGTGCACGTTCTAAGTTGTCGAGCGATGGTAAGATTGCTTTTGCCAGGTCCTGGCTACGATAACGTTGCAAGTTTTGACGTTCTTCATTGGCACGGCGTTGAATATTTTGCATTTCTGCATGAGCGCGAAGGTATTTGTTTTCGAACTCATCCGCACGTTCATTTGCCAAGTCCAACTCAGACTTCTCAGGAGTTGTTTCTTCAGTTGTTTCCACAACTTCCTCTTCTTTCATTTCTTCGTTTTTTTTATCTTGGGCCATTTTCGCCTCCTTTAATGATTTCAAAATTAATTTACTTCGTAATGATTACTACTGAGGTAGCGATAAAAATCCGTCAACTTCATGGTCAAAACACGATTGACCACATTAACTTGGTTGACCAATTGCTGGTAATCCAGATTGACCGGACCGATAATTGCCAGAATTCCAAAACCTCGATAAGGAATGAGGAATTTACTGCTAATCACTGCTAGGTTAGCTAGACAGGATTCCTGACTGTCCGCAACACGGACATTTTGCATTTGATCTTCATGCAGACCCTCACGAATCTCCAAAGCCACCTTTTGCGGTTGGTCAAAGAACTGATAGGCTGCTAGATTGGCAAAATTTAAGAGATTGACTTTTCCCGCTACCACAATGTTTTCGTTGAACATTTCTTTAAAAATGTGTTCAAAGAGATCCATGACATTGTCCGTTGTTGTAAAGTAACGTTGGATAATCTGCGGAATCTCCGTCCGAATTTTGTAGTGAATATCTAGAACGGTGTGACCGAGGAAACGTTCTTGAATCAAGGTCTTGAGGCGATTTAAATCTTCCTGCAAGAAGTTCCTTGGAATCAGAAATTGACTGGTAACCGTTCGGGACTCGTCTAGGGTAAATACTGCCAAGGCTGTATGTTGTCCCAAAACAACGATATCAAAGGCTGTCAACCGTTGTCTGCTCGGCTCAACATCCAGTGCTACTACCGTACAGCCGCTCAGGTCTGTCAGTAGATTAGCAGCCTCTTGCAGAATATCCTCCAGTTTGAAGAACTCCTGATCAAAGGCTTTGACAATCTCGTATACCTCATTTTCAGCCAGTCTGTCAAAAGCAAGCGAGTGTTTCACATAGTACTGAAATCCCGCGACACTTGGCATCCGACCGCTTGAGGTATGAGCCTTCTCAAGCAAACCCTGCTTCTCTAGAGCTGCCATGTCATTACGAATGGTAGCACTACTAGAATTGATAGACTCTTGTAGCGCCTTGGATCCGACAGGTTCGTGCGTTTTGGTAAAGATGTCAATAATCAGATTTAAAATATCCTGCTGACGCTCTGTAACCATCTCATCACTCCTCTCTGTCCGATCGATTAGCACTCTATGTACCCAAGTGCTAACTCATGATTCTATTATACACCCTTAGAAGAGAATGTCAAGATAAAAACTCAAAAAATTAGCACTCTTTTACCAAGAGTGCTAAAAATCAGTCTGAAGACCTAGAACCTTGCTACTCATCTACCTGGTATTTCCTTTTAAGTCTGAAAAAACCATAGATTAGATAAGAAATTAAGCAAGTGTATAAAAAGAAAATAATAAAGAAAGACTGAGACAAGTTTTCTCGATACAAACTCATGCAAACAACAAGACCACCTGAAAAAGTGGCTATACAGGAACGAAGTCTAGACCGCATAACTTCCCATCTGAGACCCTTACTCATATAGACTTTCTCCTCTGAAAGTATATCAGAAGTTGGTTTACGAAGAATTGAACAAAAACCTGTTTCTATCAATTCCCAACCGCTATTTCTAAAATCTTGCAGTTCATGCTTATACTTTTTAAGAAATCTAGAATCATAGATACGGTAGATGACATCGTCAGGTTGGCATTGGCAAAAATAGAAAAAACCAAAACGACTCGTTCTATATCTCCAGCCTTTCAAGTGCATCTCACGCAAATACTCTTCTTCCTTGTCCAAATCAACAATGGTAAAAATCCGAAATTGCTTTTTATTGATCATGACTTCCCCTCCAATTTTGAGCATACCTAGCCTATCATAAATCTGATAATTCCTTCTTTTTATGCCATAACTTCCAGCTAATATAGGCAACTATTAACAAAAGGATTAAAGACCAGAAAACATCTAGCCCGACCGCAAGAAAACTCCATAGACCATACGCATTACTTCTATTGAGCAATTTAAGTAAGAATGGTATATGTATGGCTAGCAAAAGTAAAACAGGTACTAATCGCAGTCTTAAAATGCGATTAACCATAGCTAACTTCCCAGTAGCATCGTTATAAATTTCAAACTCTGCATCCGATTCAATTTCAGAATGTGCTTTTCTAAAATAGGAAAAACTATTAAAGTCTGTAATATGCTCCCAACCACAATCTTTAAATAGTTGTAAATAGGAGGATCTCTCTGATTTTTCCATCGGGTAAAAATCCAACTGATAAGACACCTGCTCAGGCTGACACTTTTCAAAGGTATACTTGACTACAAACAATAAGATAGAATAGCTTACTTTCCTAAGTTTCCAGCCCTCAGCATGCATTTCTCTAAAGTATAGAGCCTCACTCTCATAATCCGCAATTGTAAAAATTCGGTAAACAATTTTCTTTTCCATCATCCTTCCTCCCGACTATTTCTGTAGAGCCGTTCAATACGTTTCAATTCAATATCTAAAACTTTTCGTCCCAAGTCTGTGATCTGATAGATTTTACGTTTTTCCTCTTCTCGGACAAAGGAAATCAAGCCATCCTTTTCCATCTTTGACAAGGTCCCATACATAGTTCCAGGACTAATCGAAACTTGCGAATCTGTCATTTCCTTGACCTTTTGTGTGATACCATATCCATGGTTCTCCTTCTGTAAACAAAACAAGATATAAAAACCTGTTTCAGTCATGGGAAGGTAAACACGCCTGATCTTATCTGTTAATTCCATTTAATCACACCTCCTATTTAGTTTGATATATCGCACCTCGTTATATAAACTATATCACATCTCGATATAAAATGCAAGAAAAAGAGAGAACGATTTCTCGTTCTCTCTTCTTATACTACGAAATTAAGCAGTTAATCTCTCATTTACTAAGAGTGACTTAGTCTTTCTTGCGAAGGACAAAAACTGCTAGGCTTGCAAAGGCAAGACCGATGATTGAAAGAAGACCAGATACTGCAGAGCCTGTGTTTGGTAACAAGGCCTTAGTTTGACTACTTCCTTCTTCTGGTTGGCTATTATTTCCAGAATTTTTATTTGGTGCCGGGGTAAATTCCCAAGTACCGACGAAGTGGGCATCCGCTCCATTGATGGTTTCTGATGCCTTGTCATAAGACTTAAAGCTCCATGTACCCTCTGCCGTCTTCACTTCTGTTTGGCTTGGTTGTGTTGGCGTTACTTGAGTACCATTAGACAAGTTCTTTTCTGTTGCTGGAAGCAGGTCTTTCACTTCTTGTGGAAGTTCTTTGCCTGGGGTTCCACTCACAAACTCATGATGTTTTTCATAAAGGAGGGCCGTGCTTACCTGATTAGAAGGAGCTGATAAATTATCAACATGCAATGTTACAGTATTGTCAATCTTTCCAGAACCTTTTTCTTCTACTTTTTTGTTTGTAGTAGTATTATAAGTTACAATAATTTCAGCAGAAGAATTTGCTTTTATGTATTCAGGTGTCATTTTAACAGTAACTATTTGACCTGACTTCTCAATCGTATAGTCACGTCCTTCTTGCAGAGTCACTCCACCTGATTCCACTTTAAGTCCTTGATAATTAAGGCGCTCATCAAATTTCTGAACCATTTCGATAGATGAAGGCGTTGCTAAAATGTCCTTACCTGGAACCGGAACTTTAAACGTAGCTTTATAGGTTACATCTTGTCCCTCCTTAGCTGGAATCTCTGTAGGATCCACTGCTAGAACAGGGCTCGGATCAATTTTTTCAATATAAAGACCAAAGACGGCCGAAGCAACCTCTGTTGATGAATAAGCAAAATTCATCCTATTACTATTCGATCGAAGGGCGAAACCAGAGATATTGTTCTCAGAATAGCTACCACTTGTAATCTGAGTCGCAATCCAAGCAGTTCGTTCTCCTTGGTCTTCCTGTTTCAAAACATTGGCATTGTTCATCAGACGAAGATTAACATCATTTTGATAACCTTTAATATAGAAGGTTTCCTTCAAGTTGTTTGCATCCATTGCATCGATATCCGTTGGTTTCATGACCAACTTCAAATCTGTCTCTGAACCATCTGCATAACTCAACTCGGCTGTTACATCAGCATCAATCCAAAATGCTTTATTCATGATGTAATCATGATTCGCATCTACGTAAGGAACATTACCAATTTCAAAAGCACTACTTTCCCATAATTCAGAAATTGAGAAAAATTCAACAGTAGATTTTTGAGCACTATTCATCTCAGATTCTGCCTGAGCAGTATTAAGATAGTGTAGGGTTACTTTATTGAAATTTAGATAAGCATCTACTTGCTTACCATTAACTGTCCCAATATTTGTGAATTTTAGAGAAAGAGGATTTTCAAAAACTTGATCCTGTTTTTTACTTTTATCTACTTTAAGAGTAAAGTTCTCCATCTCGCCTGGATAGGCACCACCCCAGAGATACTCATAGTGGGGATTCGATAAATGAAACTGATCAACAGCCTGTGATTTAGATAAAACACTAAAATTGTTGATGTTCAAATTAAACTTACGAATATCCAAGGTTGAGATATCCGTTTCATTTTTTATTTCTTCTAAAGCCGCATAAGATTGAAGCGGAAGAAGAAAAATAGAAAAAAGTAAAACGACTAGTCCGAGAAAAGCCTGTTTTTTTCTACTGAAAATAGTAGAAAAAGGCATTCTCATGCGATTTTTCCATTTCATAATGTACCTCCAAAATTAAAAATGATTATTTAATCATTTCAAAAGAAATGTTCATCTCATTCTAACACAAAGAAAGGGAAATTGAAAGCAGATATAAAAAAATATTTACTTTTTTGTATTTCCAGATTGTCAATTTTCGGTGAGAATAATTAAAATATCAAAATTTCAGAACAGGCGTTTACACTATGTAAATAGCTGTTTTATTGTTGAACCTATTATCACTCCATGAGTTTCATAACGTACTCAAGCTACACATAAACATTAATATATTTAATTTTTTATAAAAAAGAACCCAAGAATAAATTCTGGGTTCTTTTTAGTATTTCTCGTACAAAAGATGCTTTTGTACAATTAGAGAGCCTTAGTCTTTCTTACGAACGACAAAGCCTACTAGACCAGCGATAAATAAACCAACCATTGAAAGAAGACTGGTAGAAGCTGTACCTGTGCTTGGTAGAACTTTCTGTTCTTGGCTTGCAGTTTCTTCTTTCTTAGTGCTTTCAGCTTGATTCCCTGTTGTTGCAGTATCATTCTTATTACCGTTGGTTGTTGTAGAAGCTACTTTCTTAGTTCCAACTTCGACAACTTCGTCTACTGCTGGAGTAGTGATTGTGTTTGATTTCTCAACACGACCTGTTTCAACGCCATCTGTGTAAGTGACAGTTTCAACAATCGTACGAACACCCTTCTTACCAGCAGCTTTCACTTGACGACTTCCTTCTGGAAGATCTGGATTTGTTACTTCCTTTGTTTGGAAAGCAACTTCTTCTGTCTTGGTCTCTTCCTTAGTCGTTACAACTGGGGCTACTACTTTCTTAGTTCCAATTTCGACAATTTCGTCTACTGCTGGAGTAGTGATTGTGTTTGATTTCTCAACTCGACCTGTTTCAACGCCGTCTGTGTAAGTCACGGTATAAACAATGGTGCGAACACCCTTCTTACCAACAGCTTTCACTTGACGACTTCCTTCTGGAAGATTTGGATTTGTTACTTCCTTAGTTTGGAAAGCAACTTCTTCTGTCTTGGTCTCTTCCTTAGTCGTTACAACCGCTGCTTTCTTAGTTCCAATTTCGACAACTTCGTCTACTGCTGGAGTAGTGATTGTATTTGATTTCACCTCGCGGCCTGTTTCAACACCATCTGTGTAAGTCACTGTTTCAACAATCGTACGAACACCTTTTTGCCCAGCTGTTTTCACTCGGCGAACACCTTCGGCTAAGAGTGCATTTTCAACCTCACGAGTCTGGAAGACAACTTCTTCAGTTTTGGTTACTTCCTTAGTCGTTACAACAGCTTTTGAACCTGTATAAGTAATCTTGTTTTTTGCAACTTTCTTAGTCTTGCGTGAAACTTCTTTACGAGATTTTTCAACACCATCCACTTTTGTCACTTCATAAGTGACTTCATCGATACCTTCTTCACCTTCTTCAACACGCGTTTGACCTTTATCCAGTGCTGGGTCTACTTTCGTTTCTTCTTTGAAAGCAACTTTTTCCTCCACAGTCACTGTTTCTTTGGTTTCAACACCTGTTTTCTTAGTTCCAACTTCGATGATTTCTTCTACTGGTTCTTTAATTACTGTTTGGCTCTTTCTATCACGTTTTTTCTCAACGCCATTTACCAAAGTAACATCCCAAACAACTTTCTTCTGACCTTTTTCTCCCGCTTGTTTTACCTTTCGAGTACCTTCAGCGAGGTCTGCATTGTTTTCTGTCCGAGATGGGTAAGGAATCTCCTCAGTAGTTGTAACTTCTTGATGTTCTTCTTTTAAATCTCCCCCTGAGAGAAGCGCCTCAGCCTTAGCTTTTAAAGAATTGTAGCGAGCTTCAAGCGCCGCAAAACTTTTTTGACCTTCTGGACTCTTCATTGCCTTCTTTGCAGTCTCAAAAAAATTCTTTGCTTCTTCTACATCACCCTCTAGGAGTTCTTTATTCTCCTCTTCTGGATTATCTGTATAATCCTTAATCGAAGATTCTATATTATTGAGCATTCTTTTGAACGTATTTGCAATGTTTCGCTCTTGTCCGTCTGGAATTTCTTCATCTTCTGCCGGAGTCTCTTCTGCATGCACTGTTGGAATTCGATACAAGTCAGGAGCTACATGATAAGTTACTACTCCAAGAGCATTTAAAGCAAGTATAGAAATCCCTAACTTTAATAATTTTTTTCTACTCATTATTCTTTCCTTAACACTTTCAATATACAGTAAGGAGAAGAGTAAAATTTTCTACTCTCCTCTTACTATATGATACTAACGTTCAGCTTTACGCTTCCAAACTAGAAGTCCAGCAAGTCCTAGAGTAAGGGCTGCAAGTACTCCAAAGATTGAAGATCCTTCAGAACCTGTATTTGGCAATGTTTTACCTGGTTCTGTTGGTTTTTTCGGAATATCCCCCTCTGCTGGTGGGATATTTAGAGCTGGTGGCGTTACCGGAACCGGTGGTGTCACCACAACCTTGTTGGTAGTTTTTGATTTATCGTTAAAGCTTACTTTTGCCGTATTTGGTACACCTGTCGCGAATTGTGCAAAATCTGTTCCTTCTCTGAAGTTTGTATAAAGAACGAGAGTTACTTTACTTCCCTTCAAGGCTTCGAGAACATCCTTATCGCTGATTTCAAGAGTTACAATGTTTTGAACTTCATCGTAAGTAACAGTGGCAATTGCTTCCAACTCTTTACCTACTAATTCACTACGATCATTTGAAACCTTACTCAATTTATCAATAGCCGCTTGAAGCTTAGTTTGAGCTTCTTTCAGGTTCTTGATTTCATTTTCAAGTTTCTCTTGTTGTTGTTTCTTATCAGCTGGTGCTAATTCTGCTTCTTTCTCCGCTGGTGCTTGAAGCTTAGCCAAGTTTTCTTCAGCTACTTTCAACTCTGCCTCTAGGCTTGCAAGGTTTTGACTTGTTTCGGTGTCAGCAGGTTTCTTATCTTCTGTTGCAGAAGAATCAGATGTAGCTTGAGTTGCCGGCGTTTCCGCTTCAGCTGGTTTAGCTGGTTGCGCTGCCTTAGCTGCTTCCAACTTCGCTTTCAATTCAGCCACTTTAGCTTCCGCCGCTTTCAAATCTTCCTTCTTGTTATCCTCTGTTGAGGTCTCATCAATTGACTTACCTGTCAAAGCTTTCAGTTCCTTCTCTGCCTGTTCAACTTGAGCTTGAAGAGCTGCTTTGAGCTTGTCAAACTGAGCGTTTTCAACTTTAAGAGCGATTCGGTCTTTATTGACTTTCAAAACTGAATGGATTTCATCACTGATCGTGAAGTTCGTCAAATCTGTCTTGACAAGACGACCATATTGATCTTTCTTGGCATTTCCATTTTCATCCACTGGATCCGTTGGAACCGGAGTAGTGATATCGAAGCGGAAAGTATCTGTTGCATTTGGCAAGTTGTATGAAGTCCCTGGTGTTGATCCATTTTCTGGTCCAACTGTCTTAGCAGGTTCACCTGGTGTCGGATCTGTTGGTTTTTCTGGGTCACGTGGTTTCACCGTTACCGGTTTTGATTCCTTGCTGCCAGATTGACCATTGGCATCCTTGAAGTTGACAGTTGCTTTGTTTGGTACCAATTGGTCCTTATAAGCTTTCAAATCGCTATTCGCTTTGAGTTTAGCTGGGATGTACAATTGAATCTCTTTGAAACCTTTCAATCGAGCGAAATCTTTCACTTTTACAGTGACAGTATTTCCTTCAACACTTGTTTCA
>ERZ773072.1745-NODE-1745-length-10565-cov-3.059943_pt1 | contig 10565 bp, 8 predicted proteins | sample MGYA00580617_ERZ773072 | MGnify/ENA primary metagenome ERZ773072 (study PRJEB29015, sample SAMEA2737970) | human oral metagenome | biome: human oral; feature: human-associated habitat; material: dental | place: China | collected 2122 ... | reverse complement strand
GAATAAAAAAGGAAATAAAAAGAATTGGCTGGTAAGGAAATTTTATAATCAGCCCCTAATCGCTGCTCTTTCAAATGTAGAAGTTATCCAGACAGAAGCAAGAAATATTGAATCCGATGTCTTGGCAAACCTCCTTCAAGAGAAAGTAGATGCCGATATTAAATTCAATGCTTTTGAGGCGATTGTATCTGCCCCTACGGTAGTTTTACAGGGAGAGCCAGCTGTTGCTAAGGTTGTGATTGGGAACTACTCAAGCTCTCTACCTAATTTGAAGTTTTCAAATGTTGATAGAGAGGAGAATGGACAAGGTATAAAGGCTTTACCTACGGGTACCGTTGGGGATAATTTCTCATTTAGTGGTAATGTATCCTTTACAGATGCTAATGGCAAAGAAGTATCTCTTCCATATAATCACACTTATCGAGTGATTGCAGGAGCTAAGGAAGTAGCATTTGAAAGTGGGGCTTTGCTTGCTGCAGAGAAAATGCAAGTGCTTTACAGAGGTCTTGCAAATCCTATTTCGGGCTCTATTTTAGGTGCAGATAATAGCCAGACTACCCTTACCGCTTCTGGTGCTTCGGTTACTAAAGTGGGGGGAGGTAAGTGGAATGTAACCCCTGGTGCGGGCAACTCTACTACGCTTACCATTTCTGGTAGAGGACCAAAAGGACAAGTGATTTCGCAGTCATTTACTTTCAGAATTAAAGGTCTTCCTACACCAGTAGGTCAGATCCGAGGTGAAAATGTAGTAAGTATGCCTGCTTCATCTATCCCGAACCAGACGGTATCTGTTGCAATGCCAGATTTTGATTGGCCAGTATCCTTCCAGGTAAATAGCTTTATGTTTAAAGTGCCTGGTAAGGCAGCGATGACCGTTAGCGGAAGTTCTATGGCATCAGTGGCAGGATTAGCCAAAAACCTCAGACCAGGAGATATTTGTTATGTCTATAATATCAATGCCTCTGCTTCTGGGATTGGTAATCAAGGATTGAAAAAAATCCCTGCGATTGTAATTAATGTTCAATAATATTGATTTCAAAAATCATCATCAAATGAAAAAGATAATTTGCAGTTTTATGATTTTAGTTTCTGGGTTAGCATTTTCTCAGACCATATTAAATGCTACTTCTCCAGAGGAATTCAGAAAACTAAGAGAAGAAAACAAACAGATGGTGGGAGATTCAGTGGTTTCCACCAAGATAGAACCTCTTAAATATGGATATATAGACGAGAAAGATATCCTTAAAAGTATGGTCGTATGGGAAATCATAGATTTGAATGACAGGATAAATCAACCGTTTTATCAGAATAGTGATGGGCTTGTGAGTCAGAATAAATCATTATTCCAAATTCTTTATGATGCGATTATTGAAGGGAAAATTACGGAGGTTTATGATGATGAGATGTTCCAGACCAAACTTGAGCCAGAGGCTATAAAGAACCGTGTAAGGTTTGAATCGCTCTCCGATGCGGGGGTTGAGAAAATCAATGAACAGGGAGCGCCTCTATCTGATGAGCAAAAGAGGGAATATACCGATATCTACGAGGTAAAGTCCGACAATGTGAAGCTCATTAAGATTAAAGGGATGTGGTATATAGACAAGAGAGATTCTCAGATGAAGTACCGCCTTCTCGGTATAGCAGCAATGGGGCAAGACCCGTCTGCAATGGGTCAAGTAGGTCCCGATGGTATGCCGATAGCACAAGATGATACCTATATAGACCTCTTTTGGATTTTCTATCCAAATGCAAGGGAAGTATTGGCGAATTCTATCGTCTTTAATAATAGAAACCTCTCTTCCAATATTTCATTTGATGATATCCTTAATGCAAGGAGGTTCTCATCTGTCATCTACAAGTCTGGTTCGGGGCAGGGCAGTGGTGTAATCTCCGATTATATCCCTAATGATGCCGATGAACAGCTCGAGGAAAGTGAGCGTATAAAAGACCAGATTCTACAGATGGAAAATGATATGTGGAACTACTAAACAAACACTAAATAAAACCAAAAGCCTTAGATATTTCTAAGGCTTTTTTAGTTCATAAAATGAAGTCCGTTAATCCTGCTTATTTCAGTATTTTGTTGATAGCGAATTTCAGCTTGTTAAAGAATCCTTTCTCAATAATGTCTATTCCCAGCCCAAAATTGCTGTCAGAGATTTCCCTGTACTGCTTTTTCAGTTCCTCGATTTCATCGTGAGGTATTTCCACATTAGATATTGGGTTATAGTCTATATAGGCACTACCACCATTTTTCCTGATATCTTTTTTTATCGTGTGGGAGAGATATTTGTGATTGATACTCAGCTCTTGTACAGTATATCTTTCCTTAGTATCAATACTTTCATCAGTATTGAGGTGGATGGCATACTTCTCCCTGTCGAAATTATGCCAGTAGAGGATATCCTTATGATTAAAGTCGCCCACATTCTTATTGATATTATGGTCAAAGAACATTAGGAACCTTCTGCCATTGTTTTTATCGGTAAAGTAAGCATTATCTACCTCTGCGGTGTATTCAGTAATGAATTCATTATTGAGTTTATCATCGGAAATGATTTCAATTTTAGGATTGATGAATACATTGCGTATATCCTCCTCTTTTCTATCATTATGGAAGTTCATAGAATAGAAAATGAAGTTATTCCAGCTATCGATAATTTCTCGTTTATTAGCATTTCGGAAGTACCTTCTCATCGCATTGGCACGGTTGTTTCGGTACTTGGACTTAATACTGATTTTCCCTTTGTTGTTCACCACATTGATGTTGATTTCCTCCTCTATACCGTAGTTGGTACGGCTTACAGCAGGTCTTTGTTGCAGGCTTGCCCCTTGTCTTATCGGGAGATAATAGCAGAAGGAGACGATGCTTCCATTTTCCAGTCCACCATACTCATCAAGCAGAGTAGGGTCTACGAAATACTCCTTATCGTTGTAATGAACTTTTAGAATTACATGATTAAAGGCGAGGAGAGACGGCTGATATACCCTAAGGTAATGGTCTGCCTGGAAATTCACGAGGATAATCTCAGAGCTAATGTTCAAGTAATCAAAGAAGGTTTTCAGGAGTACGCACTTTGCTTTACAGTCGCCCTGCTTGTTGGTAAAAGTAATATCTGGCGATTGGGGAATGTGCCCATGCATCTCCATTTCATTGTAGATGTAGCGTATATGGTTTTGTACATACTCTATTGCAAAGGCGATTTGCTGGTCTTTATCCTCTATCTCATCCAATTGCTTAGCAAATTCTGGTGCATAGGAGGATAGTGGATGTTCCGTTACTACCTGCTCGTAGTATGGTGTAATGAAGTTAGAGAGTTCTTCCCAGCTCGCTTTGGTTACAAAGTCTATGAATGGGTATACTTCCCGTTGCACATCCAGATCATTAATATAATCGTTATGAGAGAATTTGAAGCGTTCACCTTGTGGTATCTCACCTGTTTCATCAGGTAGGAGATTGCCGTTTTCATCTCGGTAGAAGTGCTTTTTGTAGGTGAGAGGTTGTGTCCTGTCGTTAATTAGTTCAAAGCTATACAGCCCGTATGCCCAGTAGATATCGGGGCTTACTACAATGGAGCGGTAGAAAGCCTTTCGTAGGAAGTCTTTCTCAGTAAAATGTTTTGTAAGGGTATCCTCAAGGATGAGTATATCATAAAGCCTGAGATCTTTAATAGTAATATTTACCTTTTTGAGGCTTTGGAGTACGCCGCCGTTACTCTCATTCTCCTCATCGAGGACTTTTATGCTTACATCTGGGGTTTTATCAATAAGTACTCCGTCTCTAAGGATAGAAATCCTGTGGATGAGGTACTGCCCGCCCTCTTCAAGTATGTGTTCATACACAGAGGCTGCTTTTAGGTTATCGGGCTGGTTGAGTGAGTATGCCATTAGTTTGTACTCAGCATTTTCCTCATCGGAGGTATAGATTACCTTATCCAATACAAAGCAATAATCTCTTCCTTCATCGGTTTGCTCTTTGGAGAACTCGGTCTCGTGCAGATAGCTTATCAGCTGTTCATCACTTATTTTCTTAGCCCAGTGTTTCGGCTCACAGAATTCATATTCCTGTCTGTTCATATGCGTTTTTTTTTCGAGCCCAAATGTAGGAATTATTTTTCTGGTTTAATATCCCTTTTTAGTGTTAATACTTCCCTTTCTAAATGTTAAAATTATTATTAAAATTAAGATTTCAATGAGATTTATCTCAATAATAAGCCCTTTGACCAGAAATAATAAAAGCCTTAGATTTCTAAGGCTTTCGTCTGTATATCTCACTACAATAATAGGGGGGGGGAGAGCAGTAGAGACTATTGTATTTCTATGAGCTGCTCGATAAGGGCAGGGAGTTTGGTTTTTGGATTGAGCACATCATCATTCCAGAAACTCATTACACAGCTTATATTCTTCCCATTGATATTTTCAGCTACATAATAAATGATTAGCTGTGCCTTATTTCCTACAAGCAGAGCATTTATACCTTTTAGGGAGAAGATGACTTTTTTAGCTTGTACAGGCACACCGAGGAAGGTGATCATGACCGTCTCTTCAGATTGTATTTTGCCATCACTTCTGCTCTTGGAGAGTTTTAATTGATTTTCCACGGATTCCTTTGCCCCTTGCAGTGTCTTGTGCAGAGCCCAGTTCATCTCTCCATTATAGGGGCATTGTATGGTGTTTATCATCGTCCAATAGCACTTGGTCCCCAGCATAATTTCCTTGTCTAAGATATTGAGCCGAGTAGGATTTATGGGGAGGAATTTTTCCTGTGGTATTTTATCTTCAAAGAGCATATTTACAAGGGTCTCTTCCATATTTTGATCTGTACTGCCCGCTTTTGCAAACCATACTAATTTTATTTTTCCCTCTCTGTTCTTTATAAAATAATAATGGTTGCTTTGGTAGAGTTCATCGGCTATTTTTTTAGTCTCAGAGATACAGAAATTATCGGTGAGGAGGGTTGCATTTTTAGTTTTGGTACTGCTCTCCTTTATTTTATTTTTTTTGAATGCTTTTTTTAGTCCCTTTTCATCAAAAGGATAGTCAAAATCCTCAGAAGTGATGGTATAATTATCTACATTTAGCCATATTTTACCATTATTCTTTAATGCAAAAAGTCGCTCGAGAATATCGTTCTCTTGGGCATAGCCGATAGATGAAGCGATGAATAACATCAATATAAAAAACACTTTCTCCATAGTTTATTGATTAAGATTTACTATAAAATTACCTCTGCAAGGTATACTTTTTAATATTGATGGACAAGTACAGGTGTTTTTATTGCTTATTGAGTATTGCTGAGATAGGGTTTTAAATAAATTTTCCAATCTCTCTTTTGCCTATCATCATAAAAAATAATACTTTTGGTTGCTTTTAAAATAAAATCTGATGACTTGGAAAGAAATCCTTGCTCCAATAAAAACAACAGACTATTTTTCAAACCTCTGGAAGAGCGTAAAACAGGAATATGCCAGCGGGAAATGCTTCCCACCAAAGGAGCAAATATTTAGAGCAATAGAGCTAACGTCCTTTGAGGATATTCAAGTGGTGATTATTGGTCAAGACCCTTATCATAACGACTTTCAGGCAAACGGGCTCTGCTTTTCGGTTTCGGATAAGGTTCCTGCACCTCCATCTTTGAAGAATATTTTTAAAGAATTAGAAGATGATTTAGGGATTAAGAAAACTTCAAATGAATTAGACAGCTGGGCAAGGCAGGGGGTGCTCCTCCTTAATGCTATACTTACCGTGAGGGCGCATTCTCCCAATTCTCATCAGGCTTTGGGTTGGGAGAGATTTACGGACTTCATCATTCAACAAATTTCAGCTCAAAAGGAAGGTGTAGTCTTTGTGCTTTGGGGGGCTTTTGCTCAGAAAAAAGAAGCCTATATCGATACTGCTAAACATTTTGTGATAAAATCTGCCCATCCATCCCCATTTTCGGTACATAGAGGTTTTTTCGGTAGCCGACCATTCTCAAAGATTAATGAATATTTGAAATCTAAAAATAAGAAGGAAATCAGCTGGTAAGAATATAATAAGGCAAGGCTAAAAGCGTTGTATATACGCATTTCATTTGTGAGAAAATGAGTAAATACACTACTTTTGCGAAGTTTAGTATGGAAAAAAGAAGACTACTTTCATTGTTATTTATTGGTGCGGCACTGTATTCTAATGCTCAGACAGGGCAGAGCGTTTATACCTTCCTCAATTTACCTGTTTCTGCCCGCCAAGCGGCTTTGGGGGGAGATGCCGTATCTATCAGAGACTATGATGTGAGTATTGCGGCTGTAAATCCATCTCTGATGAACTTGGAAATGGATAACCGAATCTCTATTCATTATGCCTCATACCTTGCCGATTCTAAAATAGGGAGCATCGCTTATGCAAAGGATTTTGGGAGCGGTCATTTGGTGGGAATGAATGTTCGCTATATGGACTATGGAAGTATGGACAGAACCGATGAAGCTGGGAATATTAACGGAACTTTCTCTGCTTCCGATGTCTTTATTGGAGCGAATTATGCCTACCAGTTTGAAGAGGATTGGACGGTGGGCGGTAGCCTCGGGCTTATCACATCCAAGATAGATACCTATAATTCTATGGCAATCTCTGCTACTGCTGCCATTACTTACCATAATGAGGAGAAAAAAGAAAGCCTTTCTTTGGTTGCTCGTAATTTTGGTTCGCAGATTAAGACCTATAACGGTACTCACGAGAGGCTTCCATTTAGGGTAGATTTGGGTTATACCAAGATTTTGGAGTCTTTCCCTCTTGCATTTACTATTACAGCACACGATTTACAGCAGTTTAATATCTCTCAGGATTTGGATAACAATGGGCGAGAGGTAGGTACCTTCAGGAAGATTGCAGATCACTTTTCTTTCGGTGCAGAGCTCTTCCCAGAGAAGTCTTTTAATATCAGGCTTGGCTATAATATCAAGAGGGGGAATGAACTTGCAGTCCTTGACCAAAGAAATTTCTCTGGGCTTTCTGCTGGTTTTGGTATCAAGATTTCCTATTTCAGGTTTGACTATGCCCACACACGCTATCACAATGCCTCTAATATGAATATGTTTGGTATTTCCTTAGATATCGCGGAAATTAGCGGTAATAAAAGGTAGTTTTCTCAATATTTTAATATTTCAATGAATAAAAAACCCGTAATTGCCATAGATGGCTTTTCCTCTACAGGAAAAAGTTCCATCTCCAAAGAAATTGCTAAAAAATTAGGGCTCATTCACCTTGATACAGGTGCTTTATATAGAGGAATAACTTTTTTTGCCCTTCAAAACTGCCAGAAAAACGATGAAATAGATCTCCCTGCTCTCTTTTCTCATTTTGATGATATCAATCTTGAATTTAAGGAGGTGAATAATACCCTCATCCTTTTTCTCAATGGGAAAGACATCTCAAAAGAAATCCGTACCCAGCAGGTTTCGGATAATGTGAGCCTTATTGCCAAGCAGCCAGAGGTTCGTAACTTCCTCCTCCATACTCAGAGGCAAATCGCTCAGAATGGTGGTGTTATCCTCGATGGTAGGGATATTGGTACGGTGGTTCTTCCCGATGCAGATTATAAATTTTTCCTCACTGCCAGTATAGAGAAGCGTACCGAGAGGCGTTTTAAAGAACTTCAAGAGCTCGGCATACCTATGGATTTTGAGCTCGTTAGGGAGAACCTCATCACCCGGGATAAAATCGACAGCACTCGAGAAATTGCCCCTCTCATCCAAGCTGAAGATGCTATACTTATTGATAATTCGGATATTAGTAAGGAGGAAACCCTTAACCTTATCCTTTCTTATATTAAGCCGTAGTTACCGTAGTTAGTGGGATATTCAATGAGCTACAGCGTGCTCACAAGTGGCTCCAAATATCTATCTTTGCGCCTATGATTAAAATAGGTAATATACAGCTGCCAGACTTCCCTCTCTTGCTTGCTCCGATGGAGGATGTGAGCGATCCTCCGTTTAGACGCCTTTGCAAGCTTCACGGTGCTGATCTTATGTACTCCGAGTTTATCTCCTCCGAAGGGCTCATCAGAGATGCTATTAAATCCAGAAAGAAACTTGATATTTTTGATTACGAGCGCCCCGTAGGAATCCAAATCTTTGGTGGAGATGAAGAGGCGATGTCTCTCTCCGCTAAAATCGTTGAAACCGTAGAACCCGACCTTGTAGATATTAATTTCGGTTGTCCCGTGAAGAAAGTTGTAGCCAAAGGTGCAGGCGCAGGCGTCTTGAAAGATATAGACCTGATGGTGAGACTGACCAAAGCCGTTGTATCTTCTACCCACTTGCCTGTAACGGTAAAAACCCGCCTTGGTTGGGATTCCAGCTCTATCAATATAGATGAAGTTGCTGAAAGGTTGCAGGAAGCAGGTATCAAGGCACTGACCATACACGCCAGAACCCGTTCTCAGATGTACAAAGGCGAGGCGGACTGGGAGCATATCAGCAGGATAAAAAACAATCCCAATATAGAAATCCCAATCTTTGGAAATGGAGACATTGATTCTCCGGAAAAAGCACTTGAATACCGCTCGAAATACGATTGCGATGGTATAATGATCGGTCGTGGGGCGATTGGCTACCCTTGGCTATTCAAAGAGATAAAACATTACTTCCAAACGGGGGAGCTTCTTCCAGAGCCTACTATAGAAGACCGTCTTATCGTCGTAAGGCAGCACGCCGAGTGGAGTACCGAATGGAAAGGTGAGCGTCTTGGGCTTATAGAAATGCGCCAGCATTATTCAAACTACTTCCGAGGGGTGCCACACTTTAAGGATTTCAGGAAAAAATTCCTCCAAGTTTTTACATTAGAAGAAATGGATGCAGTCATTTCCGAAGCAAAAGACTTTTACCTAAATTTTGAGCACTCATAGTGCCCATATTATAATTTTATTGTACTTTTACGCAGTGATTATAGTAAATATTAACCTTAAAAAACAATTAAAATGTCAAACAGAGGAAATAATTCAGGAAGTGTATTAGCCAGTCTATTAGCAGGTGCTGCTGTAGGTGTAGTTTTAGGTCTTATTTTTGCTCCAGAGGAGGGCAAGAAGACCCGCAAGAAGCTCAGAAAAGTAGCAGAAGACTGGTCTGAGCAGGCAAGAGAACAATATGGTAAAACAGCCGAGATGCTTAAAGACCAATATCATAAAACTGCTGATAAAGTAAAAGAGCAGTACCACAAGTACAAGGAGCAGGCTTCTCACTCCATTGCTGATGCGGAAGATGATATTCAAACGGAATTAGATGGCTTGAAATAATCTATTTCAATCATTTATCCCAGATTTTAAAATTAGGAACAATAAAAGGGAACTTTCTAAGTTTCCTTTTTTTAACTGATAGCATAGCATTAGAATTATGATAAACCTACTGAAAGAATATATAGAAAAGAGAATGGGTGCTGATGAATAGCTTAAAGCTTCATCAACACCCATTATTTATCACTCAAACTCAACAAAAATCATTAGTAAATGTAGTGTATAGTAGAGGTAGCTCGATTAGAGAAAGGGCTATTCATCAACACCCAACATCTAATATTCATCACCTAAGTGACCCTCAACACCTAAGACTCAACACCCATCACCCAACACTATGCACCTTCAAACTCGCGGAGGAAACGGGTATCGTTCTCTGAGAAGAGGCGGAGGTCGCTTACACGATACTTGAGGTTAGCGATACGCTCAACACCCATACCGAAGGCATAACCTGTATATACATTAGGATCAATACCACAAGCCTCAAGGTCGTGTGGGTCAACCATACCACAACCAAGAATCTCTACCCAGCCAGTATGCTTACAGAAGCCGCAGCCTTCACCGCCACAGATGTTACAACTGATATCCATCTCTGCACTTGGTTCAGTAAAAGGGAAGTAGCTTGGACGAAGACGAATCTTTGTATCTGCACCGAACATCTCACGAGCAAAGGTGAGAAGCACCTGCTTGAGGTCGGTAAAGCTTACATTCTTATCAACATAAAGGCCCTCAACCTGATGGAAGAAGCAGTGTGCACGTGCCGAGATAGCCTCGTTACGATATACACGACCTGGACAAAGAACACGAATTGGAGGTTCGTGTGTAGACATATAATGTGCCTCGTCATTAGAAGTATGACTACGAAGAATGACATTCTTTGTAACGTCCATCGTATTGCTACGCTCAATGAAGAAGGTATCTTGCATATCACGTGCTGGATGGTCAGCAGCAAAGTTCAACATCGTAAAGACGTGCTGATCGTCATCAATCTCTGGGCCCTGATAGAGTGTGAAACCCATACGAGCAAAGATATCAATAATCTCGTTCTTCACAAGCGTCAAAGGATGACGTGTACCGAGGTTAATAGGATAAGCAGTACGAGTCAAATCGATATCATCACTCTGTGCCTCACTTGTTTCAAGCTGGTCCTTGAGTTCGTTAATCTTGTTCTGTGCACTTTGCTTAAGTTCATTAATCTTCATACCGACAACCTTCTTCTGGTCGGCAGCCACATTACGGAACTCGCCCATCAACGCATTGATTTCACCTTTCTTTAACGTTAAATCAATTTGGTTATTTG
>ERZ773072.1744-NODE-1744-length-10565-cov-8.183444_pt1 | contig 10565 bp, 8 predicted proteins | sample MGYA00580617_ERZ773072 | MGnify/ENA primary metagenome ERZ773072 (study PRJEB29015, sample SAMEA2737970) | human oral metagenome | biome: human oral; feature: human-associated habitat; material: dental | place: China | collected 2122 ... | reverse complement strand
CAGCCCCCCCCGCCATTAACAAAGACCTACAAACATTGCTGCTTCATTAGTCTATTCAACATAAGAGAACTCTCATGCTCACCTGTGGTCCATCTAGGACTGGCTCGTGACAGTTGAAGCATGAACACCTCACGCCGCATCCTCGCCCTGGCCCTGCTCATGCTCGTCCCGGTGGCGCTGGCGCTGGCCGCCGAGTTCATGGCCGTCGTCCCCGGCCCGCCCGCGCAGCCCAGCCCGGTCTACCTGACCTCCGCCGGCGATGGGAGCTGATACCGATGACCACCGTCCCCTCATCTCCTCCCCCGCCGGCCGCAGACCCGGTCTCCGGCCCCTCGGTGCCCGCCCGGCTGCGCATCGTCGCCTGGATGCTGTTCGTCGTCGCCCTGGGGCTGACCAGCATGATCGTCTCCGTGCGCTCCACCCTCATGGCGGACATCTCGCGCTCCGCCAACACCGACGTCACCCATGAGGTCAAGGAGCTGCAGAACTTCGCCTCCACCGGCGTCGACCCGCGCACCTCCCAGCCCTTCACCTCCACCACCCGCCTCATGGAGGTCTACCGGGACGGCCAGCAGCTCACCGACCGGGAGGCCGTCATCGTCTACAACCACGCCACCGGCAAGGCCACCCAGGCCTCCGGCGCCTCTGCCCCGGCCCTGGACCTGACCAGCACGGACCCCCTGTTCGTGAAGATGCTGCAGTCGCCGTCGGGCGCCACCGACTACGGCAGCGGGGAGGTCCGCTGGGCCCGGGTCGAGCTCGAGCCCGACGACCCCTCCCAGCACCTGTCCGTCATCACCATGAGCTTCACCGCCTCGCGCGTGGACCAGCTCAACGCCACGATCTGGCTCATGGTCGGCATCAGCGCGGCCGTCCTGGTCCTCACCGGCGTCGTCGGGCTGCTCGTGGCCCGCCAGATCCTGCGGCCCCTGCGCGACCTGCGCACCGCGGCCGCCTCCGTCTCCACCCAGGACCTCAACCGCCGCCTGCCCGTCAAGGGCCGCGACGACATCGCCGGCCTGACCGAGGAGTTCAACGGCATGCTGGACCGCCTCCAGGAGGCCTTCGACGGCCAGACCCAGTTCGTCCTGCGCGCCCACCAGGAGATCTCCGGCCCCCTGGCCGTCATGGACGCGCGCCTGGCCAGCCAGCCGGCCACCCGCACCGTCCTTCAGCAACGCACCCAGATCGCCGAGCTGCAACGGGTCCTCGACGACCTCCAGTCCCTTACCCAGGCCGAACGGCGCGACTTCGCCCACCCCACCCCGGACGTCGAGGTCACCGAGCTGGCCCGCACCCTGCTCGACGACGTCGAGGCCATGGCCCCGGGCCGCTGGAGGTTCGACCTCAGGGCCCGCGGCACGGCCACGCTCGACGTCGAGCGCATGCGTCAGGCCACCGGCCACCTCGCCCGCAACGGGCTGCAGCACGGCGACGGCCCCCTGACCCTCACCATCGCCCCCGGCACCGACGGCTACGGCCGCAGCGGGCTGGAGATCTCCGTGACCGATGAGGGTCCGGGACTGGCCGACGACGACGTCGACTGGCTCTTCGAGCGCTTCACGCACGGCGAGGCCGACGGCAAGCCGCGCGGGAGCGGGCTGGGCCTGGCCATCGTGCGGGCCATCGCCGACGCCCACGACGGCACCGTCTTCGCCGTCTCCGCCTCGGGCCAGGGGGCCACTGTCGGCCTGCGCATCCCGGCCGACAGCTCCTGGAACCTCTCCTCGGACCCCGATCCCGCCGTCGTCGCCTCCCCGGCCACCGCCCCCTCCTCACGCACCTCGGCGGCCACGGCGCCTCAGGTGACCACCGGTGAGCCGGCGGTCGCCCACGATGAGCGCACACACGGCGACTCGGGAGAGGAGGCCGGCTCATGACCACCGCGACTGCCGCCACCGGCTCCTTCGAGACCGACACGCCCACCGTGCGCGAGACCCTGCCGCTCTCCCTGGCTCGGCACGACGAGCCGGCCCCGGCCCAGCGCCTGCCGTGGCGACGCATCGTCTCCGCCGTCCTCGCTGCGAGCCTGTGCGCGGCGGTCGGGGTGGCCGCCTGGCGCGCGGGCGGCGGCGAGGGGAGCCTGTCGGTCACCGGAGCACTCACCCTGATCATCTTCATCGCCTCGGTGTGGGCCTGGGCCTTCACGAGCGTGGACGACACCTACATCTCCCTGGGGGCCGCCACCGCCCTGGTCCTCACCGGCGCCCTGAGCCCGGACGAGATGTTCGCCAGCCTCGGTGACGACACGATCTGGCTGCTGGTGGCGGCCTTCGTCATCGCCGTCGGGGTGAGCGCCTCGGGCCTGACCGGCCGCCTGGCGGCCTGGCTGGTGACCGGCACGGACCACCCCCGCGTCCTGGTCCACCTGGTGACCGCGGCGATCGTCGCCACGGTCTTCGCGGCCCCCTCCACCTCGGGGCGGGCGGCTCTGCTGCTGCCGGTCTACACGGCCCTGGCCGGCGCGCTGCGCACCGGGTCGGGCGACGACGACGCCCTGGCGGCCTCCCGCAAGCGGCTCGTCCACGCCCTGTCGCTCATCTTCCCCACCGTCATCCTGCTGTCCGCGATCGGCTCCTTCCTGGGGGCGGGCGCCCACCTGGTGACCTCCCACATCGTGGCCTCGGCCGGCGGGCAGGAGTTCTCCTTCGCCGGCTGGCTGCTGCTGGGCCTGCCCCTGGCGGCCCTGTCCAGCCACCTGTCCACCGAGCTCATCGTGCGGCTGTTCACCCGCAAGGAGGACATGCGCCGTCGGGTGCGCGTTGACATCGCCGACCTCGCGGAGGCCTCCCCGACCCCGGTCACCGGTCCCCTGACCCAGGCCGAGAACCGGGCCGCCCTGCTCGTCGGCACGGTGGTGGTGCTGTGGTGCACCGAGGCCCTGCACGGCGTCGACCCGGCCATCGTGGCCCTCCTGGGGGTCCTGGTGACCTCGCTGCCCGGCTACGGCTCGGTGGCGCTGCGCAAGGCCCTGGCCAAGGCGCCCTGGTCGCTGCTGGTCTTCATGGCGGCCACCCTCGCCATGGGGGACGCGCTGGTGTCCACCGGCGCCGCCAAGTGGGTGGCGACCTCGGCCTTCAACGCCCTGCGGATCGACTCGCCCTGGCCCTTCATGCTGGTCGTCGTGGCGCTCTCGACGGCCTCGCACCTGGTCATCCAGTCCCGCTCGGCCCGCTCGGCCGTCCTCATCCCGATCGTCGTGGCCCTGGCCCCGGCGGTGGGCGTCAACCCGGCCGCGGCCGCCTTCGCCTCGACCGCCGCCGCTGGCTTCTGCCACACGCTGCCGTCCTCGGCCAAGCCCGTGGCCATGTTCTCCGACATCGAGGGCATGGAGACCTTCTCCCCCGACGACCTGCGGCGCCTGTCGCTGCTCCTCGGGCCCCTCATGGTGGTCCTGGTCATGGCGTGCAGCGCCTGGCTGTGGCCGCTGCTGGGCCTGAGCTGGTGAGGCCGGGCGCCACCGCGCCTCGGCGCCCGCCCTATCCCTTGAGAGTCCCTCGAACACTGCAATCCTGGAGGAAGATCATGCCCACATCCGTTCCCACCCGCATTCTCGTCGCCCCCTCGGGCTTCAAGGAGAGCCTGTCCCCCGAAGGGGTGTGCCAGGCCGTGGCCGCCGGGGTGCGCCGTCTCCTGCCCGGCGCCGTCGTCGTCGAGCTGCCCCTGGTCGACGGCGGTGAGGGCTCGGCGGCCACGATGGCCCGAGCCACCGGCGGCGACCTCGTCACCACCCGCGTCACCGGCCCCGTCGGCGAACCGGTCGACTCCTACCTGGCCCGCCTGGGCGGCTCGGCCCAGGGGACCTGGTTGGTGGAGATGGCCGCGGCGGCCGGCCTGCGCCTGGTGCCCGCCGGGATGCGCGACCCCGGCGCCACGACGACGACCGGCGTCGGCGAGCTCATCTCGGTGGCGCTCGACGGCGGGGCCCGGCGCATCATCATCGGCTGCGGCGACTCGGGGACCTGCGACGGCGGGGCCGGCGCGCTCGTCGCCCTGGGCGCCCGACTTCTGGACGCAGGCGGCGATGAGGTCGACCCGATCGGCTCCAACCTGGCCCGGGTCCAGCGGATCGAGACCTCCGGCATGGACCCCCGCCTGCGCGACGTCGAGGTCCTCGTGGCCGGCAACATGCACAACCTCCTCACCGGTGAGCGGGGCGTGTCTCGTGTCTTCGGGCCGCAGAAGGGGGCGAGCCCGGAGCAGGTGGAGGCGCTCGAGGCGGGCCTGGTCCACTGGGCCGAGCTCCTCGCCGAGGCCTTCCCCGCCCAGGCGGCCCACCGTGACCTGCTCACCGGCCCCGGGACCGGCGCCTCGGGTGGCCTGGGGGCCGGGCTCGCCGCGGGACTGGGGGCCAGACTGTGCTCGCGCTTCGACGTCCTCATGGACGCCGACCTGTGCGGGGTCGACCTCGACGCCCAGATCGCCCGAGCCGACCTGGTCATCACCGCCGAGGGCGCCGTCGACTTCCAGACACCGCGCGGCAAGATCCCCGCCGAGGTGGGGCGCCGGGCCAAGGTGGCCGGTAAGCCGGTCATCGCACTGGCCGGATCGATCGGCCGCGGCTCCGAGGCCGTCCACGCCGCCGGAATCGACGCCGTCATGGGCATCATCCCGGTCCCCATGGACCTGCCCGAGGCCGTCTCCCGGGCCGACGAGCTCGTCACCGACGCCACCGAGCGGGCGCTGCGTCTCATCCTCCTGGGCGCGGCCATCGCCGCCTAAGACGTCTGAGACGCTCGAGAGAGGAGAAGGGCCGGTCGCGCGGCTCTCGACCAACCGCGACCGGCCCCGGCTGTATCCAGCCTCAGAACGCCGGGATGACGGCCTCGTTCGGCCAGGTCTTGGTGATGTAGTCACGCAGCTTTTCGTCGTTGAGGAGCTTGGCGAGCTTCTTGAGGTGCTCGTTGTCCTTGTCGTCCTTGCGCACGACGAGCTGGTTGGGGTACTCGGAGTCTTTGCCGCCCTTCTCCAGGAAGAGGGAGTCCTCTTTGGGGTTGAGCTTGGCGTCGATGGCGTAGTTGCCGTTGATGACCGCGGCCTCGCCGTCCGGCATCGACCGGTAGACCTGTGCGCCGTCGACGGTCTTGAACTTCAGGTTCTTCGGGTTGGAGGTCACGTCGGTGTCGCTGGGCAGCTCGGCGGACTTGTCCAGCTCGATGAGTCCGGCCGCGGCCAGGAGCTTGAGGCCGCGTGCCGTGTTGGCCGGGTCGTTGTTGAGGATGATCGTGCCGCCGTCCTGGATCTCCTTGACGTCCTTGTAGCCCTTGGAGGTGTAGATCCCCATGGGCTCGATGTGGACATTGGCGATGGACACCAAGCTATAGCCCTTGTCCTTGTTCTGCTGCGCCAGGAAATTGGGGGTCTGGAAGAAGTTGGCGGCCAGCGACCCGTCGTTCAGCGAGGTGTTCGGCGTCTGGTAGTCGTTGATGGACACAATGTCGAGCTTGATGCCAGTGCCCTCGGTGAGGTTGTCCTGGACCCACTGGAGGATCTCGACATGGGGCTTGGGGGTGGCGCCGATGGAGATGGTGGTGACGCCGTTCTTCTCGGTCAGGCCGGTCTTGGAGCCACAGGCGGCCAGGGTGAGGGCGGCGGCTGAGACGAGGCCGCCGGCAATGACGGTGCGGCGGGAGATGGAAGCGGACGAGGAAGACATGGTGGTTCCTTTCGGAGGGCCGGGCGGGCCCGATGATGGGAGAGAAGGAAGTCTGACGGTGCTGGGCCCGACGGCGCGGATGAACAGCTCCAGAGCGGTCTGAACCGATCTAGCGCACCTACCCCGGCTGGTGATCGCCTCAGCGGTGGTTCACCAGCCGGCTGAGCATGTCGCCGATGAGCTGGATGACACCCACGATGACGACGATGACGACCACCGTGATGACCATGACGTCGGCCATGTTGCGCTGGTAGCCATCCTGGATGGCGAGGTCGCCCAGACCGCCGCCCCCGATGGCGCCGGCCATGGCGGAGTATCCCAGGAGGGTGATGATGGTGACGGTGGCCGACTGGATGAGGATCGGCAGGGCCTCGCGCACGAGGACGCCCCAGGTGATCTGGGTCCCCGAGGCGCCCATCATGAGGGCGGCCTCGACCTTGCCGTGGTCGACGTCGTTGATGGCGGTCTCGACCAGGCGGGCGTAGAAGGGGATGGCGCCGATCGTCAGGGGCACGCAGGCGGCCCCCCAACCCAGGGAGGTCCCCACGAGGACGCGGGTCAGCGGGATGAGCGCCACCATGAGGATGATGAAGGGCATGGAGCGGCCGATGTTGACCACCTGCGAGAGGACCTCGTAGACGACGCGGTTGCGGTGCTGCCCGCGCGCGCCGGTGGCGACCAGAGCCAGGCCCAGGAAAAGACCGACGACGATCGTGATGAGGCCGGACACGAGCAGCATCCCGAAGGTCTCGAGGGCGGCGGGCCCGAGCTTGCGCGTAATGGCGGGGTTGGAGAACCAGGCGCCGTCCGACTTCGCCGCCAGCAGGGCGGCGCCGGTGAACAGGGTGGCAGTGCTCATGCGCGCACCTCCGCGGTGACGCCCGCGCCGGTGAGGACCGCGACCGCGGCCTCCGCCCGGTCCGCGGGGATGGTCAGGGCGAGCCGTCCCACCTGGGCCCGCCCGAGGGTCTCGAACAGGCCGCCGGCGACGTCGGCGCCCTGCTCGGCGGCCAGGGCGAGGACCCGGGCGGCGGCGGGCTGACCGGGGCGGGCGGTCAGGGCGACGTCGATGACGGCGTCGGGCCCGTCCTGGACCGCCCGGGCCAGGGCGTCGGCCAGGACGAGGCGGCCCTCGGCGTCGGTGTTCGTGACCTCGACGGTGGTGCCGTCGTACATGGTGATGATGTCGCTGGGCCGCTGGGCGCCGCCGCCGGGCATGTTCTCCGCCAGCGCCAGCCAGGCGTCCACGCGCACCGCCAGCTCCTGGCGGGCCGCGGCCAGGACGACGCCCAGGACCGTGGCGGCCCCGGCCATGTCCGACTTCATCTCCGGCATGGAGGCCGGCTGCTTGAGGGACAGGCCGCCGGAGTCGAAGGTGATGCCCTTGCCGATGAGCGCGACGTGCTTGGGGTGGGCTGGGGCGCTGTCACCCTCGGTCTGCGCGCTCGCCTGACCGGCAGCGCTCTCTGCGGCCTGCGACGGCACCCACTCCAGACGGACCAGGCGAGCCGGGTGCACCGAGCCCTGAGCCACCCCGAGAATTCCACCGAATCCCTGCTCGATCAGTGCTGGGGCGTCCCAGACCTCGACCCTGAGCCCGGCCTCCTGACCGGCCGAGCGGGCTCGCTCCGCGAAGACCTCCGGAGTCAGGCGGTTGGGCGGCTCGTTGACGAGGTCGCGGGTCAGGGACGTGGCCTCGGCCAGCGCCAGGGCGCCCGCCAAGGTCTCCTGCCCCTCCGGGGTGTCGGACAGAGGCGAGACGATGGAGATGCTCTTCAGGGGCGTGCTCTGCTTCGAGGAGCTCTCCTGGTCAGGACGGTCCTCGTTCTTCGTGGCCTTCCAGGAATAGGCTCCCAGAGCGGCTCCGTTCGCCACGGCGGCCAGCTGCTGCCCGCTGAGCGTGGGCAGAGCCAGGATCGCGGAGTCGGTTCCGGCCAGCGCCCGGGTGGCGCGTCCGGCGGCCCGACGCAGCAGACCCGTCTGGTCGTAGCCCAGGGCGGCCTCATCATCGGTGGTCACGGCAAGCGGATCGGTGTCGGCCCACCCCGTTCCCACACCGACGACGAGAATGGTTCGCGGGCCGTGGTAGCCCGCGGTGCTCACCGACGAGGAGGGCAGTCGTACGACGGAGTCCTGAGCTCCCGAGAACCCCAGAGCGGGAAGCAGGGACACCAGTGCGTCGATGTCCAGGCCCTCCAGAGCGTTGCTGGAGGGTGGCTCAAGGCCCTCCAGGAGGATCTCGGGAGTCTCAGCGCCCTCCCTCCCCGGTGCTGCGGCCAGGACGAGGACGTCAGCTGCGGGCTCGGCATCGAGGGGAAGGTCTGAGGCGTCGGATGCGCCGTCGGAGCCAGCGGTGCTGTTGGCATCGTCCTCCTCGTCGCCGGCGGCCTGGCGCTCCTTCGCGTCGCCCTCGGCGTCCTCAGCGTCCTGCTCTGCGTTTGCGGAGCCGGACTGGTCCTCGTCGCCGGTGGCTTCGGAGTCCCCGGGCTCGTCGACCGTGTCAACCTCGGCCTGATTGCTGAGATCGGTATCCTTACGGTCGTCGTCCACCGAGGCGTGTGCGTTCAGGGATTTGGTCAACTTAATGGTGCTCACGTTGTGAATAGTAACGTTCTGGCATTGGTTAGAGGCTGAGTTGGCGCCGCGCGTGCCGGAGGTCATCACGTGGAAAGGTCGTTCCTCATGGACGAGCACTCATCAGTACGCCCGGTCCAGGACACCCGCCGCCCCGCCTATGGAGGGGGACGCGTCCTGGTCGGTGTCTTCGCCGTCTTCGGAGCGATCGTGCTCGTTCCCTCCTTGGTCTCACTGCTTCGGAGTCCCGACGAGGCGCCCGCGGTGTGGTCCTTCAATCTCCTGGGAGGCGGCCTGTACATCCTCCTGGCCGTGTGTGTCGCTCATAACGGGCGCCGGATGCGCAACATCGGCTGGATGTGCCTGGGGGCGCTGGCCACGATGGCCGTGCTCATCGGCGTCCTCACGATGACGGTCCCCTCACCCACGCCTGCCGACCTCAACGCGTCGGTATGGGCTCACTGGGGCAGGTCCCGGTGGTACCTGCCTGCGATCCTCCCGGTGGTGGCCGCTGCATGGATGTGGATGTCCGATCCTCGGCGCATCGTGGCCAACGCCGAACGCATCACCGAGCTGTCCGACACCCTCACTGAGAGCTTCACTGAGAAGGCTCGGGCGGTCCAGGAGAGCCGCGGTCTCAAGAGCCTCCGGAGCAGTGAGACGGAGGCCTCGGAGACGTCCTCCCAGACCGATCCCACTGGGTCGGCGGCCGAGCAAGGCGGGCGGCCCTAAGGAACGGGCCTGCGGCTCAATTCGAGTGGCCCGGGTGCCGGCGGGCTCATCGGCGCCGGAAGCGACGCGAGCCGCGTGAGCTGATCCGGCTGATTCTGCTGATCCTGCGCGCAGGGACGGGGCGGGCGTGCCACCTGTCCTGCAGCCGTGAGCCCAGCGAGGTGTAGGCGGATGCTGCGGCGCGAGCCCGGGCCTGAACCTCGTAGATCCTCTCCACGACGATCCGCTGGCACACCCACCCCACCAGCTGGTCAGCCGGCTGATCCGGTCGTTGATCACTGCCGGAGCCCGACTCCCCGGCGACCACCGGAAGCCCCTCCAGATGGGTTCGGGTCAGGGCCTCGAGCACGTCGGTTGCCTCGGCCTCACGGGACAGACGGTCGGAGACCAGAGGCAGCTCCGCCACTGTCGTCGCGAGGGGAGCGTCGTCCACGGCGTCGTCGGCCTCATCTCCAAGGAGCGCTGCGGTGAGCTGCGCTGCCGTGACGCAGCCGAGCAGCTCGCGGGTATCGTCGCTCCTCGCCCGGACCACGGGCAGGACCGAGGCTCCGTGCCGACTCATGAGGGCGGCCGCCTGGTGCACCGTCGCCGTGGCATGAACCACGGCGGGTGGGTCGATCATGAGCTGGGAGGCGCGGGTGCGTCCCAGAAGCGTGGTGGACATGGGGTCCTCGACGTCCTCCCCGCGGCGGCGCAGCTCCTCGGTGAACAACGTGCCCCGTGACAGGAAGCGGCTGGCGAAGGTGGCCAGTACGGTGGCGAGCATGAGGGGCAGCAGCAGCGCGTGCTGGCCGGTCATCTCGATGATGAGCAGCACCGCCGTCATCGGGGCGCGAGCCGCGCCAGCGAAAACCGCGCCCATTCCGAGCACCCCGAAGACCCCTGCCGCCGGGGCGTAGCTGGGCGCCACCAGGGTGCCGAAGGCCGCACCGAGCGTCCCGCCGATGAACAGGGACGGGGCGAACACCCCGCCGACGAAACCCATCCCCAGGGTCAAGGAGGTCGTTATCATCTTGGCAACGCACAGCACCAGAAGCAGCGTCAGGGCGTAGCGCCCGGCCAGCGCCCGGTTGAGGGTGGCCGACGACTCCCCGTACATCTCGGGAAGAATCAGGAGAACCGCACCGACCGCGAGCCCACCAGTGCCCGGACGCGCCCAGATCGGAACGCCCAGCCTCTGCCAGGCACGGGTCAGGGCGTCGAGCATGATGAAGCGAAGACGCATGAAGCCGATACCGACGCCGCCGCCCATGACTCCCAACAGCGCGACCCAGCCCAGCTGGGCGTCGCCGGACAGGTCCAGGTAGGGAAGCGACAGCGACAGCGTCGTTCCCAGGAGGTGATGGGACAGGACAGTCGAGGACACGCAGGCCAGGACGATGACGATGAAGGCGTCGGCGCTGAAGCCCATGAGGACGACCTCCAGGGCGAAGAAGGCCCCCGCCAGCGGAGCATTGAAGGCGGCGGCGATCCCAGCGGCCGTTCCGGCGGCTGCCAGGTGGCGGATCGAGAGCCTGGGCAGTCGCAGCCCCCGTCCGATGACGCTCGCCGTCGACGCGCCCAGCTCGGCGATCGGCCCCTCCGGACCGACCGAGCCCCCGCC
>ERZ773072.1742-NODE-1742-length-10566-cov-3.408429_pt1 | contig 10566 bp, 10 predicted proteins | sample MGYA00580617_ERZ773072 | MGnify/ENA primary metagenome ERZ773072 (study PRJEB29015, sample SAMEA2737970) | human oral metagenome | biome: human oral; feature: human-associated habitat; material: dental | place: China | collected 2122 ... | reverse complement strand
GTGCAAATGTATAACTTTTTTTCTACCTACCACAAATTTTATTTCTCAAACCTCGATTTTTAGCATTTTTTTAGGTTTTTTAGCAGTTTTATACTATTTTGTTTGTTAAAGTTTTAATGAAAAAAGAAGGGAATAGATAACTCATCACAAGCAATTTGGGAATGGATCACAATAGTTAGGTAGTAAATAGAATTAATCATTAAATCATTGGAAATTAATTATTTTTTTGTATCTTTGCTGCTGCATAAAAGGGAGAAACGAGCGATTCTCAGAGCTGGGTATGTAGTGAAGAGCAACAATATATCTTTGAAAACTAAAAACTAACAACTGGTTATGAATAGAATTACATTTTTTAGTATGGTCATGGCCTTAGCTCCATTAGCAGGTATGGCACAGGAGCAAGGAGATGCTCTTGTGGTAGAGGAAAAGGAACACTTCTTTACCCTATCAGGACAACTTCGTCCACGTTTTGAATACCGCAATGGTGCGTATCAAGCCCTACAAGAAGGGGAAGAACCTGCTATTTTGGTCAATAACCGTCTACGATTGAATATGGATTATCGTTTTCGCCAAGACTTGCAGCTGTATGTGTCCTTGCAACAAGTAAGTATCTGGGGACAAGCACCACAGGTACAAGTGATTGATCGTACAGGAGGACTCTCCATATTCGAGGCTTATGCAGCGCTACCTCTGGGAGGAGGATTTGACCTTAAGCTCGGTCGTCAACAGATTGTCTTGGACGAAGATCGTATCTTCGGCTCTCTTGACTGGCATCCTGCAGGGCGTGCTCATGATGCGGTGAATATCAACTGGCGCCCCGTAGAAAACTTCTACCTACGTTCCTTCTTTGCCTTCAACCAAAACTACTTGGATGGCAAAGCGGCCACTGACAAAATCAATGGTAATGTAAACAATCCTAAGGGACAGTACTTCACCCCTGGACAACCTTATCAGCATATGGAAGCCCTACATGCTCACTATGCTTTCACTCCAGAGCAGCAACTTTCCTTCCTTTTTGCCAACTTAGGACTCCGTAATGATGATAGAGCGGATTACAACATGCAAACCTTTGGAGTACATTACCGTGGACGTTCCCAAGACCTATCCTATGGAGCAGAAGCCTATCTACAAACAGGAAAAAATAATACAGGAGCGACTAAAGAAGCCTATCTTTTGGCTGCTATGGTAGGATACAAATTCCTCCCCTCACTATCGGCCACTATGGGTATAGACTACCTCAGTGGTAACAATACTCCAGATAGCTCTGACAAGGATAAGGTATTCACCCCTTTCAGTGGTACCAACCATAAGTTCTATGGCTTTATGGACTACTATTATGTAAGCTACACTCCTAAAGTAGGACTCTTCAACCCTTACATCAGTGCCACTGTAAAGACAAGTGAAAAAGGAAACCTTTCTGCTACAGGACACTACTTCCGTTCTGCAGGCAAGATAGACGGAAAAACACGTCACTTAGGTGTGGAAGCTGACTTAGTATATACTCATAAGCTACAACCTTTTGCCTCTCTACAAGTGGGCTATTCCGTACATAAAGTATCTGGTAGCTACAATGCCTTACGCGGTTTTTCAGCTACCCGCCCTTGGCAAGATTGGTTCTGGTGTAGTATCAATATCAACCCTACGATGCTTAAGCTCTAAGAGAACTCAGGAAATGGCTGCCTTGTCACAGGAAAAATTTTCCTATTCTGATTATTTTTCGTACCTTTGTGGCGCAGCCTTTTTTTAAGACTCTTGGGCTGAATAGTAATATACATGTAATGAAACGATATACCGTCTTAGGAGGAGGCTCTTGGGCTACGGCCATAGTAAAGATCCTTACCGAGAACCTTCCTCAGATCACTTGGTACATGCGCAATGAGCATGCTATAGAGCATATCCGACAGTACCGCCACAACCCCAACTATCTCTCCTCAGTGGAGCTCCATACCGAGAAGCTTCACCTGACAAGCAACATCAATGAGGCTATAGAAGAAGCTGATTATATAATCTTTGTCATTCCTTCAGCCTTCTTGGTACAAGAACTCTCCAAGCTCACCCTTTCACTCAAGGAAAAGGTAGTATTCTCAGCTATCAAGGGGATTGTTCCTGAATCGGGCTTGGTAGTAGGGGAACATCTTATACAAGCCTATGGGATCAACCCGCTAAATGTAGGGGTGATCACAGGTCCCTGCCACGCAGAAGAGGTCGCACTGGAGCGACTCTCCTACCTAACTATCGCTTGTGAAGACCTTCTCAAGGCCGAGGAAATGGCCTCTGCCCTACGCTGTACCTTTATCCGCACCAAGATCAGTGAGGATATCATAGGAGTAGAGTATGGAGCCATGCTCAAGAATATCTATGCCATCGCGGCGGGAATCGCCCATGGCTTGGGCTATGGGGATAACTTTCAGAGTGTGCTAATGAGCAATGCCATACGTGAGATGGAGCGCTATGTGGATACCATTCACCCTATAGCACGCAACATCAACCAGTCGGCCTACTTGGGAGACCTCTTGGTTACAGGCTACTCCGCTTTCAGTCGTAACCGCCTCTTTGGTAGTATGATAGGTAAAGGGTACTCGGTGCGCAGTGCCTTTATGGAAATGAATATGGTCGCTGAAGGATACTATGCCGTGGAGAATGCCTACAAGATCAACCAGCGACAAGCATTACCTGCTTACACGCCTATTCTCAACGCTGTATACAAAGTACTCTACCTACACCACTCTGCACGTGAAACCTTCCAAAAACTCACTGAAGAAATGGACTAATAGAGTGAAGAATCTTGGAGATACAAGTTATCTAAATAAAATAGGAAGTGAACTGAAGTTCACTTCCTATTTTTGTCTACTTCTGTAGTGTATTCGCCTGTGCGGCTCTCACTTCATTCTTCACTTATTAATAGTTGTCTGTCGGTGCGACAAAGACTTCTTCTTTGTGTTTTACCCCACTGATACGCTCTTGTAGGTGTTGGAATATTACGAAAAGTACCGGAATGACGATCAACCCAAAGAAAGTACCGATTAGCTGACCTATAGCGGCACCTGTCGCTACCGAGCGGTTACCGGCAGCCCCCACTCCTGTGGCAAACACCAAAGGTAATAACCCCACGATAAAGGCAAAAGAGGTCATCAAGATCGGACGCAAACGAGCCATCGCTGCATTGATCGCTGCCTTGGAGAGACTCTCTCCATGTCGGCGCCTTTGTACGGCAAACTCGACAATCAAGATGGCATTCTTAGCCAAAAGCCCCATGAGCATAATCAATGAAATCTGGAAATAAATATTATTCTCCAAGCCAAAGAGCCATTGCCCAAAATATGCCCCAAAGATACCAAAAGGCAAAGACATAAGTACTGAAAGCGGCAAAATATAGCTCTCATACTGAGCCGAAAGGATAAAGTAAGTAAATATCAAGCTCAAGAGGAAAATGACAATCGTCTGTGAACCTGCGTTTTGCTCCTCGCGGGTAAGACCGGTATAGTCAATTCCATAATTACTATTGAGCTTCTGAGCAGCTACTTCTTCTATTGCTTTTACCACATCTCCTGTACTATAGCCTTCGTTGGTAGCCGCGGATATATCCACTGAAGTATAGAGGTTATAACGACTAATTGCCTGAGGCCCAAATACACGATTTAGGGTTACATACTCTGAGATAGGAGCCATCTCCCCTGTACCTGTCTTAACAAAGAGATTGTTAAGGCTATTGACATCCTTACGATCCTCTGGTAATGCTTGCACCATCACACGGAATTGCTTTCCGTATAGGGTAAAGTCAGTAGCATAATACCCTCCTATATAGTTCTGTAAGGTAGAAAGAATAGTACTTACCGCTATTCCTGACTGCATAGCGCGTTCTACATTGATATCCATCTGATACTGAGGGAAATCGGTATTGAAAGAGGTTTGGGCATACTGCACTTCAGGACGTGCATTAAGGGCTGCCATAAACTCTTGAGTAGTCTTATTGATCTCAGTAACATCGGCACCCGATTTGTTTAGTAAAGCAAAAGATACCCCTGCTCCCATACCAAATCCCGATACAGCAGGCGGCTGGAAGAAAAGAATACGTGCATCCTTAATCTTAGATGCTGCCGCAAAAGCTTTGCCTATGATAGCATCTATACTTTGGTCAGGGTGCTTAGCACGTTCCTCAAAAGGCTTGAGGGTAAAAAAGCCCATACCATTGTTACTACCTGCCCCAGAGAGCATCCCATTCCCTGTTACAAAGGTAAAGTTTTCCACTCCAGGAATCTCATTGAGGTCTTTGCTTACCTCGCGCAACTGATTGGCTACACGCTCCATAGAAGCTCCAGGAATCATAGAAGCATCCATCAGTACGAAGCCTTGGTCTTCGTTAGGCACAAATCCTGTCTGTAAGTTCTTGTTAGCAAAGTAAATTCCCCCTCCTGCTATAGCAAAGAGCACTAAGGTGACCCACTTATGACGAAGGAAGAAGGTAAAAGTCTGTCCGTACTTAAGCGTAGCGGCATCAAAAGCTATATTGAACTTATGGAAGAACTTGCCCATCCATGATTTATTCTGATATTCTTTGTCTCCGTGAGGCTTGAGGAAGAGCGAACAGAGTACCGGACTGAGAGTAAGCGCATTGACTGCCGAAATAAAGATCGCAACAATCAAAGTAACACCGAATTGCTTATAGAATACCCCAGTGGTTCCCTCAATAAAGGTAACAGGTACGAATACCGCCGCCATCACCAGAGTAATAGAGATAATTGCCCCTGTAATCTCGTTCATAGCCGAGATAGTTGCAGGTTTGGCTTTCTCTCCCGTATGTTCCATCTTGGCATGGACGGCCTCGACGACGACAATCGCGTCGTCCACCACAATACCAATAGCCAATACCAAAGCAAACAAAGTAAGCATATTGATAGAATAGCCAAAGAGGTTTAGGAAGAAGAACGTACCTACGATGGATACTGGTACCGCAATAGCTGGAATCAAGGTAGAACGGAAATCCTGCAAGAAGATATATACTACTAAGAACACCAAAAGGAAGGCTTCCAAGAGGGTAGAAACCACCTTAGAAATAGCAGCATTGAGGAAGGTATTCACATTGAAGTTAATCGAATAAGTCACCCCTTCAGGGAGTGTTTTCTCGATAGACTTGAGGTATGTTTCTATGTTCTGTACCACCGCATGTGCATTAGCCCCTGGTGTCTGAGAAATTCCCATGGCAATAGCTGGGCGCCCCTTACTCTCAGAGAAGCTTGTATAGCCCATGGCATCAAGCTCCACCTTAGCTACATCTTTTAGGCGAAGGATACGCCCCCCATCCATGGCTTTAAGTACAATGTTTTCATACTCGGAAACTTTATTATATTTCCCCTTGTACTTGATGGTATATTCGTAAGAGCTACCACTATTCTGCCCCAAGGTACCGGCAGCCGCCTCCAAGCTCTGAGAAGAAATGGCCGCAGTAACCTCTGTTGGGTTCAGCTTATATGCCTGAAGCTTCTGAGGGTCCAGCCATATACGCATAGAGTAGTTTTTCCCACCGAACTCCTCGGCATCTCCTACCCCTGTGATACGCTTGAGTCCTGGAATCACATTGATCGCCAAGTAATTCTCCAAGAATACCTCATCGATTTCAGGGTTATCCGAGAAGAAAGTAAGGAACATCAGGTTACCTGCCTCACGCTTCTCTACGGTTACCCCTGCTTGCTTTACCTCAGCAGGGAGAATCGCATTGGCATACGATACACGATTTTGTACTAATACCGCAGCATTGTCTGGATCCATTCCATTTTTGAAATATACCGTGATATTGGCTGAACCACTATTGGAAGCAGAGGAGACAATATAGTCCATATTCTCCACCCCGTTGATTTGTTCTTCGAGTGGAATTACTACCGCCTTGAGTACTGTCTCCGCATTGGCACCTCCATAACTTGCCCTTACCGATACGGTTACAGGAGCAATATCTGGGTATTGTGATACAGGAAGTGAAAGGATTCCCAATACCCCCAAGATCACTATCAAGATAGAAATTACCGTTGATAGCACCGGTCTGTTAATAAAACTTTTTATCATAAAACACTAATTATTCTTTGTTCGTTTTTTTAAATTATTTGAAAGGGCAAATTATCCTCTTTGAAAGGGCGAATTGTCCTCTTTGAAGGACGAATTGTCCTCATCGAAGGGCGAATTGCAATTCGCCCCTACAGCCCTACTAAAATTCTTGGCGGGTAGGACGTAGCGTAATTTCGTTAATCGCTACCTCTTCTGGTTCATTAATGGCATAAGCTATCGCTCTGGCCACAGAGGAGGCAGGAATCTCATATGCCTTATAGAAAGCTTGTATATTCTCGCTGGCTTCAGGGTCGGAGCTGCCATACTTGAGTTCGCTCTCCACTGCCCCAGGGTAAAGAGTGGTTACACGGATATTATCCTTAGCCACTTCCACACGTAAGCCTTCGCTAATGGCTTTGACGGCAAACTTGGTACCGCTATACACCGTACCACGACCTGCTGCCACGCGCAAGCCTGCCACCGACGATAGGTTGATGATGTGCCCGCTGTGTTGCTGTTGCATGGTAGGGAGTACTGCTGCGATGCCATAGAGTACCCCTTTTACATTAATATCAATCATTTTGTCCCACTCTTCCACTTTGAGTTTGTCCAAAGTGGCTTGAGGCATAATCCCTGCATTGTTAATCAGTACATCGATACGACCATACCTCTTGAGTGTCTCCTCTGCAATACGCTCCACATCACTTTGTACAGCCACATCGGCAACTACCACGAGGGCTTCGCCCCCTTGCGAGATGATTTGAGAAGCTAATTTTTCCAGACGCTCCTTACGCCGAGCGGCTAAAACTACCTTAGCTCCATATTTTGCCAAGAGCAAGGCAGTAGCTTCTCCCAGTCCACTGCTGGCACCGGTGATAATCACTACTTTATTTTTGATATTTTCGGTCATAATTACTGTATGTTACTTTGTCTGATTGTGGATAAAGACTTCTGTTGCTTACCCTGTGAGTCGAAATTCTCTGGGGAGAGCCATTGCTCAAGAGCGCGTTTGTTAGCTTCCCATTCCTTATCTATCATAGCAAACCAAGCGGTGTCGCGCGAACGCCCTTTGTAAACCACTGCCTGCCTGAATGTACCCTCATATACAAAGCCCAAGCGCTCCGCAGCACGGCGCGAAGGTGCATTAAGGCTGTCACACTTCCATTCGTAACGCCTGTATTGAAGGGTTTCAAATACATATTTCGCCAACAAATACTGCACCTCTGTAGCCATACGCGTACGCTGTAAAGCCGGCGAATAGTTCACCCACCCCACTTCTATCACTCTGTTTTTAGGGTCTATACGCATTAGGGCAAGCGTACCCACTGCTTTTCGCGTTTGCTTATCTACAATCGCCAGAAAATAAGGGTCAGCAGAGGCTTCCTGCTTGGTGAGTAAAGCGTGCAACTCCTCTTTGTTCTTTGCAGGAGCTATAGATAAATAAGTCCAATCGGGCATCACGGCATTGGCTTCCAAATAGAAATCACTCAAATCGTCTAAATGTTTGGCTACCGAAAGAGGTTCCAACAGACAATAATTTCCTTCTAAGAGGGTTATATGAGGGGTTGCTCCTACTGAAAAATTAGGTAATGCCTCCCCTATGGGTTGATTGTATTGGTTTGTGATCATTGTATATTTTTAGATAATCGGTTGATACGCCAAGCATTTGTCTACTACTTCCTCGACGGTGGGGTCGTAGGAGGAAATATCCATAGTGCGGGCGTTGTAGTTTTCCGGATAGAAGAATAACGAACTGCCCTCGGGGTGAGGTACATTGCGATCGAAGCGCTCCATTAGCTCCTCTTGGCGATCGTCATCGGTTTCTTCTATGATTTGGTTCCCTAATTGTATGAGTTCTTCTCGGGTCATTCGGTAAAAAAATAAGTTTTTATACTATTTATTGGCAATCGTTCTCAGTGCCTTTTTTACAATATATTTGGTTTCCTTGGTAGGACTTTCGCGCTGCCAACGCTCACAAAGAGCTGTTACGAAATCGGGACGGGTTTTGCTGGCATCATTCAGCCAGTTCCCTACGCTATCTTGTACATACTTTGCCTTATCAGACTTCAATTTGTCTAATATAGGCAAATACTGTTCTGGTTTTTCTTTCAAGGCTTCTATATGAGCACACCAAACACCCCGCGGACGCAAGGCTTCTGTACTAAACCTGCGGATATTCTCCTCTTCACTTTCTGCCCAATGGGAAAGAAAAGCGATTGAAAAGTCTAAATGCTCGCTCATTTCGGGGCGTAATGCCATCCAAATAATCTCACGAACGCCAAAATGACTATCGGCTACCAAAGGTTTTAGTTTGTGTAGCTTATCTTCTAAAGGGATTTCGGTATGCAAAGCCACCAAATAACAAGCATAACAGCGTACAGAATCGGATAAATGCGTGCTGATTTGCTTAAACAAAGGCTCATAGAGGTCAGTATTTGCATATTTTTCGTATAACAATGCCCCTATGAGCTTAATCGTATTCATTGTAGAAGGTTTCTTTTGCTGATTGATTTGGCAAACCAACTCTTCAATGATGTTTTTATCAATCCCCAAAGCAGGAAAAACAGATTTTACCAGCTGGGAATGGTCTACAGCCAGCCACTCGGTAAGGTTTACCGTTTCTATACGCCCCGCATTTAATAGCGAAAGCACTTCGGAGGGTATATCTACCGCCTTTTGAGCCCCTTTTCTGTTTTTAATGTTTTCTATATTCATATAATAAATTATTCCTCCTCATCTCTATCCACAGGCTCTTTAGTAAGAAGATTTTGGAAGTCGGAAAAGTTTTCAGCAACTTTCTCACAAAACATATCGTGATACCAAATCCAAAGCGAACCATCGTGCAGGTTGATAAACACAAATCCTTCGTTTACAGAACCTATAGCAAAGGCTGATTGGAGTTCTTCGGGGGTTAAAGTGTCTTCATCACGGGTTTGCAACATCGAAAAATCAATATCATCACGAGTAAAGAAAGCATAATTGCAGAAAGATTTGCTATAAGTATACGACAAGAGATACTCTTTGCTCCATACTTCAATCTCGGTACTGTGTTCGTATTCTGTATGAGGGAACATTGTGAGCCATTCGGGGAAGGACTCTCCCTTTTCAATACTGTTTACATACTCTTTTGGGAGCTCTCTCCCTAAATATGTTGTAGGTAATACTTCGTTGTTCATAGGTTTGTTATATTTAGTTATATATATTCTTCAAATTTTCCTGACCGCAAAGCTTGCGTTTGCTCCGTTATAAGGTTTTGCATCTGTTCTTGTAGGGCGGTGTCTTTACCATTATTGACAATAATTACCCTTGTAGCGCGGAGTATCAAGCTTTTACGCATTGAAAACTCAAGTAGTAAATCATTCTCTTTTACAGCTTTTTTCAGTACTTGTTCGCGTTCTTTTATCGCTTCCAACGAAAGAATATTAGCAAAAAAGTTAGTAAAAAGATCTTGCGCCCCCTCAAAAGAGGAAGTATATTGGGTAACCTCTTTATAGCGTGCAAAAATAGTCTCTTTTTGCGCCTCTGTACATAGCGGATTGTTATAGAAAATGGATAAAATATCCCAAAAAGTATCCCATAGCGGAAACTCTTCGTCTAATGGTAACTTGATGATCTCCTCATAATAATACATTATGGGTTCATATTTCTCTTCTATATGGAAGCTTCCCAACAATGATTCCAACAAAAAACTATCACTATGGCGCTTGATACGGAACTTTTGTATCTTTTTAAGCCGTTGCCACAATCTTTTTTGTGCATCGGTGGTACAAAAAGGAGCTATTTCTGATAGATAAATGTTCATTTTCTTTTTATGATTATTCTGTCATTTCAAGAAACCACTTCAAAAAAGGATCTGTAATAGGTTCATCATTCATATTATGAGGAGTTACAACCTCTAAACCTATCTTAGGGATAGTGGTATGAAAGGTATTTTGTACCCACTCTTGGTATTGGGTATTAGGGTGAACGAATGTATTGTCTTTGTTGCTATTAGGAGGGAGTGGATAATCCTCGTCCCAGCAAATCTCATCATAGCCAATAGCCAAAAGACGCAAGAAATCCAAAGCGTTTTTCACCAATATACAGGTCATTATAGAGCCTGAACCCGACCCGATATGCACGATCTGGGTACGTCCTTCATCGTCGAGCCACAAGGCACATTCTGAACCATCAGCACCACTCTGCGCAAAGACGAGCAAACGGCGTCTTACTTCATCCTTATGTTTTTTGTAATAATTTTCCAACACTTCCTCACGGTCAATGTTTTTTAATACCGAAAAAGCAATATCAGTTCCTCCTTCTCTTTCCTCTTCTTTCCAGCTTTCTCTTAACTTATCTTGTGGGTAGAGATAGCCATAACGAATGCCTTCATTCTCTGAATAATAGCCGTTATCCTCTATCCACTGGTAGAGTTGGCGGAGTTCCTCAGGGATTTGCATTCCCTCGGGGAGGGCATTTTCTAATTGTTGTAATAAAATGTTGGGCTTCATTAAAACTATTTCTTAGTTCCTCTTTTAGGTTTTTCAAGTG
>ERZ773072.1740-NODE-1740-length-10569-cov-4.792657_pt1 | contig 10569 bp, 10 predicted proteins | sample MGYA00580617_ERZ773072 | MGnify/ENA primary metagenome ERZ773072 (study PRJEB29015, sample SAMEA2737970) | human oral metagenome | biome: human oral; feature: human-associated habitat; material: dental | place: China | collected 2122 ... | reverse complement strand
AGTCAATGCGCAAGGCGTCAAAGACATCCTGGAAGGGCCAGCGAGGGCGCAGCTAGCCAGGAAAAGCGAACTTCGCACCTTCAGGGTGAAGCACCAAACGCTGGATGACTGAGCGCAGCTTTGCTTGGCTAAGCAAGAGCTGCAGGCCATGCAAGAACTGCGAGCGGCTACCCAATACCAGCTTGCAGCTTGTTCATCTGGCAGGCTGGCCCTGCTGCTTAAAAGATTTTGAACAGGCTTTCAAACAGTCTGCTGCCTTGCCAATCCCAGCCAGGCGACAGAGCGCAGCCAATGGCGGGCAGAAGCCTTCATGTCGGTACCGCCTCAAAAACAAGAGCGAATTTACAGGGTCAAGAATGCCTCTTTGCGCACATTCCGCTAGGACACCATGCTATAGATTCAAGAGTAAAAAATCTGGTCTGCGTCTTTGTTACTTTGGTTCGCCCTTTTCGCCTCCAGGGCCAAGCTGTAAACGCAGTTTGCAGTGAGCCGCAAATCAGCCTGGAGTGGCGGGACAGTGCAGCTCATGCAGCGTTTGCAGCAGGCGCAGCACATCCGACAACAGTTGTCTGAGCGCTGGCAAAGCTGGTGCGTCCGCAGTTTGCCAACGCATCCTTTATTCGGCATGATTTCAAATAGATAAAAAATATTTACAAAATATAATTGACAATGCAGCCTGCGGACTGCATAATACCAGCTTTCCAATCGCTGCAAAGCGATAAAGTTGGGGATTCGCCAAGTTGGTTAAGGCATCGGATTTTGATTCCGACATGCGTAGGTTCGAATCCTACATCCCCAGCCAAATTAAGCGTATATGTTCTTTGCATATACGCTTAATCTTTTATGCAGCATGATATTGACACTGTTATTTCAAAAGCAGCCTGCACCTGAATCGCAATGACCGAAAGTGCAGGCTGCTTTTCGCATTAAAAAACCCTATCCACAGTGAACCGCAGATAGGGTTTTTGTTTTACACGTTGCCGTGCTGATTGGGCGAATCAGCCGGTGCAGGCTGCTCCGTTACGGGTGCTTCGGCTTCGGGAAGCTGTGTAAACTCAGGCGCTGCACTATCGTTTTCGGGGCGGATGTTGTGGCTGTAATCTTTCGGCGGGCTGGGTTGCTTGCCGGCCATAATTTCCAGCACTTGGTCGCGGTCGATGGTTTCCCAATCCATCAGCGCTTTGCACATCACTTCCATTTTGTCGCGGTTTTCGCTCAAAATTTTGTAGGCGACGGCATATTGCTCATCCAGAATGCGGCGTACTTCCGCGTCCACTTCCTGCTGCGTTTTTTCGGAAATATGCTGCGAACGGGTCACGCTGCGTCCCAAGAACACTTCGCCTTCGTTTTCGGCATACACCATCACGCCCATTTTTTCGCTCATGCCGTAACGCGTTACCATTTCGCGGGCAATCTGCGTGGCGCGCTCAAAGTCGTTGGACGCTCCGGTGGAAATGCGTCCGACAAAAATATCTTCCGCAATGCGGCCGCCGAACAGAATCGCCAACTGGCTCAACATTTGGTCTTTATACAGCGAAATGCGGTCGCGTTCCGGCAGCTGCCAAGTCAGACCGAGCGCACGGCCGCGCGGCATAATGGTAACTTTGTGGACGGGGTCGGTGAAGTCCAACGTTTCCGCAACGATGGCGTGTCCGGATTCGTGGTAGGCGGTGGCGCGTTTTTCTTCATCGGTCATCACCATGCTGCGGCGTTCCGGACCCATATAGATTTTGTCTTTCGCATCTTCAAAGTCGCTCATATCGACTTTGATTTTGTTGCGGCGGCCGGCAAACAAGGCAGCTTCGTTGACCAAGTTGGCCAAATCCGCACCTGAAAAGCCGGGCGTGCCGCGTGCCAAAGAAACCAAATCCACGCTGGAATCCAGTGGTACTTTTTTGGCATGCACCTGCAAAATTTGCTCGCGGCCGCGGATGTCGGGCAGCGGCACAACCACTTGGCGGTCGAAACGGCCGGGGCGTTGCAGGGCAGGGTCAAGTACATCGGGACGGTTGGTGGCGGCAATCACAATCACGGTTTGGTTGCTTTCAAAACCGTCCATTTCCACCAAAAGCTGGTTCAAGGTTTGTTCGCGTTCGTCGTTACCGCCGCCCAAACCGGCACCGCGTTGGCGGCCGACAGCGTCGATTTCGTCAATAAAGATGATGCAGGGTGCATTTCTTTTGGCTTGTTCAAACATATCGCGTACGCGGCTTGCGCCCACGCCGACGAACATTTCCACAAAGTCGGAACCGGAAATGCTGAAGAACGGCACGCCTGCTTCGCCGGCAATGGCTTTGGCCAACAGGGTTTTGCCCGTGCCCGGAGAGCCGGCCAGCAAGATACCGCGCGGCACGCGGCCGCCCAGCGATTGGTAGCGGCTTGGGTCCCGCAAATATTCAACGATTTCCTGCACTTCTTCTTTGGCTTCGTCGCAGCCTGCCACATCGGCAAAGGTCACGGCATTGGCATCTTTGTCCAGTAGGCGCGCACGGCTTTTGCCGAACGAGAACGCACCGCCTTTGCCGCCGCCGGATTGTGCGCGCATAAAGTAAATCCACACGCCGATCAGCAGCAATACGGGCAGCAGGTTGGTCAGCAGGCCGCGCAAAAAGCCGGGTTGTTCTTCGGGTGTCACTTTAATGCGGACTTTGTTTTCTTCCAATGTCGAAATCAGGCGGTCGTCCAACGGGGCGTTGGTGGTGAAGGCGGATTTTTCGCTGTCGTTGCGTTCGCCTCTAATCCGATAGCCTGCGGGCGAGCCTTCCAAATTGACATTGTTGATTTCGCCGGATTTAACTTGTTGGATAAACTGGGAATATTCAATTTGCTTGCCATCGGTTTTGCGCTCCTGCATGGCATTGACGCCTGCGCCGATGGCTAAAAATAGCGCGCCCCAGATGATAATGTTTTTGATAATGCTGTTTCCCACAGAAACGGACTCCTGTTCGGTCAAAATTGAAAAGTGGATGGATTGTAAAGCAGCCTGCAAGGCTTGTCAGCGTTTATTTTTGCCCAATAAGTAAATTTCACTGGAGCGATTGCGCGAGGCATCGGGCTTGCGTGTCTGCACGGTTTGAAATAGGCTGCGCATTTCGGCCAGGTATTCTTGGTAGCCTGCGCCTTGGAAGACTTTGACCAAAAACGATCCGCCTGGTTTCAGGTGGTTACGGGCAAAATCCAGTGCGAGTTCGCATAAATAATAGCTGCGTGCCTGGTCGGTAACGGCATTGCCTGACATATTGGGTGCCATGTCGCAGATTACAAGGTCTAAGGGACGGTTGCCGAGCAAATTTTCAAATTGGCGCAATACTTCGTCTTCGCGAAAGTCGCCTTGGATGAAGTGCACGCCGTCAATGCGCTCCATGGGCAGGATGTCGAGGGCGAACACTTGTCCTGATGGTCCGACCAGTTTGGCGGCAACTTGCGACCAACTGCCGGGTGCGCTGCCCAAATCGGCCAATAGGGTGCCGGATTTAATCAGTTTGTCTTTTTCGTTGATTTCCAATAATTTGTAGGCGGCGCGGGCGCGGTAGCCGTCTTTTTGGGCGCGCTGGACGTAGGGGTCGTTCACGTGTTCGTGCATCCACGCAGGGGAGGATTTGGAGCGTTGTACCATAAATACTGTGTGTGCTTTCAAAAGCAGCCTGCACTTTTTGGGTGCGGCATTAGTTGAGTGTAACGTGCTTCATGTATTGTTCGACGGCTTGGGCGATGCCGGCGGCAATGCTGCGTTGGTAATTGGCGGAGGACAGCAGTTTTTCGTCCTGCGGATTGGAGATGAAGCCCATTTCCAGCAGCACGGAAGGGATGTCCAGGGAGCGCAGCACGAGGAAATTGGCGGTGTCCACTTGGCTTCGGTGCAGCTTCACTTTGCCGGAAATATTGCGCAGGATGAGGTTGCCCAGGCGTGTGGAATCGGCGGTGGTCTGGCTTTGCATCATGTCGGACAAAATGGTGTCCACGTCTTTGTTGCCCACGCTGGGGAGGCCGTCCACCAAATCGGCGTCGTTTTCCGATTTGGCCAGCCGGCGGACGCGTTCGCTGTTGGCGTGCCCCCAAATATATACGTCGGCGCCGCGTGCGGTGGGTGCGCCTTCTGCGGAGTTGGCGTGAATGGAGATGAACAGGTCGGCATTGACTTGGCGCGCTTTTTGGCGGCGGGCCAGCAGGGGGATTTTCACATCGGTGGTGCGCGTCATGTGGACGATGTAGCCCTTGGCTTTCAGCTGGGATTGTGCGGCCAGCGCCACGGCAAAGGCCACGTCTTTTTCCTTCACGCTGCCGGGGCCGATGGCGCCGGGGTCAACGCCGCCATGCCCTGGGTCGAGCATAATCACGGGTTTGCGCGTGCGGCGGTTGGCCTGGGGTGCAGGCTGCTTTTGTGCGGCGGACGGGGTTTGCTGCTGAATCAATGAGCCGATGGCATCTTCGTGCGGCGGATTGTCGTTTTGCGCGCTGCTTTCCGTACTGTTGCTGCCGCTGCCCGCCAGTTCGATATAAATACGCTGCTTATTGCCTTGGTCGAGTGGTGTTGCCGTTACCACGACTTTTGCAGGCTGCTTTAAATCGATGACCAGGCGCAGGGTTTTCGCGTTTTGCTGGCCGATGCGGATGTTTTTAATCAGCGGGTGCTGTTTGTCGATTTGCTGCGCCAGGCGTGTCAGCGGCAGGTTTTGGTGGATGCCGTCCAAATCGATGACCAACCGGTGCGGGTTGGCCAGCGTGAAATAGCGGTAGGCAATTTTGTGGTTGGTGTCGATAAAGATGCGTGTGCGGCCGCGATCATTCTGTACTTGCGCGGCGGTAACCTGTGCGGCAATGTTGGCGGCATAAGCCAGCGGGCCAAGCAGTGAGGCGGAGAGCCATGCCATCATTCTGCGGCGGGTGAGTTTTTTCATTGTGCCAATACGCTTTCTCCGCGTGCTGTCGCGGTGCGGACGGTGCAGCACCGCCCGTTGTCTTTTGCGGTAAAATCCAAATAAATATCGGCAGCGGGCACGTTGCCGCCGCCTTTTTCTGCCCATTCGATCAGGCAAATGCAGCCTGCACCCGTTAAATCGTCCAAACCGGTATCGTGCCATTCTTCGGGTTCGGCAAAGCGGTATAAATCGAAATGGTGGACGGTGAATTGCGGCAAACCGTAGCTTTCGACAATGGCGTAGGTCGGGCTTTTCACCGTGCCCGTATAGCCCAACCCTTTCAGCAGGCCGCGCGCGAACGTGGTTTTGCCCGCGCCCAAAGAACCGTTCAGGTAAATGACGAGGGGCGCATGCAGGCTGCTTGCTAGCGATGCGCCGAAAGCTAATGTGGCCGCCTCATCCGGCAGCCAAACGGAGTGTTGCATAATCTTATTTTCGGGTATTTTTGTAAGGCGGAATTATAAAGGATTTATTTTTTGGCTGCAAAAACATCGGAATCGGCAAAACGGTGTGTGCAAAAGGGCGGGACGGGGCAAAAATAGAATAGTGCAATCATGTGCAGCCTGCTACAATAACCTACATTTCACTTTTAAAATCGCCCGAAACAGGTAAAAATCGATGACTGAATTAAAAGAACAGCTGAAACTCGGCCTGCAAGCCATGCAATTGGATTTGCCCACCGCACAGCAGTTGCTGTTGCTGGAATATGTGGCGCTGCTTAAAAAATGGAACCATACCTACAACCTCACCGCTCTGCGCGATGAAAACCAGATGATCAGCCACCACATTTTGGACAGCCTGACTTTGCTGCCGTATATCAAAAACGCAACCAGTATGATGGATGTGGGTTCCGGCGGCGGCATGCCCGGTATTCCCGCAGCCATCTGCCGTCCCGATTTGAACATTACCCTGCTGGATTCCAACACCAAAAAAACATCGTTCCTGCAACAGGCGGTGATTGAATTGGGCTTGCAAAACGTTACCGTCGCCAGTGGCCGCGTGGAAGCGATGCACGATAAGAAAGTGGACGTGGTGACCAGCCGCGCGTTTGCCGAATTGCACGATTTTATTGCACTGACCAAGCACCTGCTGAACGAAAACGGCTATTGGGCGGCCATGAAGGGCGTGTATCCGTATGAAGAACTGGAAAACGTGCCGGCTTCGGTTGAGGTTTACCAAATCGACAAGCTGGAAGTGCCCACGCTCAATGCCGAACGCCATATGGTGCTGATGCGTCCGAAGAAGGCATGATATGAGCGCAAAAATTTTAGCGGTGGCCAACCAAAAAGGCGGTGTGGGCAAAACCACAACGGCGGTGAATCTGGCAGCATCTTTGGCGCATTTCGGCAAACGCGTCCTGCTGGTGGATTTGGATCCGCAGGGCAATGCCACCACCGGCAGCGGCATCGACAAAAGCGACATCCGATACGGCGTATATTCCGTTTTGACTGGCGATGCTGAAATTGCCGACGCGCGAATCCGCAGTGAGGCAGGCGGCTACGATGTGCTGGCGGCCAACCGGAATCTGGCCGGCGCGGAAATCGAGCTGGTGCAGGAAATCGCCCGCGAAATGCGGCTGAAAAACGCCCTTGCCGCCGTGCAGGACGATTATGATTTTGTATTGATTGACTGCCCGCCCACGCTCACATTGCTCACGCTCAACGGCTTGGTGGCGGCAGAAGGCGTGCTGGTGCCGATGGTGTGCGAATATTACGCGCTGGAAGGTATTAGTGATTTGGTGGCGACCGTGCGCAAAATACGGCAGGCCATCAACCCGAAACTCAATATTTTTGGTATCATTAGAACTTTATACAGTAACCAAAACCGTTTGGCGCAAGATGTGAGCGAGCAGTTGCAGCAGCATTTTGCCGATGTGTTGCTGCAAACCACCATTCCGCGTAATGTACGTTTGGCAGAGGCGCCCAGCTATGGGCAGCCTGCACTGGTTTATGATGCCAAAGCCAAAGGCACGCTGGCTTATCTGGCTTTGGCAGAAGAGATTCTGGCACGGACCGTGTCTGAAACCCGCGTGTAGTTTCCTACACATTATTTATTTTAATTGGAGCTTTCATTATGTTGAAAAAATTAGCAATTTTGGTAGCGGCTGCTTCATTGGCAACGCCTGCTTTGGCAGACAACTGGTTGGGCCAGGCACAGGAAATCAACAAAATACAAATCGGCAAACGTGACCCCGGTGCACGCCGCATGATGATTAAATCCGGCACTACGCCTGCCAACCGCACTGTGTCTTATCCTGTGCGTTTGGAAGCCGGCAAATTCTACGGCTTCATGGCAGACTGCGATTACCAATGTAACGAAGCCAAATTGACGCTGACCCAAAACGGCCAAAAAATCGAGAGCTTCTTCCAACCTGGGAACAGCTCGCCAATGTTCAGCCTGCGTGCCAACCGCACCGGTGAATACAAACTGAACTATACCATTACCGATTGCGAAAAAGGCAGATGCGCATATTCGGTAGAAGTGTATAAAGGCAACCGCGAATACGACATGGATTTCTAATCCGCCGTATTGGCGACACGCTATAAAAAGCAGCCTGCACCTTATTTTTTGGGTGCAGGCTGCTTTTGTCATGTTCACAGCGCCTGAATCATCTGCTGGACCATTTGCGCCGAATGTTTCGCCGCCACTTCCAGAAATTCCTCAAAGCTCACGGAAGCCGAATCTTCCGCGCTGTCGGAAATGGCACGGATGACCACGAACGGCGTATCCAGCTGGTAACACGTCTGCGCGATGGCGGCGGCTTCCATTTCCACCGCCAAGGGCTGCGGCAGCCGCGCGTGAATCTGTTCAATTGCGGCCTTGCTGTTGATAAACGAATCGCCGCTCACAATCAGCCCGTGCACCACGCGCGCGGCTTGGAAGGTGCAGGCTGCTTTTTCCGCTGCCGCCACCAAGGTTTCATCGCAGGCAAACGCGGCAGGCAGTTGCGGCACTTGCCCGTGTTGGTAACCGAACGCGGTCACATCGACATCGTGGTGCATGATGTGCGTGCCCACCACCACGTCGCCCACTTTCAAACCGCCGCCGATGCCGCCCGCGCTGCCCGTGTTAATCACCACATCGGGCGCGAAATGCTCTTTCAGCAGCGTGGTGGCGATGGCCGCATTCACTTTGCCGATGCCGCTTTGGCACAAGGCAATGTCTTTGCCGGCAAACTGCCCCGTGTACACAACAAAATTTTTGCCGAAACGGTGGGTTTTCAAACCGTTCAGGCTGTCGCGCAGCAGGGCGACTTCCGCTTCCATGGCACCGATGATGCCGATGCGCTGCCCGTGTTTCGCCGTTGGATTCATGCAAAAATTTCCTCCCATTGGCTGCGGTTGTCCAGCAGGTAGCGGGCGATTTTTTGCGCGCCTTCCAAGCTGTGGCTGGCCGCCCAGCCGCATTGCACCACGTTGCAGGCAGGTACTTCTTCGGCCGCCAGCACGTCTTGCAGTGTCCGCTCAATCAGGCGCAGCGCTTCTTGGTAATCGGCAATATTCAGCAGGGTAACATAAAATCCCGTCTGGCAACCCATGGGACTGATGTCCACGATTTTGTCGGAATGGTTGCGCGACAGTTCCGCCATCAAGTGTTCCAAAGAGTGCAGGGCGGGCATTTCCATGTGGTCTTGGTTGGGCTGGCACACGCGTAAGTCGTATTTGTAAATCGTGTCGCCGTGGTCGCCGTCGGTGATGCACGCCAGGCGGACATAGGGCGCTTTGACTTTGGTGTGGTCCAGGTTGAAACTTTCCACGTTCATTTTCTTTTCGGCAGTGATGTTCATGTTTGCGTAACTCCGTTGCTGTATATTCAAGTGAAATGCGGATTATAAGTGAAGGCCTGCAAAAATACCACGCACGCAAAAAGCAGCCTGCACCCGAAGAAGTGCAGGCTGCTTTTTGCCGATTTGTGCTATAATGCGCAGTTTCCTTATATATTATCACGCGCACAGACGCATTTTTAAAAGTACAGAATCCCATGAAAAATATCCGTAATATCGCCATCATCGCCCACGTGGACCACGGCAAAACCACACTCGTAGACCAACTCCTGCGCCAATCCGGCACCTTCCGCGAAAACCAGCAGGTGGACGAGCGCGTGATGGACAGCAACGACCTTGAAAAAGAACGCGGCATCACCATCCTGGCCAAAAACACCGCCATCGAATACAACGGCTACCACATCAATATCGTGGACACTCCGGGGCACGCCGACTTTGGCGGCGAAGTGGAACGCGTGTTGGGCATGGTGGACTGCGTGGTGCTGTTGGTGGATGCGCAGGAAGGCCCGATGCCGCAAACCCGCTTCGTCACCAAAAAAGCCCTTGCGCTGGGCTTGAAACCCATTGTCGTGATTAACAAAATCGACAAACCGTCCGCCCGTGCCAGCTGGGTGATTGACCAAACCTTCGAACTGTTCGACGCATTGGGCGCGACCAACGAGCAGCTGGATTTTCCGATTGTGTACGCTTCCGGTTTGAGCGGCTTTGCGCGCTTGGAAGAAGATGGCACGGAAACCGATATGCGCGTGTTGTTCGAAACCATTTTGAAACACACGCCGCCGCCCAGCGGCGATGCGGACGCGCCGCTGCAACTGCAAATTTCGCAACTGGACTACGACAACTATACCGGCCGCTTGGGTATCGGCCGCATTTTGAACGGCCGCATCAAACCGGGCATGCAGGTGGCCGTGATGAACCACGACCAGCAAATCGCCACCGGCCGCATCAACCAACTGTTGGGTTTCAAAGGCTTGGAGCGCGTGCCGCAGGACGAAGCCGAAGCCGGCGACATCGTGATTATTTCCGGTATTGACGAAATCGGTATCGGCGTCACCATTTGCGACAAAGAAAACCCGATGGGCGTGCCGATGCTGAGTGTGGACGAACCGACTTTGACTATGGACTTCATGGTGAACACGTCGCCGCTGGCCGGCACGGAAGGCAAGTTTGTGACCAGCCGCCAAATCCGCGACCGTCTGCAACGCGAACTGCTCACCAATGTTGCCCTGCGCGTGGAAGACACGGAAGATGCGGACGTATTCCGCGTATCCGGACGCGGCGAGCTGCACCTCACCATCCTGCTGGAAAACATGCGCCGCGAAGGCTACGAGCTGGCCGTGAGCAAGCCGCGTGTGGTCTTTCGCGAAATAGACGGGCAAAAGTGCGAACCCATCGAGCTGGTCACCGCCGACGTGGAAGAAGGCCACCAGGGCGGCGTGATGCAGGCGCTGGGCGAGCGCAAGGGCGAGCTGGTGAACATGGAGCCGGACGGGCGCGGCCGCGTGCGGCTGGAATACCGCATACCGGCGCGCGGCCTCATTGGCTTTTCCAACGAATTTCTCAACCTCACGCGCGGCAGCGGGCTGATTTCCAACATCTTCGACGGCTACGAACCCTTCAAGGGCGACGTGGGCGGCCGCAAAAACGGCGTGCTCATCAGCATGGACGACGGCGAAATCTTCACCTACGCCCTGGGCAAGCTCGATGACCGGGGCCGCATGTTCGTGAAAGCGGGCGACCCGGTCTATGAAGGCATGATCGTGGGCATTCACAACCGCGACAACGACATCGTCGTCAACGCCACGCGCACCAAGCAGCTGACCAACTTCCGCGTCAGCGGCAAGGAAGACGCCATCAAAGTCACGC
>ERZ773072.1736-NODE-1736-length-10591-cov-6.093964_pt1 | contig 10591 bp, 9 predicted proteins | sample MGYA00580617_ERZ773072 | MGnify/ENA primary metagenome ERZ773072 (study PRJEB29015, sample SAMEA2737970) | human oral metagenome | biome: human oral; feature: human-associated habitat; material: dental | place: China | collected 2122 ... | reverse complement strand
GATGTCAGTCGGTTTCCTTCACCGGGATCAGTGGTTTCCAGAACGAGGCACCCGGCCGGGCCAGGGCGGCCTGTCCCAATGAGATGACGGTGCAGATCACGAACACCCACAGCCACACGTGCAGCATCGTCACCGCGAGAGGCAGCTGCTTGAACCATCCGACCAGCAGAGAAGCGACGAACCCGACCGGCTGGTAGACGGACATGGCGAAGGTGAAGCGTCGGCCGAAGGTCCGCGGCCAAACCCATTTCTTCGAACTAGCAGACATACCAGATCACCCGCATGCAGCATCCCAGTTTATGGGGAACAGCAAAGAGGAGCCACCTGAACACATGAGTGACGCCCATGGCCCAGCCGGAACACAAACCATTCCCAAGCCGATGGCGAAAGCGAACGCCGCGGCGTAGGCCTGCCCGCAGGCGTATCCGTAGACGGCCTCGGGCTGTGCTGCCCCATCCAGCTGGTGCCCATGCGCCCCCTCGGGGAAGGGAGCCACAACCGGCGGCTCGGCCCCGGATTCCAGCGAGAGCTGGACCCGGCCATCCACACGGGTCAACTCGAAGTGTTTTCCGTGGGTGTTCTGCGCAAGAGCATCAATGTCCGATGGACTCAGCGTGACGGCGTAGTATGCGAGCAGTTTCCCGTCCGGCTTGAGCTTCTTCAAGAGGTCGACGAAAGCGGGAGCCTTGGAGAGCCGTTCGATGCCAGCGGCAACATCAGCTTCGTTGGCTTCGCTGACGACCGCGGTAACGTTCGAACTCCGCATGGATGTGGTCACGACGGCCTCGACGTGCGATGCGGAAACTTCATCGTCCGCTCTCGCGGCGGCAGAAGATCCCAGCAGGGCTGCAGCCATCATTACGGTTGACACAAGGATTGAAAGGTACCGGATTCTCATGTTCGTCTCCTTTCCACCGAGAACCGGACTGCCTACCATCCTGCGTTTCTCACCCTCTCCGGACAAGACCACGAGGCCAACTTTGGCTGAAAGCCAATTTCCCAATCCAAAAGTTACCCTCCGGGGCTGTTCGCAGATACTGCCTCCGAAGCGATGCTGTCGGATCTGCTGGCCGGATCCATGGGAACTCCTGTTCTTGTGAACCTCGCAGGCTGGTTTGATCGGTTCCACACGCTGAGGCTTATTCACAGCCATCCTCAAGTGTGCCCTGACCAAGGGTTTCGCTGGCCAACGCGCCGCCTGTGAATAGGCCTCGATGTCTGTCCGCAGGATTCTTCAAAATAAAACCCGGGCCCGCTTCCCTCAAGGAGGCGAGCCCGGATCGAGATTTCTCGGCGGATCAGTTGCTGCCGGTCAGCTTCTCGCGAAGGGCCTGGAGGGCCTCGTCGGATGCGAGGGAACCCTCGACGGGCTCGGTGGAGGTGGAGGCGTAGCCGGTGCCGGCTGCCGTGGCCGCCTGGCGTTCGGCCTCGGCGGCCTCGGCCACCTGGCGCTTGTGGGCCTCCCAGCGGGCCTGGGCCTCGGCGTACTGCTGCTCCCAGGCTGCCTGCTGCTCCTCGTAGCCGGGCTTCCACTCGTTGGTCTCCGGGTCGAAACCCTCGGGGTAGATGTAGTTGCCCTGCTCGTCGTAGCTGTCGGCCATGCCGTAGAGGGAAGCGTCGAATTCCTCGGCGGCCACATCGACACCCTCGTTGGCCTGCTTCAGTGACAGCGAGACGCGGCGGCGTTCCAGGTCGATGTCGATGACCTTGACCATGACATCGTCGCCGACGGAGACGACCTGCTCCGGGATCTCGACGTGACGTTCAGCCAGTTCGGAGACGTGCACCAAGCCCTCGATACCGTCGCCAACGCGGACGAAAGCACCGAACGGAACCAGTTTGGTGACCTTGCCGGGCACGATCTGACCGATCTGGTGCAGACGCGCGAAGGTCTGCCACGGATCCTCCTGGGTTGCCTTCAGAGACAAAGACACACGCTCGCGGTCCATGTCCACCTCGAGCACCTCGACGGTGACGGGGGTGCCGACCTCCACGACCTCGTTCGGATGGTCGATGTGCTTCCAGCTGAGCTCGGAGACGTGCACCAGACCGTCGACCCCACCGAGGTCCACGAACGCACCGAAGTTGACGATAGAGGAGACCACGCCCTTGCGGATCTGGCCCTTCTGCAGCTGGTTGAGGAACGTCTGGCGAACCTCGGACTGGGTCTGCTCCAGCCAGGCACGACGCGACAGCACCACGTTGTTGCGGTTCTTGTCGAGCTCAATGATCTTGGCCTCGAGTTCCATGCCGACATAGGGCTGAAGGTCACGGACACGGCGCATCTCCACCAGCGATGCGGGCAGGAAGCCACGCAGGCCGATGTCGACGATCAGGCCGCCCTTGACGACCTCGATGACGGAGCCGGAAACAACGCCGTCCTCTTCCTTAATCTTCTCGATCGTGCCCCAGGCGCGTTCGTACTGGGCGCGCTTCTTGGAGAGGATGAGGCGCCCCTCCTTGTCCTCCTTCTGCTGAACCAGGGCTTCGATCTCGTCGCCGACCTGGACCACGTCGAAGGGATCGACGTCGTGTTTGATGGAGAGTTCCTTGGATGGGATGACGCCTTCGGTCTTGTAGCCGATGTCGAGGAGGACTTCGTCCCGGTCGACCTTGACAACGGTTCCGGAGACGATGTCGCCGTCATTGAAGTACTTGATGGTGGCGTCAACGGCTGCCATGAAGGCTTCCGGGGAACCGAAATCGTCGACTGCCACGGTCGAGGCCTCAGTGGAGGAGGAGGACATGTAGTAGGGCTTTCACAATAAGGTTTCACCCTGTGCCCTGTCCCTCATCCCGGGTCGGGATGGGACTCGGGAGGACGGACGTGCCAACCCCACTCGGTCCGAGGGCAGGCAGGTCACAGTGCCCTTTCACCCTAATCGTTGCCCCGGGAGTCGGTCAAGATCAAACCGAACCGATACTACCGGACCACATTAATTGTGGTAGGCCGGTTGGCGGTGATTGGAGCAGGGATTAACCTGTTCCCGTGAATCTCGTCGAAGCTCTCAAGAACCGGAAGGTGCAGCTCGGCATAGCCGTGGTTGCCATTCTTCTGGCAGTAGCCCTGACCCTCGTATGGGTCCTTCAGCCCAAGAACGACAACCCCAACAAGGCTGACACTCCCCCGGCGGCCAGTACCAGCGGCAACGCCGATGGCACGGCCGTGACCTCCCCCGACACCGCGACCCCCGCATCCCCGGGTGCCTGCAGCGCAACGGACGAGGCAGGTTTCGTGCCAGTCAACTACTCAATCGAAAAGCTGGGGATCGAGGCCAACGTCGTCTCCCTGGGGAACGACGACGAAGGCAACATCGAGGCTCCCCCCAAGGACGAACCGAAGACCGCGGCCTGGTGGAACATGGGCCCGACAGCCGGTTCCAACGCAGGCCAGGTCGTCCTCTCGATCCACACCTACCAGAGCGGCGAGGCCGTCGGTAATCAGCTCTACAAGGACGGCACGAGTCAGCTCGCAGCCGGGGATGTCCTGAAGCTCACCAGCGCCGATGGGCGGACCGCCTGCTACCAGTTCACCGAGACCCAGAAGGTCGATGAGGCAACCTTCGATCGGGAATCGGATGTGCTGGAACGCCAGAGCGGTGATCCCGCACTCGCCATCGTCATCTGTTGGGACCACAACAAGGAAACCGACAAGTGGGACTCGCGGATCTTCTTCAAGTTCAAGCCCCTGACCGACGGGGCCTGATCCCGAAGGGTCGGCGGCTCAGTGCGCCGCAGTGAACCACGAGTCGCCGACCCCCACCGAAACCTCCAGGGGCACCGCCAGATCCATGGCGGTGCCCATTTCCTTCCGCACCAGTTCCTCCACCGCTTCCCTTTCGCCCGGACAGATCTCCAGTACGAGTTCGTCGTGCACCTGGAGCAGGACGCGGCTGCGCAGCCCCTTCGTGACCAGTCCTCTTTCGACCTCGATCATCGCCAGCTTGATGATGTCGGCAGCGGAACCCTGGATCGGGGAGTTCAGCGCCGCCCTCTCCGCCATCTCGCGCCGCTGCCGATTGCTGGAGTTCAGGTCCGGCAGGTAGCGTCGCCTCCCCAGCAGGGTCGAGGTGTAGCCCATCCTCCGGGCCTCGGCCACCACCTCCGCCAGATACTGCTGAACCCCGCCGACCCGCGAGTTGTAGACCTCCATCAGCTCCTTCGCCTCGGCGACGGAGATCCCGAGCCTGGTGCTCAGCCCGTAGGCGCCGAGCCCGTAGGCGAGCCCGTAGTTCATGGCCTTGACCCGGGCCCGCATCTGCCCCGTGACCTCTTCCGGGGCGGCTCCGAAGACGATGGCCGCCATCTCCGCGTGGAAGTCCCTGCCGGACCTGAATGCGGCGATCAGCCCCTCGTCACCCGAGACGTGCGCCATGAGGCGCATCTCGATCTGCGAGTAGTCGGCGCTCATCAGCGCCTCGAAACCGTCACCGGCCACGAAGGCGCTGCGGATCCGCCGCCCCAGGTCGGTGCGGATGGGAATGTTCTGCAGGTTCGGGTCGGTGGAGGACAGCCTCCCCGTCGCAGCAATGGTCTGCATGTATGTGGTGTGGATGCGACCGTCCGGCTGGATGGCCGCCAGCAGTCCGTCAACGGTCTGTCGCAGCCGGATGCGGTCCCGGTGCGCCAGGAGATGCTCCAGGAACGGGTGCCCGGTGCGTTCGAAAAGCCCCTCGAGGGCCTCCGCGTCGGTGGTGTACCCGGATTTCGTGCGCCGAGTCTTCGGCATGTCGAGTTCCTCGAACAGCACCGCCTGTAGCTGCTTCGGGGAGCCGAGGTTCACCTCGTGCCCCAGCACGTCCCACGCCGCCCGCTGGGCGGCCACGACGGCGGAGTCGAACTCGGCCCGCAGCTCATCCAGAACGCCTCGGTCCACGGCGATGCCGACGCGCTCGCAGTTCGCCAAGGTCCGTTGCAGCGGCAGTTCCACCTCTTTCAGGAGCTTCGCCGCGGGCTGGGACTCGAACTCGGGCCGCAACACCCGGGCCAGTTCCGCGATCGCCCGGGCATTCAGCATGGCCGCCCCGGCCGTGGCCCCCTCGTCCACCTCGAACAGGGATTCCTGGGTCTCGGCGGTCGTCTCCGCCACCAGCTCGCGGTGCAGGTATCGCTGCACCAAGGAGGGCAGTTCCTGCCCCCTGACGTCGGGTCGCAGCAGATAGGCCGCCAAGGCCACGTCCAGGACCACCCCACCCAGCTCCCAGCCCCTGGCCCAGATCGCGAGCAGCGGTCCTTTCCCGTCGTGGACCACCTTGGGGCGTTCCGCATCCGCCAGCCAGCTCGCCACCGCTTCGTCGTCGGCGGGGGTCAGTTTTCCGGAATCGATGAACGCCTCCGGTCCCTCGGCGACCGCCAGGCCGATGCCCCGCAGATCGCCCGTCCCGGCCGCCCAATTGCCGACGAACGAGAGCGCCACCTCCCCCGCGGCGTTCTCCTCCAGCCAGGCCGCCACCTCACCGGGTTCCAGGGCCCTCCCGGTGACGGTGAACACTTTTTGGGTATCGTTCCGTTCGTCCCCGGTGGCCCCGTACAGCTGGGAAAGCCGCTCCCGCAGGGAACGGAACTCGAGTGCGGCGAACAACTGGGTTGTGGCCTCCCGGTCCCAGTCGCGGCGTTCGGTCCCCTCGAGGCCCAGGGGTAGTTCCAGGTCCCGCAGCAGACGGTTCAGGCGCCGGTTGCGCCGCACGTCGTCGAGGTGATCCCGCAGCGACTGGCCCGCCTTGCCCGGGACCTGTTCGGCGCGTTCGATGATGTTGGCGAGGCCGTCGTAGGTGTTGATCCACTTGGCCGCGGTCTTGGGGCCGACGCCGGGGACCCCCGGCAGGTTGTCGCTGGTCTCCCCCACCAGCGCCGCCAGCTCCGGGTAGCGCTGCGGCGGCACGAGGTATTTCTCCTCCACCACGGCGGGGGTCATCCGCAGCAGATCGCTCACTCCTTTGCGCGGATACAGCACAGTGGTGCGGTCGGTCACCAGCTGGAGGGCGTCACGATCACCCGTTGAGATCAGCACCTCGTATCCCGCAGCCTCCGCTCGGGTGGCCATGGTGGCGATGATGTCGTCGGCTTCGTAACCAGGAAGTTCGACATGGGCTATCCGCAACCCGTCGAGGACCTCCTTGATCAGCTCCACCTGCCCTCTGAACTCCTGCGGCGACGCGCTCCGGGTGGCCTTGTACTCCGGGTAGGTCTCGTTGCGGAAGGACTCCCGGCCCACGTCGAAGGCGACGGCCACATGCGTTGGTTCCTCGGCGGTCAACAATCCAATGATCATGGCGACGAAGCCGTGCACCGCATTCGTGTGCTGTCCCGTCGAGGTCTGGAAATTTTCGGCCGGCAGTGCGTAAAAGGCCCGGTAGGCCATGGAGTGTCCGTCGATGAGGAGCAGGCGATTCACACCATCAAATCTACTGTGCGAGACTGACGGCCATGATCGACACCACCGCGCTACCCCCCTCTTCCTTGCACGAAAAACTGGGGATCGAGATCACCCAGGTCAGCGCAGCGGAGGTGGTCGGCTCCATGCCGGTGACGGGAAACACCCAACCCGCCGGGCTGCTTCACGGAGGAGCAACTGCAGCGCTGATAGAAGGTCTGGCCTCCCTGGCCGCCTGGCTGCATGCCCATCCGGAGCGGGTCGCGGTGGGCGTCGACCTCAACGTCACCCATCTGCGGCCTGTCACCTCTGGCAGGGTCACGGGCAGGGCAGTTCCCGTTCGCCTGGGGGACGGAACCGTCGTTCACACGGTAGATGTCCACGACGACGAAGGACGGCTCACCGCCACCGGTCGCCTGACCTCCCAGCTCGTGGCCCCGAAGAAGTGATCACTTCTTCCGTTTGTGTGAGATGACGCCCTCGGCAACCTCGCGCATCGACTTGCGCAGGTCCATGGCGGTCTTCTGGATCCACCGGAACGCCTCAGGCTCGGTCAGTCCCAGGCCTTCCTGCAGCATTCCCTTGGCCTGATCGATGATCTTCCGGGATTCGAAACGATCCTCGAGGTTCGCCAGCTCCTCCTCGATCGCCCGCAGCTCAGCGAAACGCCCGATGGCAACCTCGATGGCGGGCACCACTTCATTGGCTCCGAATGGTTTGACGAGATATCCCATCACCCCAGCGTCCCGTGCCCGCTCAACCAGTTCGCTCTGGCTGAATGCGGTGAGCATGAGTATAGGGGCGATACGTTCCTCACCGATGATCTCAGCCGCGGTGATGCCATCCATGCCGGGCATCTTCACGTCCATGATTATCAGGTCGGGCTCCAACTCCCGGGCAAGCTTGACGGCCTCCTCGCCATCCGCTGCCTGCCCCACAACTTCAAAACCTTCTTCGGTCAGCAACTCCACCAAGTCGAGGCGGATGAGCGCCTCGTCCTCGGCAATGAGCACCTTCTTCGGCCGCTTCTGGCCCATGCTTCTAGCTCCATTCCCCTTCGAGTGGACCGACAGGTCTCCAGACATGGATTCAGCAGGCATTCTAGCGCGCCACTAGGGGTTTGGGCGAAGAAACGGGCAGTTGTGGCACAATAGCCTTCGTTGCCCGGGTGGCGGAATGGTAGACGCGACTGACTCAAAATCAGTTGGCCCACAAGGCCGTAGGGGTTCGAGTCCCCTGCCGGGTACGAAAAGGAGGGTGGGAGCCGATTCATCGGCTCCCACCCTCCTCGATCCGGGTTCAGGCGTCGATATCGTTCTTGGCCTTGACCTTGTGGACACGCAGGTTGTTCGTCTTCCCGGGAACGCCCATGGGCGACCCGGACAAAATCACGATGCGCTCACCGACCTCGATCATGCCCCGCTCCCGGAGGAAAGCATCGACGGTCTCCACCATCTGCTCCTGGACCGTGAAGTCCGGAGTGACGTGGGCCTCGACACCCCAGGTGAGGGTCATGGCCTGCCGGGTGGTCACCTCAGGGGTGAACACCAGCAGCGGGATGGAGGGACGCAGGCGTGACAAGCGCCGGGCCGTGTCGCCGGACTTGGTGAAGGCGACCAGGTAGCGGGCACCGACCCGCCGAGTGACCTCCACCGCGGCATGCGCGAGAACCCCGCCGGTGGTGTGGGGATCCCAGTCGATGGCGTGGATCTCGGCGTGACCGTCGTGCTCCGTGGCCTCGACGATCCGGGCCATGGTCTGGACCGTCTCCACCGGGTAGTCGCCGACCGAGGTCTCGCCGGAGAGCATCACGCCGTCCGCACCGTCGAGAATCGCGTTCGCCACATCGGAGGCCTCGGCGCGGGTGGGCCTCGGGGAGGAGATCATGGACTCCAACATCTGGGTCGCGACGATGACGGGCTTGGCCCACTTGCGTGCCGCGCGAATGATCTGTTTCTGGACCAGCGGCACGTCCTCGAGCGGGAGTTCAACACCCAGATCACCGCGAGCGACCATGAAAGCGTCGAAGGCGTCGACGATCTCCTGGAGGTTCGCGATCGCCTGCGGTTTCTCCAGTTTTGCGATGACGGGAATGCGGCGCCCTTCCTCGTCCATGATCTCGTGGACCCGTTTGACGTCGTCGCCACTGCGGACGAAGGACAGCGCGATCATGTCGATGTCCTTCGAGAGCGCCCAGCGCAGATCCCTCTCGTCCTTCTCGCTCATCGCGGGAACGGAGACGGCGACCCCGGGAAGATTGATTCCCTTGTTGTTGGATACATGGCCCCCTACGACCACTTCGCAAAGCACGTCAGTGGGCGAGACCTCCAGTGCCCGCAGACCCACCTTGCCGTCATCGATCAGGACCTGGTCCCCCGGCTTCACGTCCCCGGGGAGACCCTTGAAAGTTGTGGAGCAGCGCTCCTTGGTACCGAGAACATCCTCGATGGTGATGGTGAAACGGTCCCCAGGCTCCAAGAAATGTTTCTGGTCGTCGGCGAACCTGCCGAGGCGGATCTTCGGTCCTTGGAGATCGGCCAGGACGCCCACGGTACGGCCAGTTGCCCTTGCGGCTTCTCGGACGGCGTTGAGACGGTTTTCGTGCTCGGCGTAGTCCCCGTGGCTCATGTTGAGGCGAGCGACATTCATTCCGGCGTTGATGAGTTGAACGAGACGGTCGGTCGTGTTGGCGGACGGACCCAAAGTACAAACGATCTTTGCTCTACGCACGCCGCAACCCTACCTCACGGCCTCAGTCCAACCTCACCTCGCGCAGGGCGTGTTCGAGGTCCTGTGGCAACTCCGATTCGAACTCGACACGGTCTCCCTCCACCGGGTGCTCGAATGCCAGCCGAGTGGCGTGGAGCCACTGTCTGTCGATCCCCAGCCGTCTCGCAAGCGTCGGGTCTGAGCCGTAGAGCGGATCACCGCAACAGGGATGCCCGATCGCGGCGAAATGCACCCGGATCTGGTGGGTGCGCCCGGTCTCCAACCTGACCTCGACGAGAGTGGCCGTGCGATGCGCCTCGAGGGTCTCGTAGTGCGTGATCGATTCCCGGCCTCCCTCCACGATCGCCATCTTCCACTCATGCCCCGGATGCCGACCGATCGGGGCGTCGATGGTTCCGGTGAACGGGTCAGGGTGTCCCTGCACGAGCGCTTGATAGGTTTTGTCCACTGTCTTGTCTCGGAAAGCCTGTTTCAACACTGAATAAGCACGCTCAGAACGGGCAAGCACCATAAGCCCGGAGGTTCCGACGTCGAGCCTCGACACCACACCCTGCCGTTCGGGGGCTCCCGATGTAGCGATTGCAATCCCTGCGGCTGCCAGGTGCTCAGTAACGGAGGGACCTTCCCAGCCCAGGCTCGGATGGGCTGCCACACCTGCCGGTTTGTCCACTACGACGATGTCCCGATCCTCGTGCACCACGCTCAGGCCGTCGGCTAATCGTGGCGTCGCTACAGCGTGGGTGGGGCGGGGATCGGCGACCAGTTCCAACATCGTCCCAGCGGCGACGAGCCGGGAGGCCCGTGTCACGATCTCACCATTCAGCAGCACGGACCCGGACGCAATCAGCTCCGCCATTCTGGAACGGCTGTATCCCGTCACTCGGGATGCCACGAGATCGACCCGCTCCCCCGCCAAGGTATCCGGCACCAGAAAAACGCTCATCCCAGCTCTGCTCTCTTCTTCTCCCCGGAAGGATTGTGCAGGCTCAGCAGGACGATCAGAAAAGCCGCACTGGTAATGCACATGTCCGCCACATTGAAAATCGCGAAGTGAGGGAGCTGAATAAAGTCGACGACATGCCCGAGCAGCGGCCCGGGGGCACGGAATAGCCTGTCATGAAGATTCCCCGAAATACCTGCCATCATCAACCCAACCGCGAGTCCCTGCGAAAGAGTTCGCACTTTGCGTAGGGCAATGAATACACAGGCCATCAGAGCAACAATCGCGAAAATGCTGAGCGCCAGCGTCATTGACGTCCCGAGACTGAAAGCCGCTCCCGGGTTGAAGATCAGGTTAAACCGCACAAGGCTTCCGACGATCTCGACAGGCCGCCCTGGGGACAGCGTCTCCAGCACGGCCCTTTTGGATGCTTGGTCCACCCCCAACCCCACCAAAGCGACGCCCGCTGCGAGCAGAGCCGGGGTCCTGCGGCTCAGCGGCGTTCCTCGCGCTGCTTGCAGGTGACGCACATCGTCGCCCGCGGGAAA
>ERZ773072.1733-NODE-1733-length-10599-cov-74.991654_pt1 | contig 10599 bp, 7 predicted proteins | sample MGYA00580617_ERZ773072 | MGnify/ENA primary metagenome ERZ773072 (study PRJEB29015, sample SAMEA2737970) | human oral metagenome | biome: human oral; feature: human-associated habitat; material: dental | place: China | collected 2122 ... | reverse complement strand
TCCACCATCCGCAAAACGATTACACCAAACGTTTGATTAACGCCGCATTTGATTTATAGAAAAGGAAAAGGCCGTCTGAAAAGAGATTTTCAGACGGCCTTTTTAAGCAGAGGCTTTTTCATCTAATTAGCGCTGCTATTGCCTATACTTGTGCGGCATCCAATGCCTGTGCCAAGTCGGCAAGCAAATCGTCGATATGCTCGATACCGATGCTCAGACGTACCATGTCGGGGCTGACTCCTGCTGCGGCGAGTTCTGCATCGTCAAGCTGACGGTGGGTCGTTGTAGCGGGATGGGTAGCCAGCGATTTGGTATCACCGATATTCACCAAGCGCAGGAAGAGTTGCAGTGCGTCAATGAACTTCGCACCGGCTTCACGACCGCCTTTAATACCGAAACTCAGCAAACCTGAGGCTTTTCCGCCGTAGTCGCGGTCAATCAAGGCTTTATACGGACTGTCGGGCAGGGCAGGATAGTTTACCCATTCGACCTGCGGATGATTCTTTAAGAATTCGGCTACTTTTAGGGCGTTTTCGCAATGACGTTCCATGCGCAGGGCGAGGGTTTCCAAACCTTGCAGCAGTAAAAACGCGCTGTGCGGCGATAGGGCGGCACCGGTATTGCGCAGCGGGACGACGCGGGCGCGGGCGATGTATGCGGCCGCACCAAAATGCTCGCAGTAGTTTACTCCGTGGTAGGACGGGTCCGGTTGGTTGAAGGTTCGGTCAAAACGCGGATTACCTGCCCATTGGAATTTGCCGCCTTCGATAATGGCACCGCCAATCGTTGTGCCGTGCCCGCCGATGTATTTAGTCAAGGATTGGATAACGATGTCGGCGCCGTGTTCGATGGGACGGAACAGCGTGGGCGTAGCGACGGTGTTGTCCACCATCAGTGGCAGTCCTTGAGCGTGTGCGGCTTGGGCAAATGCCTGAATATCGACGACATTGATGGCGGGATTGCCGATGGATTCGCAATACACCAGTTTGGTCCGGCTGTCGGTATTGGCGGCGATTTCTTCGGGTTTGGCAGGATCGATAAAGCGCACTTCTATGCCTTGGCGCGGCAGGCTGTGGGCAAAGAAATTGTATGTGCCGCCGTAGAGGGTTTTGGTTGCGATGATGTTGTCGCCTGCTTCAACCAATGTTTGAACGGCATAGGTAATTGCCGCCATACCGCTGGCAACAGCCAATGCGGCGATACCTCCTTCCAAACGGGCAACGCGTTCTTCCAAAACGGCAGTGGTCGGATTCATCATACGGGTGTAGATATTGCCTGCTACATCAAGGTTAAACAGGTCTGCACCATGCTGCGTGTTGTCGAAAGTGTAGGAAGTGGTTTGGTAAATCGGGACGGCAGCGGATTTGGTGGTCGGTTCGGATCGATAGCCTGCGTGCAGGGCGATAGTTTCCCGTTTCATCTCAATATCCTTGTAGTGATTAAATAATGATAAATAGAGGCCAGCAGATTTGGATTTGAAGGGCAAACTTTCCATAACGGAAAAGTTTGGATGCAGCAACATACGGCCTTTCCTACAAGAAAGATTACCATGAGCGACACGCAACTAACCCAAGAAGAACGATACCACATTCAAGACCTGCCCTGCCACCACACCATCATCGAATGACACTCCATCACGCTACCGTTTGCCGCAATCTTCTCCAAGATAAAAGCAACGGCGGTACTTTGTGGCAACATCTCAGAATATGCAGCAAATCCTACTGCAAACGATACGGCAGCACATGGCTCTGAGGCAAAATGCACGATCGCGTCGTCATGGAAAACGCCCCTCTATTGTCGAGCAAAAATTCCGCATTGGTAATGGGTAGGCTGATACCCTTGACGGCAATGATCAGAAAAGCGGATACCTTTGCAAAAATCCCTCAAGTCTCTAAATGTCTGGGTAGGACTTTAGGGATTTGGGGGATTTTTAAAGATATTAGGCCATCTGAAACTGCGTTATAGAAAGTTTCAGACGGCCTTTACGGTATTCTTTGGATTTGAAAATAAAAAAGACTTGAATCATCAAGTCTCACATTTCATTTTCACTAGATAAAAAAATATCAAGAATGGCGGAAGCGGTGAGATTCGAACTCACGGAGGGCTATCAACCCTCGACGGTTTTCAAGACCGTTGCATTAAACCGCTCTGCCACGCTTCCATTCTTGAAGCCGTAATATTAATGGAACTTACGGCCTTTGCCAAGAGGTATTTTAGAAAAAATATCTAGGATTCTGTTTTTATTTAGATTGTTCTTCACGCATGAATACCCATTCGGCTTCGTTTGAAGCTGCTTCATTGAATGAATAGCCCTCGTAGTCGAAATTTTTGAGCATTTCAGGCTCGGTAATGCCGTGTTCTGCCGCGTAGCGCACCATCAAACCGCGCGCACGCTTGGCGTAGAAGCTGATGATTTTGTATTTGCCGTTTTTCTCGTCTTTAAAAATCGGCGTAATCAGGCGTGCGTTGAGTTTTTTGGTGTTGACGGATTTGAAATATTCTTGTGAAGCAAGGTTGATTAAGACATCGCTGTCGGCCTGCTTCAGCGTTTGGTTGAGCAGGTCGGTGATTTTATCGCCCCAAAATTCGTAGAGGTTTTTGCCGCGTGAGTTGGCAAAGGCCGTACCCATTTCCAAGCGGTAGGGCTGCATCAAGTCGAGCGGGCGCAGTACGCCGTATAAGCCGGAGAGCAGGCGGACGTGTTGTTGCAGGTAGTCGATTTGCTCCGGCTTGAGCGTATCGGCGGCGATGCCTTCGTAGACGTCGCCGTTGAACATAAATACGGCCTGTTTGGCGTTTTCAGGCGTAAACGGCGTGTGCCATACGGCATTACGTTCGGCGTTGAGCAGGGCGATTTTGTCGGAAACATGCATCAGCTCGGCGATTTGTTGAGGGGCAAGCTGGCGCAACTCCTGCATCAGGATTTCTGCTTCGGGCAAAAGGTCGGGTTGGGTAAAGCTGCTGACGGGGGAGGGGTCTTTTTCGTTGAGGTTTTTGGCTGGGGATAAGACAAAAAACATAATAATTTCGGCTTTGAAATGAATAATGTGTGGGATTGTAGGTTTAAAATCGGGGAAGAACAAGACGGGATAAACGCATTAATTGAATGCTTTTATTGAAACGTATTTCTGTTGAAAGTAAAATTCAAAGCTTCCACCTGATTCTGACATTTCTACTTGAGGAGAATATCATGTCTAAAACCATTATCCATACCGACAAAGCCCCTGCCGCGATTGGCGCATACAGCCAAGCAGTCCGCGCAGGCGATACGGTTTATATGAGCGGTCAGATTCCTTTGGATCCGGCTACGATGACTGTGGTCGGCGATGGCGACTTCCGCGCCGAAGCAGTGCAAGTATTTAAAAACCTGCAAGCCGTAGCCGAAGCGGCAGGCGGTTCTTTGAACGATATCGTCAAACTCAATGCTTATTTGACTGATTTGGCCAACTTTGCCGTGTTCAATGAAGTGATGGCTGAATTTATCGAACAGCCTTTCCCTGCGCGTGCGGCAGTTGGCGTGGCCAGCCTGCCTAAAGGCGTTCAGGTTGAAGCAGAAGCAGTATTGGTTTTAAATGCATAATTGATGTTTTCAGACGGCCTGGGCTGGGCTTGAGGCCGTCTGAAAATAATAACAACGGAAAACAATAATAATGGCACATTACGCAATCGGAGACATTCAAGGCTGTTTTGACGAGCTGACTTTGTTGCTTGCCAAAATCGGCTTTAATCATGGTACGGACACCCTTTGGCTGGTTGGTGATATTGTCAATCGCGGCCCGAAGTCCTTGGAAACCCTGAAATTTGCCAAAGAGCATGACAGCAGTGTGCAAATGGTTTTGGGCAATCATGATTTACATCTTTTGGCAGTCGGTTGCGGTGAAGGAACGCTTAAGCGCAGTGATACGGTTGAGCCGATTTTGACCCATCCCGATAGTTATGCCATGCTTGACTGGCTGCGTCATCAGCCGCTGTTGGTGCGCGGTGACAGACATGTGATGGTGCATGCCGGTATTTTGCCGCAATGGTCGGTTGATAAAGCTGAAAGCCTTGCCCGTGAAGCTGAGGCTGAATTGCAAGGTAAAAAGTACAGGAAATTTTTTGGCAAAATGTACGGCAACAAGCCGACCGAGTGGACGGACGATTTGACAGGCTATGAGCGCCTACGCATGATTATCAACGTCTTTACCCGTATGCGTGCGCTGACGTACAAAGGCGAATTGGATTACGAATATAAATCCACTCTGAAAAAAATGCCGCTTTACCTGCGCCCTTGGTTTAAAGCGCCCGATAGGCAGAATTTGGATTATATTACCGTGTTCGGACATTGGTCGTCATTGGGCTACGTTAATACCGATCAGGTTATCGCTTTGGATACCGGCGCGTTGTGGGGCGGAGAGCTGACGGCGGTCAATTTGGATACCAACGAAGTGATACAGGTACCGTCCTTGGGCGGATTGGATTGGAAAACGGCATTGAAATAGTTTGGATAAGATAAAAGGCCGTCTGAAATGTTTCAGACGGCCTTTTGTATTGGTTAATCCAAAGAAGGCAGGAGTTTGTCCGGATTCATAATGCCATAAGGGTCAAGCTGATTTTTGATGGCATGCATCAGCATGAGTTCGGCCTGCGTACGCACACGGGGCAGCCAATGTTTTTTGATGATGCCTACGCCGTGTTCTGCGGCAATCGTGCCGTGGCAGGCAAGGATGTTTTCATAAACAATGGTATTGACGGCGTCTTCGTATTGGTAGGCTTCGTTGCTCAATACGTTGGGCAGGAATGTATTGTAATGCAGGCTGCCGTCGCCTAAATGTCCGAAGCAGACAATTTGTATGCCGGGAAAGCGGGTTTCCAAGGCAGGGGCGCATTGGCGGACAAAGGCGGCCACTTGGGCGATAGGGACGGCGATGTCGTGTTTGATGCTGGTGCCGAGTTTGCGTTGGGAAGCGGAAATATTTTCACGCAAGGTCCATAAGTCGGAGCGCTCTTGCTCGGATTGCGCCAAGATGCTGTTTTCCCATCCGTTTTGATAGAGAAATTCGGCAAGCTTTTCATCCAGTCCGGCATCGGGCATGGAGTCTGCAAGTTCAATCAAAATATGCCATTGTGCATCGGCAGGCTTTTTGAGTTGGCTGAATTCCGAAGATAAATCGAGGGCAAAGCGGCTGATCAGCTCAAAGCTGGTCAAGCGTTCGGCAAAATGGCCTTGTACGGCAGTCAAAAGCGAGACGGCGGATTCAATATCGTCTAAACCTACCCATGCGGTCGCTTTGGTTTTGGGCTGGGCAAAGAGTTTGAGTGTGGCGGCGGTAATGATGCCCAATGTTCCTTCGCTGCCGATAAAAAGATGGCGCAAGTCGTAGCCGGTCGTGTTTTTGTGCAGGGGCTGAAGGTGGGAAACCAGTTCGCCGTTTGGTAAAACGACTTCCAAACCCAATACCAAATCACGCATGCTGCCGTAACGCAAGACATTCAAACCGCCGGCATTACAGGCGATATTGCCGCCGATTTGGCAAGAGCCTTCGCTGGCCAGGCTGAGCGGAAACAGTCGTCCGGCTTCGGTTGCCGCCTTTTGAGCATTCTGCAAAATCACGCCTGCTTCAATCGTCATGCTGTTGTCGGCAAGGTTGATATCGCGGATGCGGTTTAGCTTGGAGAGGTTTAGTAGTACGCCTTCGGTGGTTACCGTTGCGCCGCATAATCCGGTATTGCCGCCTTGCGGGGTTACGCGGATGCGGTTTTCAAAACAGAAACGCATGATTTTCTGCACGCTCTCGACGGAGTTCGGCTGTAAGACAATATCCGGCGAAGAAACAAAACGGCGGCGTTGGTCGTTTAACAAGGCCGGAGTGGCTTCGATGATTTCAGAGGCGGAAAGAAACTCAGCAAAACGGTCGTGAAGGTGCATGGCAGTCAGGCGGAAAAGTCGGGAAGGGGAGTGTGAGAAATGTAAAAAAGCAGGATACGCAATGGTATCCTGCTTTTCTTATATTCAAAAGAATATTATTTAGCAGCTTCAGAAGCAGCAGAAGCAGCGGCTTCAGTAGCAGATGCAGCAGCTTCAGTAGCAGAAGCAGCGGCTTCAGAAGCAGCAGAAGCAGCAGTTTCAGCAGCTTTATCAGCACCGCCACAAGCGGCCAAAGCTAAAGACAACAAAGCAGCAGCGAACAGAGATTTTTTCATTTTTGAGGACCTTTTTAAATCGATTTAAACATTTAAACTAAAAATAGCCGTCAAACGGCCTGTACAGTAGAAATTCATTGCTGAATTTTCGTTATTATGCCCCACGGGGTGGGCCAATGCAACGTTGCTTAACCGTTTGCGGATTAAAATCAATACAAAATTAGCGAAAATAATGTAAATCAGGGAGGCAGGTAAAAAATCATCTAAAAATATTCATAATTAATGAACTTTTAAAAAGTTGTTTATATTCAATAATTTGATTATTTTTAACTGTTGTTGGTTTTAAGGATTTAGAATGTTTTTGCGTTTGGGGAATTTTTTGTAATTTAGCAACTTTGTGTTGTGAAAAAGCAACTTTTATGGGTTGGAATCATTCAATTTGGTTTTTTATATGGGCTTTTTTGGTTTTGTTGTGTTTGCCAAAAGTATTTGTTTAAGGTAAACCGATTGTTTAGTTACAGCTGTGATAGAATAGCCTGAACTTGACTTTTAAATATTGATTAAGGACGACATGATGTCTATTGTTAAAAATTCCGTAGTTTCGCTGCATTATGAAATGTACGATGCAAACAACCAGCTGTTGGACAAAACTGAAGAGCCGATTGCTTACCTGCATGGCGGTTATGACGGTATTTTCCCTTTGGTGGAAGAAGCGTTGCACGGCAAAAATGTAGGCGATACCGTTGAAGTGGCTTTGTCACCTGATGATGCTTTTGGCGAGCAAGATCCTGAGCTGGTGCGTATTGAAGATGCAAGAATATTCCCTGTTGAAGGTGAAGTCGAAGTCGGCATGATGTTTGAAGCCGATGATCCGGAAACAGGCGATGTATTGATTTATCGTGTAACCGATGTTGCCGACGGTAAAGCCGTAGTGGATGGCAACCATCCTTTGGCCGGTATGAAAGTATTGTTCAAGGCGACCGTTGAAGGTGTGCGCGATGCGACTGAGGAAGAAATTGCCCACGGTCACGTACATGGCCCGCACGGTCATCACCACCACTAATCAGGCTTGAAGTATGATAAAGGCCGTCTGAAAAGGAATGAAACCTTCCTTTTCAGACGGCCTTTAAGTTTTTACAAGACAGATAAATAGGAAATTTTGGCGCAGGTCAAATCAAACAGGGAAATATGGATTTTATTAGAGGCTACAATAAACTACATGTAACGGTGCGACAAAATCTGTATTAAGATTCAGATATTGGTAAAACAGGCAGAATGCAATGAGTGAAATATTGGAGCGGCAGGCTGTAGCGGCCGGTATTGATTTAGGCTACCACGACATCAACGGTACATATCATGCGACCAAACCTGAAGTTTTGGAATCGATCGTTGCTGTTTTGGACAAAAGCAAACCGGATTCAGACGGCCTTTATCTGAATACGATGGTCGCGCATGAAAACGGCGAAGAATCTTTACAGATGCCGTCTGAATTTCATGGTGCGGAAGCGGTCGTATTGATTGATGAGGCGGATGAGTGCCAGAGCTTGACTTTATATCCGGGCGACAACGATACGCTTTGGATTAAGCTGCCCCAGCTGGCTTGCGGTTATTACACTTTGTCGGCCGAGACCGGCGGCAAATGTTGCCTTGTACGCCTGATTGTTGCGCCTGAATCGGTTTACCAACCCAAACTGCTTGCCAATGGCGGTCGGATGAATGGTTTGACCATGCATTTGTACAGCCTGCGTTCCGAGCGCAACTGGGGTATAGGCGACTTTACCGATTTGCTGAACCTGATGAAATATGCGGCGGAGAAAAAGCTGGATTTTGTCGGTATCAACCCTTTGCACGCCTTGTTTACCAGCAAGCCTGCCTTTGCCAGCCCGTATAGCCCTTCTTCGCGCGAATGGCTCAATCCGATTTACTTGGATATCGAGAAAGTCGGTGCGTTTACTTATAACGAGCAACTGAAAAACTGGCTGGCACAACCGAAAATCCGTCAGCGTATCGCCGCTTTGCGTGTCACGGAAACGGTGACTTATACGGCGGTTTGGGCATGCAAGCATGATGCGCTGCATATGGCGTTTAATGCGTTTGAACAAGATACTTGCGAAGCTGCGGCAAATGAACGCGCTGCATTTGAAGCATTTGTATTAGAAAAAGGCAAGGCTTTGCAAGGCTTCGGTTTGTTTGAGGCTTTGGACCAGTATTACAGCCGTCCCGGACAAGTGGGTTGGCAGTCATGGCCGTCTGAATTTCATCAGCCTGATGGCGAAGCAGTAGAAAAATTTGCGCGCAGTCATGAGCGGGAAATCCGTTTTTATATGTGGCTGCAATGGCTTTGCGCGGAGCAGTTGCAAGAAGTCAACAAAGCCGCTGCCGAATACGGTGTCAAACTCGGTATTTACGGCGATTTGGCGGTCGGCGTGGCGCGAGGCAGCGCGGATACTTGGTTAAACCGTCAAGATTATTGTATGGACGTATCGGTCGGTGCGCCGCCCGATCCTTTGGGGCCGACAGGGCAGAATTGGAATTTGCCGCCGCTTAATCCGTCGATGTTGAAGCATACGGGCTATGAAAAGTTTGCCCATCTGTTGCGCGAAAACATGCGCCTGTATGGCGTGTTGCGGATTGACCATGTGATGGCATTGTGTCGTTTGTGGTGGGTTTTAAACGATAAAACAGCAGATTTCGGCGCATATGTGCATTACGATGCCGAAGTGACTTTCGCCATTTTGGCTTTGGAAAGTCAGCGCAACCGTTGCGTCATCATCGGTGAGGATTTGGGGACGGTACCCGATCAAGCGCGTTATCTGCTCAACCGCTATCAAGTGTTTTCCTACAAAGTGATGTATTTCAGCAAGGGCTGGAACGGTTTTCAATTACCTGAAGAATACCCCGAGCAGGCGATTACGGTCATCAGCACCCACGATGTCGCGCCCTTGGCAGGTTATTGGATAGGCAAAGATTTGGATACGATGTTCAAACTCGGTACTTTGCCTGATGCAGCCGCTTTTCAGACGGCCTTGGATGAGCGCGAACACGATAAAGCCGATTTGCTGGACAAATTGAAATATACCGGCTGTCTGGGTGCAGACGTGCAAATGCCGGCAAAAGCCGATGAAACTTTGCTGGCGGCTTTGCACAAATACGGCGCATTGAGCCGCAGCAAGCTTTACGCCGTACAACTGGAAAACCTGCTGGGCGTCATTGACAATTTGAATGTCCCCGGCGTGCCGGACGGTTATCCGAACTGGGCGCAAAAAATGCCGGTTTCTTTGGAAGATTTCCTACAACACCGCCTCATGGGCGGCCAACTTGCCATTATTGACGAGGTACGCATGAAAACAAACAGCCAAATCAAGGCTTATCATGAACTTGACCAAATCGAGCGCGATACGGTCGAAAGCCTGTTTCTTGCCACCCACAGCGACTTGTTCGCTTATCTGGGACGACACCGCCTTGCAGAGGGCGATGAAGTAGTGCGCGTTTTGATTCCCGGCGCAGTAAGCGTGGATATTGTGAACCGCCGCAGCGGCGAACTCATCGTGCCGTCTGAAAAAATTGATGAACGCGGTTTCTTTGTGGCTGTTTTGCCCGATGATGCGCCCGATTACGCTTTGAGTATCCGTTATACCGAAGACTCCGAGCCTGTGATTGAAGAAGACCCTTATCATTTCAGCTCCGCGTTGCAAGACATGGATTCCTGGCTGTTGGCCGAAGGCAAGCACCTGCGTCCTTATGAGATTTTAGGCGCGCATTTTGCCGAGTTGGACGGCGTGAAGGGCGTACGCTTTGCCGTATGGGCGCCAAATGCGCAACGCGTTTCCGTTATCGGCGAGTTCAATAACTGGGACGGCCGCCGCCATGTGATGCGTTTCCACCGCGACAACGGCATTTGGGACATCTTTATTCCGGCAGTCAAACTCAACGCCCTCTACAAATTTGAAATCCGCGATGCCAACGGCGATGTACGCGAAAAAGCCGACCCGTATGCTTTCGGTGCGGAACTGCGCCCGACCACGGCATCTATCGTGCGCGGTTTGCCTGACGAAGTGGAAGAACCGGCTTTCCGCGCCCGTGCCAACGCCATTGATGCGCCGATCAGCATTTATGAAGTGCATTTGGGTTCGTGGAAACGCAATCCGGAAAACAATTTCTGGCTGACTTACGAAGAGCTCGCCAAAGAATTGGTGGCATACGTCAAAGACATGGGCTTTACCCATATCGAATTCCTGCCTGTTTCCGAATATCCGTTTGACGGCTCATGGGGCTATCAGGCAACCGGTTTGTATGCGCCGACCAGCCGTTTCGGTTCGCCGGAAGAATTGCGCGCATTGATTAAAGCCGCGCACGATGAGGGCATCAGCGTTATCCTCGACTGGGTGGTCGGCCATTTCCCGACCGACGATCACGGTCTGGCCAAGTTTGACGGCACCGCGCTGTACGAACACGCCGACCCGCGCGAAGGCTACC
>ERZ773072.1731-NODE-1731-length-10603-cov-6.403773_pt1 | contig 10603 bp, 8 predicted proteins | sample MGYA00580617_ERZ773072 | MGnify/ENA primary metagenome ERZ773072 (study PRJEB29015, sample SAMEA2737970) | human oral metagenome | biome: human oral; feature: human-associated habitat; material: dental | place: China | collected 2122 ... | reverse complement strand
CCCGCCGGAGGGGCCGGACTCGCGACGACGCCCGGGCCCGCCGTCGGACCCGCCGGCCCCGGGGCGGGCCCGGAGCGCGACGCGCGCCACACGCGCGTCATGATCGTCGTCCACGGCCTGGAGACCGGCGGCGCCGAGATGATGGTGCTCCACCTCGCCCGCGAGCTCTCCCGCGCGGGCCACCCGGTCCGGGTCGTCTCCCTCCACGGCGATGACACGGACGTGGCCGGGCTCATGAGGCGGGCCGGCATCGACGTCGTGGCGCTCAACAAGGCCGGGGGGCCCGACCCGCGGACGGTGCTGCGACTGCGCGCGCAGATGCGGGACTTCTCGCCCGCCGTCGTGCACACCCACCTGCCCGTGCTGGAGTACGTGCTGCCCGCGGTGCGCCTGTACGGCCGACGGGTCAAGGTCATCCACACGGTCCACAACATCGCGCGCGAGGAGACCCGCCACCGCGTCCTGAGGGCGGTCAACCGCCTCGCCTTCTCCCACGGGGTGGTCCCGGTCGCCCTCAACGAGGAGGTCAGGTCCTCCATCTGCCGCGAGTACGCCCTGCCCCCCTCCGCGGTCCCCGTCGTGGGCAACGGCATCGACCTCGACGCCTTCCGCGGCCCGCAGCGGCGGGGGCTGCGCGGCGCGGGGGCGCGCCTGCTGTGCGTCGCCCGCCTGGCCCCGGCCAAGAACCACGCCCTGCTGCTCCGGACCGTGGCGCGGCTGAGGGAGTCGGGGCGGGACGTCTCGCTGACCCTGGTGGGCGACGGGCCCCTCCGGGGCGCGCTGGAGGAGCGGGCCCGGGAGCTGGGGATCTTCGAGCGCGTCCGCTTCGCCGGCCGGCGCACGGACACCGCCGCCTTCTACCGCGACTGCGACCTCTTCGTGCTGCTGTCGGACTACGAGGGCATGCCCATGAGCATTATCGAGGCGATGGCCTCCGGGCTGCCCGTGGTGGCCACGCGCGCCGGGGGAGTCGCCGAGCTCGTGGACGACGGCGTCAACGGCGCCCTCGTCGAGGCCGATGCCGCCGCGGCCGCCGGGGCGATCGCCGCCATCTGCGACGACCCGGCCCTGTACGCGAGGCTGAGCGCCGGGGCGGTGCGGACGTCGTCGCACTACTCCGCAGAGGCGATGATGGAGAAGTACGTTGACCTCTATCGCTGAGCACGCCCTGGGCGCGGTGCGCCGGACGCTGCCCGCCGTGCTGGACCCCGACCTGCTGCGGCGGTGCTACCCGCTGCGCTACTTCGGGCTGATGGCGGTGTGCTTCGTGCTCATGAGGCCCATCATGGTCGGCCAGACCCCGGCCCTGGCCCCCATGATGAAGGTCCTGACGGCGGTGGTCTTCGCCTGGCTGGTCAACCTCCACATCGTGCGGCGCATACCGCTGTCCACGGCCGTCATCCTGTTCGTCCTCTACCGCCTGGCCTCCCTCCTGCCGACGGTCTACCGCGACGGCGACCTGCTCAACTGGGGCTACGTGACGCTCAGCCAGCTGTCCATCCTCATGCTCATCGAGCTGTACGCCGGGTACGACCGTCAGGAGCGCAGGAGGCTTCTGCGAGTGCTGACGGACCTGCTGCTCATCTACCTGCTCGTCAACTACGTCATGATCATGACGGGCACGGGCTCGGTGGCCTCCTGGGGGCAGCACGAGTTCTTCGCCCAGCCCTCCTACCTCCTGGGCATCCGCACCCGCGTGACCGACTGCGTGTTCCCCGCGATCCTCCTGGCCCTGCTGTACGACTCCGGCTCCCGCCGGCGCTGGGGCTGGCGGACGGTCCTGGCGATCTCCAGCGGGATCGTGCAGATCATCACGCTGCATGTCGCCACGGCCTGGGTCGGCGCCGCCATCATGGCGGTCGTCTACCTGGCGGTGCGCCTGCACCTGCGCGCGGGCGGTCTGCTCTCCATGCGGGGCGCGACCGTCCTGGGCGTCGCCGTCACGCTCCTGGTCGTCGTCGCCCGGGTGCAGACCTACTTCGCCGCGCAGATCGAAGGGCTGTTGGGCAAGTCGGTGACCATGACGGGGCGCACCGAGCTGTGGGACGCCGCCATGCCGATCCTGGCGGACTCCCCGCTGTTCGGCTACGGCATCAACTCCCAGTTCGGCGCCTTCATCCCCGCCTTCAAGGGGCTGCTGTGGCAGGCGCACAACCAGTACCTCCAGATCGCCTACGACGGCGGCCTGGTGGCCGTGGGCCTGTTCATCGCCCTGCTGTGGACGACGAGCGCCCGCGCCGACGCCTCCCGGTGCGACAACCACGTCAAGGCCGCCCTCATCGCCGTCTACACCGCCATGTCGGTGATGTCCGTCAGCGAGATCTACGTCTACAACATGGGGATGTTCTACCTCCTCCCGTTCCTGGCGAGCAGGCTGGACGAGCTGATGGACGACGGCGGCCGGCCGGAGCGTCCCGGGAAGGCCCCCCGCCCGTCCCCGCTCGCGGCCGGGCCCCCGACGGGGACGATCACGAGGATCCGGTGATGGGCGGATCCAGACCGAGATCGGGCAGCGCCGTCGACTCCCTCCTGCTGGCCGGCGTCAAGTTCGCCACGCTGGGCTCGACCATGGCTAACACGATGATCCTCTCGCGCAGCCTGTCGCTGGAGGCCTACGGCACCTACGCCCAGGGCGTCCTGCTGGTGGCCCTGGGGGCGGACGCGACCGTCCTGGGCCTGGTCGACGCCGTCAACTACTTCTTCAACCGGGACCGCCGCCAGGACGTGGCCCGGGAGTACGTGAACTCGATCTTCGTCATACAGACCGCCGTCGGCCTGGTCACGGCCGTCCTGCTCGTGGCGCTGCGGGGGGCGATCGGGGGCTACTTCTCCAACCCCATGCTCCCGGCGCTCGTCGTCCTCCTGGCCCTGCGGCCGATGCTGACCAATATGACCAGCATGTTCCAGGTGCTCATCATGTCGATCGGCCGGGCGAAGGCGATCGCGATCAGGAACATCGTCTTCTCGGCCCTGAAGTTCACGGCCGTGCTCATCACGGCGCTGCTGACCTCCAGCATCGCGGTGCTGTTCGCCATGCTGCTCGCCCTCGACGTCCTGTCCGTCCTGTGGTTCTGGGACTGCTTCCGCCGGTGGAAGTACATGATCCGCCTCATCCGGCCGCGCTGGGATCGGATCCGCGAGATCCTGGCCTTCTCCCTGCCCATGGCCGTCTACGTCCTGACGGCCTCGCTCATGAGGCAGGTCGGCGAGCTGGTCATCGGGATGCACGAGAGCACGCAGCGCTACGCCATCTACGCCAACTGCGCGACGATCCTGCCCCTCGACGTCGTCTCGGCGTCCTTCCTGACGGTGATCATCCCGATCGTCACGCGCTACATCGGCGCCGGGCGCAAGGATCGGGTCCGCCTCCTGTTCAGGCACTACCTCGCGGTGGGGTACCTGACGACCGTCACCTTCTCCGTCTCCTGCTTCGTCGTGGCCCCCGAGGCCATCCAGGTGCTCTACGGCGCGCGCTACCTGCCCGGTTACGCCGTCTTCTGCCTCTACCTGGTCACCACCATGGTCAGGTTCGCGAGCCTGTCCCTCATCCTCAGCGCGGCCGGCCGGACGAGGACGCTCATGGTTGTCTCGCTGGCGGCCGTGGTGCTCAACGCGGTTCTGTGCGTCGCCCTGTACGCGCTCATGGGCTTCGTCGGCCCGGCGGTGGCGTCGGTCGCGGTCAACGTCGGCATGACGGCGGTCCTCATCCGCCTGAGCCTCAAGGAGATGGACGGGGGCCTGGCGACGGCCTTCGACGCCGGGGCGCTCGGCCTGTACGCCCTGTCGACGCTCGCGGCGGCCCTGGGCGGCTGGGCGCTCAGGCGGGCCCTGGTGGCGCTCGGCCTGCCTGCTCTCGTGATCACAGTGCTCGTTATGTGCGCCGTGTCGGCGGCCGTGCTATTGATCAATATCAAGTCGCTCGCAGCCTCGCTGAGGGCACTCAACTCGATGAAGTGACGTCGAAGAAGAGGAGGTTCGATGATGGAAGCGGTTGGTTCACGCAATGCGCTTTTTAGGCTCTTCCCAGAACGTCGCCTGGGAACCGGACATCGTGGACTGCGCTGGCTGGATGCGTGCTATGCTTCGCAAGCCTTATGCGTGTACCCCCTGAAGCGTCCGTTGCGGGAAGGCGCCGCTTCTCCCAGTCCTGAATCCTGGTCGGTGATGTGAAGATGACTCTTGAGGATCTCCTCACGCTGACTCGTCAGCGGATCGTCCCCCTGGTGCTGGGTGTGCTGACCTGCACCCTGCTGGCCCTGGGCGTGGCCCTCGTGGCGCCCGTGAACTACACGGTCTCGGCGGTGGCGTACGTGCGGGTCGACGTCTCCGCCGAGGGGAAGGACGATACCGGCACCTACTTCACCGCCTCCCAGCTGGCCAACCAGAAGGTCGACGCCGTCGTGCCCGTCTTCACCTCCGAGGCCGTGGCCCAGAGGGTCGTGGACTCCCTGGCCCTCAAGACCACCCCGGCCCAGCTGGCCAGGACCCTGACGGCCAACCATGAGAACGGCACGCTCAACGTCACCGTCTCGGCGAGCGCGTCGACGGTCTCCGAGGCCCAGAAGATCGCCGACGAGGTCGTCAACCAGGCGGGGGTCGAGCTCAAGCGCCTCGAGGGGGACGGCTCGCCGGTCGACGTCGTGCTCATGTCCTCCGCGAGCCTGTCGAACCCGGTCCGCTCGCCGTCGATCGCGAAGTACCCCGCCATCGGATTCGCCGTCGGACTCGTGCTCAGCTACGCGTGGGTCGTCGTGCGCGAGCTGTCCGACAAGAGGATCCGCTCCGTGGCGGACGTGTCCGAGATCATCCACGGCCCGGTGCTCGGCGCCGTGCCGACGTCGGACTCGATCCTCAACGGCCGCGGCCTCCAGGCGGTGGACGTGAGCGCGGAGGAGGAGTTCCGCAAGCTGCGCACCAATCTGCGCCACGTGCAGGTCAGCGCGGGCAAGCGGGTCTTCGTCGTCTGCTCCCCCGCGCGGCGCGAGGGCAGGTCGACCGTGGCCATCAACCTCGCGCGGGTCATGGCGCTGTCGGGCCAGCGGGTGGTCCTCGTGGAGGGCGACCTGCGCGAGCCGATCCTGGGCGAGGTCTTCGCCCTGCCGCCCCAGCGCCCGGGCCTGGCCCACCTGCTCATCGGCGCGGCCACCCTCGACCAGGTGATGGTGAGCACCTCCGTCCGCGGGCTCCAGGTCATCCCGGCCGGCGCCGCGCCCTCGAACCCCTCCGAGCTCCTCGGCTCGGCCCGCATGTCCGACCTGCTGACCTACCTCGCCTCCGACTACGTGGTCATCGTCGACTCCCCGCCGGTCCTGGAGTTCACCGACGGCGTCGTCATGGCCGAGCACGCCGGCGGCGTCCTGCTCGTCGCCGGCGTGGGCCGCACGGCCCAGGACCAGCTGCGCCGGGCGGCGCAGGCCATCAAGCAGGGGGGCGGCACGATCATCGGTGCCGTCCTCAACGACGAGCAGCGGGTGCTGACCATCTCCCCGCTGCTGGACAACTGGCACGGTATCTCCGATGTGTGCATGGCCGTCCCCACGATCGTGGGCCGTGAGGGCGCCGGGCGCCGCCTCGAGCTCCCTCTGACCGCTGATGAGGAGGAGCGCCTGACCGCCTCCGCCGACCACCTGCGCGAGGTCGCGCGCGGTTTGGGCTACTGATCCACTGACCTGAGTCTGAGCAGAGTCTGAGCAGAGTCACTGAAGGCCCGCCCCGGTCACCGGGGCGGGCCTTCAGGTGTAGGACTGCGAGCGGCTACAGGGAACGCAGGACCGTGACCACCTTGCCCATGATTGTGGCCTGGTCGCCGTCGATCGGGGTGTAGCTGGAGTTGCGGGGGAGCAGCCACTGGTGGCCGTCGCGACGCGAGAGCACCTTGACCGTTGCCGAGGCGCCGTCGACATCCTCGATCATGGCCGCCACGATCTCGCCGTTGGCCGCGTCGGGCTGTGAGCGCACCACCACCCAGTCGCCGTCGCAGATGGCGGCCTCGATCATCGAGTCGCCGTGCACCTCCAGCATGAAGAGCTCTCCGTCGCCAGTCAGGCGACGGGGCAGGGCCATGACGTCGGTGACGTCCTGCTCCGCCAGGATGGGGGTCCCGGCCGCGATGCGACCCACCAGCGGCACGGCGACCGCGTCCCCGTCCTCAACGCCCGGGATCCTGGGAGCCTCGAGCGAGGTCGCTCGGCTGGAACCGGCAGACGCGTCCGCATGGGTGCCGGTGTCACCGGTGACGACCTCCATCGCCCGAGGACGATTGGGGTCTCGGCGCACCAGCCCCAGGCGCTCGAGCTTGTCCAGCTGGTGCTTGACGGAGGATGGGCTGGTCAGGCCCACCTGCTCGCCGATCTCCCGCAGCGAGGGCGGGTAGCCGTGGGCGGCGACGGCCTCACGGACCGCCTCGTAGACCGCGCGAGCGCGCTTGTCGAGGCCGCCGATGGCCTCGGCGACCGTTTCGGAGACGTCTGCGCCGGTGCGTGGGGCCGACGCCGGTGAGGCGCCCCGGTCTGCTGTGGTGCTCATGGTCCTGGCCCTTCCTGCCGGACAGCCCTTGGGCCCGTAGGCGTTAAGGGCGCGGAATAGATGTCGGTGCTCCGTGATCGTCTTGGATGCAACAAGCCTAATGGCGAGACGACCACGATTCAAACACATGTTCGAAGAAGTGCTGGACGTGTCGCCCGTCGGGCGCTAGTGTGTCGAACAAACGTTCGTCGAACATGTGTTCAGGAGGTAACTATGAGTGCCATCGCCGTCCCGCCCTCGCCTCGCTCGACGTCTCGGTCTCAGAGCCGCAGGCGCGCCGCCGGGCAGGCCTCCTGCCGCCCTCGGCTGCGGCTGGTCACGGAGGACTTCGTCCCCGAAGTCCGGTCGCGTCTCGAGGGCGACGAGACCGGGCTGTGCTCGGCGCCGCCTGCCTCCCTGTCGCCGACGTCGCCGATGCGTCGTCCCTCCACACCTGCGGCTCTGCGCGATCGTCGCTCGGAGCTGGAACGGATGGCTCCGCAGCACCCGGCGGTGCGGGCCGCCCGGCTGCGCGAGAGCGCTCGGCGAGGTGCGGCTGCGCTGAGTGCTCAGCAGGACGCCCCTACCCCGTCGCAGCGGGAAGGGAGGGTGGGGCGAGCGGCTCGTCCTCGGGTGGTCCTGCGTCTCCTGCGAGGTGGCTCCCTCGGCGTCGTGGCAGCGATCGCGCTCGTCTGCTGCGGACTCCTGGTCGGCGTCCTGATGGGAATGGCCTCTCCGAGCTCCGCTGTGCCGGCTGCTCAGGAGCCGGCCGGCACGACCACCACGGTGGTTCGTCCAGGGGAGTCGCTGTGGGAGATCGCCGCTGCGAGTGGTACCGCGGACGTCTCGGGGATGGTGACTCGGATCGTCGAGCTCAACGACCTCCGGGGCACCACTGTTCATGCTGGGCAGACCCTCGAGATTCCTGCAGCGTGATGAGGGTCGGTGCGGGTTGCACTGTGAGGCAGGCTTGCGGGGCGGCCCGCCGGGCGTTTACTCTCCGATGAACTGACAGGTAGTCCAGTGAGATCGGAGGTCGGAGGCGTGCACTGCCCCTTCTGCCGTCATGACGGCTCCCGGGTCGTCGACTCCCGGACCGCGGAGGATGGAACCTCGATCCGTCGTCGCCGTGAGTGCCAGCAGTGCGGACGCCGCTTCACCACCTTGGAGACCGCCAGCCTGTCGGTCCGTAAGCGCTCTGGTGTCGTCGAGCCCTTCAGTCGGGACAAGGTGATGGTCGGGGTCAGACGTGCCTGCCAGGGACGCCCCGTCTCCGATGACCAGCTCGCGTTTCTGGCGCACAAGGTTGAGGAGGCAATCCGAGCGGGCGGTCAGGCCCTGGTCGACTCCCACGACGTCGGACTGGCGATCCTCGGCCCGCTGCGAGAGCTGGACCAGATCGCCTACCTGCGCTTCGCCTCGGTCTACTCCTCCTTCGACTCCCTGGAGGACTTCGAGCGCGCCATCGCCGAGTTGCGTCGCGCCGAGGTCGTCTCCTCCTAACCTCAGGAGTGCGCCTGCTGCGGCAGGCGCTGGCTGCAGGCAGGCGTGGCAGACTTGGGGTCATGCGCGTTCTCATCGTCTCCGACTGCTACGCGCCCAGGCTGGGCGGCATCGAGACCCAGGTGCGGGATCTCGCCCGCAACCTGAGGCTGGCCGGTCACGAGCCCGCCGTCGTCACTGCGACACCGGTCGGCGACAATCGCGGTCGCAGCGTCGAACGGGTCGACGGATTCCCGGTCTACCGCACCTCCGTGCGTCTGCCCAGGGAGCTGCCCGTGCACCCACGAGCCGGACGTGAGCTCGATGATCTCATGTCCCGCCTGCGTCCCGACGTCGTTCACGCCCATGTCGGCATCGTCTCCCCCTTCGCCTGGTCCGGCATCGCCGCGGCCCGCCGAGCGGGGCTTCCTCTGGCCGTCACCTTTCACTGCGTGCTGGGGCAGTGGGCCCCGGTCGCCGGGGTGCTGGGGCCGGTCAGCCCCGTGCGAGGCTGGCAGCGTGGCGGCGCCGACCTGACGGCTGTCTCCTCCATGCTCGCCGCCGAGGTCCGACGCGCCGGCGCTCACGATCCGGTGACCGTGCTGCCCAATGGCATCGCCATCGATGACTGGCGCCTGGAGCGCCCCGGCCCTGAGGAGCGCCGACCTCATCGGCCGGTGACGGTGGTCGCCTCCCTGCGGTGGATCGAGCGCAAACGCCCTCTGCAGGTCGTGCGCGCCTTCGCGCAGGCGGTCAGGAGCACCCCGGGCTGCGACGCCGTCCTGGCGATGTACGGGGACGGTCCGCTGCGCGACAGGCTCGCCCGGGAGGTCGCCGACTCCGGCCTGTCCGAGCGCATCAGCCTCGTGGGGCGCGTTGAACGCAGTGAGCTCGCCCGGGCCTTCACCCACGCCGACATCTACCTGCAGACCTCTCCCGCTGACTCCTTCGGCATCTCCACCCTCGAGGCCCGTAGCGCGGGGCTGGCGGTGGTCGCCCTGCGCTCCAGTGGGGTCAGTGACTTCGTGACCGACGGCGTCGACGGTCTCCTCGCCGACGACGAAGCCGGCCTGGCCCGGGAACTCGCTGTGCTCCTGGGGGATGACGAGCTGCTCGAGCGCATCAAGGCGCACAACTACGAGATCGCCCCGCTGCCCGAGTGGGGCTCCGTGGTGCAGATGAACGTCGAGGCCTACCGTCGCGCCATCGACCTGAAAGGCGCTCGCTGACCGCAGGCGAGTCCCGGGGAGATTCGAAGGCTCGGGGGTGTCAGGCCGCGCTGGTGTCGCTGAGGACCTCGGAGAGGCGGCGTGCCGCCGCCATCACCACATGACCGTGTGCACGGCCGGGCTGACGCCCCATCCGCTCGATGGGGCCGGAGATCGACATCGCGGCGACGACCCTGCCTCCCGGCCCGCGTACCGGTGCCGACACCGAGGCGACGCCCGGTTCGCGCTCTCCGACGGACTGAGCCCATCCCCGGCGTCGGACCGCCGAGAGCATGGTGGCGGTGAAACGGGCTCCCACCAGGCCGCGGTGCAGCCGGTCGGGCTCCTCCCAGGCGAGGAGCACCTGGGCCGCGGAGCCGCCCTGCATGGACATGGTGGCGCCCACGGGGATAGAGTCGCGCAGCCCGATGGGGCGCTCGGCATTGGCCACGCAGATGCGTACATCTCCTTGACGGCGGTAGAGCTGTGCCGACTCGTGGGTCTTGTCCCGCAGTGCCGTCAGCACCGGTCCGGCGGCGGACAGGAGGTGGTCCTCGCCCGCGGCGCTGGCCAGCTCGGTGAGTCTGGGGCCCAGGATGAAACGCCCCTGGGAGTCACGGGCGACCAGGCGGTGGAACTCCAGAGCGACCGCGATGCGGTGTGCCGTGGGACGGGCCAGGTGGGTGGTGGACACGAGCTGGGCAAGGGTTGCCGGGCCTGATTCCAGCGCGCTCATCACCAGAGCCGCCTTGTCGATGACGCCGACGCCGCTGCTGCTGTCGTTCTCTAAGGAGCCGTCCATAATCTGATACTGACATTTCAAGGTATGAGATTTCAAGTTAGGGTCATGTATGGAAGCGGCACAGTGTCAGCATCCTGAGGTCAAGGCTCCGGTCGGTGATCTCAGGCGCGGCGCGGCCGCCTCTCGCGGTTGCTGCGAGGCCCTGGATGCTCCTGGCTTGACGCGATCGCGAAAACCTGTTTCTGAGAGGATGAAGTCGATGGGAATGACTCTCGCCGAGAAGGTCTGGCGTGATCATGTGGTGTCCAAGGGTACCGACGGTGCTCCTGACCTGCTGTACATCGACCTTCATCTGGTTCACGAGGTCACCAGCCCCCAGGCCTTCGAGGGGCTGCGCCTGGCGGGGCGCAGAGTCCGGCGCACCGACCTGACCATCGCCACCGAGGACCACAACACCCCCACCCTGGATATCGATCTGCCGATCGCCGATGTCACCAGCCGGGCGCAGATCGAGACGCTGCGCGCCAACTGCGCCGAGTTCGGGGTGCGTCTGCACTCCTTGGGGGACGCCGACCAGGGGATCGTCCACGCCGTCGGCCCCCAGCTGGGCCTGACCCAGCCCGGCATGACCGTGGTGTGCGGCGACTCCCACACCTCCACCCACGGC
>ERZ773072.1728-NODE-1728-length-10613-cov-21.309623_pt1 | contig 10613 bp, 10 predicted proteins | sample MGYA00580617_ERZ773072 | MGnify/ENA primary metagenome ERZ773072 (study PRJEB29015, sample SAMEA2737970) | human oral metagenome | biome: human oral; feature: human-associated habitat; material: dental | place: China | collected 2122 ... | reverse complement strand
GGCCCTCCAAGCGCATCACGAAGGCGCCGCGCTGGATGTCCACCGACCTGCGCGATGGCAACCAGGCCCTCATCGAGCCGATGGACCCGGCACGCAAGCGCCGCATGTTCGACCTGCTTGTCAAGTTGGGCTATAAGGAGATCGAGATTGGTTTCCCCGCGGCCTCGCAGACCGACTACGACTTCGTGCGTTCCCTCATCGAGGACGACGCGGTGCCCGAGGATGTGACGATTTCGGTGCTCACCCAGTCGCGCCCCGAGCTGATCGAGCGCACGGTCGAGGCCTTGGTGGGCTTCCCGCGCGCCACCGTTCACCTCTACAACGCGACTGCCCCCGTGTTCCGCGAGGTCGTGTTCCACGCGGACAAGGCGCAGACGATTGAGCTGGCGCAGTTTGGTGCGCGCGAGGTGCTCGCGCAGGCTGAGAAGCGCCTGGGCGATGAGACGATCTTCGGCTTCGAGTATTCGCCCGAGATCTTCGTCGATACTGAGCTTGATTTCGCGCTCGAGGTGTGCGAGTCGGTCATGGACGTGTGGGAGCCGGGGCAGGGGCGTGAGATCGTCCTGAATCTGCCCTCCACGGTGGAGCGTTCGACCCCCAACGTGTTCGCGGATCAGATCGAGTGGATGAGCCGCAACCTGAGCCGCCGCGAGTTCGTGGCCCTGTCCGTCCACCCCCATAACGATCGGGGGACGGGTGTGGCAACGGCCGAGCTGGCGCTCCTGGCCGGCGCGGACCGCATCGAGGGCTGCCTGCTGGGCCAGGGCGAGCGCACCGGCAACGTTGACCTGGTGACCCTTGGCCTGAACCTGTTCAGTCAGGGCATCGATCCGGGCGTTGACTTCTCTGACGTGGACTCTATTCGCCGCACGGTCGAGTACTGCACGCAGATGGAGACCTCCCCGCGCGCCCCCTACGTGGGCGACCTCGTCTACACGAGCTTCTCCGGTTCGCACCAGGACGCGATCAAGAAGGGCTTTGCGGCCCGCAAGGCCAAGGTGGACGCCGCCGGCGGCGACGAGAACGCCGTCGTGTGGGAGCTTCCCTACCTGCCGATCGACCCGCACGATGTGGGACGCTCCTACGAGGCCGTGGTGCGCGTGAACTCGCAGTCCGGCAAGGGAGGAGTCGCCTACCTGATGTCGACCGCGCACGCCCTGGAGCTGCCGCGCCGTCTTCAGGTGGAGTTCTCCCGCATCGTCCAGCGTCACACGGACACCTACGGCGGCGAGATCAACGCGGCCACGCTCTGGCAGATCTTCGCGGACGAGTACCTGCCCACGAGCGCCGCGCCCGGGCTGGAGCCGTGGGGGCGTTTCGAGATTCGCTCTTCGCAGGTGTCCTCGATCGACGACGAGAACGTTGAGCTCAAGGCGACGCTCATCGACAACGGCGAGCCGGTCAAGGTTCAGGCCACGGGTACGGGTCCGATCGACGCCTTCGTCTCGGCGCTGCACGAGTTCGATCTGGATGTTCGCATTCTCGACTACTCCGAGCATGCGATGAGCCAGGGGCGCGACGCCCGCGCCGCCGCCTACGTGGAGGCCGCGGTGGACGGTCAGATCGTCTGGGGTGTCGGCATCGACTCCTCGATCACGCGCGCCTCGTATAAGGCCGTCATCTCGGCGGTTAACCGCGCGCTGCGCTGAGCGCGCCTTTGCGACAGGGGAACCTCGGCTTCGTCCATGCGTTGGAACGAGGCCGGGGTTCTTCGCGCTCTCAGGCGCGTCCCGAGGCAGCGGTGGGCTTGGCGGAGAAGAGCGTGAGTGCCCGCAGGACCTGCCCGTCGAGGATGCGGGCGATCCGTTCGGTGAGGATGTAGGGGTCGGCGCTCATGCCGGTCGCTATCCACTGGGAGATGTGGCCGAGGACGGAAAGCGTGAAGTGGTCGACGATGAATATGCGGTCGCCCTCGGTGACGGTGAGGTTGGCGCCGAGCTGGTCGACGATGGGCTCCATGACGGCACGCAGCTGCTTGTGGAGGAAGAACTGGAGCTCCTCCATGCCGAGCGAGGAGATGACCGAGCGTGTCTCCTCCGGGTGGGACTGCATCCACACGAGCATCGCGAGCAGCCCGTCCGACCAGTCGTCGTAGGTCGCGTGGGAGATGATTTGGTTCGCGACCTCGCGCTTGAAGACCCACACGGTCAGGTCACGAATGTCAGCAAAATGATAGTAGAACGCCTGACGGGTCACGCCGGCAGTGCGCGTGAGCCCGGAGACCGTCACCTTAGACAGTGGTGTGGTCGTGAGCGCGTCGCGCAGCGCGAGCGCGAGCGCCGTTTTCGCATCGGGGTGGGGCATCGGAGGTCCTCGTCAACGAGCAGAGAGAGGTTACGTGCGAACTATACATGTCAGAATGCGGAGCCGTGCAAACTCGCGCCTAGACACAACTGACCAATTGCACAGCGCGTCCCTGGTCACGCATGAATACCTGACCTTACTGTGTTTTGACACCTCTCACTGACCGCAATCAAAAAGTTATAATCCGGCTCGCTGGAGGCGTTTGAGGGTGCGAAGCGTGAGCTTCGTGTGCCAGCTGGTGCATCCTCGCCTGAATTGATGGTCAGGTTGTCGTGCGTGGTTCGCCGTCACAGGGGAGTGGCCTTTTGTAGTGTGAAGAACCCCGGCCTCGTCGTGTGGGGCGAGGCCGGGGTGGGGGTGCGTTATGCGCCCTCTCGCGGCTGGTGGGAAGGCCGCGTTACTGTGCCAGGCGGGCCAGGGCCGAGGTGGTCTGGTCGGTCATGAGCACGCGCATGCGTGCGATGGCCAGTGAGGGGTTCACCTCCAGGCCGGAGAGCATCCACTGGGCCATGTGGGCGCCGGTGGCCAGGGCGAAGTGCTGGGCGACGACATCGCGCGCGGTAGCCGAGGCTGAGCCGGGGAGGCGGGACTCGATGAGTTCCTGCGTGTTCGAGATGAGGAAAGCCCACAGGTCGTTGGCGTCGATCGTCTTCATGGCGGCCGCGGTCTCATCGCGATGCTCGTGCATCCACATCATCGTCGCTTCGACCGCGTCGAGCCATTCTCCCGAACTGGCGGTCAGGCGAGATGTGACTTCCTCGCGGAAAACCCACGCGTTGAGGTCGTTGAGGGAGTTGAAGTGGTAGTAGAACGCTTGTCGGGTGACTCCTGCGGCGCGTGTCAGTGCGCTGACAGAGATCTTTGACAGCGGGGTCTGCGTCAGGGCCTGACGCAGGGCAGTGCCAAGCTTTTCGCGGGCATCAATTGGGGGAGCCATATGTTTCCTTCCTTCGACGGTTACGAGTAAACCATAACCAGTTACGAGAAAACTATCTACTCGAAAACTCTTTGCCGGCTGTTAGACCGACCACGCTGTCAGTTTCCCACACTTCGTTGACAGTGCCCACAGCTGGACTTGTCGGTGGATGTGACACCACACTTCACACGAAATTTCGCCGAACGCGACGCCCCGAGTCCTACCCAACCTGCGTCTTCTCCCCGTGACACAATGGCCTCGTGATGAAGTCCTACCGAGACGAGGCGATCGTCCTGCGCACCCACAAGCTGGGCGAAGCCGACCGCATCATCACCCTGCTCACCGCCGAACACGGCCAGGTTCGAGCCGTTGCCAAAGGCGTGCGCAAGACGACCTCCAAGTTCGGTGCCCGCGTCGAACCCTTTTCCGTCATCGACGCCCAACTCCACCGCGGGCGCACCCTCGACACCCTCACGCAGGTCGCCTCCATCGCCCAATACGGCGACGCCATCGCCGCCGACTACGATCTCTACCTCGCGGCCACCGTCGTCGTGGAAACCGCGCAGCGACTCACCGCCGACGCTCACGACGGCACCCACTCCCAATACCTGCTCCTCCTCGGGGCACTCAACGCGCTCGCTCGGGGGCGCCACCATCCCACCCTCACCCGCACCTCCTACACGCTGCGCGCCCTCGCGCTGGCCGGATGGGCCCCTTCCTGCTTCGACTGCGCCGTGTGCGGCGCCCAAGGACCCCACTCCTCGTTCTCAATCCCCGACGGCGGCACCGTGTGCGACACCTGCCGCCCGCCAGGGGCATCCTCGCCAGCGCCCGACACTGTCGCGCTTCTCGGCCAGCTCCTGAGCGGCGACTGGACGCGGGCAGACTGCTGCGAGGCCTACGCGCGCACCGAGGCCTCGGGACTCATCTCCTCCTATACTCAATGGCACCTCGAAAGGCGCCTGCGCTCTCTGACCGTCATCGACAGGAGTCACCCATGAACGCCCACCGACCCACCCCCATGGACCGGGCCCCCTCCGACCCCAGTGCCCCGCTCCTGGGCCCCGGCCAGTGGCACGTTCCCGCCCCCCGCTTCGACAAGGGAGAAGCACCCGCGCACGTCGCCCTCATCATGGACGGCAACGGGCGATGGGCCAATGCCCGCGGTCTCGCCCGAACCGAGGGACACCGCGCGGGGGAGTACGCGCTCATGGACACCATCGCCGGAGCCATCGACGCGGGTGTGCGCTACCTGAGCGTCTACACCTTCTCCACCGAAAACTGGAAGCGCTCGCCCGCCGAAGTCTCCTTCATCATGAACTACGCCTCCGACGTCCTCGCGCGGCGCACCGACCAGCTGGCCGAGTGGGGAGTGCACGTCCGCTGGAGCGGGCGGCGCCCCCGCCTGTGGACCAGCGTCATCAAGGCCCTCGAAAAGGCCGACCGCGCGACCTCCCACTGCAACACCCTCGACCTCGTCATGTGCGTCAACTACGGGGGGCGCGCCGAACTGGCCGATGCGGCCAGGTCCATCGCCGAAGGCGTCGCGGCGGGGAGGCTGAGCCCGCGAAGCGTCACCGAAAAAACCCTGGCACGCCACCTCTACCTGCCCGACGTGCCCGACGTCGACCTCATGATCCGCACGTCGGGGGAACAGCGCCTGTCCAACTACCTGCTCTGGCAGATGGCCTACGCCGAAATGATGTTCGTCGACACCCCCTGGCCCGCGTTCGACCGCGAGGAGCTGTGGGGATGCCTGGAGGAATACGCAGGACGGGACCGCCGCTTCGGCGGTGCCATCGACCGCGTCGCGCAGTCCTAGCTGTTGTCGGCGGCCAGCACGGCGTTCACAGAGCGGCGCTTCCGGCGCCCCCACGCAATCTTCGCGGCGATCGCAGCGATAATGAGAACGAGGCCTGCCCAGCCCCACGGGGAGCCGGCGACCGCTCGAACCGCCGCGGCGAAGACCGCGAGCAGGCCGAGGCCGTACAGGAGCGCCCACAGGACGCACCCCGGGAGCATCGCGATGGTGTAGGTGGTCCAGCGCATGCGCACGAGGCCCGCGCCCGCGTTCACCGCCGTCTGGATGCCCACCGTCAGGAAACACAGGGGAATGACGATGATGCCCCACTTGTCGAGCATCGCCGCACCCTTGCGGGGAACCGGGCCGTCGAACCAACGGGCCACGGCACCTAGGAATCCCTTTCGGCCGGTGGCTAACACCGCGCCCGAGGCGGCCCCGCGCGCGAGCCAGTACGTCAGTTGCGCGCGGAAGAGGACGACCACGAAAAGGAAAACGAAGAGCCAGATGCCCTCACGCGCAAAGGCGGGGACCATGGAATCGATTCCGGCGGCGAACATGACACTCCCAGGCTAAGGCTGACCAAACGAAGCCTATCCTAACCTATGTGAGAGGCCTGGGAAAGCGGCGTCCGCCTCCCAGGCCTCGTCACGGCCAATACGGCCTCAGCAGGTCACTTCTTCGACTGGCAGGAGCTGCACGCCCCGAAGATCTCCAACGAATGCTCAACATCTCCAAAACCGCGTGCAGCCGCAACGCTGGACACCCACGACTCGATCTGCGACTGCTCGATCTCCTCGGTAAAACCGCACTTGCGGCACACCAGGTGATGGTGATGATGGTCGCTCGCGCAACTGCGATACAGGGCCTCGCCCTCGGAGGAACGCAGCGTATCGACGCGCCCCTCCTCGGCGAGCCCCTGCAGTGAGCGGTACACGGTCGCCAGGCCCACACGCTGCCCCTGGGAGCGCAGGTCCTCAAAAATCTGCTGGGCGCTGCGGAAGTCGCTGACGCGCGTCAGCTCGTCTAAGACAGCCTGGCGTTGCTTGGTCATGCGCTGCATGTCTGGTCCTTCCGTAGGGCGTGCTAGCGGGTGGTGGAATGCTCGGGGTGCTGGTTGTGCGTGCGCGCCACGCGCAACCTGCGCACCCGGCGGACACGGTCCAGGGCTGCCCTGATCATAAACCCGATCGCATACAGCCCGATAGCGCCCACAACGATGGTCGCACCCGGCGACAGATCAACGAAATAGGTCAGGGAGAGCCCGCACGTGCAAATCAGGACGCCCACGCCCATGGCGACGCCCATCGTGGAGCGGAAAGAACGGGCTCCCAGCTGCGCGATTGCAACGGGTATCACCATGAGGGCGCTGACCAGCAGCGAGCCGACGACGCGCATTGCAACCGCGACCGTGAGAGCCGACAGGACGGCGATGAGGAGGGAGAGCGTGCGCACGGGCAGTCCCGTGGAGCGAGCAAAATCCTCGTCGTTGGTGACCGAGAAAAGCGCGGGCGCCAAACCGACGCCGAGCGCCACGATAGCGACCCCCAGGATCGTGATGAGCGTGATGTCGCTCCAGCGAACGGTCGAAATCGAGCCGAAGAGGTAGGAGTTGAGCTGCGCGGAGGTGCCGCCCGCCAGGCCGATGAGCAAGACGCCGCCCGCGATACCCCCGTAGAAGAGCATCGCCAGTGCCGTGTCACCCGATGTACGCCCACTCTGACGGACCAACTCGATCGTGACCGCGCCGAGCAAAGAGACGACGACAGCGCCGGGGATAGCCCACGAATCGGCGGGGGTCACGTTCGCGAACGTGCCGGCCAGCCAGCCCAAGGCAACGCCGGTCAGCGAGATGTGCCCGATCCCGTCTCCGAGCATCGCGAGCCTGCGGTGGACCAGGTAGGTGCCGATGATCGGCGCCGTCAACCCGACGATGAGCGCGGCCAGGAGGGAACGCTGCATCATCTGCGAGGACAGGAGGGTGGTCAGGGCGTCAATCATTGTGTGTTCCCGTCCAGATTCCGCTGACGAGGCCGCGGTCGCCCTTCGACGAGGCGGTGGCCTCGGAGGGATGGCAGTGGTCGCCGCCGCCGTGGTGCTGCTCGTGATCGTCGTCAATGTGCGGGGCGCCGTCGTAGGAGACATGCCCCGCGCTGATGTGGAGCTCGCGATCCAGGAGGGCGCCGAGTTCGCCGAGCTCGTGCAAGACAATGAGGATCGTCGTACCCTCTGCCTTCGCGTCGGCGACGATGCCCGCCAGCCGCGCGCGAGAGGCGGCGTCGATTCCGGCCATCGGCTCGTCCATGATGAGCAGCTCGGGGCGGCGCACGAGGGCGCGCGCGATGAGAACTCGCTGAGCCTGGCCGCCCGAGAGGATATTCATGGGGGAGTGGGCGCGGTGGGCCATGCCGACGCGCTCGAGGGCGTCCATCGCGCGGGCCGTGTCCCCGGGCATCGCCCACAGGCGGCGAGGCCCGAGCAAACCCGAGCGCACGACCTCGATGGCGCTCGAGCTGACGGCGCCGCCCGACGAGATGCGCTGGGGGACGTAGCCGATCTTCTGCCAGGGGACGCGGCGCCGGGCAGTGATCGAGCGGCCGAAGAGCAGGGCGTCGCCACCGGTGACGGGTGCGGTGCCCAGAATGGCCTTCAGGGTCGTCGACTTGCCCGACCCGTTCGAGCCGGTGATGGCCACGGTTTGGCCCGCGGGGATGGACAGGGAGATCCCGTGGAGGATCAGGTCGGTGTCCCACGCGACGTGCAGATTGTTGAGACGCACGACGGCGGGAGCCTCCGCCTGGGAGACTCCCGCCGTCGTGATGGTGTCAGTCGTGATCACTGGCAGTTGTTTGCTTTCGTCAGGGCGTTGATGTTGTCCTTCATGACGGCGACGTAGTCCTTGGAGGAGTCAGTCTGGGACTCGATCGGATCCAGGACCGCCGTGGAGATACCGAGGTCGTCGGCAAGGGTCTGTGCGACCTTGGGGTCGATGAGTGTCTCGGTGAAGATGGTGGTCACGCCCTGGTCCTTCGCGATCTGGCCGATCTCGGCGAGTCGCGCGGGGGAGGGGGAGGAGTCGGGGTCGAGGCCCGAGATGCCCACCTGGGTCAGGCCGGTGCGGTCGGCGAGGTAGCCGAAAGCGGTGTGTGCGGTGACGAAAGTCTTGACCTGGCAGGTCGAGGTCTTGGCGACGAGGTCGTTGCCCAGTGCGGTGAGCTCCTCGTTCAGGGCCTGGGCGTTGGCCTTGTAGGTCTCGGCGTTGGCCGGGTCGGCCTCGGCGAGCTTGTCGCCCACCAGGGTCGCGGCGCTGGCCATGCGCACCGGGTCCAGCCAGAAGTGCGGGTCGGCGCTCATGTCGTGGTGGTGGCCCTCGTGGTCGTGGCCTTCGTGGTCGTGGCCTTCGTGGTCGTGGCCTTCGTGGTCGTGGTCGGCGTGCTCATCAGTCGCGCTCTCGCCAGACTGGGCCTCCTCGGTGCCCTCATCCTCGCCCGGATGGTTGGTGGAGGAATCGGTCTCGACCAGTTCGGCGGCAGGGGAGACGTCAATGACGGTCTTGGGGGCCTGCTGTTCGATGGCCTCGTCTACCGCGCTCTGGAATCCCGCGAGGTAGACGACGGCGTCCGCGGAAGCCAGCGCGTCAACCGTCTTGGGGGAGAGCTCCAGGTCGTGGGGCTCGGCGCCTTCGGGGGTCAGGGAGGTGACGGTGACGTGTTCGCCGCCGACCTTCTCAGCCAGGTACTGCAGGGGGTAGAAGGATGCCATGACGGTCAGGGTTCCGTCCTTGCTGGCACTGCCCCCCGAGGAAGTAGTGGAGGAGCAGGCGGACAGTGCGAGCGCTGTAGCGGCCGCGCATGCGGCGGCGAGGATTCTCTTTGACATGAGAATCATTCTCTGGGGCTCTGAGAATCATTGTCAAGTCATTCTCGGGGGGCGGACCCCGCTGGCCAGGGACTTTACTTCGCGCGCGCAGTCGTCGCCCGCACGACCAAATCAGGCAAAAAGACGTAATCGGCGTGCTCGGGTACGTAGTCGGGTGTGGCCAAGGCCTCGAAAAGATTGCGCACTGCCGCCGAGACGATCGCGGGAACAGGCTGGTGGATCGTCGTGAGCCCCGGGCTCAGATGCGACATGAGGAAAGAATCGTCAAATCCGATGACCGAGACATCCTCGGGGACGGAGAGCCCCAGCGAGGTGATGGTGCGGATCGCGCCGAGAGCCTGCAGGTCGGAGCCCGTCACGATCGCGGTCACCCCGCGCTCGATCAGGCCGCTCGTGTGGGCCGCAGCGGCCTCGTATGTGTAGAAGGTCTCCTCAATGATGGGGGAGCGGTCGCCGATCAGCTCCTCCATGACCTGGGTGAAAGCCTCGGCCTTACGCAGTGCCGGAACGATGTGTGTGCGCCCCGTCAAGAGCGCGATACGCGAATGGCCCAGCTCGTGCAGGTGTGTGACAGCCGCGCGGATACCCAGCGCGTCACCCGTCGAAAAATCGGGGGCAGGGATCTCCGCTCGCGCACCGTTGATGGTGACAAGCGGGATCGAGCGAGCGACGGCGTCATGGTACGGGCTGAGATCTGCCAGCAGGTCCGCGTGCCTGCCAGAGACGAAGATCAAGCCGCTGACCCGATGCTCCAGCAACGAGGAGAGATGATCGAATTCGGAGGTGGCCCCCGGCGTCTGAGAACGAATCATCGCGATGCCCCCCGCTCGAGATACCTCCTCCTGGAGGTGGTGGGCGAAGGCGGCGAAGATCGGATTCGTGAGCTCGGGGACGATAATGCCAATCGTCGGGGTGTTGGGGGTGCTCTCGGGGGTCGGACGGTCGTAACCCAGCTCGTCGATCGCCGTGAGCACCTTGCGGCGCGTCTCGGCAGAGACCTGTCCGACGCCGTTGAAGACACGAGAAACGGTGGCCGTCGAGACGCCGGCATGCGTAGCAATATCAGCCATGCTGGTGCGGTTTTTCGTCATCGACTCAACTCTCCTTTGGGTGTGTCCGCCCGACGCTTCCATACAAATGTAACAGGTAGCTCACAATTCGGAAAATTATTGCAGAAACAAAAACGGAGGTATTACAGTGGCGTTAGCGGGTCGCTGATGGAGGCGACCAGCCCGACCAACACAGGAGAAAACATGCGACGTGGAATCGCAGCACTCGGCGTCTTCGCGGCGGCTACCGCCCTGGCCGCCTGCAGTGGCAACCCCACCCCCGCGACGAACTCGTCCGAGAATTCCAACGAGACCCTCGCGACCCTGACCATCTGGGCCGATGACACCCGTTTCGCTCAGGTGCAGTCCCTCGCCGAAGACTTCACGACTTCGACCGGCGTCGCCGTGAACGTCGTCCAGAAGTCCGAGGCCGACATGGACACCGAGTTCACCACCCAGGTCCCCACCGGCAACGGCCCCGACCTGATCGTCATGGCCCACGATAAGCTCGGCGCGCTTGTTGCCAACGGTGTCGTCGCCCCCGTTGACCTGGGCGAAGCCAAGTCCGAGTTCTCCGACGTGGCCGTCAAGGCCGTGACCTACAACGGCCAGACCTACGGCGTTCCCTACGCCGTCGAGTCCGTGGCCCTGGTGCGCAACAACG
>ERZ773072.1726-NODE-1726-length-10616-cov-10.892529_pt1 | contig 10616 bp, 10 predicted proteins | sample MGYA00580617_ERZ773072 | MGnify/ENA primary metagenome ERZ773072 (study PRJEB29015, sample SAMEA2737970) | human oral metagenome | biome: human oral; feature: human-associated habitat; material: dental | place: China | collected 2122 ... | reverse complement strand
CGCACGAGGAGTCGGGCGATGGCGACCCGCTGCTGAGTTCGGTGCTCGCATCTGGCCAGCCCCACCTGGTCTAGTGCCTGGGCAATCTGGGTGAGCATTGCTTTGGTGGAGAGGATTTTGTTGGGTCGGGCGGCTAGGTTGATGTTGTCGTAGACGGTTTGGTCTGGGATGAGGGCGTAGTCTTGAAAAAGGTAACCCACATAGTCGCGCCGGTATTTTCGGGCTTTGCGATATCCCAGGATGGTCTGAAAAGTAACGAACAATCATCTCCGCGTCATTACTAAAGGTGGGGTAGCCACCCCATAATCATTGTGCACCAGTTGATGTGGATAATGCCAGCGCAATGTGCAGTATTCGTTTGATTTGGGGACTGTTCAGATCCGATATTATTGTGTTGGACATACTCCGTCACATGTGATCGAAACACCTCAGCCGTGGCGTTCCCCGCAAAGTCCTGGATCAAAACCACTTGATTACCAATGAGCCCTCAGCCTCATCTGACGCCTTGACCAGCAGAAAACGGAACGTGGCTGTTCTTTGTGATTACCATCATTAGCGGCGGTAGCGGTTGCGGTTCCGGAGCCGTTGGACGTACTGGTTGGTCACTTCCAAGGCAGCATTAGTGATTTCCGCCTGCTGTTGTTGCCAGAGAAGCCGTCGTTCTGCCATTTGTTGGGCATGGGCTAGCTGCATGGCCTGCACCTGCATGGCCTGGGCCTGGGCGATTTGCCGTCGCCGTTGCCGCGCCAAAGCGCGGGGGCTGGGCTGATGCCATGACTTCGGCCCCAACTTCATCACATACAACAGAACAAACGTGGCAAGAAATGTCATCATCATTGTGAAAGCTACCAACTTATCTTGCAGAATAAGGGTTGAGCTCACAGCAGCCATGAACGTGAGTATCATAACGCCCAGCTTGATGCGTCTCCCAGACCGGTAGCTTTCTTCTATCTCGCTCCTGCTGAATTTTTCTTCTTCGGGGATCCCCGAGGCATGCGGTATGGCAGCCGAGGTGTTGGTATCAGTAATGGCCGGGAGATCCGAGAAGATCGGTATCAAATCAGACCACATGATTGCTTCTGCAACGTTGGTGAGGCGATTATCGTATTCGGTGATATCCAACCGACCAGCGGTAAAGTGCTTGCCTAGGTCATCCATTGCCTTCTGACGTTCGGCATCACCGATACGATAGTCCCGATTACGGGGATTATTTTGGGGGCTACGTGGATTAAAAGGCTGGCTCATGACACTAATGATAGCGAAGCCGCATGTAGCCGTCTGCCTGTTTCAGCCTCGATAGGGGTAAGGCGCCCTAACCAAGAATGCGGGCGCCTGGTGTCTAACCACATCACATATCACTGATAATCGGTGTAATAACTAGATTTTATATGTTGTACAATGAAGTTCAATGCCTCCGTGACACATACACTTGACACGCTTCACTCCAAGGGACTAGGGGATCAGGTTTATTGATGCAAGATCACAAACATCGTCTATGTCGAAGAAGCACGCATTTTTACTCACTGGAATCACTGTTCTTACTTTGTTTGGTTCAAACCACGACCGGATAGAAATAGATTCTTTATCTTTAATGCCGAATAGAGGCTCACCAAACTGGGAATTCACCGGAACAAAAATATCGTTTGTCAACAATCTTTCCCGTGAAAATCCAGCTATTCTCCCGGTAAATGTGGGCTCATTCTTTGTCAATCGCTTATTCACATATATCCTGCCATCCTTTGTAGTGTACCCAGTATCACCATGACTTAGAGCATAACCTGCCCCAAAGTCATCGGGTAGTGTTTTAGTGAAATGCGACACCGATAAAGCATGGTCAGGATCAGCATGGTGCTTCCCCAGCTCGATCTCAAACGAGATAAAGTCCACCGTGTGACCACGTTCGAGTTCCTTCACCCGTTCGGCCTGTAACACCTCAAACCGATCATTACCAAGATAGTTCACATACGGGTAAGGGAAATTTGGGGAATCAAGCTGATAACCTTTGGGAAAATCAATTTTTGTTACTCGCCCTCGACTATCCACGAGCAGAAGTTTCCTCACTGAAGATGCGTAACCGACAATCAGCGCATAATCTTTGCCCACAGCCAAAGAATGTGGCACCATGTCTATGGAGGTTGTGGTGGATCCTCCATCTGCGGTAAAAACAATGGAGTCGTAAGCAAATTCACTTGTAGATGCATTAACCACGGCAACCCCAAAGGTCCCAGTTTCAGAATTGCTGGAATATTCAATGGGATCAAAATCCGTGATATCTATTTCATGAGTATGCTCACCAGCTTGTTTAATGGTATCAGCAAAATAGAGATACGATCCTTGCCTTGTTGGGATAGCCACAGGGTAATAACCCCCTCGTTGTGTTGTTTCATCCAACCACTGCCCCTCAGGGGAAAACACCTGATAAGTGTTTTGAACATTACTGGAGTATGGTTCCCGAACTGGGCCATAGCCCACAATGAAATTGCCGGACTGCCCCCAACTTGCGGCGTTACCAGGAAGTGCGCGGCGATTAATCGCATATTTCTCCACCGATGTGTACAACATCGCCAAACACACCACAACAGCAACAACGCTAAGACAACCGCGTTGAGCAAAATGTCGTTTCCTGCCCATCACAACTCCTTAAGGGACCCTGTTTATCGACGCGAGGTTGCAAACCTCGTCGACATCGAGGAAACACGCATTCTTACTGAGGGGAATTGTCACTATTACTTTGTTTGGCTCAAACCAGGAGCGAATAGAGACAGCGTCTTTGCTTTGAATCCCAAATGATGGTTCACCGAACCGAGAATTAACAGGGATAAAATTATTATTTGTAACGTGGTTCTCTTTGGAGAATCCCTCTAACTGCCCAGTGAATGTTGGCTTATTGTTCAAACGCTCGTGAACATAGACTCGGCCATCCTCGGTCACATAACCACTATCACCATGCCGAAGAGCATAGGTGGCCACAAAATCTTCAGGCAATGATTTTGTGAAATGTGATACGGATAGCACACGTTTAGTGCTGGCATAGTTCTTCTTGAGCTCAATCTCAAACGAGGTGAAATCTACTGTATGACCACGCTCGCCTTCCACTACTCGATCCGCTTGCAGAATCTCAAACCGATCATTCCCGAGATAATTAACATATGAATAAGGGAAATATGGAGAATCAAGCCGATATTCATCGGGGAAACTAGTTTCTGTCACATGACCTTGGTCGTCAACCAATAAGAGCCGCTTTTCTGACGATAAATACCCAGCAACCAGCGCGTAGTCTTTCCCTACCGCTAAAGAAATAGGCACAATATCGGTGGAAAATTTGGTTGATTTCCCGTCACTCTTCAAGGTCAGAATGTCGTATGCGAACTCTGTTGAAGAAGCGTTAACAGCGGCGACACCAAAGGTCCCAGTCTCAGAATTACTAGAATATTCAATGGGATCAAAATCCGTGATATCTACTTCATGAGTATGCTCACCGGCTTGTTTAATAGCATCAGCAAAATAGAGATACGATCCCTGCCTTATCGGGATAGCCACAGGGTAATAGCCACCTCGTTGTGTTGTTTCATCCAACCACTGCCCATCGGGGGAAAACACCTGGTAGGTGTTTTTAATACTGCTGGAGTACGGTTCCCGAACCGGACCATAGCCCATAATATAGTTGCCAGACTGTCCCCAACTGGCGGTGTTCTCGGGGAGGGTGCGCCTGGTCGACGCATATTTTTCCGCGGACACGACCATCACGATCAAACATACCACCAGGGCAAGAACACTGAGACAGCCACGTTTCACCAAGCGTGCAACAAGATGCATCCAGACCTACTGCCTTTCCTTACTGAGCACCCATGCCTGCCTGGTGCTTTAGGCGTCGCAAAGCGGGCTAGTCGTTGCTGGCCCACATGGGGCAACGCCACTGGCCGAACTCGCCGACCGGCTCGATCACCGTCAACGAACCGTTATCAATGTGCGGGCCGGTGATGCTCGTGTCGGCCAGGGCGTGGATGCAGAGTACCCGGATCGCGGCACCGTGCGTCACCACGAACAAGTCCTTGCCGTTGGTGCGCTCGTAGGCGCCCATCAATGCTGGCACATACCGGTCCAGCATTTCACCTGCGGTTTCCCCACCCGGGAGCCCCGCCGACAAGTCCCCGGACTGCCAGCCTTCGAACGCAATATTGTACTGGCGGTGGGCCTCGGGGGAATCCATGTCATCGTAGTCGTCGCCCACGAAAATCTCGTGGATACCCGAGATCACCTCCACCGGGATATTGGGTTTGCCCACGCCCGGCACATCCAGCGGCATCGCCCCATAGCCCAATAGCGCCAGGTTGAGGCTTTGCTGCGCCCGCATGGCGATCGAGCACACCGCCAGCCCAATGTCCGAGGTCACGTTCCGCAGGCGGCGCCCAGCATCAAACGCCTGCCGGCGACCGATTTCCGTTAGCTCCGCACCCGGGGGTCGGGTGTCCAAGTGTTTTCGGGCATTCGAATACGTCCGCCCGTGTCGCATGAGGATCATGCGTGCAACCATGTCACGTCATCCTTCCGGTTTGTGCCGCAGAAACCCACGACTCGGCCTCCGCAAGCAAGCGATTATTGTGGTGAAGCTGCCGTTCACGCTCAGATGCGGTGGGGGCTGCCGGCCACGAACCTAAAAACTTTATTGACTCACACCGCACATAGAGTGCGCGCAATGCTTCCGCCACCATTGGTTGGGTCACATGCCCATTCAAGTCCACATGGAACCGGTACGTCCCCAACCCGTTTTCAATTGGGCGCGATTCAATTCGGGAGAGGTCGACGCCCCGCACCGCGAACTCCGTCAACGCGGCCACCAGGGACCCCGGCTCGTTCCGCAGGGTGAACACCACCGCGGTCCGGTCCACCCCGGTGGGTGCCGGCGACATGCCGGTCGGGCCCACCACCACGAACCGGGTGCGGGCCCCGGCCACGTCCGCAATGTTCTCCGCGACCACGGTCAGGTGAAACAGCTCCGCCGACCGGGCCGGGGCTGCCGCGAGATCGGCGCCACCGTCGGCCACGATTTGCGCCGCGGCCGCATTGGAGGAGGCTGGTACAAAGGTGTGCTCCCCAATGGTGTCGGCAAGCCAGGTTTTTACCTGCTGGTAGGCTACCGGATGGGTAGTGACCGTGGTGACCTCGGATAATGACATGCCGGGGCGCATCATCATGGCGAACGCAATGGGTAAATCCAGTTCGGCATAAATCTGTATCCCATCGGCATCAAGAGCATCAAAGGTGGGGGTCACAAACCCATCCACCGAGTTTTCAATAGCCACAACCGCATAATCGGCGTCCCCGGCGCGCAGCGCGGAAATGGCCTCCCGGGGGCTGGTGCAGGGAAGGGGGATAACATTGTCGGCGGGGGATGCGGCAGGCGCGCCCCCAGCCCCCGTCTCCAAGCCTGCTCCCCCGCCGCGGGTGGCGTCGTCAAGCATTGTTTTTGTGTCGGTAACTGGGGTGGTCAGGTGGCCGCGGTGGGCGAATTCCCATAGCGCCGCCTCGGTGAACGTACCGGCGGGTCCTAAATATGCCACAGTTACACTCATAACTATTATCTTACGGTAGTGAATGGGTACGCTACCTACATGCCTGAGTCCCTTCGTCGTTTGAGCTCACTCGTGGCCGCTTTGAGCCCACGGGAGCATGGTTTCGCATATTTCGACCCGGATGCCGCCCAAGCGCAATGGCGAGCGCAACAGCATCGAGTGCAACGGTCCCAAAAGCTCCGGCGGTCGCGGGGGTATGGTCGGCTCTCTGGGTGGATTATTCCGGCGAAAGACTTATCCGATGTTGCGGGCATGCCCACCACGTTGGGAAACCGGAATCGGACGTATATGGCGACGGAAACGGACCCGTTTCTTCTCCGCTGTCTGCGGCAGGGCGCCATTATTCCGGGGAAAACTTTGGCCCCCGAGCTAGGGCTGACCGCCTACACCGAGCCGGTGGGGTTGCCGCACCCGGATAATCCCACGCTGCCGGGGCACACGCCGGGCGGGTCGTCGGGTGGTGCCGCGGTCATGGTGGCGCGGGGGTTGGTGCGGGCGGCGCACGCATCGGATGGTGGGGGGTCGATTCGGGTTCCGGCGGCGTGCACAGGCATTGTGGGCTATAAGCCCCCGCACGACACGGGGAACGCGAACCCGGTGGCGCAGGGGTTTCTTGCCGGCACCCTCACCAACTCGGCGTATGTGAATAATGTCACCATCCCGGCGCGGGTGCCGCGGCTGCGGGTGGGGGTGCTAATAGATCCGGTGCATGCGGAGGTTGAGGTTTCGGAGCACATGCTTTCGGCGGTGGATCGGGCGGCGTCGGCGTTGAGTAAGGCCGGGCATGATGTGATGATGGTGCGGCGGCCGTATGGGGATGCCCCGTTTGCGGCGTTTCACGATATTTTGTCGTTGCGGTCGGTGAAGGTGCCGGGGGAGGCCTCGCCGTTGGTGTCGTGGCTGCGGGATCGGGGGTCCCGGATTGGTGAGCATCGGAAGGAGGCGGTGATCACGGAGTTCATGTCGGTGAAGTCTCAGGTGTTGCGGGCGTGGGATGTGGATGTGCTGCTCAGCCCCATGTTGGCGTTTGATCCGCCGCCGATCGGGTATTTTCGGGCCATGTCGCCCGAATCTGATTTCTATGCGCAAACCCAGTGGACGCCGTGGGCAACCATGTTTAATATGGCGGGCTTAGGCGCATTGGTTTTCCCGTTTGAGAATATTCGTACGCCTATTCATGTGGGCGCGTTGCGGGTGTCGCCGGCCCAATTATTTGGGGTTGCGGCTACGTTATATGGTGACTCTGATAGGCGAATAACACTATGATTACTATTTCTAATAACCCCGCAACCGACCAGCCGGCCGACACCAGGCGGATTCGGCAAGAGATTGCGATCGTGCTGGTGGTGACGTTCGGGCTGAGTGGCATGCGGGCCGCCCTGCGGCTGCTCAGCGATCTCATGCAGCCGGTGCCGCTCAACCAACAGCAAACCACGTTGGCGGAGCACCAGTCGGACACGTCCTGGATTGATTTGGCCATGCAGCTGTGCAGCTCAGCCATGTTGTTTAGTTGGGGGTTTCTGGCCCTGTACCTGCTGCACGAGTCAATATTTTCCCGGTGGCGACCAAAAGCAATCCTGGAAGGCGCGGGCTTGGCGGCGCTCATCGGCATCCCCGGCCTGGTGTTTTACCTTTCCGCGGTGCATTTTGGGTTCAGCAAGCAGGTGGTTCCCAGCACGCTTGACGACGCCTGGTGGGAGATCATCGTATTGCTCACCTGGTCGGCGGCGAACGCTTTCAGCGAAGAAATCGTTGTGGTGATGTGGCTCATCACCCGGCTGCAACAATTGCGGATCCCCCCATGGGTGGCCCTGCTGTTCTCCGCGGTGCTGCGGGGCAGCTACCACCTGTATCAGGGCTGGTCGGCCGGCCTGGGGAATATCATCATGGGGCTCATATTCGGCGCATACTATTTGAAGACTCGCCGAGTCTGGCCGCTCATTCTTGGGCATTTTCTTATCGACGCGGTGGCGTTCGTGGGCTACTCACTCTTACGAGGGCATTTGAGCTTCCTGGGACTCTAACCCACCCCTGTTACGGTATTCTTAAAGAATAATTCAGGTAAGACCAGCGTCAAATGTTCTATTTTTCGCTGGTGTCCCGTTATTGTTGGGCCTATGGATCCGAGAAAGGTGACCACAATGCTATCGCACATCGTACAGGTGGGGTTGTCATGGTAGATCGTTATGGTCGGCCCATCCGAGGCCGCGAGGGGGCCACGCCGCGAGGACAGCGGCCACAACGACCGCAGCAACAGCCGGCGAGGCAACCTCGCCAAACCGGTGGTGGGCAGCAACCCCGGCAGGGGCATCCACGCCAAAGCGGCAGGCCACAGCAATACATTCCGGACCCGGCCGAATCCCAGCAATATTATGAGACGCAACAATTAGGTCGGGATGGTGCGCCCATGGGCCAACGACAGCAAAGCCAGGGGCAGCGCCGCCCCCGAACCACCGGGCAAGGCCAACGGCAAGGTCAGGGGCAGCGAAACCCCCAACAACGCTCCGGCCAACGCGCACCCCAACGGCGCCCTCAACAACGCCGCCGGCCGGCCGGAAACCAATCCCCCTGGGGCAACTTGGGTAATTTCCGACTGCCCCGACTTCGGCCCCGCGGCTGCCTCTCCGGCCTGGCCTGGACCCTGGTCGTGGTGCTCGTGCTGGCTGTTGCCGGCACATTCTGGCTCGATAGTCGGCTCAACCGGGTGGCCGCCGACCCACCCCAGCACATTGCCGCCACCAGCGGCACCAACTGGCTCCTGGTCGGCTCCGACTCCCGCACCGGGTTGTCCGAAGCAGACGCGCAACGCCTCGGAACCGGTGGGGACATTGGGTCCATGCGCACCGACACCATCATGCTGCTGCACATCCCCCTCACCGGCAAAGCCACCCTGGTGTCCCTACCCCGCGACTCCTACGTGAACATTCCCGGCTACGGCATGGACAAAATCAATGCGGCCTTCACCTTCGGCGGCCCACAACTCCTCACCCAAACCGTGGAAGAAGCCACCGGGCTGCGCATCAAACACTATGCGGAAATCGGCATGGGTGGGCTCGCCAACGTTGTTGACGCGGTGAGCGGCATCGAAGTATGCCCCAAGGAACCCATCCAAGACCCGCTCGCCAACCTGGACATTCAGGCGGGCTGCCAAAAAGTCGACGGGCCCACCGCCCTGGGCTATGTGCGCACCCGCGCCACCGCCATGGGCGACCTGGACCGGGTGCAACGCCAGCGGGAATTCTTCGCCGCACTCGTCAAAAAGGTGTCCTCCGCCGGCACCCTGGCGAACCCATTCCGGCTGCTGCCCACCATCACCACCGTGACCGGCAGCTTCACCGTGGGTGAAAAAGACCACGTGTGGAACCTGGCCCGGGTGGCGCTCGCAATGCGCGGCGGGATCGCCACAGAAACCGTCCCGGTGGGCGGGTTCGGCAACTATGATGTGGGCTCCGTGGTGCTGTGGGACGAGGAAGGCTCCCAGCAATTATTTAACTCCCTGAAATAGCCGCCAGGACGATCACCGCACCCAACAGGGCCACCATCAACCCCTTGCCGTAGTAGCCGATCACGTCGGGGGATACCATCGCCCCCAACCCGGAATCAACAACCTCCGCGCTGATGGCGGCCCGCGGCCGGGACCGCACAACCCCCACATACACCACCATCACCACAGTTGCCACCAGGGCCGCCGGGTTTACCGCCTGCCAGGCGGCCCACAAAATCATGGCCGCAACCAGGGCATGCCCCGCCACCACAGCCCACAGCACCCGCGCGGTTTCCGGCGAACCCCACATCCCAAACCGGGCACACCGGGCCACCCCCGCCCCCAAGATCGACCAGGCCAGGAGGAACACCACCACCGCCACCTGCGGCCAGGTAGGCGCCATGCTCAACGACAAGCACACAATAATGACCGCCAGCAGGGGAAGATAAAACCGGCGCCCGTATCTGCGCACCACCAGCAGCCACGGGTTTCCGGCCGGCCGCACGGCCAACCACACCTTCGGGTTATTAGTGATGGCGCACTGGGCGAACGCCTGGCTCACCAGTTCGGAATCCTGCACGGACAGGCCACCCAACCCCACCGACCGGGTAACCCCCGCCGCCAACAGTTGGGCGAGCGTCCAGTTGCGCATCCCCATCATGAATCGGGACAGCACCGCAATCACCGCATACTGCCACCACATGCCCTGCCCCACCCCGACGAGGGCCGCAACCCCGCCGACCAGCCCCAACTGCGCCCACGACAGCCCATCGAACCCGGGCATGCGGCGCGCCGGGCGGGCGGTATACACCCAGTGGGCCTCGGAGAGCGCCCGAAGTGGGAGGATTCGTTCCAGGAGCAGGTTGAGGGTGAGCAGGCCGATGATTGCCAGGGGGAGCGCCCAGGAGTGCGGCACCCGCGCCGCCGCCATGCCGAATGTTTGTTCGAGGGCGGGGGTGAGTTTCAGGGCGCCCTGCACCACGAAGCCGCCAATGAGGCCGGTGACCACCAGGTAGTAGAGGGCGTCGATAAGCTTACCCATGGTGCCCCACCACGATGCGATGGTCGCAGGCGGCCAGCATGTCGGCGCTGTGTGTTGCCACCACCACGATCCGCCCGGCACTGGCGAGATTCCGCAGTTCGGTGGTCAAACATTGCTGCCAGTGCGTGTCCAGGTAGCGTTCGGGCTCGTCCATGAGCAGCACCCGGGTGGGCAGGTACAGTTGGATTGCGAGGAACGCTCGCTGACGCTGACCACTGGAAAGCTGCGCCGGCGGCAGGGGCAGGAGCTCCTCCAGCCGCCAGGTGGTGAGCACATCGGACAGGTCGACTTTGGTTTTGCGTTGCATGAGTTCGATGTGTTCCCCCAGCGATAAATCCGGTAGGAATATCGGGTCACTCACGCGCACAATGTTGCCGGCGTTGGTCACGTCCCCGGGCGGCGTCCCGCCAAACGTGACCTCGCCAGACACGGGTTCCAACTCCCCGGCGAGGGTGAGCAGCAGCGTTGATTTGCCCGCACCGTTGCGGCCGGCGAGCGCATACATCACACCAGGTTC
>ERZ773072.1722-NODE-1722-length-10633-cov-3.537436_pt1 | contig 10633 bp, 7 predicted proteins | sample MGYA00580617_ERZ773072 | MGnify/ENA primary metagenome ERZ773072 (study PRJEB29015, sample SAMEA2737970) | human oral metagenome | biome: human oral; feature: human-associated habitat; material: dental | place: China | collected 2122 ... | reverse complement strand
TTTATCTTTTTAAGTAATGTTTGGTTTTCAATTTGTTTATCAAGTTCATTGAGATTGGTCATTATTCCGCATTCCTTTTTCATAATAGGTTTGCGCAACATTTGTTCAACAGAATTTATTGGTTCGTATAATCGCGCATCCTCAAGAGAATTATAAAATTTAGCTTCTCCTAACCAAAGTTGAAAGCCTCCATTTGGGTCAATTACAATGTGTACAGAATCAGAGCCCTTTGCATTATCATTATCATTCTGTTTATAAAAAATTTTAGGTATTGCAGATAAGGCTTTATAATGGTTCTTCATTATGCCATATAGAATAATTTCCGCTATTTCACTTCCCTTTCCATTCTGCTCTTTGTCAACAAGTCGTAAATGTTTGGCAGCCTCAATAAGCCTACCGTAATCATTATCTATTAATTTCTCTCGTTCTTGTGCAGACAAAGCTGTTTCTGCAATATTACTGAAAACAAATTCTTTGAATTGACGATATCTCCAACTGCCATCTTCAAAGCCATTAGCAACTGATAATAACCTGTCATTATGATCTGGATTTATTTCTTGCTTTTTTGTATTAAAATTAACAAAACAATCATCAACTAATATATCAAAATTCCAAATTTTATTGCTCATACACTTTATTTACATGCTTAAAAATGGTGAAACATCTATATTCCTTTAGATACTATTTTTTTGTATGACAAATAAGTTCATGAACATCAACATCAAGCAAATTTGCAATACGAACAAATGTGTACAAATCAGGTTGAGAATGATTATTACACCATTTAGATACTGTTGCAGGATCTTTCTGTAATTGTTTTGCCAACCATTTGCTCATAACTCCTTTTTCTGATAGTACATTTTTAATGTTGTTTAAAATTGCCATTACAATTAATTTTTAGATTGCGTTAAATGCAAAGTTACAACTTTTTATTAACTATATGAATTTCTAACGATAGAAATTGGTTGGATCAATCAAAAAACTGGTTTTAAGGTCATTAAAACACCCAAGTATATAAAAAGTAAACGGGCAGCACCACAAAATGTCGCCCGTTTCCTTTTTCATGTTGGCCGCCTCACTCCAGCGGCTTGCGGTAGTTCGCTTCCAGCACCTCGCGCAGCCCCGTTTCCGGGTAAAGCACCTTCCCTCCCAAAAGTATGAAGGACAACACGCGGTTGTTGCGGTATTCCTGCAAGGTGCGTCGGCTGACACGGAGCAGTTCCGCCACCTCGCCGTCCGTCAGGTAACGTTCCCCGTCCAGCGGAGGGCGGTAACTTTCCAGAAATACAGACAGCCATTTCGAGCCTTTGCGCATATCCTGCATCACAGAGGCTATCGGCTCGTCTTCCATCGTAAAAACATCGTTGGTCTCGTTCATCATAACTTCGGATTCAGTGGGTGAATAAATCAAATCATCTGCCGTGCGAATAGAGCGTGCCGATAAGCGGTATCAACCTCTTAACCTCCTCCGGCTTGTAATAGAACCTGCGGTTTATCTGCGAGTAGCCGATAAGCCGCCTGTCGCGCAGCGTCTGCAACGTGCGCGGGCTTATTCTCAACTGCCCGCAGACCTCCTCGCCCGTGAGCCATCTTTCCATGCGCCCCGTGTCGCTTTTGCGCCTCAGGGCGGCGACCTTCTCCGAGAGTGCGCCGAATGCCGCCACCATCATCTCGAAAGTCTTTTTCTCGATAGATACTATTTCCATATTCATGCAATTATCGGTTTGCCCGCAAAGGTAACGATGCAGCCCTTAACACGTACCGTTTTCCGCTGAAAGGCTGCCTGTTGCACCGTTTGACCGGGTTACGGAGCCATCTTCCGTAAAAATCTTACGTGAGTCACGTAGTGAGTTGTTAAAGCCCCTTTTGTTTATTGCCGAATTTTGTCGCAGAAACATAGAGCAAGCCGAGTGTAGAGCGTCAAACTTGCTTGAACGGTATGCCGAGGCGCAGCCTATGTTCATGAAAATAAACAAAAATAAAGGACTGAATATGAAAGTGATAACGATGGAAAGTTCTGCCTTCCGGTCATTGACGGAACAGATAGCGGAGATTGCGGCACACGTCCGTGCCGCCTCCGGCGACAAGAAAGCGGCATCGCCCGACAGGTTGCTCACCACACGCGAGGCGGCGCACCTGCTTAACGTGAGTACCCGCACCCTCCAGCGTATGCGCAGCGAGCAACGCATCGGTTATGTCGTGCTTCGCGGTAAATGCCGCTATCGGCAGTCGGAAATAGACCGCCTGCTTGAAGCGTGTGCCGTCAACGAGGACGCGGCGACACCGCAGGAATTGAAACGCAACCACACGCTGCGCACTGGCGGCAAACCAAAAGGAAGGAGGACATAGGTCATGGAACTGCTCACACGAAACAACTTCGAGGGCTGGATGCAGAAGCTGATGGAACGGCTCGACCGTCAGGACGAACTGCTGCTGGCGATGAAGGCTGAGGGGAAACAGCCTACTATCACGGAAAGCATCCGCCTTTTCGACAATCAGGATTTGTGCATGCTGCTCCAGATAAGCAAGCGCACACTGCAACGCTACCGCAGTGTCGGCGCATTGCCCTACAAGACACTGGGCAAGAAAACCTATTACAGCGAGGAGGACGTGCTGACATTCCTTTCCAACCATATCAAGGACTTCAAAAAAGAAGATATAGCCTTCTACAAGGCTCGTATCCATAATTTCTTTCATAAATAACCCATTAAAACATTTTTCAAATGGCAAAGAAAAAAGACGAAAAGGACGTGCTGGTAGTCCGTGACGAGAAGACGGGCGAGATCAGCGTGGTAGCCGGGCTGAACGCGGACGGCACACCCAAGCGCACCCCCGCAAAAGCGGAGAACGCGCAGAGTTTCCTGCAATTCGACCGACACGGCGACGTGCTGGACAACTTCTTCAAGAACTTCTTCCGGCAGTGCAAGGAACCCAGCCGCTTCGGTTTCTACCGCATCGCGGCAGACCAAGTGGATTCCATGCTTGGCGTGATGAAAGACCTGCTTCAGCATCCGTACCAGAACAAACAAATCCTTGCACCGCACAAAATCGACACCTTCCCTTATCAACAGCAGGTGCAGGAAGAGATGGCGGCACAAAAGACAGAGAAACAAGAACCTCAAAAACAGGAAAACATGGAACAACAGAAAGAACAGCAGGAAAGCCCGCAACAGACGCAGGGCAGACAGGGCTACCAACCCATCAACGAGAGCAAAATCAACTGGCAGGAGCTGGAGGACAGATGGGGCGTGAAGCGTGACGACCTTGAAAAGTCCGGAGACCTTACGAAGATGCTCCACTACGGCAAGTCCGACTTGGTAAAGGTCAAGCCCACCTTCGGCGGCGAATCATTCGAGCTGGACGCCCGCCTCTCCTTCAAGAAGGACGGCGAGGGAAATGTCAGCCTCGTGCCGCACTTCATCCGCAAGGAGCAGAAGTTAGATGAGTACAAGGAACACAAATTCTCCGACGATGACCGGAAGAACCTGCGCGAAACGGGCAACCTCGGCAGGGTCGTGGACATTGTGGACAGGGAAACGGGCGAAATCATCCCCTCCTACATCAGCATCGACCGCAAGACGAATGAAATCACGGACATTCCGGCAAACAAGGTGCGCATCCCGGAGCGCATCGGCAAGACGGAAATCACCAAACAGGAGCAGGACATGCTCCGCGCCGGACTGCCCGTGCGCGACAAGCTCATCGAGCGCAACGACGGCAGGAAGTTCGTCACCACCCTTCAAGTGAACGTGGAGCAGCGCGGCGTGGAGTTCGTGCCGGGAACCGGAAGGTCGCCCCGTACCGCACAGACGCAGGAAGCCAAAGGTGACACCTCGAAAAGTCAGGCGCAAGGCGGGGAAAATGCCGCACAGACCAAGAAGGAGCAACGCCGCAACACGTGGATGAACGAGGACGGCAGCATCCGCCCCATCAGCAAATGGAGCGGCGTGAACTTCACCGACAAGCAGAAAGCCGACTACGTGGCGGGTAAAGCCGTGAAACTGGAGAACGTGACCGACAAGCAGGGCTTCCATGCCACGATGTATATCAAGTTCAACCCGGAGAAGGGCCGCCCGTACCGCTACGAAACGAACCCCGACAACGCCCAGCAGGTCGCCCCGTCCAACGAGAGCCGCACGCAGGTGGCGGTGAACAACGATGGCAAGACCAACGAGGCTACAAAGAATCTGAGAGAGCCGTTGCAGAAAGGTCAGACCAACCCGAAGGACGCCCGCCAGCAACAGCAGCAGGAGAAGCCGAAAAAGAAGAACAACAAAGGCATGAAAATGTAATCCCGTGTCCGCCACTGAATCCAAAATAAAATCCAAAGTATCAACAAAAAAGCAAGAAAACATGAAGACAATCATTGCAGAAAAGCCCTCCGTGGCACGTGAAATCGCCCGCATCGTGGGCGCGACAAAGAGAGAGGAAGGATATTTCGAAGGAGGCGGCTATGCCGTGACATGGGCATTCGGACACCTCGTTCAGCTTGCCATGCCCGACGGCTACGGCGTGCGCGGATTTGTCCGTGACAACCTCCCGATTATTCCCGACACATTCACGCTCGTCCCCCGTCAGGTCAGGACGGAGAAAGGTTACAAGCCCGACAGCGGCGTGGTGTCGCAGATAAAAGTCATCAAAAGACTGTTCGACACAAGCGAACAAATCATCGTGGCGACCGATGCCGGACGCGAGGGAGAGCTTATCTTCCGCTACCTCTACCACTATACGGGTTGCACCACTCCTTTCGTGCGTCTGTGGATCAGCTCGCTCACCGACAAGGCTATCCGTGAGGGACTGCGCAACCTCGAAGACGGCAGCAGGTACGACAACCTATACCTCGCCGCCAAAGCGCGGAGCGAATCCGACTGGCTCGTGGGCATCAACGGCACTCAGGCGTTATCCATAGCCGCTGGACATGGCACGTATTCGGTGGGGCGTGTGCAGACACCCACGCTGGCGATGGTGTGTGAACGCTATTGGGAGAACCGCCGTTTTACGTCCGAAGCATTCTGGCAGCTCCATATCGCAACAGACGGTTGCGACGGCGAGGTCGTGAAACTCTCATCCTCCGAGAAATGGAAGTCGAAAGAACCGGCAACGGAGCTATATAATAAGGTAAAGGCGGCAGGCAGCGCAACGGTAACGAAAGCAGAGCGTAAGGAGAAGACGGAGGAAACTCCCTTGCTGTACGACCTGACCACGCTCCAAAAAGAAGCCAACGCCAAGCACGGCTTCACGGCGGAACAGACGCTTGAAATCGCGCAGAAGCTCTACGAGAAGAAGTTGATAACCTATCCGAGAACGGGAAGCCGCTACATCCCCGAAGACGTGTTTGCCGAAATTCCCAAACTGCTCGCTTTCATCGGCACACAGCCCGAATGGAAAGACAAGGTGCGGGCAAAAGCCATCCCGACACGCCGTAGCGTGGATGACGGCAAGGTAACAGACCACCATGCCCTGCTCGTCACGGGAGAGAAACCGCTCTTCCTCTCCAAAGAGGACAGCACCATTTATCAGATGATTGCCGGACGAATGATAGAGGCATTCTCCGAAAAATGCGTCAAGGACGTGACTGCTGTCACGGCAGAATGTGCCGGAGTGGAGTTCACCGTGAAAGGCAGTGTCGTGAAGCAAGCCGGATGGCGTGCCGTCTATGGCGAGGAAAAGGAGGAAACTACCATCCCCGGCTGGCAGGATGGCGACACGCTCACGCTGAAAGCCACCTCCATCACCGAAGGAAAGACCAAACCCAAGCCGCTGCATACCGAAGCCACCCTGCTCTCGGCAATGGAAACAGCGGGCAAGGAAATTGAGGACGACGCGCTGCGGCAGGCGATGAAGGACTGCGGCATCGGCACTCCCGCCACACGAGCGTCCATCATCGAAACGCTTTTCAAGCGCGGTTACATGGAACGCTGCAAGAAGTCGCTTGTTCCCACCGAAAAGGGACTCGCCCTCAATTCCGTGGTGAAGACGATGCGCATCGCCGATGTAGCCATGACGGGCGAATGGGAAAAGGAACTGGCACGTATCGAGCGCGGGGAACTGCCCGCCGACACTTTCCGCAAGGAGATAGAGGCGTACACACGGGAAATCACCTCCGAACTGCTCTCGTGCGACAAGCTCTTCGGCAGCCGTGATTCCGGCTGCGCGTGTCCCAAGTGCGGCACGGGCAGGATGCGGTTCTACGGCAAGGTGGTACGTTGCGACAACACGGAGTGCGGACTGCCCGTGTTCCGGCAGAAAGCGGGACGCACCCTGTCCGACGACGAAATCAAAGACCTGCTCACCGACGGGCACACCAAGCCGCTCAAAGGCTTCAAGAGCAAGCAGGGCAAGAACTTCGATGCCATAGTCGCCTTTGACGGGGAATATAACACGACGTTCGTGTTCCCGGAAAAGAAATGCAAGTCTTCCTATCCGAAAAAAAGGAAATAATCACTAACTTTTGATAAGTTAGGCTGCATCTCAACAATAGAAACAAACAAGTTTTTTTCGTATTGTCTTCGATTTGCACTAACTTTGCCACTTGTTCAGAGTAATGAATTGTTCTTCGATACCGGATTACACTCATACTTTGGATTTAGTGGTGGCACTCGGAGGGATACCGAGTGCCTTTTTCTTCCTTTTTCCAATCAATTATCCCGTTAAATATCAATCCACTAAACTCCAAAGTAATGAACAACAAGAAGAAAAACGAGGGTCAGACCGACTTTTCCTATTACGGTCTGTACCTGCTGGACTACCTCCGCACGAACAAGTTTGAACAGGCGACTGACACCGCTTTCATACGGGAACGGGCCGACCGTGCCGCCGAAACGTATGAAAAGGCGCGGCTCGAAGGCTATCCCGCCGATGGCGCGCAAGAGCAGGCGATGGACACGCTGCTGCGCGGGCTGCGCTATTCCCGGTACGCCATTCTCCGTGAAGTCGTGGAGAGCGAGTTTTTCGACGAAGTGCCGGAAGAGAAACAAGAAGCCTTTATTCTGAAACTCATGCCGCTTGTCGGCAACGTGTTCTCCGTCTATGACCTTTCGGACGACAACTTCGCCCTGTCTTCCGATTACGACCTGCTCTACACGGAGCTGACGGGGGCAACCGTCCTTTACATCGGGGAATATGGCGTTTAACCGCAAACAGAAACTGCGGGACAACATCGAGGCGATACGGACGGCATTCATCCTTGACAGGGAAAACAGGACAGCGACAACCGAAGAGCGTGCCATACTTCAAAGGTACTGCGGTTTCGGCGGTCTGAAATGTATCCTCAACCCTGCAAAGGAACTGACGGATGCCGTCCGGTGGGCGAAATCCGACCTCGAACTGTTCGCCCCGACAGTGGAGTTGCACAGGCTTATCCGTGAGAACAGCAAGGACGAAACAGAGTACAAGCGGTTTGTGGATTCGCTGAAAGCGTCCGTGCTGACCGCTTTCTACACCCCCAAAGAGATAACCGACACCATCGCGGACGTGCTGGCAGATTACAGCGTCCGCCCCGCCCGTATGCTCGAACCGTCGGCAGGTGTCGGCGTGTTCGTGGATTCCATGCTGCGGCACAGCCCCAATGCGGATGTGATGGCTTTCGAGAAGGATCTGCTCACGGGTACAATCTTGAGGCATCTCTATCCCGACCAGAAAATGCGCACCTGCGGTTTTGAGAAAATCGAAAGACCGTTCAACAATTATTTCGACTTGGCGGTGTCCAACATTCCGTTCGGAGACATAGCCGTGTTCGACCCTGAGTTTCAGCGGAGCGACTCATTCGGCAGACGCTCCGCCCAGAAAGCCATCCACAACTATTTCTTTCTCAAAGGACTGGATGCCGTGCGTGACGGCGGTATCGTGGCGTTCATCACCTCGCAAGGGGTATTGAATAGCACCAAGACCTCCGTGCGTAACGAGCTGTTCAGTAAGGCTGATCTGGTATCCGCGATACGCCTGCCCAACAACCTGTTCACGGACAACGCGGGGACAGAAGTGGGCAGTGACCTGATTGTCCTGCAAAAGAACCTCAGCAAGAAGGAAATGTCGCAGGACGAGCGGCTGATGACCGTAATACAGACGGACACGAAAACCGACCTGACCGACAACGCCTATTTCATCCACCACCCGGAACGCATCGTGCATACGACGGCGAAACTTGACACCGACCCATACGGGAAGCCCGCTATGGTCTATCTGCACGAGGGCAAGGCAGCAGGCATCGCCGGGGATTTGCACCGTATGCTCGACGAGGATTTCCATTACAGGCTCGCCATGCGTCTGTATTCGGGTTCAATCCGGCAGTCGGGAACGGAAGAAAAAGTTACCGTTCAAAAGGAGGTGGAGCGTACTGCCATAAAGATGGAAACAACATCTTCGATGCAGGCGGTGGAAACTCCGACGGAGAAACCGCAACCCACAGAGGAAAAGCCGGAGATAGAGCCACGTCCGAAATATTCTGACGGTGTGCAGCTATCCTTGCTCGATCTCTGGGGGATGACGGAAGAAGTCAGCCAACAACCGAAAACCGCCAAAAAGAAAAAGGAGGCGAAAAAGGAAAGCTCGGCAAGGCGCGTTCTACCCAAGCCACAGGTGCATGTCACACAAAATGTTACGGCTGTGCCGACGGCTACCACCCCTAAGACTGTAACAGAGAACAAGGAGGCTAAAACGGAGAACACCGCCAAGCCTGCCGACCCGGACGACATCTATGCCACGTTGGACTGGGATACCAATCCTCCCATCAACGGCTTCTACGAGATGATGATGGATTTGACGCCGGAACGCAGGAAGGAACTTCGGGAACTGGCAAGGCAGCATAACGAGAAACAAGCGGCGGCGGAAAAGATGGAAGTGAAAGCCGTGCCGGACACTCCCCGTGAGCAACCACGGCAGGAGGAAACACAGCCGGAAGCAGTCACCGCACCTGCCGTTACAGATACCCCACCGGAAGCGGTGGCGACCTCCCTTTTCCCCGACATCGAAGCGGAGAAGCCGAAGGAAGAAGTCGTGGACCTTTCGCCGCGTGCCTACCACCGCACGCCGGAGATGCACCTGCGCGAAGGGTCGCTGGTGGCTGACAGGGGGCGTCATAACATCGGCTACCTGAAGGACATCACGCCATACGGGGCGACATTCCAGCCGCTCGACCTGAAAGGCTACCAGAAGGAGAAGGCGTTACAGTATGTTTTACTCCGTGACGCCTACGAGCGGCTGTACCGCTATGAATCGAACCTGCATGAAGCAAATGTCCCGTGGCGAGAGCATCTAAACACCTGTTACGATGAGTTTGTCATGCGCTACGGCAACCTCAACGCCAAGCAGAACGTGAAGTTAGTGATGATGGACGCGGGCGGGCGTGACATCCTTTCGCTGGAACGGGCGGAGAACGGGAAGTTTGTCAAGGCGGACATCTTCGAGCGTCCCGTTTCCTTCTCCGTGGAGAGCCATGCCAACGTCGGCTCACCCGAAGAAGCACTGTCCGCGTCGCTCAACAAGTTCGGCACTGTCGATCTCGACTATATGCGGGAGATAACCGACAGTACGGCGGAGGATTTGCTCACAGCCCTGCAAGGGCGCATCTATTACAATCCGCTCGTAACCGGTTACGAGATTAAGGACCGCTTTATTGCCGGAAACGTGATAGAGAAAGCGGAACGCATAGAGGCTTGGATGGGCGAAAACCCCGAAAGTGAACGTATGCCGGAGGTGAAGCAGGCGTTGGAGGCTCTGAAAGATGCCGAACCGCCGCGCATCGCTTTTGAAGACCTTGATTTCAATTTCGGGGAACGCTGGATTCCGACGGGTGTCTATGCCGCCTACATGAGCCGGCTGTTCGACACGGAGGTGAAAATCGCCTACTCTGCAAGCATGGACGAGTTTTCGGTGGCGTGCGGCTACCGCACCATGAAAATCACGGACGAGTTTCTGGTGAAGGGGTATTACCGGAACTATGACGGTATGCACCTCCTAAAACACGCCCTGCACAACACCTGCCCTGACATGATGAAGTCCATCGGCAGGGACGAGCATGGCAACGACATCAAGGTGCGCGACAGCGAGGGAATACAGCTCGCCAACGCCAAGATTGACGAGATACGAAACGGCTTCTCCGAATGGCTCGAAGAGCAGTCGCCACAGTTCAAGGAGCGGCTGACGACGATGTATAACCGCAAGTTCAACTGTTTCGTGCGCCCGAAGTATGACGGCTCGCATCAGACTTTTCCCGACCTCAATCTGAAAGGGCTGGCAAGCCGGGGCATCAGGAGCGTCTATCCCTCGCAGATGGATTGCGTCTGGATGCTGAAACAGAACGGCGGCGGAATTTGTGACCACGAGGTTGGAACCGGCAAGACGCTGATAATGTGCATCGCCGCGCATGAAATGAAGCGTCTGAACTTGGCGCACAAGCCGATGATTATCGGGCTGAAAGCCAATGTTGCGGAGATTGCCGCCACCTATCAAGCGGCATATCCCAACGCGAGGATTCTGTACGCTTCGGAGAAAGACTTTTCGACCGCCAACCGCGTGCGTTTCTTCAACAACATCAAGAACAACGACTACGATTGTGTCATTATGTCGCACGACCAGTTCGGCAAGATACCGCAGTCGCCGGAGTTGCAGCAGCGCATCCTGCAAGCGGAGCTTG
>ERZ773072.1721-NODE-1721-length-10640-cov-11.865753_pt1 | contig 10640 bp, 8 predicted proteins | sample MGYA00580617_ERZ773072 | MGnify/ENA primary metagenome ERZ773072 (study PRJEB29015, sample SAMEA2737970) | human oral metagenome | biome: human oral; feature: human-associated habitat; material: dental | place: China | collected 2122 ... | reverse complement strand
CAGCCGCTCATAGGCCAGTTGGTAAAAATCCTGGTTGGGTTCGGCCGAAAACGCGGTTCTGCCGAGCCGAACCGCGGCGACCGATGCCGAGCACAGGCCGCCGAAGGGCTCCCACACAACATCACCGGGGTTGGTGGTGGCGTTGATGCAGCGTTCCATGAGGTCGAGTGGTTTCTGGTTCAGGTGGCTGGCGCTCAGTTTTGTTGGCTTGTGGGTGCGTGGGGCGCTGCGCCGCATGGATCCCCGGTAGCGTTCCGCATTCCGCAGTGGGGGTCGTTCCCACACATTGGTCACCCCGTGTTCGTGATGCCAGACGCTCCGGGTTGCGGCCCATTCGGCGGCCGACACCGGGGTGGTGCCGTCGAAACTGAAGTAGGGTCTGCCTGTGGGGTCGCCGAACCGATTGGCGTGGGCGACCAGCTGCATCATGACGTCGACAGGCGGAAAATACCATAACCATCCTTGGTCGAAATATTTTCTCGTGGCCGCGTTCTTCACGCCGCAGGCCTTATTGGCGTCGGCTTTGGGCAGCCCCGTGCGCAGCCACTCGCTCAACAGCCATTCCTTCATGTGGATGAACTCCGGGGAACCGGGATGCCTGGGCAGCCGTGGGGTGCGGGTGTAGAACGCACACACCTCGGTGACCACCGGGAATCGTCGAATAGTTTTCGAATTCACGTTTCCGGCAATGTGCCCGGTTCCCTTATTCCAAATGTTGAGGGTTTCGTACTGCCACCCATGGTCGGTGAGCAGGGGATGAATGTTCGCCCACCCGATTTCGGTATTCCACAACCAAAGTGTTGTGGCCAGTGTGGCCTTCGCGGACCACGCGGCGATGTGTGGCTCGTACCAGCGCGGCAGCTCCGCCGGGGTTCTGGGGTCTCCGGGGAAGCCGCCCACGCCGTAGGCCCCGTCGGAAATGATGGTGGTGGGGGTGTCCCAGGTGTTGTAGAAATCAAGGGCATCGCCGCAGGATAGCCGCCATTCGCCGGTCACGGCCGCTGGCCCCGGTAGACGATAAAGTGGCAGATCGGCCCGACGATGGGGACGCACAGGGCAATGATAACCCACACCGTTTTCATCTTCGGTGTCTCGGTAGAGCGGGACAGTATGAATAAAAACCCTATGAATAGCAGGATCGCTAACAACAGTCCGAACGAGAAAACCAGGTCGTAGAGCAGCATATTTGTCCTTTTTGATAGTCATTATACATAATTACCGCCGTCCTCGGCACCAAAACTCTATGCCGGTTACCCGGTGGCTGAACTGGACATGGCCCGCACTGAAGCCGGTCTGGAAACCGCCGGGAAGGTCGATGTGACATGGCAAGACTTCGGCGTCGAACCACCCAACATGGGGTTCAGTTCCGTGGCTGATGCTGGCAGCATCGAATTTTTCCGGAAATTCACCAAGTAGCAACCCCGAACATACGACTTCCCTAGTAGCATCATAAGAAACAGGGAAGGAGAACGATTCCGTGAGCGGGTTGACACCGGCGGCAGCCGTCGAAAAGCTCAAGCGACACTATGACACTGTGACAGCCATTGCACGCACCGCCATATACGAACCCCATAAATACCCGCAGGTAACCTACCCAAAACTTATAGTTGATATTCACAGCTGGCACCCCGTCGATCGCACCGAACCCTTCGGCTACGTCGAGGAAGCCGGAACCTACACCGCCTGCCTGAGTAAACCCGCGCTCATGGAACCCTACCTCGTCGAACAACTCGAACGGCTCGCGCGCAACTATGACTGCACCATTACCGTCGGCGATTCCGGCGTGCGTATCCCGCCCGAATTTATCGACGGGCTTGCCGGCGCGGTCGGTGCCAAACGCGCCCCCGAAATCCCCCGCCCCACGCTTGACGACGTCGACGACGCCATCATCGACGGCGACTGGGATGCCTTCCACGGGCCGGAAAAACCCCTCTTCCACTTCACTCCCCAACGGTTCGATATTGCCTGCGAACGCATCGAACACTACACCGGGCTTCCCGTGGAAACCGTGCAGAAATATATTCTCTTTACCAATTACGGCATGCACACCAATGAATTCCTCCGCTATGGGCTTGCCGAACTGCACACCGATAGCCGCTACACCGCGCTCGTGCTTGCCGACGGCCGAACCATCACCAAAGCCCAGGCCGCCACCATGGACATGAGCGCCCTCACCATGGAATCCCACTACCAAATGCCCAGGTACGACCTGATTTCACCCGGTAACCGGGGGATTACCATGATTAATATTGGGGTCGGGCCCTCCAACGCGAAAACCATCACCGACTGCCTGGCCGTGCTGCGGCCCGACCTGTGGATCATGATTGGCCACTGCGCCGGCCTCGACGGCCGCATGCGTATGGGCGACCTTATTTTAGGAAACGCCTATCAGCGGAGCGATCATTTGCTCGACACACATATCCCCACGGAGTTTCCTATCCCGGCCGTCCCCGAGGTCCAGCGGGCCCTGGAATCCGGGGTCGCCGAGGTGTATGGCGCCGACCTGTCCCTCATGCGTACCGGCACCGTCATCTCCACCGACGACCGCAATTGGGAATGGCACACCCCCAAGGCCCTGTGGGAGTGGTTGCGCTGCTCCACCGCCATTGCCTGCGACATGGAATCCGCCACCCTGGCCGCCAACGGCTATCGGTATCGAATCCCCTATGGTACGTTATTGAGTGTTTCCGACCTGCCGTTGCACGCGGTTCCTAAACTTCCCGCAGCCGCACAAGCTTTCTATTCATCCTCCAAGGAGGCGCACGTGATGTGCGCCGTGCGAGCCGTAGAAAACCTCGCCGAATCCCCGCACCGATTGCGCACCAGAAAACTGCGGCGCACCGTTGCTGAAGTCCCATTCAGGTAATCACTAATCCCAAGGATCCCAAAATGAAACGCCCCCTCACTCGTGTCGTCCTCGCTGTCTGTATTCCAGTTGGCCTGCTGCTTTCTGCCTGCGGCTTTGGTGGTTTTACTCATTCAAACACCACCGATGTCCCCGCGCCGGCCGATGCCGCCGGCGCCGCAGAGAGTCCGGCAGCCATAGAAACATCCCCACCGCCGCAACTTATCGCCACCGACCACACCGGGGTTGCCGCCGTGCAGAAACTCGTGAATAAGGCCGACACCGTCGTGGTGGCCTCGAAAACAAATTCGGGCGCCGGCGCACAAAAAGCCAAAGAATTGCGGGCGCCCCTGCTCATTGACGACGGCACCAATACCGACGCCATCGCCACCGAAATCAAACGGTTGAAGGCCAAAGAAGAACGAGTGGCGGATGCGGACCCCGGCGCGTCTATGGCACCAAGCACGCCGAGCACATCCGCGGCCCCGAGTGCCCCGAGCACGTCGGGCGCACCCACTTCCACCGCGGCCACTCCGGCTGCCTCGGCGAATGCCGGCCCCACCGTGGCCCAACTGTTGGACGGCTACACCCCCGGCGGCGACACCACGATCGCCCTGGTCACCGACACCACCGACGCCCCCAGCGTGCTGGCGGCCATGGCGGGCGGCCTCACCGTTGAGCGGCTCGCCGCCGCCGACCCCCGCGCCAGCGTGAGCCTCATGGCGAAGAAACCCGCCACCTACTATGCCCTCGGCGCCGACTTCGGGACGGAGGCCGACTTCGCCACCCGCCTAGAGCTTGCGGATGCCGGCCCGGTGCCCAGCGGCAAAACCGGGCTGGTATTCCCAGGCAGGCGCATTATTGCCCTCTACGGTCACCCATCCGGGCCGGCCCTGGGGGTCATGGGGGAGCAGCCGCCGCAGGATGCGGTGAAGCGGGTCAATGATTTGGTGCGCCAATACCAGGAGCTCACCCCGGACACGCCCACCGTGCCGGCGTTTGAGGTCATTGCCACCGTGGCGTCTTCTTCCCCCGGGGACGATGGTGACTATTCGAACGAAGGTACGGTTGAGGAGCTGCGGCCCTATGTGGAGGCCATCGGCAAGGCCGGCGGGTTTGCCGTCCTCGACCTCCAGCCCGGCCGGGCCAGCTTTTTGAGCCAGGCCCAGCGCTACCAGGAGCTGCTTGCCCTGCCTTATGTGGGTTTGGCGTTGGACCCGGAGTGGAAGATCGGGCCGGACGAGAAACCATTGGGCCGGGTCGGCAACACCACCGCCGCCGAGGTGAATGAGGTGTCGGCCTGGTTGGCGGATTTCACGAAAACCAAGAAGCTGCCCCAAAAAATATTCATCATGCACCAGTTCCAGTTGCAAATGATCCGTGATCGGGAACAGCTCAACCTTAACCACCCGGAGTTGTCGTTTGTGCTGCATGCCGATGGTCATGGTGACGCCCACGACAAAATGGCCACGTGGGACAAGATGCGGGAGGGTCTCCAGCCGCAGATCTTCATGGCGTGGAAGAATTTCATCGACGAAGACACACCTATGTTCGATCCCCGCCAGACGCTTGGTGTGCAACCAACCCCCTGGTTCATCAGCTACCAGTAGCGTTATCGCTAGCCCCCATTCCGGCGGTGGTGTTAGATTTTGGATAAGATGAACCTCCACAAGCGGGAAGGATATTATGAAATTTCTACGGATTGCCGCCATTCTTACCACTGTGAGCCTGGTGCTCACTGGTTGTTCGAAGTCTGCCGACGAACCCAAGGCGGGCGGCGGTAAGGCGTCGCAAAGCGGCAAGGGCACATCGGCAGCCCCTGGGGCGATTACGATTAAGCATGCGTTCGGCGAGACCGTGATTAATAAAAAACCGGAGCGGATTGCGGCCGTGGCGTGGGGAAACCAGGAAGTGCCGTTGGCGCTTGGGGTGGTGCCGGTGGGCATGCAATACGTGTCGTGGGGGAGTGACACGACCGGCATGCTGCCGTGGGTGGCGGACAAGGTGAAGGAACTCGGCGGCGAACCCCCGAAGCTGTTTGAGGAGACCGACTCCATCCCGTTTGACCAGATTGCCGACACCCACCCGGATGTGATTCTGGCCGCCTACTCCGGCATGAGCCAGGACGACTACAACAAGCTGAGCGCTATCGCCCCCACGGTGGCTTACCCCGATAAACCATGGGGAACATCTATTGAACAAATGATCGAAATGAATGCCACCGCCATGGGCAAGGAGGCCGAGGGGAAGAAGCTTGCCGCCGACCTGAAGAAGCAGATTCAAGCCTCGGTAGCGAAGCATGCCGCACTCAAGGGTAAGAAGGTGCTGTTTACCGCGTTCGGTCCGCAGAACAGCTTTAATAAGCTGGGCTTTTACCGTTCCAGCGACCCGCGTGCCGGCTTCCTCTACGATTCCGTGGGCATGGGGATACCCAATGTGGTGGCGGAGGAATCCAAAAAATCCGGCAACGACGCCTGGGTGGAAGTATCCGCCGAGGATCCCACGGTCTTTGACGACATTGACATGATCGTCGCCTACGGCATGGACAGCGACGAGGCCAACCAGGAATGGTTGGGGAAGCTGCAAAAAGATCCCCTGCTCGGCAAGATTAAAGCCATTAAGCAGGGGAAGGTGGCGTTTTTAGACAACGGTGCGGTGGGGGCCGTGGCCAACCCGTCGCCGCTGTCCATCCCGTGGGGGTTGGATAAATATTTGGATGTGGTGGAATCCGCGGCGACGAGCTAAACCGTTAACCGGCTGCCGCGGGTTGTGGTGCCGTTAGCTTTTCGACGGCTTCGGCGCCGGCGGGTGCCTCGTCAAACGCCGAATGGCCGTGCTCGGCAGCATCCCACACGTCCTGGTCCAGGATGCCTTCCCGCTTCGCCACAATGACCGCCACCAGGTTTTGACCGGTCACATTCACGGCGGTGCGACCCATGTCGATGATCGGCTCGACCGCCAGGAGCAGGCCCACGCCGGACAGCGGCAGCCCCAACGTGGAAAGCGTGAGCGTGAGCATCACCGTGGCGCCGGTGGTGCCGGCGGTGGCCGCCGAACCAAACACCGACACCAGGATAATCAGCAGGTAGTGGGTGATGGTCAGGTCCACATGGTAGAAGTTGGCCACGAAAATGGCGGCAATGGCTGGGAACACCGCGGCGCACCCATCCATTTTGGTGGTTGCCCCCAGCGGCAGGGCGAACGAAGCATAGGCGGGCGGCACACCCATGGACTGTTCGGCCACCCGCTGGTTGACGGGCATCACCCCCATGGAGGAGCGGGTGACAAACCCCAGCGACGTGACCGGCCAAACCCGCCTGAAGAAGCCCAGCACGGGGATGCGATGATACGCCAGGATCGCCGGGTAAATGCCGAAAATGACGACGGCCAACCCCAGGTAGATGGCGAGCACAAAGCTGGCGAGCGACCCTATGGCTTCCCACCCGTAGGCGGCCACGGCATTACCCAGTAGGGCGGCGGTGCCGATGGGGGCGAGCCGAATGATCCACCACAACACCACCTGCACGATTTTCAGCAGGGATTCGGTGAACCGCAGGAACGGGTCGGCGGCCTTACCCGCCTTGAGCGCCGCAATGCCGATGGCCATGGAGATCACAATGAGTTGCAGCGCATTGAAATCCAGGGCGACGGAACCGTTCTTCAGCTTGGCGCCCAACCCCAAAATATTGCTGGGAATAACGGAGTTTAAGAACCCGAGCCACGACCCGGTGGTGGCCGGCTCCTGGGCGGCGCTGGCATCCACACCGGCGCCCACGCCCGGCTGGATGAGGATCCCGAGAATAATAGCCGAGCTCACGGCGAGGAATGCGGTGACGGCGAACCATATGAGGGTGTGCGCGGCCAGCCGAGCAGCATTGGTGACCTGCCTCAGGTTAGCGATCGACGTCACTACAGCAGCGAATATCAGCGGCGCTATCATCACCTTGAGTAGCTGCACATAGGTATCGCCCAGCCAGGACAGTGTGCCACCCAACCAGCCTATATTGCGCGCAATGAGCCCGAGGATGATGCCGGCAATGAGGCCAATGGTGATCTGCACCCCAAAATTGCCGAGTTTCTTACCCACAGTGTTGTCTCCTTTTCTTAGACTAATCTGTCTAGCGATAATAGTCATACAACACTTGCAGTCCCAAATCATCTGGCCATATTTTTATTCATACCTAGCTTTACGACGCAGGCAGCCCACCGTGAGGTGGGCTACCTGTATCCGGTAGGGGCTTTAGCTGATCCCCATGCCACCAGCAACATCAATGATCGTGCCCGTCACATAGGACGACCGGGCGCTGGCCAGGAACGTCACCACATCCGCCAACTCCTGCGGCTGACCAATCCGACCCAGGGGAATATCCGCATCCACAGTATCCTGGAAAAACTCCGCCAAGGTCGCGCCGGGGGCGCGCTTGTCCCGAATATTGGCCCACTGCGGGGTTTCGATCACCCCAATGTTGACACCATTGACCAGGATGCCGGCCGGCGCCAACTCGACCGCCCATGCCTTGGTGAGGTTCACGCCGGCCGCCCGGTGCACGGACGTGGAGAAAAACGCCGGGGAGGGGGAGTGCGCGTAGACGGAACCAATGGTGATGATGCGGGCCTGGTCGCTCTGCTTCAGATAGGGCAGTGCGGCCCGAATCGTCCGCTGCCACGACAACACCTTGATATTGAAGTCGGCCTGGAACGCCTCATCGGTGATGGACTCGCCCGTCCCGGGGTGGGCCCCACCAGCATTATTGACCAGAATATCCACGCCGCCAAGGGCGGTGGCGGCATCCGTGATGAACCGTTCCACCTGCTCGGCGTCGGTGACGTCGGCAACGAAACCGTGGGCGGTGCCGGCGCCCCGAGCATTCAACTCGGATTCCACCGCTGCCACTTCGTCGGCATTGCGGGCGCAAAACGCGACGTTGGCCCCGGCGTCGATAAGCGACGTGACCGTGGCAAGCCCCAGCCCTTTGCTGCCACCGGTCACAATGGCGCGCCGATTAGTAAGACCAAGATCCATAAGAACTCCTCAAATTTTATAGGAAAGCATCATCAATGGGGACTTGCAGCCCTTGAACCAGCCGGTTCGTCTTTGCCGCCACCCCAATGACCGCATGGAGTTCGGCGAACTGCGCATCCGTAAGCCCCAGGTTACGCGCGGCCGCGGTGTGGGATCGGATGCAATAATTGCAGCCCTGCGCCACCGACACCGCAATATAGATGAGCTGCTTGGTGAGCACATCGAGCTCGCCGTCCGCACCGAGGACGCCTTTCACCTCTGCCCAGGTTTGCTCCAGCAGCTGCGGATCGTTGGCCAACACCCGCCAAATATTATTCACAAAATCGGTATTGCGGGTGGCACGAATATCGGCGAATACCGCCGCGGCCCGCTCGGATAGCTCATCGTCACGTAACACCGGCAGCAATGGATCGGGTTGCGACACTGACATCAGAAACTCCTTCTCACCAGGGATAATCGGGGAAATCTAGCGGGGGACGATGGCGAACACCCGGGCGGGGAACCCGGTGCCGTCCTTCGGCTTCGGCCAGGTGGCGCAGATCAGGGCGCCGGTTTCGGGAACCTCGGAAAGGTTATTGAGCAGCTCAATCTGCCACCGGTCCTGCTGCAACCAATATAATTCGCAGGCGAAACTGCCGGCATCAATGGACGAACCGGGATCCGTGTCGGTGGTTTCATGCCCAATGGCCACCACACCCCGCTCATGCCGCAAAAACTCCAGCGCTTCAAGCGACCAGCCCGGGCAGTTGCGCTTGCCCTCGGCGTCAATGCCATAAAGATCGTCCGTGACCCACCGCTTCGACCAGTCGGTCCGCAGCGCCACAAACGCCCCCTCGGGAATGCGGCCGTTGCGGGCCTCCCAATCCTTGATGTGATCCACGGTCACCGCAAGATTATGGAACTCCTCCGCCTCCTTGTGCAGGTCCAGCACCGCCAGCGGCAGGATCATTTCCTCCACCGGCAGCTCGTCGAGCGTGCGCGCCCCCTCCACGAAGTGGATGGGTGGGTCGACGTGGGTGCCCCACTGGCCCACAATACTATAGCGATCCACTTCGAAACCCTGTTCGGCAACGGTGAAGAGCCTTGTGGTTACCTGGTCTTCTAACATGCTGAATTTGGGTTGGCCAGGGTAGAAAGAATGGGTGAGATCAACATAGCGGTAATCATTGCGCAGGCTGGTGGCTATATCCCAGAGCTTATGGTTCGACATGCGTATCCTTACGGCACTTATGGTAACGGTCTAAAAATTTTAGACTAAGCTGTCTGCAAGCTTGTCTGTAGAACAGGGTAGCGATACGTACGCGGATTGGCAACCGGCCACGATGGCTGGAGTTTTACGTTTGTTCACGGTGGGGCTTGGTGCCTCGGCGCAGAAAAAGAAAAGCTCCCCAGGGGATGAACCTTGGGGAGTTAAAGGATGTGAAGCAGCTTGTGCCTGCCGTAGCCCTGTGACTCAAAAGTCACGGTCACAAGCCAGACTCTTCCTTCCCACAAAAACTGCGAAAATTTAGCGTCCTTGCTTCTGAAAGCGATCCTAGTCAAAGTGATGAAAAAATCAAGTTTTGGTCTTCACACTCACAATGCCTTTCTTTCCGAAATCGCACCAAGTGAAACGGTGGTCTATCTTGATGAAACCCTCCAGATTCACCCTTAGTATCTAAGTAAGCTTCAATAGCCGCATTAACAATGATAGTCGGTCCAGCAAGCTTCTCCAGGAGTATGGCTCTAGAACTGGGTTGCTCAACACGAATAAAAGCTCCCCAGGGATGAACCTCGGGGAGTTAAAGGATGTGAAGCAGCTTGCGCCTGCCGTAGCCCTGTGACTCAAAAGTCACGGTCACAAGCCAGGCCCCCTCTTGATGCATCTTGGCAACAATCAAGCGCCCTTGCTTCTGAGAGTGATTCTAGTCAAAGTGACGAAATAATCAAGTACGAAGCCTGGAGTGGGTGGTGCTGCTCGGGTTTCATTGAGCGAAGGTAGCAGGTATGAATGCGACTGTGTCTCAATTGTAGTGTGAGTTATGTGTTGTCCTTTTTCACTATTCGACGTGTGATTGGGACAGCGACAGTCAACGGCCAAAGGAGATAGAAAGGTATTTTGAGGTAGGGTTCTACGTCTTCGAGTTCTAGCACACGTTCTAACTGGCTGCCTTTCAAGATGAATTCTGACCAGCCCCAGATAACGATTTGGGTTCCTAACCAAACTAGTAATAGGACCAGGAAAAACCGGAGTGATTTCATTTTATGGACTACAATTTCCTTTTGTCGAAACAGCGTTGAAGTGATGAGCGCCGACTGCAAGCTGGGTATAGCCGACCGACTTGTACACACCTATGCCTTGTGGCTTTCAGGACATGAAGTTCCGGGCTATACCAATTATAGTTACACCCTAACTGTGGGTAACCCGAGCAAGGAAAAATAAGGCGGATGACATGCTCTTTCCGATTTGCTATTTGTTGGTGCAGGTGGATTGTCCCAACAGATGAGTAAGTTTCCAGGTACTAACTCCTTTGAAGAAACTCATGTCACCAGAACAATTAAGGAAAAGTTGAGGTGAATATTTATGTTTGGTTATGGTTTCCCGCAAGAGCTCCAAGATGCAATTGATGCTGCCACCGCCAAGTTCGGGCCCATAGAATGCGCTAAAAAATTTTTGTTTTACTTCATGACTGAAAGTGGCGTGCATGATGGTGAAGTATGGGATTGCCTAGCGGAACTTTCGGAATCATCCTATAGTGATCCCCAATATATAGCGAAAGTTGAGCAACTAAC
>ERZ773072.1718-NODE-1718-length-10646-cov-33.480125_pt1 | contig 10646 bp, 9 predicted proteins | sample MGYA00580617_ERZ773072 | MGnify/ENA primary metagenome ERZ773072 (study PRJEB29015, sample SAMEA2737970) | human oral metagenome | biome: human oral; feature: human-associated habitat; material: dental | place: China | collected 2122 ... | reverse complement strand
CCCTCGCGCACGCGTTGGCGCGGCGCACGGGCGCGGTGTTTGCGTACAACGCGCATGAGTTGGAGACGGAGACCGTGGGGTCGGCTGGCCTGCGCCAGCGCCTCCAGCGTGTGATCGAGCGCCGCTATATCCTCCGCGCGGACGTGGTGTCCGTGGTTAACGAGTCGATCGCGCAGTGGTACCGCGAGACCTACCCGGGCGTGGATCCGGTTGTCGTGACGAATGCCCCGACGGGCGCGGGGGGCGTCATCGACTTGCGCGCGCAGCTGGGGATTCCGGAGGGCGCGATCCTGTACCTGCATTCGGGGTTCCTCGCGCCCGGGCGCAACATTCCGTTGATTCTGCGCGCGTTTGGGCAGGTGAAGAACGCGCACGTGGTCTTCGTCGGCGCGGGCGCCCTGCTGCCCGAGGTCGAGTGGGCGGTCGCGGCCCACCCGAATATCCACCGTCTGCCTCCCGTGGAGCCGGACCAGGTTCTGGCCATGACGCGCGGGGCTGACGTGGCGCTGTGCCTCATCGAGTCCGGGTGCTTGTCGCACCGCTTGTCCACGCCCAACAAGATGATGGAGGCTTTCGCTGCGGGGGTGCCCGCGCTGTGTTCTCCCCTGTCCGAGGCCCGCCGGTACTTGGGCGATCAGGCCGACAGGTGGGTGCTGGACGATCCGGAGCGCGACCTCGTGTCTGCGTTGGAGTCCATCACGCGAGAGGACATCGAGGCTTTCACCACGCCCACGATCCCGACGTGGGAGGAGGGAGCCGCGCGCCTGCGCGAGGCCTACGAGCGGGACCTCACCACGCGAGCGACACATCGATAGTTCCCCCAAAATCTCGCACGTAATTTGGGTTCACTAACTTTTCTTAGTGTCGCTAAAAACTGCGGAATATCAGCACTTTTTACCTTGCACACAAACGGACCACATGGAAATTACGTGCGACTTTTGGGGAGAGGCGTGTCAGGAGGCGACGAGATCGCCTGTTTCACAAAGGTTTCACGCGGTCGCCCACCTCTACGCCGCTTCCGGACGCACGCCCCCTCGGTCGTAGGCGCGCGCCGTCACGACAGCCATAGCCAACATCCCCACGAGCAGCGCAGCCATAAGAATGCCGAGCACCGCGACCGTCGTCTCGACGCTGTAGGGGCTGAAGGCGAGCCACGCCAGCGGCGCCGCGCAGTAGACGCACGCGAAGGCCAGCATGCGCCGCTGGTGGTAGGTCGCGACGAACACGTTGGAGAGCGGCGAGGTAGCGACCGTGAGGGCCAGCCAGGGGGCCAGGGAGCGCGCGAAGTATCCGGCCACCTCCCAGCGCTCCCCGAAGACGAGGGGGAAGAGAGCGGGGCTCACCCACGCGAGCAGGGCGAACACGGGGATCGAGCATGCCAGGGCAAGCCCCCCGACCCGCATGACGACTCGGGTCATCTGACCGGCCGGGGTGTCCGACAGGCGAGGAAGGTACACCTGCGAGAGCGCCCCCGCGATGAGGGCGACCGGGGCCTGCAGGGCCAGCCACGCCATGTTGAATTGGCCGAGCGAGGCCACGGAATACGTGGCGATGAGCATGGGGATCGCGCTCGTGCGCAGCGCGTCGACGACGACGTTGGGCACTCCCACGAGGGCCATCTTGCGGTAGCGCGAGGCCACTTCGCGCAGAGTCGGATCGGTGTCCCGACGCTCTCGGGCGTCGCGGGCGCGCCATGACAGGTAGGCGACGGCGAGGCCCTGGCCGGCGATCGTCGCTCCAATCGCCGCACCCAAGCCGCCGCCAGCCAGGAAACCGCACACCAGCTGCAGGGCCGCGATACCGAGGGACCGCACGACGGAGGAGCTCGCGATCGCCGAGAAGCGCCGGTGGCGGGTCAGCCAGTAGGAGCAGACCTGTCCCTGCGCCAGGAACAGGACGGACACGCCAACGGCGAGCAGCCAGCCCGCGAGCGCGCTTCCGTAGTGCGCGCTCACCCACGGCCATACGGCGGCCGCGATCAGGGTGGCCAGCGCGGAGGAGACCAGCACACAGCGCGAGGCCAGGAGGGCCAGGGACCGGGCCGAGGCCTCGTCGCCCGGGGCGGGCAGGACGATGCTGAGGTCGAAGCGGGCGCCCGCGACGGCGGCGCCGAGCGTCGCGGCGGAGGTGAAGATGCCCAGATACCCCAGGTCTGTGTCCGTGTAGAGGCGGGCGATGCCGATCTGGGCGACGAAGGCGATGGCTTGGGCGAGGAGGGTACCGCTAAGGAGGGTGAGCACCTGCGCGAGGACGCCCGAGCGCGCGGGGCGGGCAGGTGCGTTCGTCATGGCCCCATTTAATCACCTGGGGCGCGCGGCTTGCCCCTAGGATGGTGACATGCCCGCTCACCGATCCGCGCCCGCCCTCGGGTGGAACTCGTGAGGGTCGCCCTGACGAAGGGAACCCTGCTGGTTCCCCCGACCTACTTCGCGCTCTCGCACGCCCTCGCGATGCCGGAGCTCGATTGGCGGGTCTTCACGCTCGCGGCGCGCATCGCCGATCCGGCCCACGCGATCCCCATCGACGAGGCTGCGCCCCGCGCGCTCGGCGGCCCCCTCCCCCAACGTGTGGCCGCGCAGGCACGAGGCCTGGGCCAGATGCGCCGCGCGATCGCCGCGTGGCGCCCAGACGTTATTCACCAGCATCAGGCGACGTGGTCTCTGCCGGCGGTGGGCGCCGCGCGGGAGACGGGCGCGCCCCTCGTGGTGACGCTGCACGGCGGGGACGCCTACCCGAGGCTCGGGCGGGGGGTGGGGGCCGCGTGGAACGCGCGCAACCGCGCGGCCGCCTTCAAGGGCGCGAACCGGCTGCTGGCTGTCTCCCGGTACCTGGCGAACGTCGCGTTAGAAGCGGGCGCCGATCCGAAGCGCCTGAGCGTGCACTATCAGGGCGTGGACACCAACTGGTGGACGCCCGCCCCAAACACGGCAGAATCGCGCGAGGAGCCCATCGTCCTGTTCGTGGGAGCCCTCAGCCACCTCAAGGGGGCAGGCGACCTGGGCCGGGCCTCCGCCATGCTCGCGGGACGTCGCCCGCATCGCCTCGTGCTCGTTGGAGACGGGCCGCTGGAGGCGGGCCTGCGCGCACGTGCTCCGGCCCACGTGACCTTCGCGGGACGGCTGGATCGGGAAGGGGTGCGCGACTGGATGCATCGCGCCCACGTCCTCGTCCTGCCCACGAAGCCGACGCAGGGACGGCAGGAGGCTGCCGGACTCGTGCTCCTCGAGGCGCAGGCGTGCGGCGTTCCCGTGGTCGCCTATTCCACGGGCGGGACGCCGGAGATGATTGCTCCCGGGGCCTCGTTGCTCACGCGCGAGCGCTCGCCGGAGTCCCTGGCCCGTTCCATCGACGAGGCCTTGGCTTGGTCACAGGACGAGCGCTCGGATCGCGGGGCGGCGTGCCGGGCGTGGGTGACACGCGAGCGCTCGCTGCGCGAATCCGTGGATCAGCTGCGCGAAACTTACGCCGACGTGACCCGATAACGCAGCGCTCTACAGGTCGACGGAACGCCCGGATGCTGCCGAGGAGAGGATGGCCTCGACGACGCGCAGGTTGTCCAGGGCCTCGTCCATGGTGACGTGCTCGGCGCCCATGCCGAGGACCGCGTCACGGAAGCGCTCGTGTTCGAGGGCGAGGGGCTCGCGCTTGGTGAGCGCGTAGCGCACGACCTGTCCCTCGCTCACCCCGCGGAAGGCGGCGATGGCGTCCCATTGCAGGGGCGCGTGGCCGTTCTCGTAGAAGGTCAGGTCCCCCATCGCGGTGTCTGCGACGAGGGCGCCGCGCTCCCCCGTCACGATCGTCGTGCGGTCCTTGTAGGGGGTCAGCCAGTTGACGAGGTGGTTGACGAGGATGCCGCCCGCAAGCACGCCCGAGGCGACCATCATGTCCTCGTGCTCTCGCCCTGAGCGCGCGGACGTGCGCGCGTAGATGCTCTCGTAGGGGGCACCCGCCACCCACGCGGCCAGGTCCACGTCGTGCGTGGCCAGATCTTTCACGACGCCGACGTCGCTGATGCGGGCGGGGAAGGGCGACTGGCGGCGCGTCGCGATCTGCTCGATCTCGCCGAGCTGCCCCTGTGCGATCCTCCTGCGCATGTCGATGAGCGCCGGGTTGCAGCGTTCGACGTAGCCGACCGCGCCGACGAGGCCTGCGGCCGCGAAGGCGTCGCGGATGCGGCGGCCCGCCTCCACGCTCGTGGCAAGGGGCTTTTCGACGAGGGTGTGCACCCCGGCTTCGGCCAGCGCCAGGGCTGCGGCTTCGTGGTGGGCGGTAGGCGCAGCGATGATCGCGGCGTCGATGCCTGCCTCGATCAACTCTTCGACGCCCCCCAGGACGGGCAGGTCGCCGGCGACGCCGAAGCGGTCGCCGCCCGGGTCCGCGAGGGCGACGAGGTCCACGCCGACGGTGGCGCGGGCGTTGCGCACGTGGTGTCGGCCCATCGAGCCGATGCCGAGGATTCCGAGGCGAATACTCATGTCAGGCCCCCGCTTCCGCGAGTGCATTCACGGCCTCGACGATGCGCTCCAGTTCGCCGGGCGTCAGGGACGGGTAGATCGGCAGGGAGAGGACCTGGTCGGCTGCCTCGCGCGTGGCCGCAAGCCCCAGGCCGGGGGCGAAGCGGGCGAGGGAGGGCAGCTCGTGGTTCGGAATCGGGTAGTAGACGCCCGAGCCGACGCCGTATTCCTCGCGCAGCGCTGCGGCAAAGCCGTCGCGGTCCTCGGCCACGCGGATCGTGTACTGGTGGTAGACGTGCGTGGCGCCGGGCGCGACGTGCGGGACGGTGACACCGCGCAGGTGGGCATCCAGGAAGGCGGCGTTGTCCTGACGTGCGCGCGTCCACTCGCCAACCTTCGTCAGCTGCACGCGTCCGATGGCGGCGTGGATGTCGGTCATGCGGTTGTTGAGACCCACGATCTCGTTGGCGTAGCGCGTCTCCATGCCCTGGTTGCGCGCAAGTTTGACGCCGCGGATGATCTCGGGGTCGCTCGAAGTGACCATGCCACCCTCGCCGCTGGTCATGTTTTTCGTCGGGTAGAAGGAGAAGGCCGCGAAAGCACCGAAAGAGCCGACCGGGCGCCCGTGCAGGCTCGCGCCGTGGGCCTGGGCGGCGTCTTCGAAGACCATCAGCCCATGCGCGTCGGCGATCGCCTGGAGGGCGTCCATGGGGGCAGGGTGGCCGTAGAGATGGACGGGCATGATGGCCCGCGTACGCGGCGTGATCGCAGCCTCGACGGCGGCAGGCGACAGGGTAAACGTGAGCGGGTCGATGTCGGCGAACACGGGGGTCGCGCCCGTGATGGCGACCGAGTTGGCGGTGGCCGCGAAGGTGAAGGAGGGGACGATGACCTCGTCGCCCGGACCGATCCGGGCGGCGAGCAGGCCCAGGTGCAGTGCCGAGGTCCCCGAGTTGACCGCGACCGCCTGCACCCCGGGCACCAGGGCGGCACAGAACTCCTCCTCGAAGGCGGCGACCTGGGGTCCCTGGGCGATCATACCCGTGCGCATGACGGCTGCGACCGCGTCGATCTCCTCCTCGCCGATGAGCGGGCGTGCGGGTGGGATGAACGGCTGTGTCACTGCTGGTCCTCGCTGGTTTGGTGAGGCGTCTCGGCGTCATTCGGGGACGAGGCCTGGACCTCCTCGGGCGACAGGGCACCGTCTCGCTCAGCGTAGCGGCGGCCCGAGGCCGGACACACCCACGTGCGCTCCCCGGCCTCGTTCCCGACGTCATCGGAAGCCTCAAGGGGCAGCCCGGCCTCGCCGACCCACCCGACGCGGCGCGCGGGGACGCCGACGACGAGCGCGTAGGGGGCCACGTCACGGGTAACGACCGCGCCCGCACCGACCGACGCCCACTCCCCGATGCGCACGGGGGCCACGCACACGGCGCGTGCGCCGATGGCGGCGCCGCGCTCGACGGTGACGCCGACGCGGTCCCAATCGCTCGCGCTCTTCAGGCTGCCGTCGGCGTTGATCGCGCGAGGAGCGTGATCATTCGTGAAGACGGCCGCGGGGCCGACAAACACTCCGTCAGCCAGGGATGCGGGCTCGTAGACGAGCGCGTAGTTCTGGATCTTGCAGCGCGCACCGACTCTCACGCCTTCGCCGATGTAGGCTCCACGTCCAACGATCGTCTCCTCCCCAATGCGCGCGTTCTCGCGCACCTGGGCGAGGTGCCAGACGCGCGCGCTCGGAGCGACGATCGCGCTGGGGGCGACGTCGGCGCTGGGCTCGATCACGGGGTCTCCCTGTCGTTGTCTGCTTACGTGCGTGCGCGCATTGGGGCGCGCCGCGCCCTCTCGGATACCCAACACTATAGGCGCGCGCCCATCCCGATGTGCGACACTAATCAAATGCAAATCGGCTCCGACACGTGGGTGGTGATCCCAGCATTCAACGAGGCGTCCGTCATCGGGGGCGTCGTCGCGGGAGTCCGCACCTTTTTTCCACGTGTCCTCGTCGTCGATGACGCCTCGAGTGACAACACTGCTGCCATCGCTCGCGCCGCTGGAGCCTACACCGCGAGACACCCGCTCAATCTCGGGCAGGGCGCTGCCCTCCAAACCGGCTTCGATGCAGCCCTCGCCCGCGGGGCGCAATACGTGGTTACTTTCGATGCCGACGGCCAGCACGACCCCGCCGAGGCGGCAGCCATGGTCGAGCGGGCACACCGGGAGGACCTCGCTTTCGTCCTCGGATCTCGTTTCCTGTCAGGGTCTCCGTCGTCGGCGGGTAGGGTCAAACGCGCCATGCTGCGCCTCGGAGCTTTGGTGGCCCGGCTGCGCACGGGCTTGGATCTCACTGACACGCACAACGGGCTACGTGTTATCCGCGCCGATGCCCTCGCCCACGTGCATCTCACCCACGCACGCATGGCCCACGCCTCGCAGATCGTCTCCCAGCTGGCCGCCTGTGGCCTGCCCGGCGCCGAGCACCCGGTGACGATTTCCTACACGGACTATTCGCAGGCGAAGGGCCAACCTCTGCTCAACTCCGTCAACATCGTCGTCGACCTCGCGTTGGGGGGACGATGAGCGCATACCTCGCCATCCGCCTCCTCCTGCTCCTCGCCCTCGCGCTCACCGCGTGGTGGCTGGTGCGCCCGGTGTCCTCGGCCTCGTCCCTCGCGATGCGCCGCATCGGCATCGGAGCGGTCGTCGCCGCGGCTATCGTGGCCATCCTCGTGCCCTCCCTGGCCAACACGGCCGCCCGCGCGATCGGCGTTGAGCGTGGCGTCAACCTGATCGTATACGGCCTCGTCATCGCGTTGATTGCGCAGATGGTGACCGGCTATCGGCGCGAGGCCCGCGCTGAGGAACGCATGGCCGCGCTGGCCAGGTCCCTTGCCCTCGCGCACATCCTCCCGCCCGACGATCCGGGGGACGCGAGCACCGAGACGAGCAGCTCACACGCCGATACGAGCGGAGTGGAACGCGCCGCTAACGGCCCTTCTTCCCCGACAAACACGCCAGATAACGATATGGTTACGAATGATGAGTAACGTGAATCTGAGACCGATCCAGCACTCGGCCGTCAACTTCGGACGCTTCGGCTTCCTGCGTGGCGCACTCGCCGTGCTCCTGGCCGGCGTCCTGTTCGTCGTGTCCTCCGCAGGCTTCGTCTACGCCAAGCTGAGCACTCAGTTCGCCAACCGCGTCGTCAACATCGACGCCTACGCGAGCGACGAACAGAATAAGGCCACCCCTGATTCCTTCGAAGGACGCGCCGTCAACATCCTCGTGGTCGGCACCGACTCGCGTAACGGCGCCAGCGGCGAGCTGGGCGCGGGCGACGCAGATGACGTTCCTGGCCTGCGTAACGACTCGACGATGGTGATTCACGTCAGCGCCGACCGCTCCCGCGTGCAGATCGTCTCCATCCCCCGCGACACCCTCGTGGACATCCCGGCGTGTAAGCACCGCGATGGCACCACCAGCGAGCCCACCACGGACGACATGTTCAACAACGCGATGGTCTACGGCGCGGACGGTGGCGACGAACCGGAAGACATCGGCCCCGGTATCGCATGCGTGCGATCGACCGTCGAAAAGCTCTCCGGCATGTCCATCGACGCCTTCATGGTCGTTGATTTCGCGGGCTTTGTTAACATGATCGACTCCCTGGGTGGCGTCTGGTTCAACATCCCCGAGCGCATCGACGATGACTCGGCCCAGCTCTACATCGACGCGGGTTGCTGGAAGCTCTCAGGCACGCACGCGCTGGCCTACATGCGCTCGCGTAAGGGCCAGGGCGACGGCTCCGACATTTCCCGTATCGGCCGCCAGCAGCAGCTGATTTCCGCGATGCTGCGCGAGCTGCAGGACAAGAACTACGTGACGGATCCCGGCTCGCTCATCAACTTCCTGCAGGCTGCGATTTCCTCCGTGAACGTGTCCCCCAACCTGGGCAACGCCAGCTCGGACGCATCCCTGCTCATCAACGTCCTGCAGAACATCGATCGCTCCAACATTCAGTTCGTGACGATGCCGGTCGAGGAGCCCTCCTGGGATCCGAACCGCCGCATCGCATCTGAGCCGATGGCCCACAACGTGTGGAACGCCCTGAAGAACGACCAAGCCCTGCCCGTGGGCACGACCTACACGGACGGCAACGGCGCACAGCTTGTCGTTCCCGATCCGACCGCAACGACGGCTCCTTCGACGCAGGCGCCGACCACCGACCCCAGCTCGGAGGAGACCACCACGGATAACACCGCACAGTCCGCCTCCGTCGCGAATAACGCAGCGAACGAGGAAGCCGCCAAGCAGACAGCCGCCACCTGCCCGCCGAAGAACCAATGAGCAATCCTCCTTCGTTTACGCCTGACCCGAAGCGACGCCGCCCCGGATCCGACGACGCTCACGTCGTCGGTGAGGAGGTGCGCGGTGGCGCGCCCACTCCCCCGCCGGAGGCTCTGGCCCCGCAGATGTGGAGAATCTCGGACGACGAGGCCGCGGCGGCCCGCCCGCTGATGCCCCGCACGCTGGATCAGCCGCAGAGGGACTCTCAGTCGATTTTCCCGCGCCGTACCCCAGCCCAGCAGCCGCCGTCGTTCCAGCCGGCCTCGGCGGCCAACCCGCCGTCCTACGCGCCGGGTTCCGGCCGCTCGTCCGGCTCAGGCACGTACGCGCCGTCGGGCATCGGGCCCCGACAGGTGACGATCAATCGCTCCCAGAGTGCACCCGCGCCGGCCGCTCCCGCGGCCCCGGCTACAAAGCCGAGGCGACACAAGCGCCGCCATCCGATTCTCAAGACCCTGTGCCTGTTCCTGGTCCTCGTCCTCGCGTGGGGCGGATTCCTCATGTGGGACGCCAACACGAACATGGGACGCGTGAGCGCCCTGTCGGGGGCCGCCGACACTCCGGGCACGACCTACCTGCTGGCGGGTTCCGACTCGCGCGCCGACGGTGCCGTCCAGGACGGCTTCAACGAATCCGAACGCGCCGACTCGATCATGCTCGTCAACGTCGCTCCAAACGGGCAGAAGGTCGCGCTGTCAATTCCGCGTGACACCTACGCGGAGATCCCGGGCGTCGGCTGGGATAAGATCAACGCCTCCTACGCTTACGGCGGCCCGCAGCTGCTCGTGGAGACCGTCGAAAAGCTGACGGGACTCACCATCGATCACTTCGTCCAGATCGGCATGGGTGCGGTGCCGGACATGGTGGACGCCGTCGGCGGCGTCGAGCTGTGCTACGACAGCGACGCGGACGACCAGTACTCCGGCCTGAAGTGGAGCGCCGGCTGCCACACGGTGGACGGCACGACCGCCCTGCAGTTCTCGCGCATGCGCTACCAGGACCCTGAGGGCGACATCGGCCGCACGAAGCGTCAGCGCCAGGTGATTTCGAAGGTCATTTCCTCGGCGGCCTCGCCCTCGACCCTCGTTAATCCCGCGAAGACCCTGCGCGTGGAGCGCGCGGGTTCGAAGTCCTTCACAATTGACGAGGATTCCTCTGTTGTGACGGTCGCGTCGCTCGTGTGGGCGCTGCGCGGTGCCTCGTCGAATCAGATGATGGGCGTCCCCCCGATCGCGTCGCTGAACTTCACGACGAACGCCGGAGCCTCCGCTGTCCTGCTGCGCGATACGACCGCAGACGACTTCTTCGCCAAACTCCGTGCGGGCAGCCTTACGACCTCGGACCTCAACCAGGTCGACAACGTGTAGCCCTCACCCCGAAACCTCGCGCGACCAACCAAACAAAGAACTCCGGCCTCGTTCCCTCTAAAGGGAATGAGGCCGGAGTTCTTCAGGCCCTACAGGCACCCTCAGGAGCCGGGAACGGTGATCGGGCGCGGCCCCGCCTGCCAGCCCTCCCAGGCGGAGGTAAGGATCTCGTCGAGGCCGTTGTTGGCCTTCCAGCCCAGGTCCACGCCGATGGACAGCGGATCGCCGATCAGCTTGGGCGGGTCGCCCGCGCGGCGGTCCAGCTCCTCGACCGGGAAGTCCCAGCCGATGACGCGGCGCAGACCGTCGATGATCTCGCGCACGGAGGTACCCAGGCCGGTGCCCACGTTGTAGGTGTGGTGGTCAGGCTGGCGGCCCTCGGCGAGCACATCCAGGGCGGCAATGTGGGCCTCGGCCAGGTCCAGGACGTGGATGTAGTCGCGCACGCAGGTGCCGTCCGGGGTGTCGTAGTCGGTGC
>ERZ773072.1716-NODE-1716-length-10652-cov-7.439747_pt1 | contig 10652 bp, 7 predicted proteins | sample MGYA00580617_ERZ773072 | MGnify/ENA primary metagenome ERZ773072 (study PRJEB29015, sample SAMEA2737970) | human oral metagenome | biome: human oral; feature: human-associated habitat; material: dental | place: China | collected 2122 ... | reverse complement strand
CTCCTGAGCAGGAGGTGCCCCGCCCCCGCTGACGAGGTGTCAGGAGACCGCCTGGGGCCCTCCTTCCAGCAGCGTCACAAAGCCGTCCTCGTCAAGGATCGTCAGTCCCAGCTCTCGGGCCTTGGTCTCCTTGGAACCGGCCTTGTCTCCGACGACGACGAAGCTCGTCTTCTTCGAGACGCTCCCCGAGGCCTTGCCCCCTCGCGAGACGATGGCCTCCTTGGCACTGTCGCGAGTGAATCCCTCAAGAGAGCCGGTGACGACGACGGTCAGCCCCTCCAGGGTCCGCGCCGGCTCCTCCTGCTGGTCCGAGGCCTCCTCCTGGGTGCGAACCCCCGCTGCCTCCCAACGGCTGAGGATCTCGCGGTGCCAGTCGACCTCGCGCCATCGCACCCAGGACTCGGCGATGGTGGCCCCCACGCCGTCGACCTCGGCCAGCTCGGAGACGTCAGCCTGGCACAGGGCCTCCAGGGATCTGAAGCGCGCGGCCAGGGCCCTGGCGGCGGTCGGCCCGACGTGGCGCACGGACAGCGCCACCAGGATGCGCCAGAGCGGGCGGGTGCGGGCGTCGCGGAGCTGGGACAGCATGGCAATGGCGTTCTTACCGGGTGCTGTCGCCTTCTTGACCTCACCGTCGGCGTCGTAGCTCTGCTTGGTCCAGAAGAAGCGGCTCAAGCGCCAGTCCCCGGTGGGGGCACCCCGGCGGGAGACGGGGCGCCACACGAAGACCTCACGCAGGTCGTCCTCGGTCAGGTCGAACAGGGTGGCCTCACCGGTGAGCACCGGCGTCTGCTCGGCGATCCCCGCCTGTCTCAGGAGCTCCTCGACGGCCCCCACCCGCTGGGAGGCGTGCAGGGCGTCGAGCTCGCCGGCAGGCAGGCCGAGTCGTCCGCGTTCGGTCTCCAGGCTCCGCCCCGCCGCGAGCGCGGTCAGGGCCTCTCGGCGTCCGGCGTCGGGCCGGGTGAGGGCCCCGGCGGCCTCGTCGCCCAGCCCCTCGATGTCCAGAGCGCCCCGCGAGCCGATGTGGGCGATCCGCTCGGTCAGCTGAGCGGGGCAGGAGCGGGTGTTGGGGCAGCGCAGGTCGACGTCGCCGTCCTTGGCGGGCGCCAGCTCGGTGCCGCAGGAGGGACAGTGCGTCGGCATGACGAATTCCCGCTCGCTGCCGTCACGCAGGTCGGCAACCGGTCCCAGGATCTCGGGGATGACGTCACCGGCCTTGCGCACGATGACCATGTCCCCGATGCGCACACCCTTGCGCGCCACCTCAGTGGCGTTGTGAAGGGTGGCTCGGGCCACCGTCGAACCGGCGACGAGGACCGGTTCCATCATGCCGAAGGGGGTGACGCGTCCGGTGCGCCCGACCTGGACGGCAATGTCCAGCAGGCGGGTGCGGACCTCCTCGGGCGGGTACTTGTAGGCCGTGGCCCAGCGAGGCACCCGGGAGGTGTGGCCGAGGCGGCGCTGGAGGGAGTGGTCGTCGAGCTTGAAGACGATGCCGTCGATCTCGTGGATGAGGTCGTGGCGGTGGGCGGCGTAGCGCTCGATGTACGCCTCGCGCTCTGAGCGTCCTCGAACCACAGTGGTGTACGGGGAGACCGGCAGTCCCCAACCGGCCAGGAGCTCGTACCACTCGTGCTGCCAGGTTGGGAGTCTCTCCCCCGGAGCCGGAGTGATCGCACCCACCCCGTGGGCGATCATCGCCAGGGGCCGGGAGGCGGTGACAGCCGGGTTCTTCTGGCGCAGTGAGCCTGCTGCGGCGTTGCGAGGATTGGCAAAGACCTGCAGGAGCGGGGCGCCGTCAGCCTGCCGCTGCACGTTGCGGGTACGGCGCTCCTCGTTGAAGGCCTCGAACTCCTGGGTGGGGAAGTAGACCTCGCCGCGCACCTCGAGCAGGGAGGGGTGGGCGTCACCGCTCAGGATCAGGGGGACGGAGGCAATGGTGCGCACGTTGCCGGTCACGTCCTCGCCCGTGGTGCCGTCACCGCGGGTCGCGGCCCGGGTGAGGATCCCGTCCTCGTAGGTCAGGGCCACGGCCAGGCCATCAATCTTGACCTCGGCGGTCATGGCGAGCTCGTTGTCGGCCACCCCGGTCTCGACCGTCATGCGCTCTGCCCACTCCTGGACCTCATCGAGGGAGAAGACGTCCTGCAAGGAGTACATGCGCTGATGGTGGGGGGCCGGAGCGAAGTCGGTGACGGCGCGGCCTCCCACGCTGCGGGTCGGTGATCCGGCCCGGGCCAGGGCCGGGTGGGCGGACTCCAGGTCCTCCAGCTCCCGGTAGAAGACGTCGTAGTCGGCATCGGACAGAGGGCTCTCGGCGTCGATCGCGTTGTAGTAGGCGTCGCGGGCAGCCTCAATGTCACGCACCAGCTCGCCCCAGCGTTTGCGGGCCCGAGCGGGGACGGCGCCCAGCTCCGCCCCACCCTGCTGGCTGGAACCTGCCGGAGAAGAGGCTGAGAGAATCGGGGCGGCCGGTCCAGGAGCAGAACCGCGGGGAGCGTCGGTGTCAGTCATGGGGCCATCCTTCCTCAATCGGGGTCACATCGGTTTCAGGCGTCCCGAGAGGCGCACCGGGAGTACATGGGCTCTGCGAACCTGGCCATTACGGTGGTATCCGGGCTTCACAGGTAACCACAGCGATCGTAAACAGCCGGGAACAGCGACGCTGTCCACAGCCGGAGCGGCCTGCCGACGACGTGGCAGAGTCAACCGGCGATTCTGGAGCGGTGAGTACCACCACTGACGTCCTCGACATCCGTCCGCGCCACTCGGAGCGCGTCTCCGTATCGTCCTCCTCGTTCCGCCCGCGCTCGGCGGGCGAAGCAGCTGCGGGCGCGGCTCTTGCCGCGCTGGCCGGCCCGTGGCACCTTGCGGTTCTGGACGGTCCCGACTGCGGTCTCGTGATGGCCGTCAGGGACGGTCGTGTCCTGGGGCGCGGCGAGGTGCTGAGCGATCCACTGGTCTCACGCCGCCATCTGCGCCTACGACTGCACTCTGGCCGGGTCCTTGCCCAGGACTGCGGATCGGCCAATGGCACCTACTGTTACTGGCATCTGGGACTGTGGCTGCGTCTGCGCGGGGAGGCCAAGCTGGGCGAGGGGACGCTGCTGCGTCTGGGGGACACTGTGCTTGAGCTGCGCAGGCGCCCCGCCAACCTCGTGGTGCCGGCTCCTGCGTCGGCCTCGTCAATGGCCTGGTCGATGGTGGCTGCGCTGGTCTGCGCACTGGTCATGGCCGGCTCGGTGGCGATCGCGGTCATGACCGGGAACCGAGGGGCTATGGGCATGATCATGGTCGCGCCGATGCTCGCCATGACGATCATGCGCCTGGTCCCCTTTCTGCAACGGCGCCGAGCGGGCCGTACCGGACACGCCGAAGGGCCTCATTGGCGCGGTCGCCGGCATCACGGCGGACGCCAGCCGGGATGGCGAGGGGGCCGCCCTGATCCGGCCACGATGCTGCTGGCCCTGGCGGCTCGCTCCAGCACCGTCCAGTCCGCTGCGACCCCCGAGGCAGACGGCTCTGCGGCGACGTCGGGCTCCCGTGAGACGCTGGCCGCCTGGACTGGCCTGCGCCGACGACGGTGCGTCCTCTCCCTCGCCGACGGAGAGAGCCTGGCCCTGGTGGGCGAGGATGCCGAGAGCGCTCTGAGATGGTGGTGCGCCCAGCTCCTGGCGCGTGACGAGGTCCGGTTGAGCGAGCTGGAGGACCTGGCGTGTATGCCGACGACAGACGGAGCGGAAGACCGGGGCGGCGAGAGGGTGACCGGCCTGCGTGGAGCTCGTCTCACCTGGGGGCCGCAGGCGCATCCGCACGTCGCTCAGCTGCTGACCTGCCCGGGAGACCAGGTTCCGCCGCAGGCACTGAGCACGCGCCCGGCCCCGGTCGGGGCGCCGACATGCTCGCCCGCCTGGTGGGACACGGTCCGTCACCTGTGCCGTTCCAGAATCACGACGCCAGCCACGTCATCGTCGCCTCTCGACGACGTTCCCGACCTGGTTGTCCTCAGTGAGGTCATGGATGACCTCGACGCCCACGAGCTGCGGGCGCGGTGGGAGGAGCAGGCGCGCTCAACGAGAGGAAGGGCACCGTCCCTGTCCGCAGTGCTGGGAGTCGGGTCTCGGGGGCCGGTACGGGCCGATCTGGTGGTGGACGGCCCGCACGCGCTGCTGGCCGGAACAACAGGATCGGGAAAGTCCGAGCTGCTCATCTCCTGGCTGGTGCAGCTGGCGCTGACCCACCCACCGGACCGCCTGACCTTGGTCCTCGTCGACTACAAGGGAGGGGCCGCCTTCGGCCCGCTTGCCGGACTGCCCCACACGGCCGGGGTCCTCACCGACCTGGACCCGGCAGGTACCGAGCGGGCGCTGTCCTCCTTGGAGACCGAGGTGCGCCGACGCGAGAGGATCCTGGCCGAGCACGGTGCCAAGGACATCTCCTCCCTGCCACCGCAAGCCGACATCCCCCATCTGGTCGTGGCAGTCGACGAGTTCGCCACCCTGGTCGGCGAGCACGCCGAGGTCCTGGAGTCGTTGGTGCGCATCGCCGCTCAGGGACGCAGTCTGGGGATCCACCTCATTCTGGCCACGCAGCGCCCTCAGGGCACCGTCTCCCCCGCGATCCGAGCCAACGCCTCCTTGCGGGTGTGTCTACGGGTTCTCGACGCCGCCGACTCCAGGGACGTCTTGGGACACGATGGCGCCGCCAGGCTCAGCCGCCATCCCGGGCGAGTCCTCATCGGCGGTACCGACGGATCCGGCAACGCATCCGGGGCCGGCCCACAGGACCGCGGCAACGTGGTCGGTGACCAGGTGCTTCAGGCCCCCTGGTGCGGCTCGGCCCACGACGTGCAGGAGATCGTCGACCTGGTCTCGGGTGCTGCCGACGGTCATGTCCGTCCATGGCGTCCCTGGGCACCCGCGCTGCCTGCCGTTGTCGATGAGGCCAGGGCGCTCGAGCTGGGAAGGCCCCGGGACCCACGGGGGATCCTCAAGGACCCCGGAGAACCTGGTCGGGACGGGACGGCGGGTGACCGAGTGCTTCTGGCTCTCACAGATCTTCCTCGCCGCCAGAGCCTGGGGCTGTGGCACTGGCCTCTCACGCGTCCTCTCCTGGTGCTCGGGGCGCCTGGTGCAGGCCGTTCCACGCTCGTGGTCTCGGCTGCGACTGCGGTCCTGGGCGCAGGTCGAGGCGTGCACCTGTGCGGGCTCACCACCCCGGCACTCGCCGGCTCCGTTGAGACCGGGGGCACCACTGCAGGCCTGAGCGGGCTCCTCACACACCCCGGGGTGGGAACCGTGGTCGGTGTGGAGGACCCGCGACGCCTGGCCCGGCTGTGGGGACTCGCGGCCGGTGGACGTCTGGGCGGGGATCTGCTGTGCCTCGACAACGTCGAGGCACTCGTCACCGCCATTGATGAGGTCCTGGGCCCCGGCCAGGGCAACGCCCTGCTGGAGGCCGTCATCCGTACCGCAACGGCCACGAGCATGCCCCTACTGCTGACCGCTCCGCTGGCTGCCTCCACCTCCCGCTGGGCCACCTCCGTGGGACTGAGGCTGGTCCTGGGCGCGGCCACCAGCACCCAGGCCGCTCTCGCAGGGCTTCCCCGCGGAGTGGTGACCGGTGGCCTTGCGGGGCGAGGAGTCATCCTGGACGGTGCGGACACGACTGCCTGCCAGATCATCCTGCGCAAGGACCCCACGGCGGCCGGCCCCGACAGCGCCCGCGGCTCCACCTTGAAGCTCGAACCACTGCCGGCACGGATCACCTGGGAGCAGGTGCCCAGCGGCACCTGGGCGGTGGGAGGGGATGCGGCGGCTCCCGTCACGCTTCCGGAGCACACCAGCGTCCTGGTCGCCGGTCCACCCGGCTCGGGGCGTTCCACGGCACTGCGGGCGCTGGCCCAGGTACTCACCCCAGACGTCCTCGTCGTCGATGACCTGGATCTGGCGGACGCCGCCACCACCAGTCACGTGGAGGCCGCCCTGTCGCACTCGGAGGTGGTCCTGGCGTCAGCCTCAACGGAGAAGGTCGCCGCCACCTTCCGAGGCGCGATCTCGACGTTGCGTGAGCGCGAGGCGCTCGTCGTGCTGTGGCCCGGTCTGCGGCATGCCGATCAGGCCGCAGGAATGTCCTTGAGAACCGTCACCGACCCGAGGGCGATGACGCTTCCCGGACGTGGGGCACTCGTCTATCGCGGAACGTGTCTGCCAATTCAGATCGTGTTGCCCCGCCCTGAAAGCAACGACTCCCCTATTGAACGTCCTGTTTAACAGGCATTCTCAATGAAGGAAAGTGGCGTTATCTCAACATGCCAGTCCCTTGTGAGGATCACGACAGGGCATCGGCACAGGTCTCACGATCGAAGTCTTGCCCACCGCCTCCCTGCGTGTGAAAGTTGTTCTCGGACGTGGCCGCCGAGCTCTGACAAGCCGAGCCTGCGATAGCTGCGTGACTGATGACCTTGAAGGGGGCCCTTATGGACTGGCGCAGCCAAGCCGCATGTCTCACCGTCGACCCTGAGCTCTTCTTCCCCGTAGGAAACACCGGTCCCGCTATCGCCCAGATCGCCAAGGCCAAAGAGGTGTGCGGCCGCTGCGAGGTAGTGGACACCTGCCTGAAGTGGGCTCTGGAGAACGGTCAGGATGCCGGAGTCTGGGGCGGCATGAGCGAGGACGAGCGTCGTTCTCTCAAGCGTCGCGCAGCTCGCGCCCGCCGGTCGTCCTGAAAGCCGATCGAGTTCTTCACGCCACGGCGTTCGCACGAGTAAATGTGCGAACGCCGTTTTATTGATTTCGATGTATTCGATAGCCAGGTATCGAACGGTCAGGTGTCACTCCTGGCAGCCCTCTGGTTAAGACGAGCATGGATGACGACGTCAGTGCCTCCTCCGCTCAGAGGCTGCCAGTCGATGCTCCCGCGCAGCTCTCCACGCACAAGTGTGGTGACGATTCGTGTTCCCAGACCGGTCATGAGGGTATCCGGAGCCAGGCCGGCGCCATCGTCCATGACGTGAACCTCGAGCCGATCCTCGTCACGGCATGCCTTGACCGTCACTCGGCCGTCACGCCCGTCGAGCCCGTGCTCGACGGCGTTGGTGACCAGCTCGGCCAGCACGGTGGCCAGGGCCTGGGCAGTGTCCGCGTCGACGACGCCGAATGAGCCCTCCAGAACGGTGCTGACCTGCCCGGTCGGTGAGGCCACGACCGCCGCCATGCGCAGGACGGAGGAGAAGACGTCGTCGAAGTCCACCCGCTCATTGACGTTGTGGCTCAAGGCGTCGTGAACGGTGGCGATGGTGGTCACGCGCCGCTCGGCCTCGGACAGGGCCTGGCGGGTCTCCTCGTTCGAGGCGCGACGTGCCTGCATCCGCAGCAGCGCCGAGACGGTCTGCAGGTTGTTCTTGACCCGGTGGTGAACCTCGCGGATGGTGGCGTCCTTGTTGAGCAGAACCTGCTCGCGCCGGCGCACCTCAGTGACGTCGCGGACCAGGAGAGCCGCCCCGGAGCGGCGCCCTTTCAGTGTCAGGGGGATGGAGCGCAGCGAGAGGAACACGCCTCCGACCTCCACCTCGGTGAGCCAGGCCTGCCGCCCCATGAGGACCACGGCCAGGGTCTCATCGACGGGGGTGCGAGCCGGAATGATCGAGGTGACGGCCTCGGCGAGCTGGATGCCCTCCATCTCGCCCTTGATGCCCAGGCGGTGGAAGCAGGAACGCCCGTTGGGGCTGACGTAGACGATCCGTCCCTCCTCGTCCAGGCGCAGAACGCCGTCGGACACACGAGGAGTTCCATGGCGGATCGTGGTGCCGGCACCCTGAATGGGGAAGTCTCCCACTGCGGTCATCTGGCACAGGACGTCGGCGATCTCCTCCATCTCCCGCTCGACGATACGTCCTCCTCGGATGACGCCCACCGAGGTCTCCCGGGTGACGACCGCGATCGGTGTGCCGGCGTGGACAACCGGGATGTACTCCTCCTGGACCGCGGCGGTGCCGGTCCAGTACGGCTCGGCGGCGTCCTGGATCTGGGCGGTGGTCAGCGACTCCAGGGCCATGGCCTCACGTGAGGCGGGCATGCGTCGCCCGATGACGTCCTCGAGGTGGACAGTGGTTCCGCCTGAGGGGCGGGTGTGCCCGGCGGCGATGAAGCGCCCCGCGCGGGTGCGCACCCACAGGACCAGGTCCGAGGTGGACAGGTCCGCGATCAGCTGCCAGTCGGCCACCAGCTGGTGGATCCAGTCGAGGTCGGCCTCAGCGAGGTCGACTGCGTCTCTGAGGGCGCTGGGCAGAAGATTAGGCACCTCTCAAGGTTATCGGCAGTGAGCGAACCCGGCTCGTTGAGCCGGCTAATTGCCAAGCAGGACACATGTTCAAACCCTGATCACCGCCGCGGTCAGCCGTATGAGCCGCACTGCGCCTCCCGGGTCCCACCGTGACCAGAACGTGCCCCGTTCCGGTGGACATGGCAGGATCAAGCCATGAGGAAGACCATCACCATCACCTATCCCGCAAGTCCGGTGCGCACCGCGCAGATGCTCGCCGACCCCGCCTACCAGGAGGAGCGGGTCGGGCGAGCCGGGCTCAATGACGCCTCGGTCGACGTCGCCCAGCGCGGTCAGGGATTCGTCTCCACCATCTCCGGGACCATCCAGCCCTCTCAGCTGCCCTCTGTCGCCTCACGACTGGTGCGCTCCGCCGTGTCCTTCACCGTGGCCGAGTCCTGGGGCGAGCCGAAGGACGACGGCTCACGCTCCGGCGGCTACGACGTGACGATCAAGAACGCCCCGGTCAAGGTCAGTGCCACCTCCACCATGGCTCCGGCCGCAGACAGCGCCGAGGAGGCCACCACCGTCACCGTCGACGTCGACCTCAAGGTCACTGTGCCCCTGGTGGGCAAGACCATTGAGGAGAAGGCGATGAGCATGGTGGGCCGGGTCGTGGCGGACGAGGAGCGCCGCGCCACCGCCTGGCTCTCCGAGCACTGATGCACCTCCGTCGTCGCATATCCGCTCGTCCACTGTGAGCCTGGCCTCCAGGCGCCGTTATTCCCGTGCTGCGTTCCTTTCCGCCAGGCGCGCAGCACGGGTATGTCCACCGGTGCCAGCACTGGCTCCGACCCCGATTCGTGGCACGATCAGGCCATGAGCACATCAAGCACCTCCGCCCCCAGCGCCGTGTGGGCCGAGCGCACAGGCACACGTCAGTACATCGGCCGTAACTCCGCCGGCGCCGAGGTACGCATCGGCATGGGTCCGGGAGAGTTCTCCCCCGGTGAGCTGATGAAGATCGCACTGGCGACCTGCAACACCCTCTCGGCGGACCACCGCCTTGCCAAGGCCCTGGGTGAGGACTTCGAGGCCACTGTGGGCTGCTCGACAGTCAAGAACGACGCCGAGGAGCGCTACGAGTCCTTCCAGGTCGAGATCGTCACCGACCTGTCCTCGCTCGACGCCGGCCAGCGCGAGCTGCTCAACCAGCGGGTTGCGAGCGCCGTCGATCGCCACTGCACCGTGGGGCACACCATTGAGCACGGCGCCCCCTACACGACGACGATCGTCGACCCCAACGAGGACTGAGGCCCTGGCGCCCCGGCTCCCGGGGCGCCTCTGATTCTCTACCTCTCCATCGCCCTCCCACTGCCGCCTGTCCCACTCACACGAGGAGACAACCGTGAACACCTCCGGTACCCAACGCTCCGCTACCGCGCTGGAACGAGCCCTGGACAAGGCCATTGCCATCCCGGCGGTCCGCATCGAGGAGCGGGTGGCGCGGATGCGCCGGGACCGTCCCGGGGCGGACTCCGCTGAGCTCGTCGAGATGGCCGCCTCCCGCTTCCGGCGAGACGCGGGGCTGTCATCGGGTGCGGTCGGAGCCTCCGCCGCCCTGCCGGCGATCAGCACTGGCGCAGCGGCCGCTCTGACGGTCGGCCAGAGCGCCGCCTTCATCGCCTCGGCCGTCACGTACGTTCTGACGGTCGCGGAGATCCAGGGGGTCCACGTCGTCGACACCGAGCGCCGTCGGGCCCTGGTTCTCTCCGCCCTCCTGGGCAAGGAGGGCTCCGAGGCGGTTCAGGGCCAGCTGGGTCTGTCCTCGATGTTCTGGGCGGCTCAGCTGCTCATGCAGATGCCCCTGCCGTCGGTGAAGTCGATCAACGCCCGCCTCATCAAGCGGGTGGCCAAGCGCTCGGCCGCCAAGGGCGGGGCGCTGGCACTGGGGCGTCTCATCCCCTTCGGGATCGGAGCCGCCATCGGCTGGTCCGGCGGGCGGGCACTGGCCAATCAGGTCATTGAAGGCGCGCAGGCCGCGCTCGGGCCAGCGGGCGCTGCGGCGGCGCCACACGGCCAGCTCGCCGCCGGAGAGAATTTTTTCGGCGAAGCGCTCGCCATGCCGCCCGAAGCTGGCGCGGATGCGGCGGATGTCGCAGATGTCAGTGCCGATGCCGTAGATCATGGTGAGGCGCGAGAGTGCAGAAGGTTGAAGGGCAGGAAGAAAGGGCAGGGCGGGTCAGAATTAGCTCCTTGATCCATAGCATGATGTCCTGGCCGAATGTGCGCTGAAGGCCCTTTTGATGGTCTGAATTTGCTCCTGATTCAGGAGTGTTTTCGGGGCATTGCAGGCGGCCTTCCGGCTTGCTCACAGCTTCCAGCGGGCC
>ERZ773072.1712-NODE-1712-length-10664-cov-4.650391_pt1 | contig 10664 bp, 8 predicted proteins | sample MGYA00580617_ERZ773072 | MGnify/ENA primary metagenome ERZ773072 (study PRJEB29015, sample SAMEA2737970) | human oral metagenome | biome: human oral; feature: human-associated habitat; material: dental | place: China | collected 2122 ... | reverse complement strand
AATTTTTTCCATTTCTTTTTCCCCCATTCAATTCCGGTTACAAGGCATCTACACAATGTGTATCCTTTCGGGAATATCATTTTTAACTTTCTCATTATAGCATTTATTAGCAAAAAAGATAGCAAAAACTACTATTATATGAATATTTTTTCTAATAAAAGAAAAAAGCCTAAGTTCAAAGACTTAGACCTTCTTCATGAGGATTTAATTCTGTTATTTAACTTCTTTACGAACAATTGCGTACGCGCCAACTAATAACACACTTGCAATCACAATTAGAAGATTATAGTTTGTTGTACCTGTATTTGGTAATTCAGGTTTTTCTTCAGTAGTTGTTGTGTTTTCAGTTGTCACAACTGTGCTTGGGCCTTCTGTTGTTGTAGTAACTGTTGTAGGAGCCTCAGTCGTTGTTGTTACTGTTGTAGGTGCTTCTGTTGTTGTCGTAACAGTTGTTGGAGCTTCTGTCGTTGTTGTAACAGTCGTAGGAGCTTCCGTTGTTGTAGTTGAAGTTGTTGTTGTTGTTGTTGTTGTCGTCGTCGTTGTCGTCGTTGTTGTAGTCTCTTCTTTTGGATTCACAATTGTTTTTGTTACAGCGTGATCTGTTCCAAAGTCTTCAACATTAATTACAGTGTCAGCATCTTTAATAACGAATCCTGCAGGCGCTTCTGTTTCTGTCAAGATATATTTATCTTTTAATAAAGCATTAACAGTAATATTACCATTTTCATCAGTTTCGTATTCTCCGATTACTTGCTTGTTTGCTTCACGTACTACTTTAAACTTAGCACCCTTAATAGGTTGATTAGCATCATCTACTTTATGAACGTTAATTGTAAATACATAACCAATACCAGCACCACCAGCAATTTGAACTGCAGAAGCATTGGTTATTTCTTTAATAACGACACCTTTACCTTTTAATGTTGCGTCATTCTTTAATAATTCACCATCAACTGGTTGGTAGTTTAATCGAACGTCATAAGAAATACGGTATTGATCTGCTTCAGTAATATCTCCTAAGTCAATTACAAAAGATTGTCCATCTTCAGCGATAGTAATTTTATGTTGATCTGTAACATCAACACGGTCAGAGAATTGCCATTCTCCATCTACATAAGCAAACTTACCTTTAATAACTTTAATGCTATCTTTCACATAGCTGGCACTTGTAAATTTCAAATGGTCTTCTAATGTTACTTCTTTAATATTTTGACGGTTACGGTTAACAGAAATGGTATAAGAAACTGTCTTATAGTCTGTGTTGTTTACCCAGCTAGTTTTTGTTAAAGTTCTTGGGTTTCCATCACCAATTCCCTTAAAGGTTACTTTACCAGCAACTTTTGTTACACCATTGACTGTTACAACAACAGGAATTTCACCTTGTTGTGGATGTTTCTTAAAGTCAATACGTGCATAGAAGAAGAATGAACCATTCGTATCAGAATGTTTTTCCACATAATCTGTATAAGTTAATGTTAATTTTTTGTTTTCAGCATCTACAGTAGCATGAGCGATAATTTCATTTGTGTTAATATCGCGAATCTCAAAACTATTAGATGTAATAATTAATGCTTCTGGCACAGTAACCGTTGTTTGGTCACCTGCTTTAACATTTTTACCTGCTAAATCATACGTTGCATTAATACGGAAGGTAGCCCATTGCTCTAAATCCCAATTTAAATCTCCACCTTCGTTATTCGTTACATTAACAACCGTAATGGTATCCGCAAATTTACCAGTTACGCTCACTGCAGGTGTTGTTTCTTCAGCAGATGCATTCCCCGAAGCTAATGTAAAAAGGACTGTTAATAAAAATAGTAAGAACGAAAAACTCCCCAATTTTTTCTCGTTTTTGTTCATCGTGCTCTCCTCATTTCTTATTAAATTGATGATAAGTTTACCTCTCTTGTTCATTTTATCACATTTTATTCTTAAAGAATACCTTTAAAGTGAATTTCTTTGCTATTTTTTCATCTTTTTTTCAAAGAGCATATCCGTAATATTTCCGAAACATTCTATTCTAAAGCTTTCAGAACACTTCTTATTTTAAAATTAATTTAGAATATACAATTATTTCTCGTCTATTTACTTTGGTATAAACCTCCAAACCTTGACAAGAACACCATTATTACCTATCATTAAACTATACTTAAGAATGAGGTATTTTTATGAATAATGAATCGCAAACGATATCAATCGAAAGCGTTCTACACCAAGCGACTTCTCCGTGGCTTAGTTATATACTTGCCCCACTTGGTTATTGCTTTATTGGATTGATTCTTGCCTTAAGACAACACCAATTTCAATTTTTCCATTTTGTCGTACTATTTTTATTTTTTGTAACTATATACTTACAAGAAAATTCATATAGAAAATTAGCACTTCATCCTGAATTGAAGAAATGGCCTGTAATTGCAATTACGAATATTGTCCTACTGGCTCTGCTATTTTATTTTTATCAAACAGTAGCTATCAGAGTTGTGCTTCTCTTATTTGCAATTGTATTGTTTAATCATACAAACTTATTTGTGATTGGACCAAACGAGGTTGCGTATATTTATCATTTGCTATTGAATGGTATCGCAAAATACTACATTGCAAACTTTGTGACTTTATATGTTCTTAGCGGTAATGTATCAACTGTTGTAAGTATTCAACTATTCCAATACGTTTTCTACGGACTTTATGTTTTACATATAAAAACAAAATTGACTGAAAAACGGGAAGGAAAACGCCACTTTGGAGCTATCGCTGCCATTTTTAATGTTTTTGTAAGTTTATCATGGCTTATCGGAACGATTATTTACTACTTATGGTATTTGAATAACATTAATATTTTGGGAATTATCTTATTCTCATTATCCTTATTAATTCCGATTCTTTACCAAATCCACTTTAGAAAGCAGTACTCTATTAATCGATTATTTACATACCTTCACTGGTACTTAGTCGTTATGTCTGTTTTATACGGATTCTTCTTAACCATTTAAAATAAACAAAAAGGTTGGACAAATGTCCAACCTTTTTGTTTATACTTCTTTTTTACCATACGCACATATATCCAGCAAAGGACAGGATGCACATTTAGGCTTTCTTGCAATACAATGATAGCGCCCAAAGAAAATCATCCAGTGATGGGCCTTTCCCCATAATTCTTTTGGGATTTTCTTACATAGCGTCGCTTCTACTTCTAAAACGGATGCGGATTGTTTAACTAATTGCAGGCGTTTAGAAATCCGTTCCACGTGAGTATCCACTGCAAATGCAGGTAAACCAAATGCTACACTTAAGACTACATTTGCCGTCTTTCTACCAACTCCTGCTAATTGTACAAGTTCTTCTCTTGTTTGCGGAACTTCTCCATCGAAACGTTCAACTAATTGTTGAGCACAGAGGCGAATATTTTTCGCCTTATTTTTGTATAGCCCCAATGATTGAATACACTCAATCACCACTTCTTCTTCACTATTCGCCAACGCATGCGCATTCGGATAAATTGAAAATAACTTTGGAGTGACTTTATTCACTCCTTTATCAGTTGCTTGTGCACTCAGAATTGTTGCAATGAGTAATTGAAATGGCGTCTCATGATTCAGTTCGCAATGCGCATCAGGAAAGAGTTTTTGCATTTCTAATACTGCTTGTAATGTTTTTGCTTTTGACAACATAACTATCTTTTCACCCAATTCACTAAAGGAACCGACTGATTCCCTGTATCATTTGGTTTGACTTCCACTTGCGCATTCTTTGAGCGATTTTCAGCAGTGGCTAATTGTTGAATGGTTTTGATTCCTTTATTCTTCCATGTAAGTAAAATACGATCGATATATTTTACATTGTGTGCTTGATTCAAGACTGCCTCTTTTAGAGCTGCAACAATTAATTCCTGTGGATACTTGTCGTTATGAATCCATCCAGAAATCATCTCAATTTCAAATCCACTTAATTGGCGATTAAACTCTTGCTCAATTAAAGTCAGCACATTGACATCTTTTTGTGACATCTTTTCAACACTAAAAGACCCTTGCTTAAACAACACTTCTAATTGACGAAGTAATGGCTTAAAGCTATAGTAATCTACTTTTTTTCCATCTGCTACTTCACGTTGCTTAATCTCTAGCACTTGTCGATCCATTAAATGCTGAATAATGCTAAATAATTGTCTCTCGTCAACACCAAATTGCACACAAGTTTCTTTGATATCAAGTACAAATGACTCTTCCGGATGTCGCTGCATTAACCAAGCAATCAGTAAGCACTCATCTGCAGACAATTGCAATTTACGATAATTTTGAAGTAATGCATTTGGAACAGACGTGCTGCCACTATAAATCCAGTGTTCTTGGAATGTTAATGCCATTTTTTGACCTCCCTCTTTTAAAAAAGAGCCAACGACACAGGTCAGCGGCTCTTTCCTATTCTCTTAATTATGGATAAATACGGTTTAATAAACGTGGGAATGGAATTGCTTCACGAATATGTTTCGTACCAGCTACAAATGTTACCATACGTTCTAGACCAAGTCCGAATCCTGAGTGAGGCACTGAACCGAATTTACGTAAATCTAAGTAGAATGCGTAGTCATCTGGATTTAATCCATTTGATTTAATTCTGTCTAATAATTTATCGTAGTCCGTTTCACGTTCACTTCCTCCGATAACTTCCCCATATCCTTCCGGAGCAAGTAAGTCCGCACATAATACACGACTTTCATTTCCAGGAACTGGTTTCATATAGAAAGCTTTAATTTCGGTTGGATAGTTGATGACGAATGTTGGAACACCAAAGTGGTTTGAAATCCATGTTTCATGTGGTGAACCGAAGTCATCACCGTGTTCTAAGTGTTCGTAACCTGTATCTTCGTCATTTTCGTGCGCTTGTAACAAATCAATCGCTTCATCGTATGTGATACGTTTGAACGGTTCGCTAATATATTTCTTCAATAATTCAGTGTCACGTTCAAGAGTTTCTAATGCATGAGGTGCACGGTCTAGTACGCCTTGAATTAATGCTTTAACGTATGCCTCTTGTAAGTCTAATGACTCGTCATGTGTTAAGTATAAATACTCCGCATCCATCATCCAGAACTCAGTTAAATGACGACGAGTTTTAGATTTTTCTGCACGGAATACTGGCCCAAAGTCGAATACACGACCAAATGCCATTGCTCCAGCTTCTAAATATAATTGACCAGATTGTGTTAAAAATGCTGGTTCTCCAAAGTAATCTGTTTCGAATAATTCTGTAGAATCTTCTGCCGCATTTCCTGAAAGAATTGGGCTATCAAATTTAATGAATCCATTTTTATCAAAGAACTCATATGATGCGTAAATAATCGCGTTACGAATTTCCATAATGGCATGTTGTTTTGTTGAACGTAACCATAAATGACGGTGGTCCATTAAGAAGTCAGTACCATGCTCTTTTGGAGTAATTGGGTATTCATGACTCTCACCGATTAATTCGATGTCTTTTACTAATAACTCATATCCTAATTTAGAACGAGTATCTTCTTGTACAACACCTGTTACGAATACAGAACTTTCTTGAGTTAATCCTTTTGCTAATTCAAAAGTTTCTTTATTTACATCAGCTTTCACTACAATTCCTTGGAAATAAGCTTTTCCATCACGCAATTGTAAGAATGCGATTTTTCCGCTAGAACGTTTATTGGTAACCCAGGCACCAATTTTAACGGTTTGTCCAACGTAATCTTTTGCTTGATTCATTGTTATAGTTTTCAAATTATCCCTCTTCCTTTACAAATATGATTCAATAAATTCTTTAATACGATTTGCTGCTTCTCTTAACTCTTCTTCGCTACTAGCGCAGCTAAGCCTTAGAAAGCCATTGCATCCAAAATTTTCTCCAGATACAGTAGCCACTCCAGCTTCTTCCAAAAGTTTTAAAGCAAATTCTTCTGACGAGGCAACACCAACAATATGCATGGCTGTTTTTATATTCGCAAATAAATAGAAAGCTCCTTTAGGCTTTTCACACTTGATTCCTTGAATTTCGTTCAGAAGTTGATGAAACAAGTCAATCCTTAATTGAAATTTTTCACGCATCTGCGACTTAACGACTTCCATATCTTCATCAAAAGCACGAATAGCCGCATATTGAGTAACCGCAGCAGGATTGCTAGTCGTATGGCTTGTAAGGTCATTTAAAGCTCTTATAACTTTTTGAGGACCAAAAACATACCCCAAACGCCAACCTGTCATTGCAACAGATTTCGATAAACCATTTACAACAAGTGTGTTATCAAAAATCTCCTTCGATAAGCTGGCCATACTAATTGAATCTTCACCATACACTAATTCATAATAAATTTCATCTGCTATTACAAAAATGTTGTGTTCTAAGGCCCAATTTCCAATTGCAAATAGCTCGTCTTTTGTATAAAGGAGCCCGGATGGATTCGATGGTGCATTTAATAATAAGAGTTTTGTCTTTTCAGTCACATATTCATTTAGTAAGTCAATCGTTACTTTAAATGAATTTTTTTCTTTAGTTTCAATATATACTGGAACACCTTCTGCTAATTGAACTTGCTCAGCGTAACTAACCCAATAAGGAATTGGAATTAATACCTCATCTCCAGCGTCAACTAAAGTCATGAAAACTGAATACAAAGCAAATTTCGCTCCTGAAAAAGTAGCTACTTGATTCTTTTCTAAACGTATTCCATCTCTTCGATAATGATAATCACAAATCGCTTGGCGTAAAGAATCTATTCCTAACGCAGGAGTATAGTGATCCGTTTCGTGGCTTTTTAAAGCAGTAATGGCTGCATCTGTGATTTGTTCTGGAGTATTGAAATCTGGTTCTCCAATCGAAAGACTAATAACCTTCCGACCTTTCTCCTTTAATTCTCTAGCCTTTTGAGTCATTGCTAAAGTCCCTGACGGTAAGATTCTTGATACTCTATTTGAAATTTTTACCATAAATCACCAATTTCTATATATTCTCAATATCTTTAATCCATTGTCCATTCTGAGCCGAAATATAGTAATAACCAATTCTTTGATTATTCATTCTATAATTCACTTCCCATACTGGCTCTCCGTTCAAAATACCCATTCTCGCTTCTAAAACCTCGACATCTGGTTTTGCTTGAGCCGTAATGGAACGTGCCTCTTCTTCGTTAACCACTGCAGATTGCTGAAGGATGGTCACTTCTCCCCCTTCTTCAGGAGTGATCGCATAAATTGCTTTTCCTTCAGTGTCTTCACCCATAATCGTGTAGTAAGTTTTATCATTATTAAACCAGTAAAACTTAGTTACTTTAGAAAACTCCACTTTTGGAGCCATTAATGTTAGTGCTTCGTTACGTTTTTTTATTTTTGGATCAACACTCGTTAAAAAGATTTGTGCGCCAGCTAAAAATAATAGAAATAAAGTGAGTAATAGAATAAACATTGATTTTCTTTTCATCTATTTCTCTCCTCAACTCAAACTTTCATAGATAAAGGTATTATACGCTATTCTAAGCAAAAATACCAACATCCCCTTATAAAATTAATTCCAAACTTTGTCAATCTTACTTTTTAATACGCGCACTATTCAAACATTTTTTGAAAGTCTTTTCGATAACCACTGCATTCTCTGGGAAAATATTTTTTACTTTCTCTGAATACCTACTAATAGAGGCTCGTACATCTAAAATCCATATTTCTGCATTCTTTTGTGTTGGACGACTAAATCGACCTAATCCTTGGTAAAGTTGAAGAAGCATCATTTTAATAGAATAATGAGCAAAATAGGAACGATTCTGTTCTTTCATCTCCAATTGAACAATTTGTTGATGGGTTGTTACTGGATTTGGAAATGGTAATTTAGTAATTACTAAAGAGTCTATAGAAACTCCACCACTATCAAACCCTTCCCAGAAACTGTATACTCCTAGTAAAATAGAATCACTCTTTTCTTGGAATCTTCTTTGAATTTTCCGTCCTAATTGAGATCCTTTTTGAGCTAGTAACTCAATATGATTCCTTTTACAATAATTAACCATCAAATCTTCTACTGCCATCAATGCCTCAATGGAATGCATTAAAACTAACATTCTCCCCCCATTACGTTCATAAATCTGTTGAATACAATATGCGATTTGTTCGTGATATTGGTTACTTGATGCTGCAGTAACAGAAACTAAGTCATTTGGAATAAAAATATGGTGGGCGGACAAATTCACTTTTGAGTCAATAATTGTAAGGTTCTCTTTTGCCTTTAAATCGTAAAATAAAGGAGTAAAAGTTGGAATTGTTGCAGAAATTCCTATTAACTTTTTAATTGTTTTCTTAAAATGATTAAAAACGTGAGTAACTGAGTCAACTCTCAGTACTTCTATCATTTCCTGCCCATATTGGTCTTTTCTTTCAATGACAAAATACGAATGATTGGACTCTTGGAATTTGAGCAAGGAATCCTTCATTTCTTGTAATAATTGAATGCTATTCTCAAATAAACTTGTCTTTCCTGAATTTTCTTGAAGATAATTCATTAACTGAATAATGGACTTTGTGAACGCTCGAATCATTTCATGATGAATCGTTTCAATCCATTCTTCATTTGTAAAAACTATAGATACCTTCAAATAATTTCCTCTATCCAATTCTTCAAACCAAGTTTCATATAAGTCACAAATTTCTAAAAGTTTGCGGTTTATTGTTCTGGACAAATGCTCCTCATCTTTTGAAAAATTTGTCATCGAATTTAGATAGTAATCACTCCATAATTGTTGTAATAAGAACAAGTTCGAGAATTTAATCGATACGGTTCCGTACTGTTCTAACGAATGTTCAAACTGTTGCACTTCATCTAATAGAACAATTGGTTTCACCTCTTTAGAAATTGTAGACGCATAATGAATTAAAAAGGCATGATTTGTTACTACGATACTGCTGTTTTGAACAGATTGAACAGCTTTCGTCCAATATAAACTTTCCATTTTAGAATTCTCTTTCACACAAATATCTTTCCAAAGAGATGATTGGTATAGGACTTGATTACATTCTGATAAATCTCCTGTTTTAGTTTCAGTAATCCAAACAACTAAGCCCATAACTGACAAACTGACTCTTGGACTCTTGTCATTTTTTAACTGACTAATTTTGTAAGAGAAAGCTTCTAAATCAATATAATTTCTTTGTCCCTTTATTGAAACAATAGGATTTTTTAACTTTAAGGCACTTACTATTGGAAGTACACTATCTTCATACAATTGTTGCTGGAGTAATAAATTTGACGTAACAATCCAAATAGGATTTTGATTTGTGCCCTTTTCAAGAGCTGCAAGAAGATAAGCATATGTTTTTCCAGAGCCTGGCGGTGCTTCTATAAAATGAATGGGTTCCTCTTCTTCTAATGCTTCAAGAATTTTTTTAATAATTTTTCTTTGAGCATCATTATCTTTTAAAAATTGATTTTCAACTAATTGACTATAGGCATTGATTGCAGAAACTTTAGTAGTTGTTGGAAAGCTTTTTTCTTCGAAAACCTTTTTCGACACTACAAAACCATTTTCAATTAAATAATTATTACTATCTTTCCCTTTAGCAATACTGAAGGCATCCTTAAAAATAGCTCCCGTATCCCCAATAAGTTCATTCGAAAATTCAACTAATTGTTCAAGCGTTACCTTAGAAAAACTACGAATTTTCTCTTGAAGTTTTAAAAATAATTGGGCAGTTGCCTTAGCGTCACTTCCAGCTGTATGAACTTGTGTATGAGGAATTTTTAACATACTTGTTAAGTCACTTAAACGATAACTGATAGCTGAAGGATAACAAATTTGAGCCAATTGAACAGTATCTATAAAGGGAACTTCTAACTCAATCCCTAGAGCCTCTTTTAAAGCAGTAATGATAAAAGGTCCGTCAAATCCAACATTATGGGCTACAAGAGTTCGACCTTCTAACAGATTGAAAATATTCATTGCCACTTCATCAAAATAAGGTGCTTTTTCAACATCAGCATTTGTTACACCCGTTAATAACTGTATTTCAAAGGGAATACTCTGCTCCGGATTTATGTTTAAAGTAATATGTTCAACGATTTTATGATCAGTAATCAAGGTACACCCAAATTGAAAAATACGGTCCCCTTGCTCGTATTTAGGACCCGTTGTTTCTAAATCAATGACGGCATATTTTCTCTGCATTTGCAATCCCCCTTTCTCAGTATTCTCATCTATATTAGTGTACTAACTTCTTTAAAGGGTTGCAACCAACAAAATACACATTCGCTGACTATAGTTTATTTTTTTTCAAAAAAAAGAAGCTAGATGATATGATATGTACCCCCTTTACTGGACAAACCAGTAAAGGGGGTATTTATTATGCGTTACTCATCAGAGTTCAAAATGAAATGTGTCGAATTATATCGACAAGGAATATGGGCCGAAACGCCTGAAAAAGTTATGAAGAGTAGTTTTCGGAAAAAAATAGTAGAATGGGATAAAATTGAAAAAATTCACGGCCCTAAGGGGTTAGAGCGCGTTAAAAAGCAGAGAAAATGGTCACAAGAAGAAAAATTGACATTTGTTCTACAGGTTTTAAATGGGAAAACTCTTACAGAGGTTTCTTTTCCAGCAGGAATTAATCACGGATTATTAAGTTCTTGGGTTCACAAGTATCTAACTTATGGATATAATGGTCTAA
>ERZ773072.1704-NODE-1704-length-10710-cov-7.911685_pt1 | contig 10710 bp, 10 predicted proteins | sample MGYA00580617_ERZ773072 | MGnify/ENA primary metagenome ERZ773072 (study PRJEB29015, sample SAMEA2737970) | human oral metagenome | biome: human oral; feature: human-associated habitat; material: dental | place: China | collected 2122 ... | reverse complement strand
GATGGAGGACTTGCCGGCGCCGTTGGGGCCGACCATGCCGATCTTGGCTCCGGGGAGGAAGGCCATGGTGACGTCGTCGAGGATGACCTTGTCACCGTGGGCCTTGCGCGCCTTGATCATCTGGTAGATGTACTCAGCCACTGCTCGTATGCGCCTTTCGTCAGGGTGTGAGCGGAGGTTCTGCGCGACGACGGCGACCGACCGGTCCCGCCCTGCGCACCGTGGCCAAGCCTAAGGGAGCCCCGGAGCAATGGCGACGACGACGGAGGTGAGACGGTGCACGCGGTTCCGCGGCGCCCCGCTGATGACCGGTCTGGTCTCGAACCAGGCCCCTCGTAGCGAGCCGAGAGGCAGTGCCGCCTGCGACAGAAGCATGTCAACGGCTGGACATCAATGTCCGAAAACGGCCGGACTCCTTACGGCTCCGATGCCATGCTTGGAGCGATTCTGAGGAGGATCATGCCGGATTTGGACAGTGAAGCGCTGTATAGGGCCCTGTTGGCCAAGGACACCCGATTCGACGGACGGTTCTTCGTTGGGGTCGCAACGACCGGTGTCTATTGCCGCCCAGTGTGCCGGGCGCGGAAACCGCTTGCGGTCAACTGCTCCTTCTACGCCACGGCAGCCGAGGCCGAACAGGCAGGTTTCCGACCGTGCCTGCTGTGTCGGCCCGAGTTGGCACCCGGGTACGCGCCCGTGGACTCCTCAGCGTCACTAGCTCGCGCCGCAGCACGGTACATCGAGAGGAACTGCGGTGTTCAGGGAAGCCTGACGGACATCGCCCGTCATCTGGGATGCTCCAACCGCCACCTGCGCCGTGTCTTCGAGGACGCTTATCACGTGCGTCCCGTGGAGTACCGCCAGACCTGCAGACTTCTGCTGGCCAAGAGTCTTCTGACCGACACGGACCTATCTGTGGTGGACGTGGCCTACTCCGCGGGGTTCGGCAGCCTGCGCCGCTTCAACGAGGTGTTCCGACGTCGCTACCGGCTGACGCCCACCGCTTTGCGCAGCCAAGCACGGCTCAGCAGGACCGAAGATGACGCCGTCCAGCTCAGTCTGGGGTACCGTCCCCCATACCGTTGGGACCTCATGCTGAAGTTCCTGGCACGCAGAGCCATCCCCGGCGTCGAGAAGGTCGAGGAGGATCGTTACGCCAGGACGATCCGCCTGCGCTCCTCAGGACGTGATCTCACCGGCTGGGTGACCGTGGACAACGACGCTGAGCACAATCGGCTGGCGGTAACCGTCTCCGCCTCACTGCTGTCCGCATTACCGGTGGTGCTGGACGGGATCAAGAATCTGTTCGATCTCCACTGCGAGCCCGATACCGTGGCTCGCGCACTCACAAGCATGGACGAGTCCGCGCTCGGACCATTCATCCCGGGCATACGCGTACCGGGCTGCTTCGACGCCTTCGAAACCGCTGTCCTCGCGGTCCTGGGTCAGCAGGTCACGATCCAGGCGGCCAGGACACTGGCCGGTCGGCTCGTCCAGGCCCTCGGCTCACCCCTGGACACCGGAATCGACGGACTGACCACGACCTTCCCCATGGTTCAGGAGCTCCTCAACCTCGACGGTGCGATCGAGCAGCATCTAGGACCGCTCGGCATCATCACTGCCCGGGCACGGGCGATTCACGGTCTGGCCGCGATGATGGGTTCTGGCATCATCGACGCCTTCTGCTGCCCCGCCCCTGAAGCCGCAGTTGCGCGATTCATGGAGATCCCGGGCATTGGAGCCTGGACCGCCGGCTACATCGCCATGCGCTGTCTGGCCTGGCCCGACGCATTCCTCGCCACCGACCTGGAGGTCAGGAAGGCGTTGGGATCTCCGCCCCCAGGGAAGATCCTCACCCTGGCCGAATGTTGGAAACCGTGGCGGGCCTACGCCGTCATGCACCTGTGGAACCGGGCAGAGGCAGAATCAGCGTCCGAACACGCCACCAAGAGCAAGAAGCGGAACGAGAAGAAGGAAGAGATGCACTACCTCAGCCATTACGAGTCCCCCTTGGGAGCCATGACCATGGCCAGCGATGGCGAGCACCTCACGGGCCTGTGGTTCGACGGTCAGAAGTACGACCGCTCGACGATCGACGACGACGCGGTACTCCAGCCCCGCCTACCTGTTTTCACGCAGACGGCCCAGTGGCTCGACGCCTACTTCGAGGGTGCTGACCCGGGTTTCACTCCGCCGATCAGCATCGAGGGTTCCGACTTCAGGAAGATGGTCACCTCCATCATGCTCTCCATCCCCTTCGGCGCCACCAGCACCTATGCCCGCATCGCCGCCGAGGTTGCCCGGCGTACCGGCAGGAAGCAGATGTCCGCACAGGCGGTGGGTGGCGCGGTCGGGCGCAATCCGATCGTCCTCATTGTGCCGTGCCACCGCGTGGTCGGCGCCAACGGGAGTCTGCGCGGCTACGCAGGCGGGGTCGACCGGAAGGAACGTCTCCTGGAGATGGAGGGGGTCAACATGTCCGGTCTGTCAACGCCGCCAGCCGCTGACGACGGCGGTGGAAGGCGAGAATGAGAAGGCCGACCGCGGCCCAGAGTAGGCCTTGGAGCACCCAGGTCACCGAGTCAGCGGGGAGATGCATGGAACCGGACACGAAGTAGTTCACCATATGAAATCCTCCGTGCACTCCGATCGCCGCCCAGGTTGACCCCGATACCAGCCGAACAATCAACGCGGTCACCGCGAAACCGCACGGCAAAACGAGGTATGTGAGGTGCTCGATGAGATTCTGCTGACCTCCTTGGGATAAGAGATGAAGAGCAGTGAATCCGAGGACGCTGGACACTGCTGCAAAACGCGTCTCACCCAACGAGGAGAAGAGCCACCCTCTCCAAATCATCTCCTCAGGAATTCCCTGAAGAAGGAAGGCTATGGAGAAGGGCTCGACGATCATGAGCCACGGTGGACCCTGGGGTACCGGCTGGTCTCCACCAGCAAGCCCGAGCGCATGGAGCATGCTGGCCACCACAAGGTCCACGACGAGCGCAGCCAGAATCATCCCCACCAGCCAGAGCAGCGCACGCCTGTCGATGCGCAGCCCCACACTGACATGCCGGCCTCGGTCAAGCGTGCGACCCAAGACATAGCACAGGATAAGAGCGAGCACCACCGCCGCCCCATAGATCAGCAACACACACGACCCCACCGCGAAGGACTCCAAGAGATCATCGGGATTCTCATGTGCGAGAGCAAAGGACTGGATCGCAGGAATCTGTTTCAACAAGGCCGGCGTGAGCGCGCAGGCGAACATCATCGCAACCGCGATAACGATGCGCAGCACCTTTCCACTCACGGTCAGGCGACGCTCCTGATCCGATTGATATGCGCTGAGATCCGAGGACTCGAGAGACGAGAGTGTTGATGAGACTTCCACCGACCGAGGTTTTTCATGTGATGCGCTCATAAAATTCACGGTACGTCTAATATTTTGCGACCTCAATCGCAAGTCAGAGAAACCAGGGGCACATAGAAAAGAAATCAGGGATCCCTCCGGGGGATCCCTGACTCCGGTGACGCTTCTAATGAAGCGAGCCGCTCAGTCCTCGGCCGTTTCCTGCTGCTTGCGCCAGCGGATGCCGGCGTCGATGAAGCCGTCGATGTCGCCGTCGAACACCGAGTCGGGGTTACCGACCTCGAAGTTGGTCCGCAGGTCCTTGACCATCTGGTAGGGGTTGAGGACGTAGGAGCGCATCTGGTCCCCCCAGGAGGCCTTGACGTCCCCGGCGAGCTCCTTCTTCTTGGCGTCCTCCTCCTGCTGCTTGAGCAGGAGCAGGCGCGACTGGAGGACGCGCATGGCGGCGGCGCGGTTCTGGATCTGGGACTTCTCATCCTGCATGGAAACCACCAGCCCCGTGGGCAGGTGGGTGATGCGCACGGCGGAGTCGGTGGTGTTGACGCTCTGCCCACCGGGTCCTGAGGAGCGGAAGACGTCGATGCGGATGTCGGTCTCGGGGATGTCGATGTGGTCGGTGGACTCGATGAGAGGGATGACCTCGACGGCGGCGAAGGAGGTCTGGCGGCGGCCCTGGTTGTCGAAGGGGCTGATGCGCACCAGGCGGTGCGTGCCGCCCTCAACGCTCAGGGTCCCGTAGGCGTACGGGGCGTGGACCTCGAAGGTGACCGACTTCAGGCCCGCCTCCTCGGCGTAGGAGGTGTTGAGGACCTTGACGGAGTACTCGTGCCGCTCGGCCCAGCGGGTGTACATGCGCAGGAGCATCTCGGCGAAATCGGCTGCGTCCACACCGCCGGCGCCCGAGCGGATGGTGACGACGGCGTCGCGCGGGTCGTACTCGCCGCTCAGCAGCGTGCGGATCTCCAGGTCGGAAAGGTCCTTGCTGATGGCTGACAGGTCGGCCTCGGCCTCGGCGAGGATCTCGGCGGCGTCCTCCCCCTCCTCCTCACCGGCGAGCTCGACCATCGCCTCGAGGTCCTCGATGCGCTCCCCCAGGCTCTCGACCCGCTTGAGGTCGGCCTGGGCGTGGGACAGGGCGGAGGTGACCACCTGGGCGGAGTCGGGGTCGTCCCACAGGTCCGGGGCGGATGCCTGCTCGGAGAGCTCGGCGATGCGGGTGCGCAGGGCCTCGGGGTCAGTCACCGCGGCAATGGAGGCGTAGGTGTGTCGGAGTCGTTCGATCTCGGAGGAGAAGTCAGTGGCCACGGAGGCGAGTCTACGGCAGAACGCACTGGGGGTGCCGTCGGGCGGATTCGGCCCGTCACTCCCGCCCGCTCCACGACGCTCGCTCTCGAGCATCACCCCAGCTCGAGGCCTTGGGCCTGGGCGAGCAGCGCCTCGAGCACCGCACGTGTCGCGGGGCCTGGATCAGTGCGGGTCGAGCGGTGGCGCACCACCAGCTGGCGCACCCCCAGCCCGGGCAGGCGCACGACGCTCAGCTCGTCGGGCAGAAGCCCGGAGTAGACGGACAGCTCGGGCAGAAGCGCACAGCCCAGTCCCTGGCTGACCATGGCCAGGACGACGTCGTAGTCGTAGGCGACATGCCGCATCGTCAACGGCGTCCCCAGCTGGCGCTCCAGACGGTCCAGGGCGAAGGCTCCCGCAGTTCCTGGAGCCAGGTCGATCCAGGTGGCCCGTGCCAGGTCCGCCAGGGTGGAGGGGGCGGCCTGCTCGGCCGGAACGACGACGAGCCAGGACTCGTCGAGCAGCGGGACATCGGTCATTCCTCGGGGCGCAGCGGGCAGGGAGTGCTCGTCGCGCTCGATGAGGACCAGGTCGAGCTCGCCCCGACGCAGCCGGGACAGGGCGTTGCGCTCCTCGACCTCCTCGACGATCACCTCCAGCTCCGGGCCGGTGGCCGCCAGGGAGGTCAGGAGGGGCAGCAGGAGCGCACGGACGGCGGAGGCGAAGCCCCCAACACGCACCACACCTGAGGGGATGGAGTCGTCCAGGTCCGCCAGCTCACGGCGCACGGTGGTCAGCTCGTCCTCAATGCGCTCGGCCGCGTCCGCCAGAACCTTCCCGGCCGCCGTGAGCACGGCTCCGGTGGGTGTGCGGTCCAGGACCCGGGCACCGCACTCACGCTCCAGGAGGCGAATCTGCTGGGAGACGGCCGACGGCGTTATATGAAGGAAATCTGCCGCTGCGACGACCCCTCCGGCTCGGTGGACGGCCAATAGAACCGAGAGTCTCTGAGGCAGTACCTGCATGAAGTAAATCTACACCCCTCATGCAGATAGATGCGATTGACCTTCATTCGGGGGTGTCCAAGAATCATCCCCGTGAACGACGTGCTCTCCTCCCTCATCTCTATCGGCGGCTGGATCGGTGCCGCTGAGCTCCTCATGGCCTACTTCCTGGTCTCCAAGGGCACGATCGCGGGCGATTCACTGAAGTACCAGGCCCTCAACATCACCGGTTCCGTGCTGCTGACCATCAACTGCGCGAGCTCCGGCGCCTGGCCCAGCGTCATCGCCAACGCCTTCTACCTGCTGGTGGGCATCAACATCCTGTTCACGGTGAAGCGGGCCTACATCGCCCAGCTCTCGCGCCGGCAGAGTGAGGAGCTGCGGGCTCGGGTGCACGGGTTCCGACGCCCCTCCCCCACCGTCTCAGCAGGCTTCGTCGAGCAGGCCTGACAGTATCCGCGCCGCCAGCCCCTCCCGTCGACAACCAACCATCCACCAGTTCCGACGCAGTGAGTCCTGAAGGCTCACTGCGTCGTCGTCATGCGGGCCGATCCGGCAGCGGTGATGGTGAAGCCCTCGGCCGGGATGATCCCCCAGGGCAGGAAGGGCGGGCGGGAGCGGGCCTGCAGCGTCACCACGGCGGTCTGACTGTCGGCGGCCCGGGCGCTGATGACGGTGATCCCCGTCAGCCTGGCAGCAGCGGGCTGGGCCGACACGTCTGCAGCCGCATGGCTTCGCACCTCCGCATCGGTCAGAGCGCCCGGCGCCGTATCTGTTCCGTCGCCCCCGTAGTACGGGTGCGCATCCATGCTCTGCGCCCCGGCGGCTGCGGCCGAGTCCGCGAGCGACGTGAGGGTCTTGAGGTCGAGGTAGACCGCTGTGGCCGATGCGGCGACGAAGAGCAGCGCGAAGACGACACAGATGAGTCCAACCCCCAGCAGCAGCGTCTGTCCACCCTCCTCGCGGCGCAGGCGGCGCGCCAGCGCCCGTGCGCCACGAAGAACCTCGCCGGGCTTCAGTCTCCTGCTCACTGCTCCTCCTCACCCGGCAGGGTGATGGCCCGTTCGGCGTCAACGACGACGACGTCGCGACCGATCCCCAGGGAGGCGAAGCCCGGCAGGTCAACGCCGACAGCCACCTTGACGATCGCAGCCTGCCCTCGGGCACAACCGTGGTCACAGGTGACTGACAAGGAACGGTCCGGGTCGGCCTCGACCCCCTGATCAGACAAGGACAGGCCCATCGCCACCTGGGCCTTGTCCATGGCCGACGGGGAGTCGTCGACCTCGAGGACCCGACTGGCAGCATCGGCCGCCGAGGCAACGGCGAAGCTCGTCGCCTGGATCTGGGCCAGCGAGATCACGAGATAGAGGACGGGCACCACGAGCACGGCGCTCCACCCGATGAACTCGACGATCGCGTTGCCCTCCTCCGAATGCACGATCCTCCGGGACTCCCGGGCGACACTCCCGAGAATGTCTCGGAGCCCTCGCGCAGCCCATCTCCCCCACCGAAGGATCGCGGCGACCCGATTCACCGCCGACGGCCGTGGGGCAGGTGGACGTCTGCGAGTCTTGGGGACAACCATGGCGATCACCCCTGTTCACTCTCCCGGACGAGTGAGGACTCGTCGACCGCGTGTCCCTGCACCCTCATCGTCCCTCCGGGGCCGAACAGCCCCAGAACCGGAAAGGGCGCAGTCGCCGTCACCTCAACGATCGTCAGGTCACCGGAAGGAACTCGAGAGACGGTCACGGTGTTCACGTAGCCGCGACGCAGCGCGGCGTCGGACAGAACCTGCACCCGTTGCCGAGCCTCAGCCTCGGTGCCTCCTACCAGAGCGGCCCGGCGGGCCCCGTCGCCGGCGGCGTCAGTGAGGACGTTGCGCGCGTAGACACCCAGTGCGACCTGGAGGAGCGCGACGAACACGATGACGACGAGGGCACCCACCATGACGAACTCGACGACCGCGGATCCGGACTCGTCCCGGGCGCTCAGACGGCTCGGGCACAACCGGAAGCCGGCGCGGTTCATGCACGGATCTGAGACGCTACGGCCGATCCGTTCAGATCGCACTCGTCACCTTCGCGATGGCGTTGAGGAACACCTCGGTCAGTGTGCTGCCGGCGACTGTCCACAGGGCCACCACCAGACCAGCGGTCATGAGGGTCACCAGGACCCAGCCGGGGACATCACCACGCTCGTCCCGCAGATCGATCCGGGACGGGCAGACGATCCTCCACGTCCTGGATCCTGGACGAGACGACCGCGACAGGGCGAGAACAATGCGCTTCATGACTGCTCCTTGTTGACGGATGGGAATCTGAACGGAGGGACGAGGAGGGACGAGGGAGGGGAGGGTCCGGGAGACGGAAGAGACGAGGACGACGGACGTGCTTCACACCCCCAGTCTCAGGACGAGCAGCCCCGGGAAGAGAGCGAAGACGACCGTGATGGGCAGGACGAGGAAGACCACGGGGACCATCTGGGCGATCTCACGTCTGCCGCCCTCCTCCATGAGGTCCTGACGCGCCGTCTCCCGCGCGTCCTTGGCCTGGGAGCGCAGGACGTCGGCCAGCGGCGTGCCACGTTCAAGGGCGACGACGATCGCCTCGCACAGGCGGGTGACATGGATGGAGCCGACTCGTCTCTCCAGGCGATCCAGTGCGGTGGACAGGACGGTGCCGGAACGAACATCGGTCATGGTCGTGTCCAGCTCGTCGACAAGATCTCCTTGTCCAAGGACGACAACACGTTCGATGGCGGCCACCGGCCCCTGCCCGGCTCCGACAGCCAGGGCAAGGAGCTCGACGACGTCAGGCAGCTGGGCCTCAATCCGCGCCAACCGCTTTGAGACGGCCCGGCTGAGCCACCAGTCCCGGGCCGCCGCACCGACCACGACGGCCATGAGGGACAGGACGATGAGCGCGGGCACGTTGACGGACCTGATGAGGGCCGCGAGTCCCCCAGCCGCAAGGGCGAGCAGGAGCGCCGTCGTGGACCACAGAACCTGCTGGAGGCGGAACTGATCGAGCCCGAGAGACGAACCGGAACGCGCCAGCCGCCGTCGGACCGAGTCTGCCGATGACCCCAGGGAGTCCAGTATCCGCCCGAGGCTGAGGACCTTTGCGGTGGAGGCCGCGAGCAGACCAACGACGGTGCGTCCGTCTGAGGCCGGCCCCGCCGAGGCGGTCAGAAGCCCAGAGGTCGTGGGACGCCGGTGGACGTACGGCTCCAGCCTGGCCATGAGTGTGGGACGACGTCGCCGGACCGCCGAGATGATGGTCAGGATCCCCACGGCACCCACCAGGCCCGCCAGTCCGCCGGCGAACGTGACGTTCATCGGGGTCATCGCAGAGTCCTCTCCTCCTCGGGAAGGCGCCCCAGGCGCAGCATGAGCCGGTAGGCGATCACCGAGACGACGGCGCCGACCAGAAGGATGAGGGCACCGGTGGCGGTGGCGTAGGCGGCCGCTGCCTGGGGCCGGGTGGACAGCAGCGCCAGGACGAGCCACGGGGCGGCGACCGCGACCTTGGCGCCGTTGACGGTCCAGGACTGTCGCGCCTCGAGCTCCCCACGGGTACGCATGTCCTCACGCAGCATCTGAGACAAGGAGCGCAGGAGTGTTCCCAGGTCCGTACCGCCAACCTCGTGGGCCAGGCGCAGGGCCTCAACGATCCGATCCGCAACAGGGTCAGCGAAGCGGGCCTTGAGACGATCCAAGGCGCTGTCGAAGCGGGCGGAGGCGGCGTAGTCGGTGGCAAAGGCCCGGAACTGGGGGCGGACCGCTTCCGGGCCGCGCTCACCGAGGTTGGTCAGGGCCTCTGGCAGGCTCATGCCCGCACGGACGCCCGAGACGAGGGTGTCGACGGCCTCGGGCCATACCTGGCGCAGACGAGTGCGGCGGCTGCGCGCCCGCGAGGAGATGATAAGGAAGGGAATCGCGGTGAAGATGACGGCGAAGGACAGCGCGACCGGCCAGGCCCGCGAGGTTCCCAGAAAGACCAGGCCGATGAGCAGCCCCAGACCGATCGATCCCAGGACGAACATGGTGGGGCTGGTGCGACCGGCGCCGGCCTGGACCAGGATGTCCGCCAGGAGACGCGAGCGCCTTGAGCGCCACTGGGGCGGATCGGAGGTGCATGCCAGCCAGATGAGCAGAAGCCCCACGCCGGCGAGGAGTCCCGCGACAGCACCCATCAGTACGCTCCCTTGCTGTTGTCGGGGTGGGAGCTCAGCAGAGCGGCGAGATCGTGTCCGGCCCGACCGAAGCGCTCGGCGCCGCTGGGAGCACCCGCGCCCCGGACGAGATTGCCGTGGGGGTCACGGTGGAAGACGTCGGAGATCTCGATGACGCCGTTCTCAACCCGGCCGGACAGCGCGGCAACCTCCCTGACGGTGCGCCGCCCACCCCGGTCCAGGTCGAGGTGGACGACCAGGTCGATGGCGCTGGCCACGGTCGGGACCACGAAGTCACTGGAGACGTTCTCCCCAGCCAGCAGCGGAAGCGTGCAGATCTTGATGACGGCCTCCCGCGCGGAGTTGGCGTGCAGGGTGCACATTGAGGACAGTCCGGAGTTCATCGCGAGGAGCAGGTCGAGGGCCTCGGCCTCACGCACCTCGCCGATGAGGAGGCGGTCGGGACGCATGCGCAGCGCCTCCTTGACCAGTCGGCGCAGACTGATCTCACCAACGCCCTCGAGGTTGGGCGGACGGGTCTGCATCGCCACGCAGTCCCGGTTGCGCAGGGCCAGCTCGAAGACCTCCTCGCAGGAGATGACCCGCTGCCCGCCCGGGATGGCTCCGGCAAGCGCCCTCACCATCGTGGTCTTCCCGGCTTGGGTGGCTCCCGAGACCAGGATGTTGAGGCCGGACTGCACGGAGGCGTCCAGGAAGGCCGCGACCTGGCTGGTCATTGAGCCCATGCGCACCAGGTCGCTGGTGCGCGAGGCGCGGGAGGTGTGCTTACGGATGTTGACCGCCCAGTGCTGGGAGGTGATGGGCGGGATGACGACGTGAAGGCGCTGGCCGCCCGCCAACTGGGCGTCGACG
>ERZ773072.1703-NODE-1703-length-10710-cov-14.789301_pt1 | contig 10710 bp, 7 predicted proteins | sample MGYA00580617_ERZ773072 | MGnify/ENA primary metagenome ERZ773072 (study PRJEB29015, sample SAMEA2737970) | human oral metagenome | biome: human oral; feature: human-associated habitat; material: dental | place: China | collected 2122 ... | reverse complement strand
AGACCACCACCACGTTGCCGTGTTCATCGGCCAGGCACTGGGTCTCCACGTGCCGTGCGGCAGTGACGAACTTCTCGAGAATCAGCGTGCCGCCTCCGGCGGCCGCAGAGTCGAAAGCCGGCGTGGCACGAACCTCCTCGTCCGAGCCCAGCACGGTGATGCCGCGTCCCCCACCGCCGTCAGTTCGCTTCAGGGCGACGGGATAACCGTGGGCGGCTGCGAATGCCATGACCGTCTCGGCGTCCGTGACCGATTCGGTGATTCCGGGAACAGGGGCGACTCCAGCGCGCTCGGCAGTGGCCCGAGCGCTCATCTTGTCGCCCAGTGCCCGCATGGCCGACGGCGACGGGCCCACCCAGACGATACCGGCGTCGGCGACCGCCTGAGCGAAGGTGTCGTTCTCGGACAGGAATCCATAACCCGGATGCACCGCATCGGCACCGGTGGCGCGGGCCATGGACAGGATCGCATCGGCATCGGTGTACGACGAGCCCTCCGGCAGAGCATGGGCCTCGTCAGCGAGCTCGGCGGCCGGGCTCATGAGGTCCTCGGGGGTGTACGGGAGGATGGATGCGCCTCCCAGGTCCCGGACTGTGCGCACCACGCGCAGGGCGATCTCACCACGATTGGCGATAAGGATGCGGTTGAGTGTCCGGATGGTCACCTATGTGCTCCTCGCGTCAGGCGGCCGTCCGCACGAGACGCGGGACCCTGCGGAACAGCGGGACGCCAAGGGCTCGTACTGAGACGACTTGCTCATGTGTCTTGGGTGGGAGAAGCGGTCTCCCGTTGGGGCGGATCACCCTGTTCCTACAATAGAACCGGTCTGAACAACCCACGGAGTCACGTTATGACGCCGAAGCACCATTGCAGCATTGTGAAGATCTCACAAAGACAAGCAGTTACATTGGAAACGACGAGCATCAACGCTCAGGAGTGCCGGCATCACGCGTCTCGCATTCCAGGGAAGAGACGGAGGTCATCCCGGGCCGCCCGGATCATCTCGTCATCTCGTGGTCTCGGACCGCACCGCCCCGCCGCATCCGGACCATCCGGGAGCGATGAGGACTGTTGAGGACCTCTTCACCCGCCCCGAGCCGGGTTCGATTCCACCGTCGAGCTCCTGCTACGGTACGGATCACGTGTCTGCATGTCTGCGATCACAGGGATCGTTCTCATCTCCTCACCGCCTTCGAAGGTGTCCGATGCCGCACACAATCGCACAGGGCCAGCGCCGTACCGGCCATCGAGACCGCGCCCCATCGTCCACACACGAAGGAGTGAGCATGCCGCTGCATTCGCCGCATTCCGGACCGTATCGATCGACCACCGCATTGATCGCATCGACTGTCACAAGGCTGCGGAAGAAGTTGGGGAAGCTGCTCGCACTGATGGCGGTGGCCGCGATGGCCCTGGCCGGCTGCGCCCAGTCCGCAAACGTCGACCCCGAAGCCACCGGCACGGCGACATCGATTGAGTCCGCCCCCGTCAGTTTCACCGACTCCACCGGTCGCCAGGTCGAGCTGCCCCGGAAGATCACCCGCGTCGCCTCGGCAGGGCAGCTGGCCAACATGATGCTGTACGCCATGGCGCCCGACGAGCTGGTGGGCTGGTCGTCCAAGCCCGACAACGACACCACCAAGTACATCGACCCGGGGTACCGCGATCTGCCGGAGTACGGGAATCTCTACGGGGATTCCGGCGATTTCGACAAGGAGGCCGTACTGGCGTCCAATCCCCAGGTGATCGTCGACATCGGCCCATGGGACGAGGAGTACAAGGGCAAGCTCGATTCTCTCCAGGAGGATCTCGGCATTCCGGTCATCCTCATCGATGGCGCACTGAGCACCTCCGGCGACGCCTTCCGCCTTCTCGGCCAGGCTCTCGGCAAGACCGACCTGGGCGAACAACTGGGCGCCTACGCCGACGACCTGATCAGCGACGTGCAGACCAAGGCCGCCACCATCTCCGAGGACCAGCAGCTGAATGTCTACTACGGCGAGGAGAAGGACGGCTTGAGCACCATCGTTGCCGGCTCCATTCACGCCGAGACCTTCGACATGGTCGGGGCCAGACTGGTCGTGGGCGAGGACTCCATTGAGAGGAAGCAGAAGGACGGCGGCACGGTCTCGTTGACGACCGTGCTCGATAAGAACCCGGATGCCATCATCTTCGGCCCGGACTCGATCGGCTCTACGGTCGCGGAGGACTCCTCGTGGGCCTCACTGGATGCTGTGAAGAACAACCGCTACTACACGGTTGCCGGCGACCCCTACAACTGGATCGGACGCCCGCCGGGGCTCAACCGGCTATTGGGCGTTCAATGGCTCGGCAGCGTCCTCTACCCAGAGACCTTCGACTACGACATGGTTGCCAAGACCAAGGATTTCTACACCTTGTTCTACCGCTATGACCTCACCGACGACGAGGCCGAGGCGCTTCTGAACCCAGCGAGTCCGTCGCCATCGCCGTCTCCGTCAGCATCCTCTCACGGGTGACCGGGGCTGACCGAGCTCGACATGGAACGCCCGCCGCTCGTGACCCGCGCCGCGCTGGGCAGCGGTCAGCAGGAGAGTGCAGTGGCCGCGGTGGCCCGCGCGCGCAGTTCGGTGATGGCGGTCAGGGCCTCGTCGGCCCTGTACACGGCGGAACCCGCGACGAAGTTATCCGCACCGGCCTCGGCGGCCCGCTCGATCGTTGCACGCGAAATGCCTCCGTCGACCTGGATTGACACCTGCAGTCCGGCAGCATCGATAGCTGCGCGAGTACGCTCGATCTTGGGAATCATCTGCTCGATGAAGGACTGGCCACCGAATCCGGGCTCGACGGTCATGATGAGAATCATGTCGAACTCGTTGAGGATATCGACGAAAGGAGCGATGTCCGTTGCGGGTTTGAGAGCCAGGCCAGCGCGCGCTCCGATTCGGTGCAGCTCGCGAGCAAGACGCAGCGGAGCGGCCGCAGCCTCCGCGTGGAAGGTGACGGACTCGCAGCCGACCTCCGCGTACTGCGGGGCCCAGCGATCCGGGTCCTCGATCATGAGGTGCGCGTCGACCGGCAGAATGCCTGACTTGACGACGGCTTCCGCGACGGGAAGGCCCCACGAGAGATTCGGAACGAAGTGGTTGTCCATGACGTCGACGTGAGCGATGTCCGCTCCAGAGATCTTGGTCAGCTCGCCGCGCAGGTCGGCGATGTCGCAGTTGAGGATCGACGGGCTAATTGTGGCATTCATAACGCATATGCTAGCGCTTGCGTAGGCAGGCCACAAACATAAGATCCGTACCGAAACGGTGGTCCCACAGCTGTAGCGTGCGCCCCGTATGGCCGGCGATCACTCCGGCCGAGGCGGGCACATCAAGCGCCTCGGGCGCACACTCGTTCGCGAGTGCGACGGTGTCGAGTAGCTCGACACCGCCAGCGTCGAGCAGACGCTCCACCTGTTCACGAGTCTCGGCCGCGTGCGGCGAACACGTGATGTAGGTGAGCACCCCCCCGGTGCGCGTCAGGGCGACGGCGCGGTCGAGTAGCTCGCGCTGGAGAACAGTCAGCTCCTCGACATCCTCGGGCTTGCGGTTCCAGCGCGATTCCGGGCGCCGACGCATCGAGCCCATGCCCGAGCAGGGCGCATCGACGACGACGCGGTCGAAAGAGGCGAGCGGCCACGCACTCCGTCCCCCGCCGAAGGTGCGACCGTCGCCGCTGACAACCTCGATGGAGTCAAACTGTCGGGTCGTGCGTTCGACGAGGCGGGCGCGGTGGGGGTGCACCTCGTTAGCGGTGACTCGCGCGCCCACGCGCGCTGCAAGACCGGCCAACAGGGCGGCTTTCCCGCCGGGACCGGCACACAGGTCGAGCCAACGCTCGTCGGCTCCCCCCTCAACGGGTGCGGATGCTGCGATGAGAGCGGCGAGCTGCGAACCCTCGTCCTGTGCCCCCGCACGTCCGTCGCGGATCGACGGCAGTCGCGCGGGGTCACCGGATTCGAGGAGGACCGCGACGGGTGAGACGGCACCGAGCGCGACGCGCGTGTCGAGAATGTCCTCGGCCTCGTCGGCCAGCTCGTCCACACTCATCAGGGACGGACGCGCGACCAGGGTGACCGTGGGAACCTCGTTATCGGCCTCAAGGACGTCGAGCAGCTCCTCCTGCGGGTACCCGTGTGCCGTCAGGGCATCACGGAACGCCGCGACCATCCAGGAAGGGTGCGAGTAACGCACGCCGAGGGCTTCATCGGCGTCCTCGATGGCGTCCATGTCAGTCTCGCGCTCGGACGGATCCTCGCGTGTGATTGAACGCAGGACAGCGTTGACGAAGCGAACGGGGCCGTCCGTGAGGTGCTCGCGAGCGACATCGACCGTCGCAGACACAGCGGCATGGTCGGGTACACGCATGTCGAGAAGCTGGTGCGCACCCATCCGCAAAACGACGAGCGCGCGCGGATCGAGATCAGCTAGGGGACGATCAATGTGACGCGCGATCACCCAGTCAAGTCGTCCGATCGCGCGCAGCGTGCCATGAACGAGCTCTGAGGTGAAAGCAGCGTCGCGATCGGAGAAATGGCCGTCGCGGCGTGCCTGACGCAGCGCCTTGGGCAAGATGATGTTCGCGAAAGCGCCCTGCGTGGCGACCTCGTGGAGAACCTCGTAGGCGATGCGGCGAGGCTCATCGGCCTTGCGCAGCTTGCGGTATCCGTCTGCGTAGCGACGTTCGCTCATCGTCAGTCCTCCGCCTCTCCGCCGAGACGCAACTCGTCCGAAGGACGCGCTCCCCTGGCCCAGGCGGCACCGTCCATCCAAGACTTACCGGCAGGCGCGACCTGGCCGAGCACGAGCGCGCCGCTCGCGCATCCGACCGTCACCTGTTTCTTCGTGACCTCAAGCTGGCCGGGTGCGAGATCGTCGCGATCAACCGGGGTTGCCACCCCGAGCTTCATGCGGCCTCCGCCCGGCAACACCGTGTAGGCACCGGGATTCGGGGTGACGGATCGAATGATGCGGTCCTCATGCGTGGCATCGTGGGTGAACGACACGTAGCCGTCGGTATGTTCGAGACGACGCGCATGCGTCACGCCCTCAGGGGCCTGAGCGACCGCGAACGCGCTGCCATCGGCGAGTGCATCCACGACGCCGAGCACCTGGTGCGCTCCGGCCTCGGCCATCGACGTGAGCAGATCGCCCGCGCTCTCGTGGCCAATCGGAACCTCGACGCGCGAGTAGACGTCACCCGTATCCAGGCCTTCCTCGAGCTTGAACACGCACGACGCCGTCGCCTCGTCCCCCTCGCGAATCGCCCACTGGACGGGGGCGGCACCACGCCACCTCGGTAGGTCCGAAAAGTGCAGATTCACCCAGCCGTGCGTGGGCATGGCGAGCACGTCTGGCGGCACGAGGCCACCGTAAGCAACAACCACGCCGAGATCTGCCTTGACATCGTCGATGCGCTGCGCGCTCTCGGGGGTCTTGAGGGTCGTAGTCTCCAGGAGCTCCACGCCGGCCTCCGCTGCTACTTCCGCCACTGGGGACGGGTACATGGTCTTTCCGCGACCGCGCCGGGCGGGCGGACGCGTGATAACGAGAGCGACCTCGTGAGATGACGACAGTAGGGCGCGCAGTGTAGGAACTGCGGCCTCGGGGGTACCAGCAAAAATAATGCGCACGGCCGCCAGTTTACGGCACTGGGCTGACGCTGACTCAGAAGAGCTCGGGTGGGTTCACGCTCATTTTGACCAGCGGAACCTTGCGAGCGCTGCGGGAACGCCGAATGTCGGCCAGAACCGCGAGCATCGAGGACGCTCCCGCCAGCGGCGTTCTCACGAGCGTGCGCACCTCGTTCTCTTCTCCCTCGCGTGTTGCCGGTCGCACGACGGTGCCCACCAGCTCCGCACCGCCTTCCCGCATGACCTGTTCGGCGACTTGACGCACCTGCGCAGCGGGTCCGTCGAGGGCGACCATCGTCGTCGCCGGGAAAAAACCGAGGGCTTCGCGCTCGTCGAGAAGACGATCGGCGTAGTCGGTCAGAGACCATCGCACGAGCGCCTGACCAAGCGCCTCGGGAATCGTCCCCACGACGAGGCCGGGACGGCCCGGGCGAACGAGGGACAGCGCGTTGATCCATCGCCTCGCGGCCTCCTCGGGTGCCCACAGTTCGGCTCGCCCGGCAAGCGCGTGAGCGTCGAGAATGATCCCGGCGGCGTAGCCGCCGTCGACGCTTGGCTCCGCGCCGGGGGTAGCCACGACAACCGTTGGACGCGACGGCAGTTGGCGGCTAATCCTGTGGGCCGCCGAAGACTCCAGGACCGAGGCATCCGGAAGGTTGCGCGCGATCTCCTCAGCGGTGCGTGTGGAGCCAACGCGGGCGGCGCGGAGCTCGGTGCCGCTGCAGTGTGGGCATCGCCACGTCTGTGTCGCGCGCGCACACCACGTGCAGGTCACCTCTCCCCCACCGCCTGCGGCGAGAGGGCCGGAGCAATGACGACAGCGAGCGCGCTCCCCGCAGCGACGACACACGACCGTGGGCCAATATCCTGAGGCCGCGACCTGGATGAGCACAGGTCCTTCGCGCAGCCCCTGGCGGATCATCCGCAACGCCGCCTGGGGAATGCGCATGTGGCCGCTGGCTCCCTCACGCTCTGCTTCCGTCGCTCCGTGCATATGCACGCGAGGAGTTGCGTCGCGCAGCGCACCGGGCGAAGGATCGAGACTCGCCGCCCATCCGGAACGGACGAGAGCCTGTGCCTTCACCGACCGCGCGTACGACGCAACGAGAAGACCGGCCCCCTCCACCGCACACCGCTGGACGGCCACGTCAAGAACGTCGCAGCGGGGGAACCTACGCTCGCGCAGGCGGTCATCGCCGTCATCACATATCACGATGAGGCCGAGCTTCGCGCACGGGACCCACACGGCCGAACGCGTCCCGACGACGATCGGAACGTGCCCCAAAGTCGCGGCAGCGTGCACGCGGTAACGTTCCTCGGGTGTTGCTTCGCCGCCTGTGAGAGCAACGGAAACACCGAGGCCCTCTTCGAGCACGCGCGCGATCTGCGCGGCCTCCTCGCCGGTTGCGGCGACGATAATAACGCTACGACCAGACGACACGGTCGCAGCGACGGCGTCGGTCACGCATCCATGCATCGAAGGACGCAGTGCGGTTGTGACCGCGCGCGGCGATTCTCCTGCGGACAGTCGATTCAGTAGAGCCTGCCCGGCGGCGTACGAGCCCCAGTGTCGTGAGTGGGACGGAGTATCGAGCGAGGGCCAGGACGGCGCCTCCTGCTCCAGCACCTGTCGTTCTCCTCGGGCGTGCCGGGGCGGAATCGCAAGAGAAAGAACCTGGGAAGTTGTGGCGAGAAAACGTGTGGCGATGCGGCGAGCAGTCTCGTACAGAGCGGGTGTGAGTACCGGAATTGAGGAGACAACGGACTCAATGTGGGCGGTCTCGTCGAGTACTTCGCGGCGCGTGCGTTCAACAATCCATCCGTCGACTCGTGCGCCAGAAAAGCGCACGCGAACCAGGTGCCCAACCAAGGCCTCGTCGATAAGGTTGTCTGGGACGACGTAGTCGAGTGGCCGATCCATGTGTGGTAGGTCGACATCCACGAGCACACGTGCGATCTGCGCGCTGCGCGAACGCGGCGGATCGAAACCGTCAAGCATGCCCTGTTGGGAAGTCATGATCCTAGTGAATCACGGTGCGTCGCCATCTGCGTCGCGTTCTCAGCCGAGAAGCTTCAGGCCGTACTTCGCGATCACCATGGCCAAGACGACAAAGACGATGAGGCCCCACAGGGCCCAGTCGAGCCCCTGTGCGACGCTTCGACGAAGGATGGCGGGCACAGGAATCACGCCGTCACGAATATTGATGCGGGTAATACCCCCAAACACGAGCGTCGTCGTGAGCGTGATAAGCAAACACCACGGGCATAGAACCTGAATAATGAAATAGGACTGCCCGAAGAGCCAGAACGCGAAGAACAAAGCGATCGTGTACAGGAGGTTCGTGCCCAGCATGTACCAACGCGGAAACCTCACACCCGCGAATATCGCAACGGAAATCGCGAGAACCACGGCCTCGAAAAAGATGCCGAGGAAGGCGTTGGGAAAGCCAAGGATACGGGCCTGCCACGTCTGCGCGACCGCTGAACACGACAGCACGGAGGAAATATCGCAGCCGAAGCGGGCCGATGAATCCGCGGCGAGTTGCCACGCCTCGATCGACAGCACGAAAGACGTGACGAGGCCGATGAGACCGGAAACGATCATCTCCAGGCTCGTGCGCCTGCGCCACGCGCGGCGCGCCGACTCAGTCTCGTACGCGGGTAGGAACTCCTCAGTGTCCACAGCCTCGCTCATGCGAGCGCAGCCTTGAGCTGTTCGATGCGGTTGGTTTCCTCCCACGGGAACTGGTCGCGACCGAAATGGCCGTAGGCAGCTGTTTCGCGGTAGATCGGACGCAGCAGGTCGAGGTCCTCGATCATTCCAAGTGGACGCAGGTCGAAGACCTCGCGGATGGCATCCGCAATACGCTCCTCGGGGACGCGTGCCGTGCCGAAGGTGTCGACGTAGAGGCCAATCGGACGGGCGCGCCCAATCGCGTAGGCGAGCTGAATCTCGCAACGCTGGGCGATGTCGGCGGCGACGACGTTCTTGGCGACCCAGCGGGCGGCGTACGTCGCGGAGCGGTCAACCTTCGACGGGTCCTTCCCGGAGAAGGCACCGCCGCCATGGCGGGCCATGCCACCGTATGTGTCGACGATGATCTTGCGTCCGGTCAGCCCGGCGTCCGCCGCGGGGCCACCGAGGACGAAGCGACCCGAGGGGTTGATGAGAGTATTCATAGTGCCTGTCGCCAGCTCGAGGCCGGACTCCGCGATGACGGGAGCAATGACGTAGTCGCGCACTGCGTCGGCGATTGCCGCCTGAGAGAGGGCCTCGTCGTGCTGCGTGGACACGACGATCGTGTCGATGCCTACCGGGCGGCCGTTCTCATAGGCGAGGGTCACCTGGGTCTTACCATCGGGACGCAGTCCCTCAACAATGCCCTGCTGGCGCACGTCGGTCAGGCGCTTGGCAAGTCGGTGAGCCAGCCAAATGGGGGCAGGCATGAGGTCGGGCGTGTCTGAGGACGCGTAACCAAACATGATGCCCTGATCGCCTGCGCCCAGTCGATCACGCGGGTCGCAGCTTGTGGTGCCGCGCACCTCGAGCGCCTCGTCCACGCCGCCGGCGATGTCGGGACTCTGCCCGTCCAGCGACAGCGATATGCCACAGGACGCACCATCGAAGCCAACGCGCGACGAGTCGTATCCGATCGAGAGGATCTCGCGACGCACGATCTCTGGGATCTCGACGTATGCCTCGGTTGTCACCTCACCGGCGATGTGGATCAGACCGGTGGCAGCCATCGTCTCGACGGCGACGCGGGAGCGAGGATCGGCTGCGAGCAGCGCGTCGAGGATCGCATCGGAGATACGGTCACAGACCTTATCGGGGTGACCTTCGGTGACGGACTCGGAAGAAAAAAGCTGTTGACTCACCGCTTTAGACTATCAAGGAATGAGGCCATATGGCCGACAAGACCGGTGGCCACCTCGTCCTTTGAGCCGACGTAACGGCCGACGATGCGCCCGCTTGCATCGAGAAGGCGAATGTCGTTAGGAACATCGCCGAAACCGACGCTTTCACCCACCCTATTAAGGCAAATGAAATCCGCTCCCTTACGCGCAGCCTTGTCTGCACCGTAAGCGAGAATCTCCTCGTCGGTTCCCGTCTCCGCAGCAAAACCAACGACGAGGGGCGGGCGCTGCTCACTGTGCCCGATTTCGGCGAGAATGTCGGGATTACGAATCAGGCGAATCGTCGGCACGTCCTCGTTCGTCGGGTCCTTCTTCATCTTGGATACCGAGGCGACCTCGGGCCGGAAGTCGGCGACGGCGGCCGTCATGACAAGAGCATCGGCGCGTGCAACCGCGGCGATGGTGGCGTCGCGCATCTGTAGGGCACTGCCCACGCGCGCCACCTGCACACCTGCCGGGAGGGCGGAAAGGAGAGCCGACTCAATGTTGGCCGCGATCACCTGAACCGATCCGCCGGCGTGTGCAGCGGCCGAAGCGATCGCGAGGCCCTGCCGCCCCGACGACCGGTTGCCGAGGAAGCGCACCGGATCGATCGGCTCGCGTGTGCCGCCGGCGGTGACGACGAGCCTGCGGCCAGCGAGTGCGCACGAGGCCTGCTGATGCTCGGCCAAGACCGCGAGGGCCTGGCGTGCAATCAGCTCGGGCTCAGGCAGGCGCCCAACGCCACTATCTCCGGAACCGAGCGCTCCTGACGTTGGATCTATGACGTGGACGCCACGCTCGCGAAGCGTGCGTAGGTTCGCCTGTGTGGCGGGTGCCAGCCACATGTTGGAGTGCATCGCAGGTGCGACGACCACGGGCGCATCCGATGCGAGCACGGTGAGAGACACCATGTCGTCGGCAAAGCCCGCGGCGAGGTGCGCCAGAGAGTTCGCGGTCGCGGGTACGACGATGATGAGGTCGGCGATGCGAGCGAGTTCAACGTGTTCGGCGCGCCCCTCCCCCGCGATGTCCACGACGACCGGTCTGGACGTGATTCCCTCCCAGGTCGATCGGCCGATGAAATCCAATGACGCCTGCGTCGCAGCGACATACACGTCGTGGCCCGCGCGTTGACACTCGCGGACCACGAT
>ERZ773072.1701-NODE-1701-length-10721-cov-24.746672_pt1 | contig 10721 bp, 8 predicted proteins | sample MGYA00580617_ERZ773072 | MGnify/ENA primary metagenome ERZ773072 (study PRJEB29015, sample SAMEA2737970) | human oral metagenome | biome: human oral; feature: human-associated habitat; material: dental | place: China | collected 2122 ... | reverse complement strand
TCCTGGGTGTCGCGCAGATCGTCGTGTACACCGGCGCGATCATGATGCTCTTCCTGTTCGTGATCATGCTTATCGGTATCGGAACCTCCGACGACTACGCCCGCCAGACCCGCGGCGCGATCGTCGCGGCGGTGCTCGCAGGACTCGGACTGATCGTGATCGTCACGACCGCGATCCTGAAGTCCGTGCCCGATACCTACGCGGCGAACAAGGTCGATCCTTACTCCGACGAGCCCGTCACCAACCTGGCGATCACGCTCTTCCAGGAGCACTGGCTGAGCATGGAGCTTGCCGGCGGCCTGCTCATCACCGCCGCGGTCGGCGCGATGCTGCTGACCCACTCGGATCGCCTCGGCCCGAAGGTCGACCAGCTGCAGACTGCTCGTAACAAGATGCGCGCTTTCGAGGAGAAGGGTGCTCGCATCGGCCAGCTGCCCGCCCCCGGCGTCTACGCCCAGTCGAACGCGGCCGACGTGCCCGCCCTCTCCGGCGAGACCCTCGGCCCCCTCGAGGAGTCCGTGCCCCGAGTGCTGCGTGTGCGTGGCCTCGCCCGCACGATCGGCGAGGTCACCCCCGAGGTCTCCGAGCAGCTCGCCCTCGCGCGCAACGAGTCCGATGCCGCCGAGGCGTTCGAGGAATCGCCCTACACCATCGGGCGCACGCCCGACGTCCCCCGCTCCGGCTCCTTCGGGATGCCCGGCGCTGCCGCGCCCACCGGACTGGCCCAGCCTCGGGCTCGTAAGGCGCGCACCACCACCCCCACTGAGAAGAAGGAGGAGAGCAAGTGAGCCTCGCCTGGTACCTCATCCTCGCGGGTGTGCTGTTCGCCATCGGAGCGACCACGGTCCTCGTGCGCCGCAGCGCGGTCATCGCGCTCATGGGCGTCGAAATGATGCTCAACGCCGCGAACCTCGTCCTCGTGACGTTTGCGCGCATTAACTCCAACGTTGACGGCGAGATCATGGCGTTCTTTGTCATGGTCGTCGCGGCCGCCGAAGTTGTCGTCGGCCTGTCGATCATCGTGTCCATCTATCGTTCGCGCTCGACCACGAGCATGGACGATCTCAACCTGCTGAAGAACTGAAGGAGGACACACGCATGACCACCTTCATTCCCGCACAGGCTACCGGCACAGTCGATACGGTCGCGGCAAGCGGAGCTGCCTCCTACGCGTGGCTGCTCATCCTCATCCCGCTGGCCAGTGCCGGCCTGCTTCTCCTGCTGGGCCGCGCCTCGAACAGGTGGGGCCACCTGCTGGCGACGCTGGCCTCCTGGTCGACCTTCGTGGTCGGCGCGCTGATCGCCGCCCAGATGTCGAACGCCCCCGAAACGGCGCGTCGTTTCCAGCAGACGCTGTTCACGTGGATCCCGGCGGGTGACTTCACCGTCGACTTCGGTCTTCTCGTGGACCCGCTGTCGATCACCTTCGTGATCCTGGTGACCTTCGTCGGTTCGCTCATCCACGTGTATGCGATCGCGTACATGGAGCATGACGAGGCTCGCCGCCGCTTCTTCGCCTACCTGAACTTCTTCATCGCCGCGATGCTGACCCTGGTCCTCTCGGATTCCTACGCCGGCCTCTTCGCCGGTTGGGAAGGCGTGGGTCTAGCCTCCTACCTGCTGATCGGCTTCTGGAACCATGTCCCCGCATACGCGGTAGCCGCCAAGAAGGCGTTCGTCATGAACCGTGTCGGCGACATGGGCATGCTGATCGCCATGATGGCGATGGTCGCTTCCTTCCACTCGGTGTCCTTCTCCGAGGTCTCGGCTTCAGTCGCTTCCATCCCCACGGCGTCGGCGACCGTCATTGGATTCTTCCTCCTGGTCGCAGCCTGCGGTAAGTCCGCACAGTTCCCGCTGCAGGCGTGGCTGGGTGACGCCATGGCTGGCCCGACCCCGGTGTCCGCGCTTATCCACGCGGCCACGATGGTCACCGCCGGCGTCTACCTGATCGTTCGCTCCGGTGCCGTCTTCCTCGCGGCTCCCGTGGCCGCGACCGCCGTCGCCGTCATCGGTGCGATCACGCTCATCTTCGGTGCGATCGTTGGTTCCGCGAAGGACGACATGAAGAAGGTCCTCGCCGCCTCGACCATGAGCCAGATCGGCTACATGATGCTGGGCGCGGGCCTGGGTCCCATCGGTTGGGCGTTCGCGATCTTCCACCTGTTCACCCACGGCTTCTTCAAGGCCCTCATGTTCCTCGGTGCCGGTTCCGTCATGCACGGAATGGGCGACCAGGTGAACATGCGTCGCTTCGGCGCCCTGCGCGGTGCCATGAAGGTCACGTGGCTGACGTTCATGATGGGCTGGCTCGCGATCCTCGGCGTCCCGCCGCTGTCCGGCTACTGGTCGAAGGACAAGATCATCGAGGCCGCGTTTAGCGCGCACACCTTCGGCACCACCGAGGCCGCGTGGATCGGTTGGGTCTACGGGCTGGTCGCCCTGGTCGGCGCGGGTGTGACCGCTTTCTACATGTCGCGCCTCTTCTTCATGACGTTCCACGGCAAGGCCCGCTGGACCACCGAGGCCGAGGGCGCGCCCGTGCACCCGCACGAGTCCGGCCCCCTCATGACGATCCCGATGATCATCCTCGCGATCGGCGCGGTCGTCCTCGGCGGCGCTCTGTCCGTCGGTAACACCTTCACCGAGTGGCTGGTCCCCTCGATCGGTCACGTCATGCACGGTGACCCCGTCCTCAACGAGTACGTCATTCAGGGAGCCACTCTCGCCCTCGTCATCCTCGGCGCGGTTATCGCGTGGATGAAGTACGGACGCGACGAGGTTCCCACCTCCGTCCCCGCAGGCAACGCCCTGACCGAGGCCGCACGCCGCGACCTCTACCAGGACACCGTCAACGAGACCCTGTTCATGGTGCCCGCCAAGGGCCTCGTCACCGTCGCGACTGTCGGCGATGCGAGCGCCATCGACGGAGCGCTCAGCGGCCTCGGCGCCGGCTCGCAGCTGCTCGGACGCATCGTCGGCGTCACCCAGAACGGCCTCGTGCGCACCTACGCCGCCTACATCCTGGGAGGCGTCATCCTCGCCCTGGCCATCGTCCTCGGATTCAGGCTGTAAAGGGGTACACGACAATGGAAAGTGCAATGGTTGCTGCTAACTTCCCGTGGCTGACCGTCCTCGTGGCCCTTCCGGCCGCGGGTGCGGCCCTCCTCGGCTTCGTCCCGCCCCTCAGGCGCTCCGCTGGGCGCCTCGTCGCCCTGGCATTCGCCCTCGTCGAGCTCGCGCTCGGCGTGTACGCTGCCGCCACCGCGTTCAACTGGTCCGCCCCGGCCTCGTACCAGCTCTACGAGTCCCGCACGTGGATCCCGCAGCTGGGCGTCACCTGGTCCCTCGGCGTGACCTCCCTCGGCCTCGTCATGATCCTCCTAGCTCTCGCGCTCGTGCCGATCGTGCTCGTCGCCGGCTGGGATGAGAACGAGGACCGCGGCGCTTACCCGGCGCTGGTGCTCGCCCTCCAGGCGTTCATGGTCCTCATCTTCGCGGCTTACGACCTGGTGGTCTTCTACATCGCCTTCGAGGCCATGCTGATCCCCCTGTACCTCATGATCGGACGCTACGGCGTCGGCGACGAGGCAGTCCGCCACAAGGCCGCGATGAAGTTCCTGCTGTACTCGCTCTTCGGCGGCTTGGTCATGCTCGGTGGCATCATCTTCCTGTGGGCGATGGGTTCCGCCACGCCGATGGACGTGACGACCTTCTTCCGCATGGACCAGCTCACGCGGGTCCTGCCCAACCTGCCCGTCTCCCTGCAGATGGTCATCTTCGTGACCTTCATGGTGGCCTTTGCGATCAAAGCCCCGATGGTCCCCGTCCACACCTGGCTGCCCGACACGGCTGCCGTCGCCCGCCCCGGAACCTCGGTTCTCCTGGTTGGCGTCCTGGACAAGATCGGCACCTTCGGCATGATCACGATGTGCCTGCAGTTCACCCCCGGAGCCTCCGCGTCGGCCAAGTGGATCATGTGCGTGCTCGCCGTCATCTCGATCCTGTGGGGCGGCCTGTCCGCCAACGGGCAGAACGACATCATGCGCCTCGTGTCCTACACCTCCGTGTCGCACTTCGGCTTCATGGTGCTGGGCATCTTCATCGGATCGGAAATCGCCCTGGTCGGCGCGATGTTCTACATGGTCGCCCACGGCGTGTCCATCGCCGCGATGTTCCTCCTGTCCGGCTGGCTGTCCAAGCGCGGCGGCACGCAGGACATGCGCGACTACGTCGGCATGCAGAAGGTGACCCCGGTCCTCGCAGGCCTGTGGCTGATGAGCGGCCTCGCGTCGATCGCGCTGCCCGGCCTGTCCGGCTTCGTCCCCGAGTACCTGGTACTCATGGGCACCTGGACGGTGAGCGGCCCGCTGGCCCTCTTCGCGGTCATCGGCGTGGTCATCGCCGCGATGTACATCCTCATGCCCTACCAGCGCGTCTTTACGGGCGCACCGGGTAAGGGCAAGGAGGAGCTGGAAGACCTCGGGACGCGCGAACGCTGCGTCATGACCCCGCTCGTTATCGCGATGCTCGTCCTTGGTATCTGGTCGGCGCCCCTCGTGAGCGCCCTGACCCCGGTTGCTTCAAACCTCGACCTGGCCACCTCGCAGGTCGGCGCCACCGCTGAAGGGAGCGCACAGTGAACGTTGTACCCATGGCTAACTTCCAGGCCCCCGAGGTTCACTGGGTGAGCCTCGCGCCCATCCTCATCGTCCTGGGTGGCGCGGTCCTCGGCATCCTCGTCGAGGCCTTCGCCCCAGCCAAGGCCCGTCGCCCCATCGTGATCGCCCTGTCGATCCTGGCGACCGCTGGCGCGTGCGTCGTGCTCGCCCTGCGCTGGGCGCCCGTTCTCGCGGCACCCGCCTCGCTGGGTGAGTACATTGAGGACCCGCTCACGATCGCCGCGCAGTCGATCCTTATGATCATCGGCTTCATGGCCATTCTGGTGATGGCTGACCGCACCAGCGTCGGCGACGGCGCGTTCGCGGGCCAGCCGTCGGACCGCCCGGATTCGGCCGCCGAAGAGCTCACCGAGCGCAAGGGCTACCAGCGCTCGGAGATGTTCCCGTTGACCCTGTTCTCGCTGGGCGGCATGATGATCTTCCCGGCCGCGGACAACTTCGTGACCCTCTTCGTGTCCCTCGAAGTCATGTCCCTGCCCCTGTACATCATGGCCGCGACCGCGCGTCGCCGCCGCCAGCTGTCCTTCGAGGCGGCGCTCAAGTACTTCGTGCTCGGCGCCTTCTCCTCCGGCTTCATGCTGATGGGCTCGGCGTTCCTCTTTGGTTTTGCCAACTCGCTGCGCATCTCGGCCCTGGGCCCGGCCATTTCGAACAACACCAACATGGACTGGATGGTCCTCATCGGCGTGTTCTGCGTGATGGTGGGCCTGCTCTTCAAGGTGGGTGCCGCGCCCTTCCACGCATGGACCCCCGACGTCTACACGGGCGCCCCGACCCCGGTCACGGGCTTCATGGCGGCCGCCGTGAAGATTGCGGCCTTCGCCGCGATGGCCCGCTTCTACCAGGCCGTCGCCGCCTACCTGCAGTGGGACTTCGTGTACGTCTTCGCAGCCGTCGCGGTCCTGACGATCGCTGTCGGTACCTTCGCCGGCCTCGTGCAGGACGACGTCAAGCGCATGCTGGCCTACTCGTCGATCGCTCACGCGGGCTTCATCCTGATGGGTATTCTCGCGATCCAGAAGGGCGGCACGGGTCATGTGTTGTTCTACACGCTGGGCTACGGCCTGGCGACCGTCGGCGCCTTCGGCGTGATCGCGCTGGTGCGCGGCCGCGACGCGGAGGGCAACGTCCTGGGTGAGGCGACGAGCCTGTCGAAGTGGGCGGGCATCGGCCGCACGAACCCGTGGATCGCGGGCTCGATGCTGGTGTTCCTGCTTTCCTTCGCGGGCATCCCACTGACCGGCGGCTTCGTTGGAAAGTTCGTGATTTTCTCGGACGCGATCAAGGGCGGCATCGGCTGGCTCGCGATCGTGGGCCTCGTCGCGTCGGCGATCACGGCGTTCTACTACTTCCGCCTCGTGCGCGTCATGTTCTTCACTGAGCCCAGTGAGGAATCCGTGGTGGTCCACTCGGAGGGCCTGTCCGCTCTGGCCATCCTGGCGTGCGCGCTTGGAACTATCGCCCTGGGCGTGTTCCCCGGTCCCGTGTTGAGCCTGCTTGAAAAGATCGTCATACTGATCCCGTGAGCGCTCAAACACCCGATCTTCATGTTCCCGACCTCGAGTCCCGTATTACCCCGGGGCTCGAGGTCGTCGAGCGTCGTCTTTTTGACGCCGTGTCTTCGTCGCGTGACCTGACGGACGAGCTGACGAGTCATCTGGCGGTCGCGGGCGGCAAGCGGATGCGTCCGCTGCTGACCCTCGTCTGCGCGCAGCTGGGCGAACCCGAGCGCGCGCTCGACGACAAGGTGATCACGGCCGCCACGGCGGTCGAGCTGACGCACCTGGCTTCCCTCTACCACGACGACGTCATGGACTCTGCGCCGACTCGTCGGGGGGTTCCCTCGGCTCAGCACCTGTGGGGAAACAACCGAGCGATCCTGGCCGGCGATATTCTTTTCGCTCGCGCCTCGCTGCTGGTTGCCTCTCTGGGCCCCGAGATGGTCGCCCACCACGCGCGCACCTTCGAGCGCCTGTGCGAGGGCCAGCTCAATGAGACTTTCGGTCCCACGGACGGGGCGGATCGCGTGGACTTCTATCTGCAGGTCCTGGCGGACAAGACCGGCTCGCTGGTCTCGACTGCCGCCTCCTTCGGTGCGCTGCTGTCGGGCGCCGGACAGCTGATGGCCGACGTGGTCAGCGATTTCGGTGAGAAGGTGGGCGTGGCCTTCCAGATTGCCGACGACGTGCTGGACCTGGCGTCCTCGGGCGAGCAGTCCGGTAAGACACCCGGCACCGACCTGCGCGAGGGCGTCGATACGCTGCCCGTCCTCCTGCTGCGCCGCCGCGAGGCGGCCGGCACGATCGACGAGGCCGGCGCGCGCATCCTGCGCGAGCTGACGGGAGACCTGTCCTCCGACGAGGCCTTGGCCTCGGTCGTCGAGCAGCTGCGCGGTCACGACGTGCTCGAGGAGACGCGCGAGCTTGCGCGCACCTGGGCGAATGACGCGGTCGCGGCTCTGTCCGCGCTGCCCAAGGGCGAGGCGAAGACTGCCCTCGAGGCTTTCGCGGAACTCATGGTGGATCGCCTGGTCTGACGCATTGTCGAGGCCGGGGCTTCGCTGCGCTCCTTTGCGCGGCTGGCCCCGGCCTCGTCGTATGTGTGGCCCGCGCCCGGGCCTCGTCCCGCGCGAGCGACGCACCGGGTCCTGTGTTTGCCGTCTCAGCTTAGGTTGCCCTTGGCCTCGGGGCGCTAAACTTGGTGCCCAGGTGCGCGCACTCGCGCGCGGTCACGAAGAAGGAGAACTCGCTTGGCACCGCTTAACGTTGCCGTCATCGGCGCCGGTCCCGCTGGCATCTACGCGTCGGACATTTTGTCGAAGTCGGGACTCGAGGTGAATATCGACCTCTTCGAGCGCCTTCCCGCCCCCTACGGGCTGGTGCGCTACGGCGTGGCCCCCGATCATCCGCGCATTAAGCAGATCATTGTCGCCCTGTACAAGATCCTCCAGCGTGGCGACATTCGCCTGCTCGGCAACGTCGAGGTGGGCCGCGACGTGACGATCGAGGACCTGCGTGACCACTACGACGCGATCATCATCGCGACCGGCGCGGACCGAGACCATCCCCTCGACATCCCCGGCGTGGACCTGCCTGAGTCCTACGGCGCTGCCGACTTCGTGTCCTGGTACGACGGCAACCCGGACTACCCGCGCACGTGGCCGCTGAAGGCCCGCGAGGTCGCGGTCCTGGGTGTCGGTAACGTGGCCCTGGATGTCTCGCGTGTTCTCGCTAAGCACGCTGAGGACATGCTCAAGACCGAGGTGCCGGCCAACGTCGCCGAGGCCCTGGCCGACAACCCGATCACGGACGTGCACGTGTTTGGCCGGCGCGGTCCCGCGCAGGTGAAGTTCACGCCGCTGGAGCTGCGCGAGCTGGGCAAGGTGCCGGACGTGGACGTCATCGTCTCGGAGGAGGACTTCGATTTCGACGAGGGCTCGGAGGAGGCGCTGCGCGCGTCGAATCAGCAGCGTCAGGTCGTCAAGACCCTGACGAACTACGCGATGGCCGACCCTGAGGAACACACGGCCTCGCGGCGCATCCACATCCACCTGTTCCAGTCGCCGGTCGAGATCGTCGCCGACGAGCACGGCCACGTTAAGGCGTTGCGCACCGAGCGCACGGCGCTGAACGGAGACGGAAGCGTGTCTGGCACGGGCGTCATTACGACGTGGCCCGTGCAGGCCGTGTACCGCGCGGTGGGCTACTACTCGTCGCCGATTCCGGGCCTGCCTTTCGACAAGCGCGCCGGCGTCGTGCCCAACGTCGAGGGCCGCGTCATTGAGGGTGACACCACGAAGGACGAGTCCGCCCCCGTCATCCCGGGCGTGTACGCGACCGGGTGGATCAAGCGTGGCCCCGTGGGCCTGATTGGTTCGACGAAGTCGGACGCTCAGCAGACGATCACGCACCTCGTGGAGGATGCCTCGCAGGGGCGCCTGCACGCGAACACCTCTGAGGTTGGGCACGAGGCCATGGTCGCGCTCCTGGAGTCGCGTGGCGTCGAGTTCACGACGTGGGAGGGGTGGGAGCTCCTGGACGCCTACGAGCAGGCTCTGGGCGAGGCCTACGGTGAGCTTCCGGGCGGCCGTGGCACGCGCGAGCGTATCAAGGTCGTGTCGCGCCGCGCCATGACGGACATTTCTCGCGGCAACACGGTCGACCCTGCTGAGACGGATCTCATCGGCGAGATGGGCGAGATGGGCGTGCCCGCCGCGCCCGAGCGCTTCGACGATTACACGGGTCCGGGACGACGCAACTGAGTCTCCTGTCACCTCGACGAGGCCGCGGCCGGGTTTTCCGGTCGCGGCCTCGTTCGTGTCTGTGCTGCTGACTTGGCTCCGGCCTCGTTCCTGACCTGCGACAAGTCCTGAGAATTCTCATCTGTGTTTCGGCTAGTTCTCAGGGCCTTTTCAGGTAATCTCTCTAGGCTCGCGCCTATGGTGCACCGCAACTATCACAATGGCTTGAAGACGACGCTCCTGTTGGGGGGCATGTGGTCGTTGCTGGTGTGCATTGGGGCGCTCGTGGCGCAGGGGACCGGGCGGGCCATCTGGATCGTCGTGTTTGCGGGCGTTGGGCTGGCTCAGACCGCCTACTCGTACTGGAATTCGGCGTCGATTGCGCTGCGCTCCATGAACGCCTACCCGGTTAGCGAACTCGAGCGGCCCGAGTTGTATGCCATCGTCCGTGAGCTCGCCGAGCGTGCGCGTCAGCCTATGCCTCTCATTTGGGTGGCGCCGACGATGACTCCGAATGCTTTTGCGACGGGCCGTAATCCGGGTAATGCCGCCGTGTGCTGCACGGAGGGAATCCTCGAGATTCTCAATGAGCGTGAGTTGCGCGGTGTCCTTGGGCACGAGCTGATGCACGTGTATAACCGGGACATCCTGACCTCGTCGGTGGCCGCCGCGATGGGTGGCGTCATCACGTCGGTCGCGCAGTTCCTCATGTTTTTTGGCGGGGGAAACCGCCGGGATGAGAGCGGGGGAGTGGGCGTCCTCGGCCTCATTGCGATGAGCCTTCTTGCGCCGATCGCCTCGATGCTTATCCAGTTCTCGCTGTCACGCACCCGGGAGTTCGACGCGGACGAGGATGGGGCCAGGCTGACTGGGGATCCTCTGGCCTTGGCCTCTGCGCTGCGCAAGCTGGAGATGGCGACGGACCGGCGGCCGATGGCTGATACCCCTCGCACGCGCACCGTCGCCGCCATGATGATTGCGAACCCGTTCCGAGGCCAGTCGCTGACCCGCCTTTTCTCGACACACCCTCCGATGGACCAGCGCATCGCGCGCCTGGAGCAGATCGCGGGCTACTAGGCGGTAGGGAAAGGGGCGGGCGGCCGGAGTTGACCGGCCGCCCGCCCGCGTTCGTTGAGTCACATCAGCGGTAGTTGACGAATTGGAGTGCGACGTCCAGTTCCTCGCCCTTGGGGCCCTTGAGGAGCGCGATGACGGCCTGCAGGTCGTCACGGGACTTCGAGGAGACGCGAAGTTCGTCACCCTGGATCTGCGCCTTGACGCCCTTGGGGCCCTCCTCGCGGATCAGCTTTGAGATCTTCTTCGCGGTGTCCTGCGGGATGCCTTCCTTGAGGGGGCAGGCCAGCTTGAAGAGCTTGCCGGAGGCCTTGGGCTCGCGGTCCTTGTAGTCGAGAACCTTCAGGGACAGGCCGCGGCGGATGAGCTTGGACTGCAGGACGTCAAGGATCGCCATGACGCGGGACGCGGAGTTCGCCTCCATCGCGATCGTGTCCCCGCTGAGGGTGATGGCGGCGTCGACGCCGCGGAAGTCGTATCGGTTGGCGATCTCCTTGGCGGTCTGGTTGACGGCGTTATCGACCTCCTGGCGGTCGAGCTTGGAGACAACGTCGAAGGAGGAGTCTGCCATGAGGGGCACCTTTCGTTGGTATTTCGCCGATCATGGTTTCGATTGGCGTTCGGGTCTATTTTAATGCTATTCTTTCACGGCACCGCGAGAGCGGCGCACGGCAGGTTACCAAAGCGGCCAAATGGATCTGACTGTAAATCAGACGCTTCGTGCT
>ERZ773072.1699-NODE-1699-length-10734-cov-3.192340_pt1 | contig 10734 bp, 9 predicted proteins | sample MGYA00580617_ERZ773072 | MGnify/ENA primary metagenome ERZ773072 (study PRJEB29015, sample SAMEA2737970) | human oral metagenome | biome: human oral; feature: human-associated habitat; material: dental | place: China | collected 2122 ... | reverse complement strand
CGCAAACCTATTCGTTTTGCTGATTATTGCATAGACGAGAAGATTAGCTTGGTGGTGAAAGAAAATAAAGGTAAAATAGAGCTACTGACTACCTACCGCTATAACCGCGCTAATACAATGCGAGGCTATTTCAAATCAAGTAATAAAAACGAGCGTTTAGATAGTTGGAACAACTCATTATTTTATGCTCTTAATTACGCAAATGACCGTAAAGGCAAGGATTTTCGCGATATATTCAAAGATGCTACCCTGCAAATAGTGAAAGACGATAAGGTAGAAAATGAATTGACGGTGAAATATGAGGCTACTATAGAAAATCCTTATTTCGTAGACCCACAAGGAAAACGCTTCCTTATGTATTTTGATGGTAGTGTGCTGAAAAATAGCATAAGAGAGCATCAACACAGCGATGTGAGTTTCTGGCATAATTTCGATAGTGAACGCTATGAAATCTACCTACAGACCGATGAAAATATTGATACTAAAGAGAAATACACTATACAAGAGTGCGACATACAGAACAAGTATTTTACTCATAAAACTCAGAAGTTTATTACTAAAAACTCGGGCAAAGTGATAGTAGAGTACAATCCGCTGATGAATATAGAGATTCCGTTAGACAAATTAGAGCCTGTACGCGAAGACTACCATACAATGGCTGATAGTAATTTTGGTATTGGGATAGATGTAGTAGAGAAAGGATTTTTAAATTCGCTTAAAAGATTTTTTAAATAAGGCTTAATGAAGGATTGGGTACCAGAAATAGAGAAGCAATCGCAGGCTGATATAGTAGCTTTGCAGGAGAAAAAGTTGCAAGAGGTGTTAGCGTATGTAAATGAGCATTCGGCATTCTATAAGCGACTTTTCAAGGAGCATAATATCAATGTGTCGGCTATTAAAACACTTTCTGACCTTACTAAGCTTCCTACTACCTGCAAAGATGATTTGCAGCGCAATAACGATGCTTTCAGATGTGTACCTAAATCGGCTATTGTAGATTATGCTTCTACTTCGGGTACGCTCGGTACGCCTGTTACATTTGGTTTGACGGATAATGATTTGAATCGTCTTGCCTATAATGAGGCTATCTCATTGGCTTGTGCAGGTATAAAAAAAGGAGATGTAGTGCAGCTAATGACTACTATTGATAGGCGTTTTATGGCAGGGTTAGCTTACTTTTTAGGAGTACGACAATTAGGAGCAAGCATCGTAAGGGTAGGGGCAGGGATACCAGAGCTACAGTGGGATAGTATTAGGCTGTATGAACCTACCTATTTGATAGCTGTGCCATCTTTTTTGCTGAAAATGATAGCTTATGCCGAAAAAAATGGGATAGACTATGAAGCTTCATCAGTAAAAGGAGTAGTATGTATAGGAGAATCTCTTAGAAATCAGGATTTTAGTAATACTCTTCTCGCTGAGAAAATAGCCGAAAAATGGAAAGAGATAAAACTTTATTCTACTTATGCCTCTACAGAGATGAGCACTACTTTTACTGAATGCGAATACCAGCAAGGGGGGCATCATCATCCTGAGCTCATCATCACTGAAGTATTAGATGATGCAGGCAATAGAGTAGGAGAGAACGAAAGTGGAGAGTTGACTATCACCACATTGGGGGTAGAAGCAATGCCCTTGGTACGTTTTAGAACTGGCGATATAGTGACGATGCATACAGGGACTTGTGCTTGTGGGCGCAATACAGCTCGGGTAAGTCCGGTATTAGGGCGCAAACAGCAGATGATAAAGTATAAGGGAACGACTTTATACCCACCAGTATTGATGGATTTGCTCACTAATTTTGAAGAAATAGAGAATTACATCATAGAAATAAGTACCAATAGCATACTCACTGATGAAATACTTATCAGGATAGGTACACACACACCAACAGAAGCTCTAAAAGAGCGTATTAGTAATCATTTTAGAGCTAAAATAAGAGTCGTGCCTAAAATAGAGTATTGCGATATCGCTATGTTAGAGCGAGAATTGCACCCATTGGGTAGTAGAAAGCCAATGAAATTTGTAGATAAACGAAAAGGTTAGTTTAAAAAAGTTCTTTCATTTTGTTTTTCCACTTCTCGTAGAAAGGAGGTGGGTAAAGAGCGAGAGAATTATCAGCTAGCGAGGTAAATACTTGTACTGTTTCGCCTATACATACTAATTCGTCAGCTTCGTTATAAAGGAAGTATCGGAAGACCAATTTGGCTACAGAAGTAAGCATATATTGTGTTTTTACATGTAGTTGCTCTCCGTATTGTACCATTTTTTTGTGTTCGCAGAGAGATTTTACGATAGGGGTAGCGTAGCCTTCACGTTGTACATCAAGGTATGAAAGTCCGTATTTTCGACCGAAAGCCTCTCTTCCTTCTTCAAAATATTTGATATAATTGCCGTGCCAGACAATACCTAAGGGGTCTGTTTCGCTAAAACGTACCCTAATAATGACAGAGGCAGTAAGGGTTGTAGGTGTATAAGAATCTTTTCGCATATTAGATAACTAAATACTAATTAAGCAGCAAAGTTAATAAATAAAGTAAAACTACCTATTAAATTAATAATAGTTTTGTATCTTTGCGGCCATTAAAATAAAAATAAAAGACATAAATAATGCTATATCATCTATTAGAAAACTTAGAAAATTACGATTTCCCAGGTTCGGGATTATATAAATACCTTTCGTTTAGGGCGGGGATGGCTCTGCTGATTTCACTCTTGATTTCTACTATTTATGGTAAGCGTATTATTAGCTTTTTGCAACGTAAGCAGATAGGTGAAACTGTACGTGACTTAGGGCTTAATGGACAAAATGAAAAAGCTGGTACGCCTACTATGGGGGGAATTATTATTATTCTCGCTACACTTATACCAGTGCTTTTGTTGGCTAAACTAAACAATGTCTATACTATTTTGTTACTTATCACTACAGTATGGATGGGAACTATTGGTTTTATAGATGATTATATCAAGACATTTAGGAAAAATAAAGAGGGACTCAAAGGGCGTTTCAAAGTATTAGGACAAGTGGGACTTGGTATAATAGTGGGGGCAACTCTCTATTTTAGCGATGCCGTAACTATAAAAAGTGAAAAAACAGGAATAGGGCGTGTGCGTACCGAAGTTGTAACAACTGCTAACAGTGAGACAGCAGATACTACTAATGAGGTAGTGGTGCCAGAAATAAAATCGACTAAGACAACTATTCCTTTTGTAAAAAATAATGAGTTTGACTATGCAGATTTAATAGCTTGGACAGGCAAAAACTATCATCACTATGTGTGGTTAGTGTTTATTCCGTTAGTTATTCTGATAGTAACAGCAGTCTCAAATGGAGCAAACTTAACTGATGGTATTGATGGATTGGCAGCAGGTAGCTCGGCTATTATAGTGCTCACCTTAGGGATTTTTGCTTGGGTATCGGGGAATATTATTTTCTCGGAATATCTGAATATAATGTATATCCCCAGAGTGGGTGAGATGACTGTATTTATAGCAGCTTTTGCTGGTGCTTTGGTCGGTTTTCTGTGGTATAATACCTATCCTGCTCAGGTATTTATGGGCGATACGGGTAGTTTGACTATAGGCGGTATCATAGCAGTTATTGCTATTGCGGTGCGCAAAGAGCTGTTAATACCAGTGCTTTGTGGTATTTTCTTGGTCGAGAACTTGTCTGTAATACTGCAAGTCGCTTATTTCAAATACACTAAAAAGAAATATGGAGAAGGAAGAAGAATATTCTTAATGTCGCCTTTGCACCACCACTATCAGAAAAGAGGCTATCACGAAAGCAAAATAGTAATGCGCTTTCTGATAGTAGGGATTTTCTTAGCGGTAATATCAATAGTTACATTGAAGATTAGGTAATTAGTCGTTAATCATATTGATAAGGTGTTCGTTGAACCATTTATAACGATTGATAATCATAATATGTGTGCCACCGTGGATAACGGTGGCATTTTTTATATACTGAATAGGAAAAACAGGGTCTTTATCGCCGTGAATATGAATTGTACGGGGTAAAGGCTCTTTTTGTTGCCAATTGACAATGCGGTCGATAGACCAATCGAGGTAGGAGGGAGAACGTAAACCGATATATTTTTCGTATAATGTCAAGCGTTTGTTCATAGCTTCAGAAAAAGAAAAACGTTTCCAGAACTCTAAATGGCTAATAGCTCTCACAGGTAATAACTTATGTAAGTACGTATAACGAGCTAATAGCATCTTCTTAGGGAGTTCGTATTGCGTTTTCACACTCGATATAATCACTACTTTTTTATAATTTATTTGCTTAGCTACTTCTTGCATTATAATTCCGCCAAAAGATACGCCCAAAAGAATAGGATTAGGAGCCGTAATTGTACTTGCTAAACGACTGGCATAATGCGCTAAGGACTCATCTTCTTCAGGCATAATCCAGTCGAGGAGGTGAATGTCGTAGGCATTTGGGAAATGCAACCGCTCGAAAATCTTAGGACTTGCCGCCATTCCCGGCATTAAATAAATTGTAGGCTTATCTTTTATATTCATTTCTTATTGCTTTTTTACGAAAAATTAGTAACTTTGCACCGGATTAAGTATTAGTATCCTTCGATGATTGTTCGCTCATCCTTCGGTGATCGTTCGCTCATCCTTCGGTGAAAACTAATGCTTGGCAAAGTTACGATATTTTTTGAATAATACATATTACTAATTAAAAAACTAAAAACATATTGCTATGGAAGTAACAGATAGTGAATTTTCGCGTCAATATCAGGCTAAGCAAAATGGGGAACTCGCCTTTGTAGAGTACTCAATTCAAGAGCGTAAAATATTTTTTACAAAGACCTTACTTCCCGAATCGGCTGATGAAGCCTTTGTAGATGAATTTTTCAAAGGGGTTCTGGCTCTTGTATTGCAGAAAAAGTATAAGGTGGTACCGGTATGTCCGGCAGCTATTGCTTTCTTTAAACGCAACAAAGAGTATAAAGAGATACTATCAGCTGGCATCAGAATTTGATAATATATAAAATAAATTATTTACATCATCATAGGAAAATAAATGCAAATTATATGAAAGCAGTATTTTTAGACCGTAACACACTCTCAGAGCGTATAGATGTTGATATTCCTAAGGGAGTAAACCAATGGGTGGCTTTTCAGAAGACTGCCCCTGATGAAATAGTACAGCGCCTGAAGCCGGCGGACATTGCTATTGTAAACAAGGTGAAAATAGATGAGGCTATCCTTAGACAATTGCCTAATTTGAAACTTATCCACCTAACTGCTACAGGTATGGACAATATTGATAGAGAGGCTGCGAAAGCCTTAGGGATTGAGGTGAAGAACGTAGCGGGCTACTCGACAGAGAGTGTGACAGAGCACTTCTTTATGTTGCTGTTATCGGCTATGCGTGCCTTGAAAACTTACCACGAGAGTGTAGCTGATGGTACTTGGCAAAAAGATGGGCGTTTCTGTTTGACAGAGCCTGCTGTATTGGAATTGCACGATAAAACCTTGGGTATCATAGGAGTAGGCAACATAGGCAAATCGATAACAAAAGTAGCAAGAGCCTTTGGTATGCGTGTGTTATGGGCAGAGAGACAAAATGTAGCCCCTCGTAATGAAGAATATACAGACTTTGGCAAAGTGTTGTCGCAGAGTGATATAATAGCGATAACCTGCCCTCTAACCCCAGAAACAAAGCACTTAGTGAATGAAGAGTTTATCTCTAAATTGCGAAAGAAACCGTTGTTAATAAACATATCGCGTGGGGCAGTAGTAGACCCGCAAGCGGTTTATGAAGCTATAGAAAGCAATAGAATAATGGGCTTTGCGGCTGATGTATTTGAGAAAGAACCTCCAGCAGCTGACGACCCTCTGCTAAAAATAGCTAATCACCCTCGTGTGATTTATACCCCTCACATCGCTTGGGCAAGTGAGCACGCACAGGATAAGCTATGGCGCATACTCAAACAACAAGTAGAAGAATTTATAGTAAAATACAAAGCAGAACACAAAGAATAATGAAAAAACACAACTTTAGCGCGGGGCCTTCAATATTAGCTCCTGAAGTATTTGAGAAAGCTTCGAGAGCTCTGTTAGACTTCGAAGGGACTGGCTTATCGGTAGCTGAAATATCGCATCGCAGTGCAGAATTTGTACGTGTAATAGAGCGTGCACGCTCTTTAGCTTTAGAAATAGCCGGTTTAGACGATACATATACAGCACTTTTCTTACAAGGAGGAGCGAGTATGCAGTTTCTGATGGTGCCTTATAACCTATTAGAACGCAAGGCTGCCTATGTAGATACGGGTACTTGGGCAAATAAGGCGCACAAAGAGGCGACTCTTTTTGGCGAGGCTATCGTAGTGGCAAGCTCGAAGGCACAGGGATATAAATATATTCCGAAAGAAATAAATGTACCTACAGAGGTAGATTATCTACATATCACCACTAATAACACTATCTATGGTACGGAGTATCATTCTATTCCGGATACGAAAGTGCCTTTGGTAGCTGATATGAGTTCGGATATTTTTTCGCGCCCGATGGACTATAGCAAGTTTGACCTTATATATGCGGGTTCGCAGAAGAATTTAGGCGCTTCGGGTTCGACTTTAGTACTAATAAAAAAAGATATATTAGGCAAAGTGAGCCGAAAACTCCCTTCGATGATGGACTATCAGTTGCATATCAAAAACGATAGTATGTATAATACGCCTTCTACTTTTGCCGTATATGTAAATCTATTGGTATTGGAATGGCTACAAGCTCAAGGAGGGCTTAAGGCTATGGAAGTTCGCAACCGAGCTAAAGCTGACCTACTATACGCTGAGATAGACCGCAATCCGTTGCTAAAGGGCTATGCTGAGAAGGAAGACCGCTCTCTGATGAATGTGGTATTTAACCTGACAGATGAGAGTACTCAGGTGCGCCTTGATAGCCTTTGCAAAGAGGCTAACATCAGTGGTGTGAAAGGACATCGGAGTGTGGGTGGGTATCGTGCTTCTATCTATAATGCGATGCCAATAGAGAGTGTGCAGGTATTAGTAGAAGTGCTAAAAGAGTTTGAACGAACCGCTTAGAATAGAATGAGGCTCAGTAAGATAACGGTAAAAGTAATAGTAAGCTATGTACTGCTCATCTGTGTATCGGTAGTGGCAGGGTATATAGTATTTAAGGAAATAAACAAGCTATCGAACCAAGAGAAGATAAACCAAGAAGATAGGAATAAAATAGTGCAAATAAGCAAGATTCTATCAATGGTAAATGAGACTGAAAATGCTGGACGTATAGCTATCAGAAGTGATGAAAAGGAAGCATTGCAAACATTTTTAGAGAAAAATGTTTACCTACAAAACGAAGTGCTAAAATTTAGGAGAGATATTACTTCTGAAAAACAATTATTGACCTTAGATACTATCAGTTCGTTATTGAATCTGAAAAGCAACAACCTGCAAGAGCTAAAAGCGTTTCAGGAGAGTGATAGTACCTCTATCATTATTAGGAGTGCTATTAGGAAACTATCGTCTTTAGAGCCTTATTTGGGCTATGAGTTTTTTGATAAGAAAAAGAATGCAGTATCCGATGCCTCTACATCGGATATTGCTTCTATTTTAAAAAAATACAAAGGTGTAAAGGTGCCTGCTACCTTTGAAAAAATAAAGAAAAGCAATAAGATAGATAAGGTTGTTATGGAAACGCTGTCGCTTCTGAATAAAGTAAATGAAGAAGCAAAGGCATCGAAGAGCCTTATAAATGAGAAAATGCATAAACTCTGGCAAAATGATGTGCAAGTATCGAAAAAATTAGATGATTTGCTGCATAATTTTGAAGAAGAGGTGTTGATAAACTCGCAAAAACTCAGTCAGGAGCGAAAAACTATCTTTGAGAATAGCAAAAATCTATTAATATTGTCGTTTCTCATTGCTTTAGGCATCATTGCTATTTCGAGTATTATTATTATCAATGATTTTGTGACCTCGCAACGCTACAGACGTACGTTAGAGGCTGCTAATCGCAAATCGAACAATCTACTGAAAAACAGAGAACAGCTTATTTCTATGGTGAGTCACGACCTGCGTACGCCATTGAGTTCGATAGTAGGCTACTCGGAATTATTGGGTAAGTTAGACATCACTGAAAAAGGTAAAAACTATCTTTCGCATATAAAATTCTCTTCAGAATATATTTCTAAATTAGTAGATGAACTGTTGGATTACACTCGTATAGAATCTGGAAAAGTAGTGATTGAGAAGATACCTTTTAACCTTCCGGAGGTGATAGATGAGGTAGCAAGTAATGTGAAATCGGCTTATAAAAACAAGCAGGTAGCCCTTTCATTTGCTTTCTCGGATATAGTGAATAACTTAAACTTTTCGACCGATGCTTATAGGGTGAAGCAGATACTTTATAACCTGATTTCTAATGCATTTAAATTTACAGAACAAGGTACTGTACGCATAGAAGCTGACGCTCGCCTTTATAAAGATGATATATATGAGATAGGTGTGGCGGTGACCGATACAGGTATTGGTATTAAGGAAGAGCAGCAGGAGCACATTTTTAATGAGTTTACGCAAGCTAATGACGAAATTTCAAAATTCTATGGAGGTTTTGGTTTAGGATTGCATATTTCGCAAAAACTCGCGCGACTGCTGAATGGTAAGATATACTTAGAGAGTGAAGAAGGCAAAGGGAGTACTTTTACCCTGCGCTTTTTGGCAGAAAAAGTGGTGGAGCGCACGCGAACTACCCCTATTATCACTTCGGATAAAAGGGCAGAAGATATTAATATAGTGGTAATCGATGATGACCAAAGTATCTTGTCGCTGATAACAGAGCTGCTGAAACAAAAGAAGATAGGCGCTATAACTTTTACCAATGGCAAGGAAGCGCTTTCGTCATTAGAAAAGCTACCGTTTGATTTGGTTATTACTGATATACAGTTGCCAGAGATGAATGGTTTTCACTTTGTTACCCTCTTTAACGAAAAGTACACTGTAGCACCGCTGCCTGTATTGGCAATAACCGGTAGGCGTGATGTGCCTGAAAGTTTTTATACTAAAAGTGGTTTCTCGGGTATTTTGCCAAAGCCTTTTACTCCGGAGAAATTTTATGAGAAACTTAAAGTTTTCTTTCCTAACCTTAACACAGAAGTAGAACATAAACCTATAATGGTAATGCCTTATAATAATACAAATGGATATACTCCTGAGGTATTAGAGAGTTTTATGGGCGATGACATAGAGGGTATTGTTGGTATTTATAAGCATTTTTTGAGTGAAACAGAGGAAAATTTGCAGAAACTCGAAGCCTCAGCTAAGGTGCAAGACTACACAACAATTAAGTCGATAGCTCATAAGATGACTAGTATGTTTGCACAGATAAACGCTCAGCGAGAATCGGAAATACTGATAGTGCTAAACAAAGTAGATAAAGAAGTACCTGAAGACTTAGAAGAGAAAATAAAGAATTTGACCCACTTCTTTAAAGAAGATTGTAGACCTATTATTGAGAATTATTTGAGTTCCTTTTCAGGAGGGAACTTATAACGAAGATTGAATTATGATAAAAGAATCAGAACTTATTTTGAATCCGGATGGTAGTATTTACCACCTGAATTTACGACCCGAACAAGTAGCCGATACTATTATATTGGTAGGAGACCCTAACCGTGTGCCCCGTGTGAGTGCTTATTTTGATACGATAGAATTTAGCACTCAGAAGCGCGAGTTTTGTACCCATACGGGTACTTACAAAGGTAAGCGCTTAACCGCGCTTTCTACAGGGATAGGCCCTGATAATATAGATATTGTTATCAATGAGCTTGATGCTCTCTTTAATATTGATTTGCATACTCGTAAGCCTAAAGAGCAGCTTACCTCGCTCAATATTGTGCGTTTTGGTACTTCGGGGTCGCTACAAGCTGATATACCGGTAGACAGCTTTGTACTATCGTCTCACGGTTTGGGAATGGACAATATGCTGCACGCTTATAAAGATGCTCCTAACGTACGCGAAATAGCTATGGAAGAGGCTTTTATGGCTTATACCCAGTGGAATACTGACAAAGGAAGACCTTATATTGTCGGTTGTGGAGAGACTTTAAAGCAACGACTCTTAACAGATAAAGTATTTGAAGGGATTACGGGTACAGCACCGGGGTTTTATGGTCCTCAGGGGCGTATGTTGCGTCTGCCAGTGCAAGACCCTACCCTGAATGATAAATTGCATAGTTTCAATTATAAAGGGTACCGAATGACGAACCTTGAAATGGAGACTTCAGCTATTTATGGGCTTTCAAAACTTTTAGGACACCAAGCGGTTTCACTCAATGCTATCATTGCTAATCGCGCAACAGGTACTTTTACTAAAGATACTAAAAAAGTAGTAGAAGACCTCATCGTATATGGTTTGGAACAATTAGCAAAATAGTTATTACTACACTTTAACAAAATTAATTAATTTGATAATCAATAATTTATTAGTTGTAAACTTATGAAAACACTTTATTTTTTAGCTATGTTATGGCTATTCAATTGTCATAATACTACTTCCATTGATAGAGATGATACTTCAGTAGAAAAAGATACAGTAGTTGTATGTACTGAGGAAGATTCATCAGTGAGAAATGATGCTTCTGAAGATAGTGAATTTGTAAGTCGTTATGATTGGCATCTCCCTGATGAAAATAAGAATTTAATCTTTTTGCCAGATAAAAAAGAAGCTTTTTTGTTAGGAGATTCAATTCCT
>ERZ773072.1698-NODE-1698-length-10734-cov-4.526828_pt1 | contig 10734 bp, 10 predicted proteins | sample MGYA00580617_ERZ773072 | MGnify/ENA primary metagenome ERZ773072 (study PRJEB29015, sample SAMEA2737970) | human oral metagenome | biome: human oral; feature: human-associated habitat; material: dental | place: China | collected 2122 ... | reverse complement strand
TATTACATCATCTTATAAAATTGAGCGTACTGGTATGAAACTTGGTCTTCATAGAATGGAACATATTCTTGAACTTTTCGATCACCCTGAAAAAGTTCTTAAAGTAATCCATGTTGCTGGTACTAACGGTAAAGGTTCTACTTGTTCTTATTTAAAAGATGTCTTAAAAACTAAGTATAGAGTTGGATTATACACAAGTCCAGGTATGCTAAGTTTTAACGATAGAATTCGTGTTAACGATGATTTTATTTCATATAAGGAAGCTTATCGTTTATTCAAACTAGTTCAAGAGACCTACGACCAAAACAATCCAGATCCAAGTGACAAACTATCATTCTTTGAAATTATTACAGGGGTAGCTCTATTATACTTTAGAGAGCAAAAAACAGATTTTGTTATTATGGAAGTTGGTCTTGGTGGAAGATATGATGGAACAAATATTTTCAAAGAAAAAGTATTATCAATTATTACAAAAATCGGCCTAGATCATACAGCTATTCTTGGAGATACTCTTGAAAAAATTGCCTATGAAAAAGGTGGAATTATCCAAGAAAATGATAATGTCCTAATATATCCTGCTAGTGAAGGTGTTATAAATGTAATAAAAGACATCTGTCAGGATAAAAATGCTAGCTTAAGCATACTAAACGAGAATGATATTGTTGTGAAGAAGGTCGAAGCTAGAGGTAACGAATTCTCATACAAAGGTGTAGATTTTTCTACAAAAATGGTTGGTGCTCACCAAGCTTTTAACGCATCCTTAGCTTTAGAAGCATTATCTAACCTGAAAAAATGTGGTATTATCGATATAGAAGATGACGTTATAAAAGAAGCTCTTAGTAAATCAGTTTGGGTAGGTCGTTTAGAATGGATTCGTAAAAATATTCTTCTAGATGGTGCGCACAACAATGATGGTATTGATAGTCTAGTGGCATACCTAAATAAGCAAAAATTCCCTAAATTGAAAATTCTACTTGGTATTCTGGAAGATAAAGACTATAAAGACATGATTGAAAAATTAAAAACTATCCCTGCTGAATTCTCAGCAACAAAAGTTCCAATCGAGATTAAAGAATCCAATCTTGATAATCTAGTTCAAAGTTTTGGTGATACTCATGTTACTAAATACGATAATTACGAGGGTGCTTTAAACAATATTATTCCAAATCTACAAAACGATGAAATTCTTCTAATTACAGGTTCACTTTATCTTATCTCAGCGGTAAGAGGTGAAATATTGGAGAAATATTAAATATAGAAAAAAGAACCAGCATTGATCTGACCCCAAAAAGTTAGACTTAGGATAGCGTAGTAGTTATAATGACTGCTACGCTATCTTTTTTATATTTATACAGTCATATGTTTTATTCTATATTGCTTAGGACTTAACCATCCTAGTTTCTCTTTTATTCTCTCTTCATTATAGTATTTTATATATTTTTCAATAGCTAATTTCAGTTCCCTATAACTATTATATGTTGTTCCATAGTATATCTCTTGTTTTAATATTCCGAAGAAATTCTCCATTACCGAATTATCCAAACAATTTGCTTTTCTAGACATACTTTGGTAAATACGTTCTTCTTTTAACCTTTTCGAGTATGCCTTCATTTGATAAGCCCATCCTTGATCAGAGTGGAAAGTTCTCCTATAAGGGGATTTAGCTGTGACTTTAATAGCTTTTTCTAGCGCATCCATTATATTTTTAGCTGATGGGCTCTCACTTATACTATAGCTTATTATCTCACCATTATACATATCCATAAATGGATCTAAATAAAGTTTCTTTACTACTAATTTACCTCTCTCATTAACTTCATAATATTTAAATTCAGTTGTGTCTGTAGTGATTTTTTGATGTGGAATATTAGTATTGAATCGTCTTCTAATTCTATTCTTAGCTGTTTTTCCAATTTTCCCTTTATATGAATTGTATTTTCTACTTTTTCTAGTGAATGATGTAACCTGTAAGCCTAATTTTTGTATAATTCTTTGAACTTTCTTTTTGTTTATTATATATCCTAAATTACGTAACGCACCATATATACGTCTATAACCATAATCTTTGTTATTCTTTCTTATTTCTAATATTTTCTCTTCAATTTCTTTATCTGGATTAACTCTATCGAATCTCTTCTGCCAGTACATATATGTTGCTTTTGGCATTTTCGCATATAAAAGAAGGTCTTTAAGTATGAATTCTCCTCGGAGACTGCTTATAATTCGCGCCTTCTTTTCATTTCTGCTTCTTCCGCTAAACGCAGTCTCCTCGCTTCTTTTAAAAATGCATTTTCTATCCTTAGTTGTAGTAATTGATCTTCTAATTCTTTTACATATTCTTTAGATATATTATCATTTGTGGTTTGACTTGTTGTTTCTTTACTTAACTTTTTAGTTGATTTAGCCATTAAGATTTTCCGACCTTTCCTTCGTTCTCTCAATGCATCAGGACCAGCTACTCTAAAGCGATTAACCCAGTTACAAATAAGCGCTGGATTATTTATACCTTCTTGTAAAGCTAAGTCATTGTATGAGAGTTCACTTGTTAAGTATAATTCTACAACATATATCTTTTTTTCGAAAGGATATTCTTCATTTTTTCTTGAACGATATAATCCCTCATCTCCATATTTCTTGTATTTGGCAACCCAAATTTCAATATTATTATGAGATTTTATAGCATACTTTTTCGCTAACGATCGTATGCTTATATTCTCATTTATATACTCTAGTACGACTTTCTTTTTAAATTCAAAATTATATTTAGTCATAAAAATACCGACCTCCAAAAAGTTAGATTTTTTGGTCTAACTTTTTGGGGTCGGTACATTTCAGGTGCTTTTTTTATTTTATAAACTTATTTATATGAAGAAAACTATTGTTATTTTATCATTGCTAAGCGCAGGAATATTTTATGGGCAGGAGAAGGATAGCCTGTCCTTACCATCTAAGGAGATACAGGAAGTTCTCCTAAAAGCACAGAGAAAGAAACAGTATGCTGATAAAGCAGTGTATTCGTTTGACCAAGACGCGATAAAAAGCGCTCGGCATTCCAAAGATTTACTCGTAACGCTTCCAGAGCTGAAGCACGACCCCGCTGTCTAACAAGATTGCCAGTATAAAAGGAGGTACCGTACTTTTTCTTATTAATGGGATAGAGGCGAGCGATGCACAGTTGCAGTCCGTACAGCCAGAGAATGTGGTAAAGGTAGAGTATTTTGATATCGTCCCTACCCGATGGGAAGGCAGAGCGGAGACCCTCGTAAATGTCATTACCCGAAATCCCGAGCAGGGGCTCAGCTATGGTGCAGATGTATTTGGGGCATTCAGTACAGGTTTCTTAGATGCTACTGCCTACTTCTCTCATACGCGTGGGAAGCACGATTTTGGGCTGGAATATGTTATTTCCCTTAGAGATTATAACAACCGAAGATATGATAATACCTATGAATATCTGCTGCACGGAGACCGATACAAATCTACCAAAGTACTGAGAGACCACTTCGGATATACCTACCAAGATGCAGCTTTCAGATATACCTTTGTGCCTTCGGATAAGCAGACTTTTCAGGCAAAACTCATCTTTAATAGAATGGATGCTTTTAGCAAAGGGAATGGTGACAATACTTTTGAGCAGGGGAGTATTTCTACGCAGGATAAAATCTATGATTACAGCTCTCAGCATAACCTAAAACCTACCTTAGACCTCTATTATAGCAATAAGCTAAGCAAGAAAGATGAGCTTATCTTTAACCTTGTAGGCTCTACCTATAATAATAAAACCTACCAGGACCAGAGAGAGTGGGTAGCTTCTACTGGGGTAGATATTTTTAATAACAGAATGTACCTTACCACGAATCAGTCCGCTTTTGTAGGGGAGGTAGTCCATCATCATTCCTTTCAGAAGATGAAGCTAAGCTCTGGCTATAAGGTTGCTAATAACCATATCTCTAATGACCTAAGCAATCTTGCAGGGGATAGTGAGTACAGTGTAAATTATTTCAGTCAGTATTTCCATACGGAGCTCAGTGGCTGGCTTGGGAAGAAATTCGCTTACCGATTAGGTGCGGGACTTATGCACATCCACAACCGAAGTGAGAAAGAAACTTTTAATGACTGGACTTTTACCCCAAGGCTCGTTCTCCACTATAAACTGAATGCTCATAAGAGCCTAAGGTTTAATTCCTCCATCTTCCCTGGTTCGCCTTCCAGTGCGCAGCTCAGCTCTAATGTTATCAATGTAGTTCCCAATATCATAAAAACAGGGAATCCTTACCTTAAATCCAAAACCACTTGGAGAAACAGCCTTACCTATTCCTATAATTCCAAGTATCTTGATGTGAATGCCTCACTCTCTCATATTTTCATCAATAATGCAATTGAGCAGATGTATATATACGATGCTCGCTTTAATAGCTATGCGCTTACCTATCAGAATGCTGATTATCATCAAATCTTGAGTGGAGAGATTTCGGGTGCTATCAAGCCTTTGGGCTCAAAGCTCCTTACCATCAAAACTGCTCTTAAGCCTACCTCCGAGAGCATACTGCTGGCAAATGGTAATAAAAAGACCAATGAGTTTATAGGAAACACCTTCACCCTTTCTTCTCAGTACAAGAACTTCTTTTTAAATTACGAGTTTAATATCCCTGTCTACTCCATCGGAGGAGCATTCCTCAATACCAATGAGAACCAGAACCACCTTATTCTTGGCTATTCTTATAGAAACTGGATGTTCAAAGCTGCCCTTCTCTTCATCGGCACCCCTTCTGAATATAAAACCAAAAGCCAAGAAGGTAGCCTTGTAGATTATATGGGACATACCCGTATTTTCAATAATAAAAATATGCTGAGCTTTGGTATAAGCTATAACTTCTCACGAGGGAAAAAGACAGATATTGATAAAAAAGTGGAAAATGAAACCCCAGAATCTGCAAACTTCTAAGAGGGAGGCATTGCCTCTTCCTTTACTGGGGTCTCTGACCCTAATAGCAGTGCTTTATTTAAGGCATTGCTTTTTTGTAGATAATTTAAGAGCGTAATCTTAATTAATAAAAGAGACAATGTCTCAAAATTTTAAGCAAAAAAGAAGGCTAAGCCCTCTAAAATGTTTAAATTTGTGAGCAGTAAAAATCAAATACTATGAGTTATATTTCATTTATTGAAGCAAGACAGATTTTAGATTCCAGAGGTAACCCTACTGTGGAAGTAGATGTGTTTACCGAAAGTGGTGCAATGGGTAGAGCTGCCGTACCATCAGGGGCGTCTACTGGCGAGCACGAAGCTGTAGAACTAAGAGATGGCGGTAACGAGTACCTCGGCAAAGGCGTACTGAAAGCCGTAGAAAATGTACGAGAGGTAATAGCCCCAGAAATTGTGGGGATTTCTGTTTTTGAGCAGAACCTTATCGACAGTATTATGATTGAATTAGATGCTACTCCAAACAAGGGAAACCTCGGAGCAAATGCTATTCTCGGAGTCTCTCTCGCAGTAGCAAAAGCAGCAGCAGCAGAGCTAAAACTCCCGCTCTATAAATACATCGGTGGGGTAAATGCTAAAACCCTCCCTGTACCGATGATGAATGTGATTAATGGAGGCTCACACTCCGATGCACCTATCGCTTTCCAGGAGTTTATGATTATGCCAGTGAAGGCAGATTCTTTCTCCCACGCATTGAGAAAAGGTACTGAGGTGTTCCATAGCCTGAAATCTATCCTGAAAGCCAGAGGCCTCTCCACAGCGGTGGGAGATGAAGGAGGCTTTGCTCCAACTTTTGACGGTACAGAGGATGCCCTCGATACCCTGCTAAAAGCAGTGGAAAAGGCAGGCTACAAACCTGGGGACGATTTTATGTTTGCCCTTGATTGCGCTTCCTCCGAGTTCTACAAAGACGGAATCTACGATTATAGAAAATTTGAAGGCGATAAAGGTGCCCATAGAAGCCGAGAAGAGCAAGTGGATTACCTTGCTGAGCTTACCAATAAATACCCTATCATCTCAATAGAAGACGGTATGCACGAGGATGACTGGCAGGGCTGGAAGCTCCTTACCGATAAAATCGGTAGCAGAGTACAGCTCGTAGGAGATGACCTCTTTGTAACCAATGTAGAGCGACTTTCTAGAGGGATAAAAGAAGGTGTAGCCAATTCAATCCTTGTAAAAGTAAACCAAATCGGTTCGCTTACCGAGACCTTAGATGCGGTTCAGATGGCGCAGAACAATAGATATACCTCAGTAATGTCTCACCGCTCTGGTGAAACCGAAGATGCTACCATAGCAGACCTCGCTGTGGCATGCAATTGTGGACAAATCAAAACAGGTTCGGCTTCTCGTTCAGACCGAATGGCGAAATACAACCAACTCCTAAGAATAGAAGAAGCACTCGGAGATACCGCTGTATTCCCAGGTCTTGATGCTTTTAAAGTGAAAAGATAGTTTCATTTTTTTAAATTTTTAAATTATTATTAGGAAGCCTCGCGTATGAGCGAGGCTTTTTTAGTTGGGTTTTATAAGGGAAAATAATTGAGATTTGTTAAATGTTCTACTGATGAGATGTTAAATGTTCTATCAAATGCTTTTATAGTTCGTTTTCTGTTTTGTAGTTAATAAGCAGTGGTTTGTGAATATTTTTTTGAAATGTTTTTTCAGGGGATTTTAAATGTTGGAAACTTGTTTTGTTAAATGTCTCATATCCTAAGTTCCTCCCCATACAAGATTAAATTTATTCAGTAAGCAATAAAAAAGTTTCCATTAAATCAATAATGGAAACTTTTTTGCTTAACGCCTAAAGCTTATTGCCTGCTGCACAAAGCCTACTGCCTATCTATAAATAGGGGTAGGATAAGTACCTGGCACTAATATGCTGCTATCTACATCTTGGATGTTTCTATGCCCTGCGAATGCCATAGTGGTATCCATTTCATCGTAGAGGATTTGTAGGGCGCGGGTTACTCCCTCTTCGCCATACGCACCTAAGCCGTATACAGGTGCTCTACCGAGCATTATACCTCTTGCACCCATTGCCCAGGCTTTTAGCATATTTTGCCCAGAGTAGAAACCAGAGTCTATCCATACTTCTGTTTGGCTACCCACAGCGCTCACGATATCTGGGAGGGCTTTTATTGTGGAAACGGTATCGTCCATCTGGCGACCACCGTGGTTAGACACGATGATGGAGTCTGCTCCGTATTTCACGGCTTGCTCGGCATCTTCTGGGAGCATAATTCCTTTTAAGATAAGTGGTCCTCCCCAGAGTTCTTTTATCTCTGCGATGTCTTCCCAGCTGAGGGATGGGTCAAACTGCTCCTTAGTCCAAGAAGAGAGAGAGGAGAGGTCGCTTACATTCTCTGCGTGCCCAGCGATGTTTCTAAATGTCCATCTTCTGTTTTTAAGATAGCGAAGCCCCCAAGGAATTTTTGTAGAAAGGTTGATGAGGTTCGGGATGGTAAATTTAGGAGGTGCAGAGAGTCCGTTTTTAATATCTCTGTGTCTGTTGCCCAGTACTTGCAAATCTACGGTAACCATCAGTGCGGAGCATTTTGCTTCTTTTGCTCGGCGGATGAGGTCTTTCATAAACTTTCGGTCTCTCATTACATACAGCTGAAACCAGAATGGCTCTATACCTGCCTCTGCAAGGTCTTCTATGGAGCATATAGACATTGTGGAGAGGGTAAAAGGGATGCCGAATTTCTGAGCGGCTCTTGCCATATGGATTTCTCCATCAGCCCACATCATTCCCATAAAGCCTACGGGAGCAGTCATTGCAGGGAATTTTACCGTTTGCCCGAGGAGTTTCGTCTCTAAGGTACGGTTGTCCATATCCACTAAAATCTTTTGGCGGAATTTTATTGGATCAAAGTCAGTAACATTTTCTCGATAAGTAGATTGAGACCAGGAACCTGTATCTACATATTCATAGAACATTTTTGGGACATTGCTATAGCATTTTACTCGCAAGTCTTCAATGTTTGTCATTTTAGATAAATCTCTCATTTGATTATAATTTAATTTTCTTTTACGGATATAAATATACTCACTTCCGAAGGCTTGTCTGTATAAACCTCAAAATCGTAAGTATAAGCACGGTGGAGGTCTTTGTCTCTCTGCCAAATCTCCTCCCAGGTATTAATAATAGCCGCAGGCATTTCTCCTTTGGCTATAAATTCAGTGAAATATTCTTCTGGAAAAGCTCTTCCCACAAGCCCCTCAGGGATATGATGTAAAGAGCTTACTTCCATTCCTATTATTGCGGTATATTTTCCTCTGAAATCATTTTCGTAATCGGTGTAGATAGCATAAATCTTATGATTTAGAGTACCGGGTATTTTTTCGGCTATCTTTTCTGTGTAGAATTTGTTCCAAAGAGCACTCAAATCCTGTGCAGATTTTCCATTTTCATTTGTGGTGGTAATGGATATTCCTATAATTTTAAGGCTCTTTTTCATTTGGAGTGATATTTTGAGAGAACAAATGTACTATTTTTTCTTATTCGGTTTTGTCTCTGGGAATGTTAATATACAAATAATATAGAGGCAACTAAAGAGAATGTAGAATGCCAGAGAGGTATCCCAACCGAAATGATCCAGTACTAAGCTCCAAACAAAATTAAGGAGGGTATATACCAGATAGCCCAATGCCCAGAAAGCTCCGAACATAATCGTAATCTTTTGTGGGTTCATATCTGGGAGCTCATACGGCAGATTGAGATATACAGAATATTGGGAAGCCATTACAAAACCCGCAAAACCAAAGAGGATATAAGACAGCAAAACAGAGCTTGGGAGAACGAGTATCCCAGAGAGTATAGCGCTAATCATCAGTACGCCGTGGATGATGAGGTAAGGCTTTCTCGGGAAGTTCTTTTTACCCATATACATACTGAAGAGCGTACCCATAATCCCAGATGAAGGGATGATAAACAGCATTATGGACTTGGAGAAGTCAGGGTTAAAATTCAATGCCTCTAATTTTGAAGGGAGAGATGCAAGGGAGATGACATAGAGGAAGAGGAATCCTCCAAAACCGAGAGAGAAAAGATAAACAAATTTATCTTTCAGAGCATCGGAGTAGGTATATTCTTTTGCAATCGCTTCGGAAGAGCTGTTGCTGGCATTAGGCTCAAAGTCCTTACTGAATGCCAGCCAGAGGGCAAAACTGATTAAGCTTAGAAGGCTAAAACCGAGCATTATATACTGCCAGTGGTCATTATGAGTGAGGTAATCGGTAAGGAAGTAGAGTGAGCCACCCACAATTACCGCCCCCATATTATACGAGCCCGTTGTAAGAGCACTGGTGATGATTTTCTTATCAGCAGGGATAAACTTTGCGATCACCGTATTCATATATACCATTATCATAGAACCTCCGAGCGCCATTATCATTCTTGCAGCGATGTATATCCAGTAGTTTGGCGAGAAAATCGCAAGGAAAGAAAAGCTCAAAAAGAAAAGCGCCAGTATAGATGCTTTTTTGGGACTCAGTTTGATGAGAATATATGCAGCAAAGAAATTAGCAAAGATTCTCGCAATGGTTATTGAGTAATTTACCACTTCGGTTACTACGGAAGATACGGCTTTACCAGCGAAGAAGTGGTGGGTAATCTGCCCAGAGAGGCTGGAACCGATAAGCCAGTTAGAGGCAAATGAGATGTATGCCAATAGCAATATGATAAACATTATTACGCCCTGTGCTCTTGTAGGTTCTTTTATATTCTCGGTCATAAAAATTCTATTTTATTTTTTTGGGCGGTAAAAGTAGGTATTATTCACTATACAAAAGATGAAAAATTCTAAATATATTCTATTTATGAAATTAATCATAAAATATACTTTTGTATGCAGAAAACAGTTTCTACAAAAAAATAAACAATGCAAGATTTTATTCCAAAACCGCTCAGACCTTTTCTTCGCAAAGACCTTAATCCAAATTATATTTCAGAAGAGAGGGGAATCCTTAAATACCTTAATCCTGATTTTCTGCAAGGGAACAATGATAAGTATATGAAGTTCTACAACCGCCTTGCACCTTTCTATGACTTTGGAGAGCGGTGGATTGGCTGGCTGAAATACGGCAATTCCGTTGCTGAAATGAGACGAAAAATGATGCAACTTTTGGAGTGGAAAGATAATGCTTCGGTGCTCTATGTCTCTATTGGAACGGGGAAAGATTTCAAGTATATGCCCCAAAATATCAATATCAAAACATTATCGCTTGTAGGTATAGACATCTCCGAGGCTATGCTCCGCCGAGCGCAAAAGGTATGGAAAGATAAGCTCAACCTCTCTTTGGTAAACTGCCCAGCTGAGGATTTACCCTTTGATGATAATAGCTTTGATATTGTTTTCCATGTGGGAGGGATTAATTTCTTCTCCGATAAACAGAGGGCGATTGATGAGATGCTCCGCGTTGCTAAGCCCAATACATTACTGATGATTGCCGATGAAACCCAAGATTTCATTCGTGACCAATATCAAAAAAATGTCTTCTCAAAAGAGGCGTATAAAGATGCGCATTTTGACCTTACCGAAATCCAAAACACTATCCCTGCCAGCGTAACCGATAGGCAAACGCATTTCTTGTGGGACAACCGCTTCTACGCAATTACTTTCAGGAAAATGGCAGATTGAGGCTTTTCTTGAAAATGATATTAATAAGGTTTAATAATGCTTATACAATAGTCTCAAATTTTTTGTTCGGCAGCTTCAGAGTTTGTGGGCGAAGAGGGGGTTCTGTATT
>ERZ773072.1697-NODE-1697-length-10737-cov-8.926137_pt1 | contig 10737 bp, 6 predicted proteins | sample MGYA00580617_ERZ773072 | MGnify/ENA primary metagenome ERZ773072 (study PRJEB29015, sample SAMEA2737970) | human oral metagenome | biome: human oral; feature: human-associated habitat; material: dental | place: China | collected 2122 ... | reverse complement strand
AGCTTTTGCGTAAGCTTCAACGGCTTCTTCTGGAGTAGAGCATGGAAGTCCTAGCATACGAGCGATATCTTGGTATTTTTCATCTGCACGGTAGTAGTTGTACTTAGGCCATGTAGCTGTCTTAGCTGGGCGTGTACCATTGTAACGGATAACGTATGGAAGCAAGATTGCATTTGTACGTCCGTGAACTGTGTGGAATTGTGCACCAATCTTGTGAGCCATTGAGTGAGAAATACCTAGGAAGGCATTGGCAAAGGCCATACCAGCGATTGTTGAAGCGTTATGCATTTTCTCACGTGAGTGGAAGTCTGCATTCTTAACTGAGCTTTCAAGGTTTTCGAATACAAGCTTGATGGCTTGAAGTGCAAGACCGTCAGTGTAGTCGCTAGCCATTTGTGATACGTAAGCTTCAGTCGCGTGGGTCAATACGTCCATACCAGTGTCCGCAGCAACAAATCCAGGAACTGTCAATACCAAAGCAGGGTCTACGATTGCCACAGTTGGTGTCAATGAGTAGTCAGCGATTGGGTATTTACGGTTGTTTGCTTTATCAGAGATAACGGCAAATGGTGTTACTTCAGATCCTGTACCAGATGTAGTTGGAATCGCGATGAATTTAGTCTTCTTACCAAGCAATGGGAATTTGAAGGCACGTTTACGGATATCCATGAATTTTTGTACAAGGTCACGGAAGTCCACTTCTGGTTGCTCGTAGAAGAGCCACATTACTTTAGCAGCATCCATTGGTGATCCACCACCAAGAGCGATGATTGTATCTGGTTTGAAGGCACGCATAATCTCAGTACCACGTTCAACTGTAGTGATATCTGGATCTGGTTCTACATCTGCAAAGATTTGGTAAACAACCTTATTGCGACGAAGGTCAAGTTGCTCGATGATACGATCAAGGAAACCAAGCTCTACCATAGCGTGGTCAGTAACGATCATGACACGCTCAACGTCACGACATTTTTGAAGGTATTGAATTGAATCACGTTCAAAGTATGTTTTTGAAGGAAGTTTCATCCATTGCATGTTATTTCTCCGTCTTCCGACTTTTTTGATGTTCAAGAGGTTGATGGCGCTGACGTTATCTCCAACCGAGTTGTGTCCGTAAGAGCCACATCCAAGTGTCAATGATGGCAAGAAGGCATTATAAACGTCCCCGATACCACCGAAAGTAGAAGGTGAGTTACAGATAACACGAATAGCTTTAACAGCTTTACCAAATTCTTTAGTCAATTCTTCATCAGCTGTGTGGATGGCTGCTGAGTGTCCAAGACCGTTAAATTCAACCATTTGACGAGCTTTAGTAATACCATCTTCACGGCTTTCAGATTTCAAAACTGCGATAACTGGTGACAATTTTTCACGAGTCAATGGCTCATTTTCACCAACTTCTTTACATTCTGCAGCAAGAATGTTTGTTCCTTCTGGAACTGTAAATCCTGCTTGTTCTGCAATCCAAGTTGCTGGTTTACCTACGATATCTGCATTGAGCTTCGCACCAGCGCAGTTCTTGCTGTTGGCTTTCACACCGAAGCAGAATTCTTCAAGAAGAGCTTTTTCTTTTTTGTTTACAAAGTAAGTATGGTAAGACTTGAATTCTTCTACAAACTCATCGTAAATTTCTTTGTCAATGATAACAGCTTGCTCAGATGCACAGACCATACCATTGTCAAAGGACTTAGACATCACGATATCATGAGCTGCCTGACGGATATTCGCTGATTTTTCAACATAAGCTGGTACGTTTCCGGCACCTACCCCAAGGGCAGGTTTTCCACATGAATACGCAGCCTTCACCATTGCATTACCACCAGTTGCAAGGATTGTTGCTACTCCTTCATGGTTCATAAGAGCGCTAGTTGCTTCCATAGACGGTTGCGTAATCCATTGAATACAGTTTTCAGGCGCACCCGCTGCGATTGCTGCATCACGAACGATTTGAGCTGCATGTGCAGATGATTCTTGAGCAGATGGGTGGAAGGCAAAGACGATTGGATTACGAGTCTTCAATGAAATCAAAGACTTAAAGATTGCAGTTGAAGTTGGATTGGTTGTTGGAGTAATCCCACAGATAACACCAACTGGTTCAGCAATCAAAGTCAAACCTGTCACATCATCTTCTTCAATAACGCCAACTGTCTTTGTGTGACGCATGTTGTTTACAACGTGTTCACAGGCAAATAGATTTTTTGTCGCCTTATCTTCAAAAACTCCACGGCCAGTTTCTTCATAAGCATGAAGCGCCAATTCTCCATGGGCGTCAAGTGCTGCAACAGAAGCCTTAGCTACAATGTAGTCAATTTGTTCTTGGTCCAATTTGCGCATTTCTTCAAGAGCAACCAAGGCCTTTTGTACTAGCTCATCTACATGCTTTTCAGCTGCAAGTTTCTTTTCCTCAGGTGACACAGTTTTTTTATCAGCCATATTTTCCTCCATAGCTTTCAAGGAATTTATCCTTTGTTAATTTTTTCACAATTTCATTATAACCCATTTGCTTTCCTTTGTAAACACTTTCGCTTACATTTCACAAACTTTTTTATTATTGTTTGTGAAAATCTTATCAATATCTGTTTATAGCTGGGGACTTCGCTATTTCTTTGTGAATTTAATCTTTTATAATAATTTCATTTCACATAGATTCATTTACATATTTTCACAGAAGCTTGTAAAAATAAGGTAAGCGCTTTCATATATTATATATAAAGAACCCGAAGCTCGGGTCTTTATATTCATCATTTAATTAGGGTTTAACAGGACCTTGATTAGCTTTATCAAGTGTAGTTTTAATTGTTTGAGCGTATAATTGACCACCTGCAGCAATGCTTTGTGCCTCAGTGCCAAAGTGAACGTAATCTGTTCCATACCAGATAGCAGGATTATCAATAGCTGCTTGATACCAATCTGCTACGTAGACATAATCATATTTCTTCGCCAATTCCAATTGGTACTGCCGAGTTTTTACTAGATCGCTATTTTCATCTCCAGCAACTCGTCCATCATACGGAGTCACTAAGATTAAACGGTGTCCTTTTGGAAGTTTTTCAACCAGTTTATTAAGCACTTCTTCGTAATTAGGAACTGTATTAGCGCCTAAAGCAAGGACTACATTTTGTAGAAGAACCTTGTTGCTAATATCTGTCTGGAAAACCTCTAGACCTGATTCCAGATTTCGGCTGACAGCCGCATCCAACTGCACACCAGGAATGGCCTCTTGTAACCAGTCATTAGCTCGCAGAGCAACAGAATCACCTATCAAGGTCGTTCCAGGCGCCACATTGTAATCAGTTGCTGTTGTTTGATCCGCTTGGCTACGAGTTAGTTGCATTTTACTATCTGCTTGATTTAAGGCATTAATCATTAAGTCTTCCTCAAAAGCTCCAACTTTAGGGGAAGTAAAGATGATAAAGAAGCAGATGAGCCCCAAAGGGATCAGACTATAAAAAATCGGTCTCGCAATTGATTTTACATCAAGCTTAATACCAAACAAATCTGGTTTTCTTCCCGCTAATACAGGCTCTAAAATATAGAAAGAAACTGCTGCAAAGGCAAAGGATAGAAGAGTAGTTAATACTACTGCTCCTGCATTCCCCATCAGCTGACTGAAAATAATGTAAAAAGGCCAATGGAAGAGATAAACACCATAACTCGTATCAGCAATAAATGTGACCCAGATTGGCTCTTCCAGCTTAGGTGTCTTTTCATGGAGAACACGAGCACCCAAAATCATAGCCAAGGCAGCTATCGTTGCTAGGAGAAAGCCGACTAAATAAGTGAAGATATTGTCAAAACGAAGCAGGAAGGTTAGAAGAATTAAGACGGCAAAACCACCACCAATAGTGGCTATCGTCTGCTTCATGCTCCAAGACTGTTCTAGTTTCTTGAAATTTGCACCTACATTTTGAACACCAGAAACTGTAGCTAAAGCTGTCCCAGCAAAGAAGGGGAAGATATGTGTCCAGCTTGAAAAATAAAGTGAAGAAAAATTCTTAGTGAAAAAGCTACTTACAAACATGGACAGAAAACTAAATAAGAAAATCCCTGTCGAAATCAGAAAAATCATCCCTCGAAATTGGCCGAGACTCCGACTTTTCTTAGCCAAGAACCAGACTGCCAATCCCCACAAAATATAATAATGCACCTCAAGTGCTAAACTCCAAGTATGTACAAATAAATGAGGTACAAACTGACTCTCGTAGCTACCGCCCGATAAAATTTCATAGAAATTTGTTACAAAACCTAGGGCACCCGCTATCTGCGTTCCAATACCAGCCACAAAATCTTTGCGAATGAAGAGGGTAAACGGCAGAGTGATCAGAATCATAAAGACCAGAGGCGGAAAAATCCTATAAAAACGTCGTCTTAGAAATCCTAAGACATCAATTTCTTGACGTTTAGCAAATTCATCAATCAGGAGTGAGGTGATCAAGAACCCAGAAAATGCGTAGAAAACGTCCACCCCAATAAAGCCTCCAGGAAACACTCCCTGGAAGAAATGATAGAGTAGAACGAGAAGCAAACCTGCTATCCTTACTAATGAAAACCATTTAATGCGCATTTTGATAAATTCCTTGTTTAAACTTTCCTTTGTAAACGACCTTTTGCTCGGTTATTAGAGTGCCTTGGCCGTCCGCTTGGCCTTTACTAAACTCACCTTCGTACTTCCAACCGCTCTTAGAGGTAAATTTCCCCTTGCCATCAAAGATTCCATTTTTGAAATCTCCTTCGTACTTATCGCCATTTTTGAAAGTCAAAGTTCCTTGACCATCCATCTTTCCATGAACCAGACTGCCATCATACTTAATAGCCCCCTTATCAAGAGTAAGCACCCCTTTATCTGGAATATTAGAAGTAAAAACTAAAATCGCAGACAAAGCAATTAGTGTAACAGCAACTATCTCAAAATTTGTTCTTGTCAAATAATGCTGGTAACGATTATAAAATTCTTTTAATTTATCCATTTTTATCCATCCAAACGTTCCAGCCAGCGCTCACAGCCTGCTTGAACTAGCCGGTAAGTTTCATCAAAATCATTAGTATACCAAGGATCTGGTACACTTTTATCCATAAATTGATATATCTTATCCTGGTATTTCCGAGGGGCCATCTCTTTTAAATCCGCCACATTGGAAGCATCCATACCAACGATATAATCAAAGAAGGCAAAGTCCTTTTCAGACATCTGCAGAGAAGTTTTTTCAACATCAAATATAATCGCATGCTCATTCAAAGCTGCTTGAGTCCCTTGGTGAATTGGATTTCCATGTTCCCAATTAGAAGTTGCCCGACTTTCAATATGAAATTTATCAGTCAAACTTTTCATAACAAATTCAGCCATTGGACTCCGACAGATGTTGCCCAAGCAAACAAATACAATTTTCTTCATAGAAATACCTCTTCTTAATTATATCAGAAAATGACATTAAATAGGTTGCTGACCTCCAAAAAAACTGGACGCTTTTCTGCCAATTTAGCATTTTTCTCCTTTCCAAATAAGCAGGAAAAGACCACCTGATTGGGTGGTCTTTTAGGGAGATTATTATGAAAAAGAAAAGTTTTAGGAGTTCAAGCTAAGTATCCTTAACTTATGATTACAGTATACTCGAGCCAACTTAAAATTATCTTAAAGCAATTTTAAGTTTCTTTTTCTGGCAAATAAATGTCCAACCTAGGCCACTTAGATTGCCATTTTTTCTTTTCCAAACGTTCTCTATAAAGTTTAATCCTTTCCTCATCCGCTAAAAAATGCGGTGTGGGTTTGATTTGAAAGTTAACAAGATCAATCAAGCCATAAGCCGTGAATAACTCAAGATCATCATTTTTTAATAAACGTAAACCAAGAGCTGTACAGGTTTCTGGATATCTACTCATAGCGTCCTGTGAACTAGTATAAGGCTTAGTATTAGGACTATGAATATGCATATAAACTTGATTCTTTACTTCCCAGCTATAGAGTGGATAAGCTTCTCTCAAGCGCTTCTCAATTTGTAACGTCTCCTCATAAGAGACTGTCGGATCAAAGAATATCACATCTATATCTGTTTCAAAATCAAATTTTTCCCGACCTGACAAATGATTCCAGATGAAATTTCTAACACTTCCAGCTGCCAGCCAGCTATCCTGTAAATTCAACTCTCGAATAATCTTTACAATAGTCATTAAATGCTGATCATCATAGAAAAGGTCTAGAAGATTTTTCTCTTCTATCTCCATAAGCCTATTTCTCCATATATTCATAACCTAAATGTTCATAGGCTTTTCTAGTCGCAACACGACCAGTTCTCGTTCTCATGATAAAGCCCTTTTGAATCAAATAAGGCTCATACATATCTTCGACCGTTTCACGCTCTTCAGCAATATTTACGGACAAGGTACCTAGACCGACTGGACCACCACCATACATCTCAATCATCGTTCGCAGAATTTTTTGATCGACATAGTCCAGACCTTCATGATCTACATCTAACATGGAAAGAGCTTGATCTGTGATCGTCTCGTCAATCAAACCATTGCCCATAATCTGAGCATAATCTCGAACCCGCTTCAATAGACGGTTGGCAATTCGAGGGGTGCCACGACTACGCAAAGCTAGCTCCTTGGCTGCTTCATGAGTGATATCCATCTCAAAAATTTCTGCCGTTCGCTCAACAATCTCAGTCAAATCAGCTTCTTCATAGTACTCCATGTGCCCTGTGATACCAAAGCGAGCTCTCAGAGGATTGGACAACATTCCTGCACGTGTCGTCGCACCGATAAGTGTAAATGGTGGCAAATCAAGATGGACACTACGATTAGCATCCCCTGAACCAATCATGATATCGATGTAAAAATCTTCCATAGCACTGTAGAGGACTTCTTCTACTGCCATTGGCAGACGGTGTATTTCATCGATAAAAAGAACGTCACCAGGCTCTAAATCATTTAAAATAGCAACCAAATCTCCTGCTTTTTCAATAACTGGTCCCGAAGTCTGCTTGATATTCACACCCAGCTCATTGGCAATCACAAAAGCCATGGTCGTCTTCCCCAGTCCAGGTGGTCCAAACAAAAGCGCATGATCCAAAGCCTCATCTCTGAGTTTAGCTGCTTCAATAAAAATCTTCAACTGATTCTTGACCTTATCTTGGCCAATATACTCCTGCAGATATTGTGGTCGAAGCGTGCGCTCCACCATTTCTTCATCCATCATTTGTTCATTATCTAAAATTCTACTCATGTCACCATTATATCAAAATATCATAGTTTAGGACTATTTTAAATAAAAAAGAGAGCGAGAAACCTTTTTAATGAAGGCTTTCTATCGCTCTCTTTCTTTTAAAACCAAAGATTAATTAACCTTTTTAGTACGATATAAGAAGACTGAAGCTGCAAGGAGTAGGAAGCCAACAAAAACAGAGAAGGCTGAGGACTCAGCTGTTCCTGTCTTAGGCAATTCTTTCTTCACTTCTTTTTTAGGTTCTTCCTTCTTAGGATCTTCATGCTTATCACCTGATGGTTTTGGTTTTTCTTCAGATGATGTTGGAGGTGTTTTAGCAGCATACGTATTGGTAAAGGTTGGTCCGTTACCAGTAACGGTCGCTACAAGTTTACCATTCGTATCATAAGCAACTTCTACAGTCACTTTGTGAACTGTCTTATCATAAGTCACACCAGCTTCATTCCCAACTTTTTCAGTAATAGTGTATTCATACTTACCTGGTGAAGTGAAGCTTTGTGATTTAAAGGTTACTGAACCATCCGCTTTATTCTTAGCAGTATCCACTACGTTACCTTGATAAGTCAACTCAAATTCAAACTGACCATCTTTCAACTCTTTACCAGTCAAGACCTTGTTTGCTTGAATAGTTGCAGTGGCTGGAGTTGGTTGTTGCGGATTTGGAGTTGGCGGTGGAGTTGGTGCAGTGTATTTATTCACAAATGCTGGTTTATTGCCAGTAATTGTAGATACTAACTTACCTTGGCCATTGTCTGCAACCTCTACGGTTACTGTGTGGACTGTCGTATCGTAAGTAACATTCTCTTCATTGCCAGCTTTTTCAGCAACAGTGTAGGTATGTGTACCTGCTTCTGTATATGTGATTGATGGGAATACAACTTTTCCATCTGCAGCATTTGTTGCTGTACCAATGACTTTGTCGCCTTCCTTCAATTCAAATTCATATTTACCTGCTTCTAATTCCTTTCCAACTAAAGTTTTTGTCGCTTCAATTGTAATGGTATCAGCAGCTGGAGCTGGTTTTGTATAAGTGTTAGTGAAAACTGGTTGTTCACTAGTGATAGTTGCTACCAATTGACCTTGTCCGTTATCCGCAACCTCTACAGTTACTTTGTGTGAAGTTTTGTCATAAGTCACACCGGCTTCATTACCAGCTTTTTCTGACATAGTGTAAGTATAAGTTCCTGCCTTAGTGTATTCAATTTCTGGGAAACTAATCGAACCATCTGCAGTATTCTTAGCTGTAGCAACTACTTTGTCGTTTTCTTTGAGCTCGAACTCATATTTGTCAGCTTCAAGGGCTTTACCGTTTAGAACTTTCTTAGCTTCAATTACTGTTTTTCCTGGTTTTGCAGCATAAGTATTGGTGAAGACTGGCTTCTCAGCTGGAACAGTTGCTTCAAGCTGACCACGTCCATTGTCCGCAACATCTACAGTTACTGTGTGTGAAGCTGTGTCATAAGTCACACCTGGTTCATTACCAGCTTTTTCAGTAATTGTATATGTATGAGGGCCTGCAGCAGTATACTCAATTGCTGGGAAAACTACCGAACCATCTGCTTTGTTTTTAGCTGTAGCAACTACTTTGTCGCCTTCTTTGAGCTCGAACTCATATTTGTCAGCTTCAAGGGCTCTGCCTTTCAAAACTTTAATTGCTTCAATAGTTGCTGTAGTTGGTTTAGCAGAGTAAGAATTTACAAATACTTTGTTGTCGTATTTAACACTTGCAAACTTTTCTCCAAAGACATCTGTTACTGTAACTTCAGCATTAATGGTCTTGTTATCATAAACATAGCCTGGTTCTTTCTCATCCACTTCTTTGATTTGGTATTTGAAAGTACCAGCCTTTGAGAATTTAATTGCTTTAAATTTAACTTGTCCGTCTTTGTTGTTTTTGGCCGTTTCAACTACTTTGCCATCTGGATCAATCAATTGGAAGATGAATTCATCACCTTTCAATGTTCCACCATTCAGTTGCTTTGTAACTTCAAATTCAACTTCAGAAGGGCGAGCACCTGATCCAATTCCTTCAGTAGTTGTCAGAGAGGCAAAACCATCTACATCATAGACACCATCTGATGTTGTCACTTTCACATTGTTGAAAGCTTTCTTGGTAGTATTGTCAACTGGAGCAGTCAAACGAGTACGGTATAAAACATACAGACCTTGTGTACTCAAGTCACCATTACCATTTGGAGTAATAGTGAAAGAATTTGTACCCGTAACATTTACATGTGAAGCATCCAGTCTTGGACGAGCCTCAGCCTTATTCCATTCAGTAAAGTAATATCCAGTAATTTCACTTGCTAAGACTTGACCTTCAGGGATTGTGTCCTCAATCTTAACTCCTGTAACAGGTTTTACATAACGATTGATACGGATACGCCAGTTAACATAATTAGGATCATCAGCATCTTGGACACCCCACTTAGTATAACCAGTAGGATCATCATCTGGAACGATACGAGTCAATCTGTATGTCCCCGCACCAGGAATATCAATGCTGTATTCCTTATTTAACTCTACATCATCCGCCCAAACCACAGTGAATAAAGCAGTCAATTCGCGATCTTCTGTCAGATTTTTGAAGTATTCTTCATTAGTGATGGTCACTGTAGCAGAATTAGTAGCCGCATTTGTCTGCAGTTCTGCGATTTTAGTGGCTCCATCCTTGGCATAGATATCTGTCGTGATGTCACGCTCAACTTTAAACTCTTTTGGCACTTTATAAACCATAAAGTCCCCGTTCTTCAAAGTGGCAGAATCATCAAACTTGTAGGTCGGATTCAGATAGAACTTTCCTTCACCATACTTGGCACCATCAACCAACCGATTATTATTAATGGTTGGAGAGGTTGTCATCGTATAGCTGTTTGACGGTAATTCGTCCGCTTTAACTGTGTAACTTGTTTTTAGTAGAGGTATGAATACCGATACTATTAACAACAGCGTCATAAATGCATGAAAGAGCTTTTCACTCGTCTTTTTCACAACATTTTCCTCCTTTATATTTGGGTACAATCCCTTACTCTATATTATATATTCTTCTATTAAGTTGTCAAGGGTTTTTCATCTAATTTTTATGCAATCTATACATGATAAACACGATAAATAGATTTTATACATAAAGCCAAATATAAAGTCATAAAACAGCAGAAAAATGCGACATTTCTTCCTCTTTTTCTATATGCCTACTCCCTTTAACCAGGAAGCTCTATGTCTTTATCCTCCATAAGACAAAACCCCATCAGTCAGAATCAAGACCTAACTGATGGGGTTATCTATAAGAATTTTTTATTTCTCTAAATGCCACACTTCATCATTGTATTGTTGAATCGTGCGGTCAGCTGAGAAGAAACCAGCTTTAGCAATGTTTACAATAACTTTATCCAACCATGCGTCGCGGTTTTCATAGTCAGCAAGCATTTGCTCTTTCACTTTGATGTAGTCTTCCAAGTCAAGGAGAGTCATGAACCAGTCTTTGTTGATCAATTCGTTGTAAAGACGTTCCAAGC
>ERZ773072.1695-NODE-1695-length-10750-cov-11.821786_pt1 | contig 10750 bp, 8 predicted proteins | sample MGYA00580617_ERZ773072 | MGnify/ENA primary metagenome ERZ773072 (study PRJEB29015, sample SAMEA2737970) | human oral metagenome | biome: human oral; feature: human-associated habitat; material: dental | place: China | collected 2122 ... | reverse complement strand
ACAATGTGGACTATATTGCAGAGAAGGATATTCGTCAGAAAGACACCGTTATCGTCTATAAGGCGGGGGATATTATTCCTGCTGTCTTGCGAGTGGTGGAGTCCAAGCGTGTCTCAGAGGAGCCTCTGGAAATACCAAGTCACTGTCCGAGCTGTGAGAGTGAGCTAGTGCACTTTAAAGATGAAGTCGCTCTGCGCTGCATTAACCCGCTCTGTCCAGCCCAGATTAAGGAAGGCTTGATTCACTTTGCTAGCCGGGATGCCATGAACATTACTGGACTTGGTCCAGCAGTGGTAGAGAAGCTATTTGCTCAACATCTAGTCAAGGATGTGGCTGGAATCTATCGGCTGACGGTGGAAAATTTACTAGAACTAGAGAACTTTAAGGAAAAATCAGCAAATAAATTGTATACTGCTATTCAAGCTTCCAAGGAGAACTCGGCTGAACGTCTCTTGTTCGGCTTGGGGATTCGCCATGTAGGAAGCAAGGCCAGTCGGATTTTGCTGGAGAAATTCCATGATATTCCTAAGCTGTCTCAGGCCAGCCAAGAAGAGATTGCGGCTATTGACAGTCTTGGAACTGTGATTGCCCAAAGCCTGCATACCTATTTTGAGCAGGATGGCTCTCAGATTCTTTTGGCGGAGCTGCAGGAAGCAGGTGTGAATTTGGACTATCTGGGACAAAAGGCAGCGGCTGATGCAGCCCTATCAGGTATGACGGTTGTTTTGACTGGTAAATTACAAAAATTGACACGCAATCAAGCTAAAGAAAAATTGCAGAGTCTGGGTGCTAATGTTTCCGGATCTGTTTCTAAAAAAACGGATTTGGTAGTGGCTGGCCAAGATGCCGGCAGCAAGCTGGCCAAGGCTCAGGAGTTGGGAATTGAAATTCGGGATGAAGATTGGCTTGATAGCTTATGAGGCTGAAGTATGAAGGATAAGATTAAACGAGCACGATTGATTTATAACCCGACTTCGGGACAGGAAATTATTAAGAAAAATATTGCGGAAGTTCTGGATGTTTTGGAGGATGTGGGCTATGAAACCAGCGCCTACCAAACCACTCCAGCGCCTCTTTCTGCTCAAAAAGAAGCTGAAAGGGCAGCAAAAGCAGGATTTGATTTGATTATTGCGGCAGGTGGCGACGGTACCATCAATGAGGTAGTGAATGGTGTGGCGAATCTGGATGAACGGCCTAAATTGGCCTTTATCCCAACTGGTACAACCAACGATTATGCGCGTGCTCTGAAGATTCCCATGGGAGACCCAGTAGCGGCGGCCCGCATTATTGAAAAGAACCAGACCATTAAGATGGATATTGGCCGGGCCTATGGTAACAAGTATTTTATCAATATTGCTGCAGCCGGAACCTTGACAGAGCTGACTTATAGCGTACCTAGCGAAGTTAAATCCCGCCTAGGCTACTTTGCCTATGTCGCAGAAGGAGCAAAAAAACTCCCTCGCTCTAAGTTCCGCAAGGTTCGTATCAAGCACGACCACGGTGTCTTTGAAGGGAAGATTTCGCTCATGTTTGCGGCTCTGACCAACTCTATCGGTGGTTTTGAGAAACTAGCTCCGGATACTAAATTGGACGATGGGAATTTTACCTTGATTTTGGTTAAGACAGCCAATCTCTTCGATATGCTGAGCCTGATGATGCAGGCTATCAATGGAGGTCAGCACGTTGGCGATATCAATGTAGAATACCTCAAAACAAGCAAGCTGCAGCTAGAAATTTTAGACAAAAAAGGTCCATTTATGTTGAATTTGGATGGAGAATACGGCGGTGATACGCCTGTTGAACTGGAAGTGCTGCACGGACATTTGGAATTTTTTGCCAATATCGATGAAATCAGTCAGACAGCCCTTTCAATAGAATAATTTTAGATAAGAGATGAAAGACATGCTAGACTATAAAGTCTTAGTCCATTACCACAATCCTACGGGAGATTATTTCTCCTATGATATGTGGCAGTGGCAAATAAACCAATGGGGAAAGGAAGCAGCCTTTTCCAAACTTGATTATTTTGGTATTCAGGGGGAATTAGCCTTTCAGACCTGGGAGCACTTGAATCAAGCCCACGTCATAATCAAACGATCGGACTGGTCTAGCCAGTCCTGTGACTATCATATTGATTTGTTGCCTCCGCATCTGGTGACAGAAATTTGGCTGATTGAGGGAGATGCCCAGGTTTACTATTCCCTGCAGGCAGCAACAACAAGTCATCAGTATTCACGTCGGCGTCCGCATAACTTTGATATGGCCCTGAGAACAGACTATTTCGATGAATGCTGGGGCTATCAAGGCTGGCTTGGACATCGTCAGACTGAGGAAGACCATACCTTCAAAGTCTGGGCACCGACAGCTAAGAAGGTGGAATTAGTAGTCTATGAATCAGCTGCCAATCAAGCTCCTATTTATAAAATCTTCCCAATGAAAAAAGGAGACCGATATTCTCACGACCATAAGGAAAATACCATCGGTGTCTGGTCAACTGAAATAGCAGAAGATTTGACCGGCAAGACCTATCACTATCATGTTAGCTTTGAATACCGCAATTTTTACACTCGTGATCCCTATACTGTTGCGACCAGTCCAGATGGCAAGCGCTCAGCGATTCTTGGAGCAGATGAGACAGAAGTAGCTGGTTTTCAAGTTCGGCAAGGCAAAGAAGCTGTCTGGCGTTTGGACAATCCAAATCAGGCAGTGATTTATGAGATGCACATTCGGGATTTGACCAAGTCGGAGACTTCAGGCGTGGACAGTCAGCTGCGCGGGACCTTCTTGGGGGCCTGTCAAAAAGGTACTACCAATCATCTAGGGCAAAAGACAGGCTTTGACTATATCAGTGATTTAGGCGTTAATGTTGTCCAGCTTCAGCCTGTCTCTGATCGTCACAAGGATTATGATGAAAACGGAGAGCTGATCTACAACTGGGGCTATGACCCGCAGAATTATCATGCTCCAGAGACTAGCTTTTCCAGCAATCCTACTGACCCAGCGCAGGCTATTCGCGATTTGAAAACGATGATTCAGGCCTACCATGATGCGGGGATTTCTGTGACACTGGATGTTGTCTACAATCACATCTACTCGACCTATGATTCTGCTTTCCAAGCTACGGTACCAGATTATTACTATCGGATGAATCCTAACGGCTCTTTCCAAAACGGAACTGGAGTGGGGAGTGAGACGGCCAGCGAGCACGAGATGTTCCGCAAGTTTATGATTGACTCTCTGCTTTACTGGGTGGAGGAGTTCAATGTAGATGGCTTCCGCTTCGACCTGATGGGCATTCATGATGTAGAAACGATGAATGCCATCCGTCAAGCTATGGATGAGGTGGATCCGAGAATCCTGCTCTATGGAGAAGGCTGGGATATGGGAACGGGCCTGATGCCAGAAGACAAGGCCAAGAAAGACAATGCCTACCAGCTTCCACGGATTGGATTTTTCAACGATACTGAGCGGGATGCGGTCAAGGGAGCCGAGGTTTACGGCGGCATCAAGGCTGGTTTTGTCAGTGGTCAGGCGACGGAGGATATCGTCGCTAAGTCTATCCTTGGCAGCAGTGAGCTAGGTAGCTATCTCAGTCCTGATCAAGTTCTTAACTACGTGGAGGCTCACGATAATTTCAACCTGCATGATTTGCTTGCGGAGCTGCATCCCGACGATGATGTTCTGACTCGCACCAAGCGGATTGAGTTGGCAACTGCTATGAACCTGCTCATGCAGGGCATGTCCTTCATGGAGGTTGGACAGGAATTTTCCCGTACCAAGCTAGTGGCGACTGGAGAGGACGGTCAAGTTCTGCATAGTGATCGCGAAAGGGCAATGAACAGCTACAATGCGCCTGATACAGTCAATCAGGTGAATTGGAATCTATTGCAGGACCATCAAGAGAGTATTGATTTTATCAAGGACATCATTCGCCTCAAGACAAGCTGCAAGGCCTTTTCTTATCAGACCTATGAAGATATTTATAAGCATGTCTTTGTTCAATCAGCAGAGCAGGGCAGTGGCTTGATTATCTTTGAGATTAAGGACGACAAGCATTATCAGGTTATTTTTAATGCCAGCGGGCTTCCTTACTATCTGCCTAATGCAGATAAGCTGCGCCTCCTAGTCGGCAATAGTCGTCATAAGAAGCCTTTCTATGTTGAAAATCTGACGGTTTCTGTTTTTGAAGTTATTCAATAAGTTATTAGCTACATGAAAAGCCTTAAGTCCATTGGACTTAAGGCTCTTGCTATCTATGGATTGGCTGTGGAGCTAGAGCTGGAAGAGCTCGAGTCTTCCTGACTGCTGTCTTCGTCGCTGCTGCTAGTTTGGAACTGCTCTGGATGCAGTGCACGATAGCTTGGCGAATTAAAGAGGTCCACAGTGGAGACATTGCCTCGCTTAGAGTAAAGACTGGTTGACTGGTCGCCTTTTTCCTTTTCAATAGCCAACAAGGCTTTCATTGAATTAAGATAAGAGTAATCTTTAGGGTTGACCTTGCCTAAGTCATTTCCCTTGTAGAAGCGAATCAAGTCACCGGTTTGAATAGCATCACTCATCTTCAGCTGAGTATTGGCGGCATTACGAATCTCATCCAGCTCTTTCTTGATGGTTTCGTCTGGATTAGTAATTTCCTCACCGGTCTGGGTGTAGTAGGTCCGTCCGTTGAAGCTAGTGTATTTTGGAGTGACAAAGTTATTGCTGGAGCGGAAAGCTGTGATTTGCTGATGCTGAGATGACAGCAGGTCTTGTCCAACCTGAAGGTAGTTTTTAGAGTCAATGCCCAGCAAATGCTCCAATGTTGGCAGCATATCAACTTGGCCGCCATAGGTATCAATTATCTTTCCTTTGTCCATGCCAGGTACCACTACCATGTATGGTACGCGCTGCATCATAGCATTGTCATAATTGGACCAAGTCTCAGAAGTCTTTCCTACAAGAGGGGCTAAGTTAGGATTACGGGTTTGGGAAATTCCAAAATGGTCTCCGTAGAGAACGATAATAGAGTTGTCATAGAGGCCGGATTCTTTGAGATAGTCAAAGAAGGCTTTGACAGAAGAATCTAGATAGTTGGCAGTAGCAAAGTAACCGTTGATGGTTTCATCCTTGGTCTTGGCCAGTGGGAAGCCAATCTCGTCACCAATCAGACTTGTCGTGTAAGGATAGTGATTGGAAACCGTGATATACTTAGCATAGAAAGGCTGCTGCAGGTGTTCCAGATATTTGATGGAATCTTTCAGCATAATCTTGTCATTCAAGCCGTATTGGAAAGAGTTGGTGTCGTCCTGCTTGGTAAAGTAAGACGCATCAAAGAAATAGTTATAACCCCATTGTTTGTAAGCAGTATTACGGTTCCAGAAGCTTCCTGTATTTCCGTGGAAAACAGCAGAAGTATAGCCGCCGTTTTTAGAAAGAATAAAAGGTGCTGCTTGCTGGGTATTGGTACCACCGTAGTTAACCATGAAAGAGCCTTGATTGAGACCGAAGAGCCCGGTTTCAATCATGGTTTCAGCATCAGAAGTCTTTCCAGCCTTGACCTGGTTGAAGACATTAGAGAAAGCCAGAGTCGAATTGGAGTGGTAGAGGGAATTGAGGAAAGGTGTCACCTCGTACTCTTTCCCATCTGCCTGCAGCTTATAGTCAATCAGGAACTGCTGGAAGCTTTCCAGATGGACATAGATGACATTGCGTCCTTTGGCAATCCCGTAATATTCTGAATTAGGCTCCGCATAGTGGGATTGGATATATTCTGTTACTGGTTCCAAGTCTTTTTCAGAAGCTTTGGAGCGCTCACGATTGGCAGTATATGTCTGGTTGGCACTGTAACCTAGAAAGGCTGGCAAGCCCAGAGCCCGAACGACATAATAGTTGGAAAATCCACGTGACAAGAGCTCAGGCCGGTCAATTTCAGCCAAGAATAAGTTGGCAGAGAACAGCATGGCAGACAGGGAGGTCACAGCAAAGCTGGCGCGTTTATTGAAAGGCCGGTCATCCATACGAATGTATTTCTTAAAGAATAAGAAGGCCAAAATCGGGAAATCAATCAGATAAAGAATATCCCAAGGGCGGAAGAGCTCAAGTGCTGCTTCCCCAAGTCCAGCTGAAACGCTGCTAGAAGCCAGCATAGTATTGACTGTAACAAAGTCACTGAACTCGCGGTAGTAAATGGAGTTAGATACCAGCCAAGCAAAGAGGAGCAGATAAATTCCGAAGGCTAGGCTGTAGAATAATTTGGTTCGTTTTACATAAAGTGCCAGTCCCAGCAGCAAGAGGCTGATAGGGAAAGGGTTGATAATAGCTAAAAATACTTGATAAAGACCTTGAATATCGAGGTTGAAATCAATCGTGTAGGCCCACATGGTTTTTATCCAATAGAGGACCAGTAAAATCAAGACAAAACCTAGTCTCGTACTCATAAAATTGAGTAAATTCTTGGTTATTTTTTTCACAAAAAGTTACTTCCTTGTCTTATTTCCTAAAAATTTTCTCCTCTAAGTATAACATAATTTCTCCAGTTAAGGAAAATTTGAGCCGCATTTGAGATATTTTAAATCGGCGAAATTGTAATATTTCTATAAAAGCCTTATCCCCTCTATGGAGAGGTTTATAGTCGTTTTGAACTCGTTTGTGAAATCTTTTATTAACTCAAATGTAAAATATGTTTTGAGAATTTTCACAATCTTTGGTATAATATAATTCATGAATAAACTTACTGTTACTCAAGAGGCAGAAGAAAAACTGAGAAAGGGCATTCTTTTATTAGATAAAAAGGATTTTGGCGCTCTTTCGCTTCAGAATCAATGTGTGGAGCTGCAAAACCGTCAGGGAAAGTTCTTAGGCACAGCTTATCTCTCTCCGCAGAATAAGGGAGTAGGCTGGCTGATTTCCCAGAAGAAGGTAGAGCTGAACTCGGATTTTTTTCAAGGCCTCTTTGAGCAGGCTAAGAGCAGACGTTCTACTTATTTCCATTCGTCTGACACGACAGCCTTTCGACTCTTTAATCAAGAGGGGGATGGCTTCGGTGGCTTCACAGTGGATTTCTACAATGACTTTGCGCTTTTTGCTTGGTACAATGACTTTGTCTTTGCTATCAAGGAGCAGATTCTGACAGCCTTTGCTAAGGTTTTCCCAGAGATTCAGGGAGCTTATGAAAAGATTCGTTTCAAGGGTTTGAACTACGAATCGGCTCATCTCTATGGAGAGGAAGCACCGGAAACTTTCACAGTCTTGGAGAACGGTGTTCGCTATCAGGTTTTTCTGAATGACGGTCTCATGACCGGTATCTTTCTGGATCAGCACGATGTGCGTGCCAGTCTGGTAGATGGTCTGGCTGCTGGTAAAAGTTTACTCAATATGTTTTCCTATACAGCTGCTTTTTCAGTAGCAGCAGCCATAGGCGGTGCCAGTCAGACAGTCTCAGTGGATTTGGCCAAGCGCAGTCGTGAGCTGTCAGAGGCTCATTTTCTGGCCAATGGTTTGACACTGGATCAGCATCGCTTTCAGGTGATGGATGTCTTTGATTATTTCAAGTACGCTAAGCGTCACGATTTAAACTTTGATGTCATTGTGATAGATCCGCCTAGCTTTGCTAGAAATAAAAAGCGAACATTCTCGGTTGCTAAAGATTATCATCGTTTGGTTGCACAAGCTTTGGAAATCTTGAATCCTCAGGGAATCATGATTTTAAGTACCAATGCAGCCAATCTTTCCAAAAGTAAGTTTAAACAAGAAATTGAAAAAGGCCTTGCCGGCAGAAAGCACCGCTACCTTGCGGAGTATGGCTTGCCAGCAGACTTTGTCTATAATAAAAAAGACGGGAGCAGTAATTACCTCAAGGTATTTACAATAAAGGTGGACCAATGAAATTAGTCGTTTCTGTAATGCCCAAGAGTTTAGAAGAAGCTCAAGAAATTGATGTATCACGCTACGAAGATGCGGATATTATTGAATGGCGGGCAGATTTTCTGGCCAAGGATGACATTTTAAATGTTGCGCCAGCTATTTTTGAAAAATTTGCCGGACGTGAATTGATTTTCACCTTGCGGACCCGTCAGGAAGGCGGAGAAATCGAACTGTCCGATGATGAATACGTAGCTCTTATCAAGGAAGTAGCCAGTTTTTACCAGCCGGATTATATCGACTTTGAATATTTCTCTCACAAGGGGAAATTTGAAGAAATGCTTGAGTTTCCTAATCTGGTGCTGAGCTACCATAACTTCGAGGAAACGCCTGAAAATATGATGGAAATCCTGTCTGAGCTGACTTCTCTGACCCCTAAGGTGGTCAAGGTTTCTGTCATGGCTCACAATGAGCAGGATGTGCTGGACTTGATGAACTATACTCGCGGTTTCAAGACCTTGAATCCTGAGCAGGATTTTGTCACCATTTCTATGGGAAAAGTCGGCAAGATTTCACGCATTGCGGCTGATTTGACAGGTTCCAGCTGGTCTTTTGCCAGTCAGGAGATGGCGTCAGCACCTGGTCAGATTTCTCTGAGCAATATGAAGAAAATCCAGGAGATTTTGAATGAGAATTAATGGCCACACCCGCATGGCTGCTGTGGTTGCTAAGCCAATTAAGCACAGTATTTCTCCTCTTATTCACAATATGGCTTTTGAAAAGACTGGTGTCAATGGTGTCTATCTAGCTTGGGAAGTAGAAGCGAAGGATCTGCAGGCCAGTATAGAAAATATCCGCAGATTCGATATGTTTGGTGTCAATCTTTCCATGCCCTACAAGCAGGAAGTGATACTTTATCTAGATGAGCTGGATGTCAGCGCCCGCCTTATCGGAGCGGTCAATACGGTTGTGAATAAAAATGGAATTTTAGTTGGTTATAACACAGATGGCAAGGGATTTTTTAAGAGCTTGCCTTCTTTTGCTATTCAGGGCAAAAAAATGACGATTTTGGGAGCAGGTGGAGCAGCGACAGCGATTATTGCTCAAGCAGCTTTGGACAATGCCGAGGAAATTTTCGTCTTTACTCGGCAAGCTTCCTATGAGAAGACAGTCAGCAAAATGGCAGCTATCAGCCATCAAACTAAGAGTCGTATCCAGGTACTAACTTTGGAAGATGCGGATAGTTTGCAGGATAAAATCAATCAATCAGACCTTCTGGTCAATGGAACTAGTCTAGGCATGGATGGTATCAGCATGCCCCTGCCTGAACAGCTTGAGCTGCCCAGCCAGATTTTAGTTGCGGATGTTATCTACCAACCTTTTGAAACGCCCTTTCTCAAATGGGCCAGAAATCAAAATGTCTCAGCGGTCAATGGACTTGGTATGCTGCTCTATCAGGGAGCAGAAGCCTTTGAGCTTTGGACCGGCAAGACCATGCCCAGTCAGGAAATTTGGCAGTGTTTAGAAGAATTATACAAATAAGGAGGCGCTTATGAAACTGAATGTGAATCTCCCGCATCATCCCTATGATATTCTCATCGAAAAGGGGTCTTTATCTCAGGCTGGAAGTTGGCTGAGTCAGCTTTGGCAGCCTCAAAAGGTAGTCATCGTCACGGACAATCGAGTGGCTCGACTCTATGCGGAAAAGGTCAAGCTGAGCTTGGAAGCGGCTGGGTTTGAGGCTTTTGTCTTTGACTTTTTGGAGGGTGAAGCCAGCAAGAACTTAAAGACAGTCAACAAAGTCTATGAGTTTTTGGTCAAGGTTGGTCTGACTCGCAGTGATGGTATCGTGGCCTTGGGTGGCGGTGTTGTTGGTGATTTGGCAGGATTTGTTGCTTCGACCTACATGCGGGGCGTTCATTTCGTGCAGATTCCTACCAGTCTGACAGCTCAAGTGGATTCCTCTATCGGTGGTAAGACAGGTGTCAATACACCCTGGGCCAAGAATATGGTCGGGACTTTTACCCAGCCTGACGGAGTTCTGATTGACCCAGAAGTCTTGCATACCTTGGGCCAGCGGGAACTGATTGAAGGTATGGGCGAGGTGGTCAAGTACGGCTTGATTGAGGATAAGGAACTCTGGGATGAGCTGTCAGAAATGGATGGCAGTCCAGAGTCGATTTTGGAGCATGCGGAGAGCATCATTTACCATTCCTGCGATGTCAAGCGTAAGATTGTGGTCGAGGACGAGCTGGATAATGGCGTTCGCCTCTATCTGAATTTCGGCCATACTATTGGGCACGCTATTGAAGCGACAGCGGGCTATGGCAAGGTCATGCACGGTGAAGCTGTGGCGATTGGCATGGTACAGGTTTCTCGTGTCGCTGAAAAGCAAGGCCTTATGCCAGCTGGGATTACAGAAGACATCATCCATATGTGTCAGAAGTTTGGCTTGCCGGTGGATTACCAGCCTTGGAATGAAGCTGCTCTCTATCAGGCACTGACCCATGATAAGAAGGCTAGAGGCAACTCTATCAAGCTAGTACTGGTGCCCGAGCTAGGTTCAGCAAGCATTCACCAGATTCCGCTGGAAGAGATGAAAGAATTTCTAAAGAAATAAGTGCTTGATGGAAGCTGAGACAATTGGGGAGTCTAGATGAAAACAAACGGGCTGTCCAGCTTTTCCATCCCAGAATAGGAGAAAATGTATGAGATACTTAACAGCAGGAGAATCCCACGGACCACGTCTGACAGCTATTATTGAGGGAGTGCCGGCTGGTCTTCCTCTGACCGCTGATTATATCAATGCTGAGCTCAAGCGACGCCAGGGTGGTTACGGTCGAGGTGCCCGCATGAAGATTGAAAGCGATCAAGTCGAGATTACGTCTGGGGTTCGTCATGGCTTGACCAT
>ERZ773072.1693-NODE-1693-length-10754-cov-4.890270_pt1 | contig 10754 bp, 12 predicted proteins | sample MGYA00580617_ERZ773072 | MGnify/ENA primary metagenome ERZ773072 (study PRJEB29015, sample SAMEA2737970) | human oral metagenome | biome: human oral; feature: human-associated habitat; material: dental | place: China | collected 2122 ... | reverse complement strand
CTAACACTTTCGCAGTAGTCGCCGTTTTTTGAATGTAGATGTTGCAGAATGAGATCTGCCAAATCGAGTTTTTGCATATTTCTGATGGTATACCATGCTCTGTCGGGTGCAAATTTTAAGCATCATAAACGCTTGCAAAAGTGAATTAAATCACATGAAGAAGATTTTAAGAATTTCGGGTTGGGGCATTTTGGTGCTCCTGCCATGGCGTACCGATTCCAACGGCTCTACTCAATTAGATGCGACATCCCAGCACCGGCCAGGAACCATAATTTTTCTTCGCGGACATCATTATCTAGCACTAATCTGTATTCGGCGATCCTGGGGTGGCTTGACCATCAACATGTAACAGCGCACTGATCGCCTGCGCTTCATATATTGGATGCGGGGCATCAAAATTATAAAATCACCATCTCTAAACATTTCGCCCCACAGGTGCTTGAAGCTTGTTGACTAGTATGCCGCCCATTTATCTACCCCGAAGGGGCTACTTCAAGCTGAGCGTAACCATTGTGAATAGTCGGACCGGATAGGAGCGATTTTACATACCCCCGCTTATCCTCTTAGTAGACTCGATCGTTTGCTGAGTGTTTTGAAATCACTGGCCAAGACATCGAGATAATTCACGCCACACGCCCATTGGCTAAGTCAGGCATGTTCGGAGTGGTTCAGCCTTGCAAGCGCATCCACGACTTGCTGCAGTTCTGTAGATACAATGCGCCAGACTATGTGCATATCAATTTCGCCGTATCCATGGGAGATGGCATTGCGTAGTCCGATGAGGCGATGCCAATCGTCACTGTGGTGCGCTTCGTAGAAGTCGGGGAAATGCTGACGAACTTTGGACAGATTTTCTCCCATTTCCTGTAACCGCATGCAGATGGCATCTTGAATAACAGGGGATCGTTGGAACTCACCTTCGGTCTCAGGCGCGTACTGCAGGACACGACCTCCTGCTTCAACTGCCATTTCAATGTATGGCGCTGGTGATTTCATAGTGGTAGTTCAATAAGTTCTGGCTCAATGTAAGGACGGAAAGGTTCCTTGATTGATGTAAGAATGTCGAAGCTTCTGCCAGTGGCTGCTTCGAGTGCTTCCTGAAGTAAGAATAGTTGACCATAGTCAACAGGGCCATCTGGTTTTACGAGTAAGTCAATATCGCTAGCGGGTGTCAGTTCGCCACGTGCTGCGCTTCCAAAAAGTTGGGCTCGAACAATCCCGAAATCTCGCAGAATTGACAAGACTGTTTGCTCATAGGGAAGGGTGTAGTCCGGCTTTGCTGATGTTGTGCCGCTCATAAGTACTCAGTCTAACAGAGCAGGTTCCAGCTGGTGAGGAGGTATGAAGACCTACATGTGACACACAACAAACAAGTCTATTCCGCTTGAGTCGACGCACTAGTCTATAACCATTACCCTATGCTCAACGTCGGCGAGCATCATCTTGAATACCGCATCCAACCGCGCAATGGTCCTGCGGTGTTGTTTCTGATTGGTGGATACACGCGGTGTACATCCAGTGGTTTATAGAGCACGACTGGACGGTGATCACGGTATCGCGGCTAGGTTATGGGCGAACAAGCAGCGCTTTAGCAGGGCACAATGGTGATTTTGAGGCAGCTCTGTGCCGACTGCTGGATGACCTAAAAGTAGCCTCGGCGACAGTCGTTGGAATCTCCGCTGGTGACCGCGCGGCCATGAGATTTGTAGAACTCTATCCCGAGCGTGTCGATAGATTGTTACTGGTCAGCTTAGCTTCATGGCCCAGTACGCCAATGTGTATTGCAGTGCACATTCTATTCAGTCCACTGGTCGAACAAGCCACATGGGCACTAGCACGAGGGCTACTGCGCCGCTACCTAGAAGCAAGCTCGAAGCAGCTGATCGCACTCCTCACCACATTGCCAGCTAAAACGTCATGCAGGGAATATCAGAAGGCTAGAGGCAGAAGTGTGCATTTCTTTACCGCTCTATGATCACAACAAGGCTTCATTAAAGATCTTCACCGAGAAACACGAACACGCGATCCACAGGCTATTACTTGCCCGACCCTAATAATCCATAGTCGCTTCGATGGTTCGGTACCGCTGGAACATGCAAGGTATAATGCTCGCGGCATACCCGCAGCTGAACTGCTGGTCATCGATGCGGAGACTCAGCTGGCGCTTACTAAATTAAAAAAGGAATTGCGGTAGTGATGGTGCTGATAATAAAAGCTATAATCGGTAGTTTGCGATCGTCACTCTTGTTAAGCGACAGGATGCTGAAAACAAGCCCTAGTACGCCAAACCCATTACCAGCAAAACCTATGACCCCAAAGGTGATACCGAGAGTCGCATATATGTCGCTTTCGTTTTCTTCTTCAGCTTCAGCGTCCTTCATGAATGCCACCCTAACATCAAAAAGAGGTAGCACGTTGCTGGGAATAGACATTTTCCTCTAACAGCCAGCATTCCCACAACTACCTCACCACCACAACGCTTCCTTTCCGCCCGTCCACCATGATCTTCTCGCCATCCTTAATGCGGGAGGTCGCATCACCCGTCCCAAGAACAGCCGGAATCCCGTATTCCCGAGCGACAATCGCGGCGTGGGAGAGTGGGCCGCCGATGTCGGCAACCACGGCAGACGCGACGTCGAAAAGCGGTGTCCACGTGGGGTCGGTGAAGGGGCAGACCAGAATATCTCCGGGCTGCAGGCGTCCAAAATCGGCGGGGGTGCGGATAATCCGAGCGGTACCCACCACCTGACCAGGACTCCCGGGAACACCGGTGATCGCATCAGCATCGCTGGTGGACTCGCCGCGATCCCACCACACCGCCTCCGCCGTGCCGCGCTGCCGCCGACGACGCTCAACCACCTCACCACGCGGCACCTCATCGCGCAAAGCGTCGGTGACCTCGTGAAAATACAGGTAGCGAATATCATCGGCCGTCTCCAGCACGCCGCGATCAACCAACCGCCGGGCAAGCTCACGCATGGCAGTCCGGGCGAGCACCAGCACCTCTTCAATCGCATACAGCGTGCCTTCGCGACCAACATGCGACGCCCGCAACTTTTCCACAGTTGTGCGCCAACTGCCACGCAACAACCTGGGTAGATGCTTCTCGACGGCCGCCACTGCAGAGCCACTCACCTCCGAACCCGAAGCCTGCTGGCCCCGCAGCGACACCGCAATGAGCTCGTACAAACTCTGCGGGGTCTCCCGCCATGAGGTATGCGAAAACGGCACATACATGCAGGCTGTCCGTGCGCCGTGACGCTGCAAGAACGCGTCCACCTCAGCCAAGAACCGCATGCTGTCCGGCGCAGACTTCAGCGCATCCTCGATCTGCTCCGGCGGGGTTTCAGTGAACACATCCCCCAAGCCAGACTTCTGCGCGGTAGCGGTCAAATCCCGAATCCCAGCCAACACGTTTGCGGTGACGTAATCCAGATCCTCGTACAAGTCCTCAGTGCTCACGTGATCCGATTGCCGAGCCAGGCGAATTAACGCCTTAGCCTTGGACCGCAGCACCGTCATCGGCGCCAGGTAATAGAGGAAACGATTGGACATCAGCTGCGCTGCCTGGGCCAGAATCTGCTCCAGCAACACCACCACCTCGGTATCAGACGCATCCCCGCAGGCAGCGGCGCGGCGCGCAAGCCGAGCCAGATCCTCCTGCACTTCTTTTTCCTCCGCAGGCCAGCGGGTCGGATCGTGGCGCATGCCCTTGACAAAAGTCCGAGGCAACCGCGACACCACAGCCGCATCAGGCCGCGGTGCCTGTGCATGAATACGAATCACACCGTCATCATCGCCGACAATAATCTCGTGGGCCGACGGCGCGTTCAGACCAATCATCCGCATAGAATCCTGTATCGACTCCTGCAACGCATGTACCGCCACCAAATCCAGCGGATACGGCGTGGGATAATGCTCCATCAGGTCATCCCGAAGCGTGCGCTCAACCCGACTCCGCGCAGGTGAATGCCCCTCCACGCTCGCTGCGTCCGTGCTCGCCACCGTGGTGATCGGCCGGGCCTGCAACAAGTACAACTCGCCGTCAGCGAAGGCCCATTCAATATCCTGCGGGGCGTCGTAATGCTCCTCGACCAGCTGGCCCAATGCCACCAGCTGCTGGATCGCCTGCTCGTCAAGGCAGGGGAGTGCCTGGTCCTCTGGTGGTACTGGCGTGGTTACGGTCGCGGCCCCATCGGCCATATCAATCCGGGTTTCCTTGCTCCCGATGGTGTGTGAGACCACCGTGACTGGCTCCCGCGTCACCGTAAACGTATCCGGCGTGACCAGCGCCGCGACCACACTTTCGCCAAGCCCGTAGGCGGCGCTGATCATCATGTCGGTGTTATCGGCCATGGGGTTGCGGGTAAACAGCACGCCGGAGACGTCGGAACTAATCATTGTTTGCACCACCACCGCCAGTGCCAGCCCCTCGCTGGGCACGCCGTGTTTGCGCCGGTAGGACACCGCCCGTTCGTTCCATAGCGACGCCCAGCACCTGCGCACCGCGTCCCACAACGCATCCACTCCGGTTATGCCCAGGTAGGAGTCCTGTTGCCCGGCAAAGCTGGCCTCGGCAAGGTCTTCTGCGGTTGCCGACGACCGCACCGCCACCCGCGCACCATCCCCCAGCGCCGCATACGCTTGCTCAACCTCCGCCCGCAGGTCTGCCGGTATGGTGACGCTTCTGACTAGCTGTTGCGCCTGCTCAATGTCCTGCTTATCGACGGCCGCGATTAACTCGGCCTGGATACTCTCGGTTGCGGTTGTATAAGCGCTGGTATCAATAATGAACCCCGGCGGGACGGGAAACCCTGCTGTGGCGCATTCCCCGAGATTGGCACCCTTGCCGCCCACCAGTGCGAGGTGGTCACTGCCGACATCTTTAAACCAACGAATCATCTACTCCTGCTCTCTACATACCGTGAGATGCCTATTGTAGTGCAGAAGGATTCAGATGGGATGGGGGTTTTGGGAGGGGGTGTAGCTCGAATAAGGCTTGAAAAAGGAAATCATGGCGTCCGATGTATAGCTTGCTAAAACCTGCTCATCCATGTGGTTGCCGTGCTGGGGCCACCGGCCCTGTAGCGTCCAAAACATAGCATATTGGCCTACCTGGTCGGGCCTGGACGTAGAGCGAATCTGCACCTCAAAAAGTTGTCGACCTGTCGTGTCGACAAACTGAAGATGGCCTCCAGGGGGTGGGCCATACTTGCCTAAAACAAAAGGCCGAAAGTGATACCCGCCGACATCGTTGAAGGAAAAATTACGCGTCCGTCCGAGTTTATTTCGAAACGTAAATCCCGTAGGGTTTACCTCCACGTACCGTAGCGTGAGGCCGGTTATGATGAATGTAACGACAATGGTTACTAAAGTTGGAACTGCTAAAAATATAGCAAGACTTATGAGTCCAAAGAAATTTTCATTCTGAATGATGTGGGATGCCATCTCGAATGACGTTGACCCTATAAAAGCGGCCATCATAACGACGCCAGATTCAAAAATTATTTGGTCTACTAGAAATGATCGCGAACGGCGTATTCCTTGCGAAATTTCTCGATTATAACGCGCCATTAGGTAGATTATGTGAGAAATGAAACCAATAACAATAATGCTAGGTACGGACGCGAAAACTATGATGAGCAGTGTTTTGTCCATGGCCTCTTCCTTGTTGGGGTCGGTTTGCCTGGATTGTCGGTTAGATTCTTAACAATCACCTTCTTATTGTGCTCTGCTGGAAGCTTTAATCGCGGCATTCTTGATAGCCTGCAGTGTCAGTTGTCAGCATGGAAGCGAAAGTTGTCTCATGTAGTTAATGTGCGAATATAATTTTGCGCCGCCGATACTAGCACGTCCAACGACTATATGGCTATCGCTATAGCTGACTTTTTGACAACCATCGCTGCTGCTCCGTCAGCCTAATCTTTGGGAAGTGCCCATTCGCGCCATTGTTGCCATCCCTGAAAGCTGCTTTGCTTCGATAGGTCAAGAAATTCCCCTGTGCTCCACTCCAGTAGCTGCATCCCAAGTTCATGAACAAGGTAGGTAAAGACCTCTCTTGGCTCTTCGTCGCCCCTGATGTGAAGTGCCATGGTTACGAGAGGTTCGCGCTTTCCCAAGCTGAACTCGATTATCCATGCATCTGTTTGCATAGTCAGCCACGTTGGGTCATTAGTGTCGAGCTGTGCGCCACATGCCTTGGCGATCACGGCAAGTTCAGTCATTATCTGTTGGCGCTGCAGCGGGACAAGATCATCTTCAGTGAGGCCATCAATTGATGTCATCGGGCCTTTTGTCCGGAAAGCACTAAGATCCCAGCTCATAGACTGCCTCCTTACTTAAGTGCAACGTGCATGATAATGCGTGTTTAAGTAAGGGAATCGTGGTGCTCCTTACTAATCTTGATATGAACAAAGTTATGCCGCTCATCCAACTGCGGCAGCAGCTCCGTTCGCGTGATGATGCCAGTGAAGCTATCGTAGAACCCGTTCCTCTGGCAACGCCAAAGCGCGCGCCTCATAGACGGCTATCTAAGCAGCAGCGCCAAGAGGCGCTTGAACGTTACCATGCAGGCCAAAGCTACGCCGAGATTGGACGGGCGCTCGGTGTTCACAGAGCGACTATTGCCGAAATTATCAAAAGAAATGGTGAAGCGCACCAGCGCAAGATACTGAGTAACGCGGAACAAACGAAAGCCAAAGCGCTTCATGCGTCCGGTGTAGCATTTACCGCCATCGCAGGCCGCTATGGTGTCGTCCACGATGTGCTAAGCAATTGCCTGACGAGTGACGCTGGAGTATGAGTCGGAGCCCGATGCTAGAGCATGCAGCGTGCACAGGACCGTGCTCCTGTGTGCAGTCATAGCTGCGTCTTCCGTAACCTCATCGATTGGTTCAATCTTCTAAATCGTGTATAATTAATAATATAAATTCATAAATCGGGCATGTATTATATGGACAAGGAATCGAAGCAACAACTACACCAATTAACGGAAACAGTTACCGCACTCGGGGCAACGGTAACAACTCTGACTTAGTCAGTGGCATCACTTACTAGCTCTGTCGCGGACCTTAAGGCAGAGATGCAGGAGGGGTTCGCCAAAGTAGATGAGCAGTTTGTTGAGGTCAAGCAAGACATTTCTGATATGAAGCAAGATATCGCTAATCTGCAAGACTTCACCTATAACCTCAGCGTCAATTTGGAAGACCCCGATCGACGTATGGGTATTGGTTTCGCAAGTACAACCGAACAAATCAGTGGCTTAAAGCGAGAGATGATGGAAATCAAGCGCGAACTCTTCCTAGAGCGCGGTATTCGTGAGACTGAGGTTGACGGATTGGGTAAAGTCCAAGATAGCCGTGAAGCACAGGCCAACCGGCGTATCGATATGATCGAAGCTTTCCTAGGCGACGACTTCCGCCAGTTCCAGAAACGTGCGGCGTAGGGAGCGAGTCACTGAACACCGGGACCTTGTGGCGTAGAAGTTATCCACAGCCTCGCTCATATTTATCCAAAAAATTGTATTTGGTCTAGTCTGCGCCATAGGCTTGTAGCGAATCCTCTTCTCTGCCCTGCATAGCAGGGCTGTCTCGCTTTTTGAAAGGTGCTTTTGTTGTCTAAGCTGACGCGTCGCCATAATGATCCACTTGCTAGCGTGGCTAGTGGTAACCACATCGCTGCAGACTTAAGCCAGTCGCTAGCGGAACAGATCTGTCCCCTAGTAGACCTTGCCGCTCAGGTGTTGAGTGGTTTTAGCGCAACGCCAGCCATAGCTAACATGTCAGCGCTGTCGCAAGCATGGAGAAAATCACTATTACCTGCGCAATCTTCCATCGCAGATATGATCAAGGGACTAACGGGTGCTGGGGCAATGCCAAAACTAAGTGATCAGCTGGCAGCAACAATACCCTCATCGATTATGCCCGAGCCATACAGGGGCGGGTTTGCAGCGCGATTTGCGAAGGCTTACGACGCTGGAAGTACATCGAAACAAGCCATCAAGGCACTCACCAAGATAGATATGCCACCTCTGGCTCCTACAACTACAGTTCCCAAGTTTGATCGGATATATTTCACACCGGCTATCGACTTTGCGAATTTGTTTGCCGATACAGTACCTGTGGCTGATCTTTTCTCTGAGTTGCGCAGCAATAATTCAGATATTTTTAAGGAAACCCGGCAGCAGCTTACCGATCTTTTCAAACGACTCAATATTGATGAGTACGCAGCCTCACTGCCGTCCAACTGGATTGATGCTGGCCTGGAAGATTACGATTACGGCTTGCTTGAGCAATTGATCCTAGATGAGGGACTAGCGCTCGCCTGGGTTGTGAAACCGGACCTGCTCACTCAGCTTCTTACTGCAGAATCTGAATCTAAGCGTCGTGAGATGCTAGCTAAGCACTGGGAAGAGATAACGGACCATTGCTGCAAACTGCTTGATAAAGTCACGTCCCAAGAGCTAGCTGAATGGCGTGGATTTGCCTTAAAGGTTGCCCATGCTTTGCGCCACGATAACCCAGAAGCTGCGCAGGCGTTGGCTGCCAGCCTTATTGAAACCATGCTGGTAGATAACTTTACTTATGACGGAAAAAGGGAGAGGATGAAGCGAGAGAATCGCCCCCAGATTAGCCTAGGAGTAATTTCACGTGGCATAGTCTACGGTGGCTTATGGGGAGTGTTCCTGCAATTCAGAACAGATAGAGACCCCATTCCGAGCCGTTTTAGTCGACATGCCAGCGCCCACGCAGTCTCCACTACGCAATACACGCTCACTAACAGCGTGATTGCCTTTATGCATGTAGTGGCTTATTTGTACCTATGGCAGGAGGGTGATATTGAGGAGAAAGCTGTCTAACTCTCTGGCTAAGCGATTTACTTCCTGCAGTAAAACATAAGTCGGGAGCAAGAAAATAATCCCCATGGCTGTCGGGAGAAGGAAATAGTGCTTATCTATAAACCCCACCCCGCAAGGGTTGTGATGCTATGTAACACTATTTTGCAATAAAATACAATAGATGGGCTACTGCTAAGCTGTGTCCGTTGCCATGGTAGTACCATGTTTACTTACTGGTCACAGCCACTGATGCAAATCATCACGGCTACCATCACCTTGGTCATTCCTGCTTTTGGTGCTCGATCCTGGTTTTTCTCGACTGATCCTGCTACCGAATCACTTGTCCGTTTATTTCTTTTTGGCGGTGGAATGTATATCAGTATGGTCGGTATGATTAGGACTATTTCTATGCCATCTGAAACCGCGCCATCCCCCGATCGTTCTATAGCAATATTAAAACTTCTCAAACGAGAGAATAATGCGCATGACCTTGAGAACAATAATGCTCTCCTAGATGTATGGACGGACAAGCTTACTATGATTGTTGATACTATCCTCAATTGGGAAAAACTCGTTTTTATGATATGATTTGACTATGACTTTTGTAACATTACCGAACAATGACAAACTCTGGTATTCCATAAAAAATGTGCCATCGTCCAAATCTCCGCTATTACTTATCCAAGGAAGAGGACTAGACCACCATGGATGGGATTCCATCCTCAATGAATTTACCGATCGAACCATCGTGCTCATCGACCACAGGGGCACCGGCCAGACCACAGCACCACTAAGCTCTGAATGGTCAACGCAGGATTTTGCAAACGATATAATAGCCATTCTCGATCACGCAGGCATCGATAGAGTGCACGTTTACGGGCACTCAATGGGAGGAAGAATTGCTCAGTGGCTCGCAGCGGAGCATGCAGACCGTATTATTACACTCACGATTGGGGGCACCAGTGTTGGTGATGGAACTGGCCTACCCCGTCCCGCCGCTGGAGTAGCAGCGCTCGCATCTGGGGACCCGAGCGCATTGGCTTCACTCTTCTATCCGGATGATTGGATTGCAGCAAACCCGCAACAAGCTGCCAGCGTCTTTCCCACGCCTCACTCGCCAGAAGCAATGAGTATCCACGGCAAAGCCTCAGATCGCCCCGACGGACCAATTCCAGAAAATATTACAGTCCCCACTTTGATCCTCCACGGCACGGATGACCCTATCTCCGATCCTGGCAATGCAGCAATTCTCGGAAATCGAATCCCACATGCAGAAGTATGTATGATTCCAGGTGCCAGGCACGCCTACTGGGCCGGAAACCCAGAGGTTCATGCCTCGATTGCAAAGTTCCTCCTATTGAACGACCCAAAATAATACCCTTACTATACTCTCGTGTCACATTGTATTACCAATACCTGTCCATATTTAGTAGACGGGTATTTATGTTGTGAGCACTATGCTGCATATTGCACCAAGTAACTACATAACCGTCCATAACTTTACCTAAATCTCCTGTGACTGGAAGTTTAAGTGGGAACAGGCTGATGATGTGATGCGGACAGTCAGGGAGTAAATGCTAACGTGCAGCCGAGCTAATCAGTCGTTCGACGAGGGCTACCATCAGATCCTTTTCCTGCGGGTGGCTCATGGCAACCATCAGGGTCATCGCCGCTAAAGCATTGTTCCAGACAAGCGGTGTGCCATCCACCGAAAATAGCAGGTTGTTCTGGGCTAGAAACTCGATAAATAAGGCTGCAGCACTACGCTTATTCCCATCAACCAGCGGGTGGTCTTTAACCACGAGGTACAGTAAGTTCGCCGCCTTTTGTTCGGTGGTTGGGTAGAGGTCTTCGCCCGCAAAGCTCTGATAGATGGTTGCGACAACCGACTTGAGTTTATCCCCGTTTTCGATCCCGA
>ERZ773072.1690-NODE-1690-length-10762-cov-10.310918_pt1 | contig 10762 bp, 7 predicted proteins | sample MGYA00580617_ERZ773072 | MGnify/ENA primary metagenome ERZ773072 (study PRJEB29015, sample SAMEA2737970) | human oral metagenome | biome: human oral; feature: human-associated habitat; material: dental | place: China | collected 2122 ... | reverse complement strand
CCGATCCAATGGGGGATCGATATGGGACTGGATATTAGAATTAATGACGGCGAATTGAGGACGGCGGTCAGTTCGCTACTGCGGATCGACGCCGCCCTGTCCGAGATGCCGCGCCTGACCGACGACACCGCGAACGCCGTCGGCGATGCGACCCTGGCTCGGGCGGTCAAGGAATTCACCGACTCGTGGCGCGTCAAGCGCGAGGACATCATCACCATGGTGCGCGCCCACCGCACCGCTTTGGAGGCCATTCTCAAATGGTCCGACGCCGTGGACTCCATTGGCGGGCGGTCGCCCGGCGGGGTTCTCGGCGAGGCCGTCTCCCGGTCCGTCGAGGAGGCGCGCAGGCGCATCGAGCAGAATCTCGGCGGATCCGGGCAGGAGGATCTCGACGGGATCGAGCAGATCCCCGTCACTCCCTTGGAAAGGCCGTCAAGGGTGCCGCCGATGGTGCCGCCGTTGCATGACCTCGGGTCGTTCCACACCCTCCCGGCGCCCGTGACCCGACCGACGGCCTCCTCTGCTTCGGGGCAGGGGCCCGCCCTCGTCGCCCCCGACGTCGATGCCGCCCTCCAGGCGGTCGGGACGGCGCCGACGGCACGCCCGGCGCAGGTCGGCACCGGGGCGCCGGTCGCCTCACTCGAGGATGTCGACGACGCCGCGCCCGCGACCGTGAACGCGATCGGCCAGACCACGGCCGCGGCGTCGCTGGACGGGACGTCCACCGCCGGGGCCGTGCCCGTGAGCACAATCAGCGGGACCGCGCCCCCGGCCGCGCTGGACGGGACGACCACCGCCGAACCCGCGACCGTGGGCTCCGTCGCGGAGGCTCCGGCCCCGGGTGGCGAGACCCTGGAGCAGACCCCGCCGTCGGACGACGGGGCTCAGCCCGCGTGGCTGCGCCGGATCGTCCCGGAGGCCGCGTCCGTCGACCTGGACCCGATGGCGTCGGACGCCGATGTCGTGCGGGCGGCTGCCTTGCAGCGCGGCGGCTCCATCGCTTCCCTGGCCCGCATCGCCGCCGACTCCGCTCCCGCGGTGGCCCAGATCGACGTCGAGGCCGCCGTTCCGCAGCCCCGGCTGAACACCTTCGAAGAACAGACGAGAGCACTCCGGGAGAGCCTCGGACTTCCGATTAAGGAGGAGCGGTGAGCGCCGCACGACCCACCGATTGGTCCGCCGTCGACCTATGGGCGGACCCGGTTCCCGGAGATCCCGACGTCGTCGCCTCCTTCGGCGGAATGATGACGCGGACCGCGGAGACGATTGAGGCCGCCTCCCAGTCCCTGAGGCGCATCTCCTACACCAATGTCTCCAAGGCCTCCTCTCAGGTGCGCAGCCAGGCGATCAATGTGGCGGCGCAACTCGATCGCGCCCACTCGCGGACCTCCGGCGCAGGCGAGGCCCTGACCACCTATGCGGATCGTCTGCGGGAGGCCCAGAAGGACAGCGAGATTGCGCTGCGCCGGGCCCAGAACGCCGTGGCCAACCGTAGGGCCGCCGAGGCGATGCGGGAGGAGCGGGCGAAGGCGCATAATAACTGCTTGGATTTGCGGCTCCGCGAGCAGTACCGCGATGACTACAAGCGCTACGGGCGCAGAGCCGATCAGGCCGAGGCCGAGCGCCGTCAGGCGGCCCAGGACGTCGCCAGGGCCCGGGACGCGCGCAAGGCGGCGGCCCGCAGCGCCGCGCAGAAACTGGGCGAGGTCCAGCGCACGAGCTCCCTCAACGATAACTTCCTCGACCGCATCCGCTCCATTCTGCAGAAGGTAAAGAACTGGATCTCCGAGAGTGTTAAGCGCATTTTGGATGCGGTGGCGAGGATTGCGAAGGCGATCTGGAATGCGGTTGTCAAGCGGATTTGGAATATTCTTGTCAAATGGGCGATCGGCGAGCTCTACAAGAAATTTTTCGCGACGGCGGCTATTATCTGGGTGTTCGTGAAGGTGCAGAAAATGTTGGGTCTCGGCAATGAGGTCCTGAATAAGAAGGCTGACGAGGATCTGACTGCGGCTAAGCAGGCCGCCAGCAAGACCGCGGATGAGGCTATCAAGGTAGCCGACGAAGCGGTTGCTGCTGCAGCCAAGAAGGATGAAGCTGCTGCTAAGGAGCATGTTGATAAGGCGAATGCCGCCAAGAAAGCTGCGCAGGAGGCAAAGCCGAAGATCGAGGCTGCTACGACTGCTGACGAAGTCAAAGTTCAGCAGGCAGCGGCAGACAAGGCCAAGACTGAGGCTCAGGCCGCCAAGGATGCAATTGCTAAGCTTGCTGATAAGAAGACTGATAGCGACAAAGACATCGCCGCAGCTAAGGACGCTGCCAACAAGGCAGTCGATGATGCTATCAAGGCCACTGACGAAGCTCTTGCTGCAGCCAAGAAGAAGGAACAAACCGATTCGCTGAAGGCTGCAGTCAAGGAACTTGAGACCCTCAAGACCAATCTTGGAGCCCTCAAGAAAGAGATTTCCGAGACCAAGACCGTTGCTGCTCTGAACGCCCAGAAGGACAAGGCCGAAAAGGCCAAGGCTACGGCGGTAGAGCAAAAGCAAATAATTGACAAGGTTGCCGACAAGAAGGGATCGAGCAACATTAGCTCGGAAAACAAGAACGTACGCACCGCACTTGCCGTAGTCCTCGGCGTGTTGGGTGTGGGCGCACTCGTGGCAGCCATCTTCCAGTTTGCAGGACCTGCACTCAAGAACCTGGGGATTGAACTGCCCAAGTTCTAAAAACCACGATCTGTGAATCACAGCCCCCGGCCGAATTTTGGTCGGGGGTTTGTTGTGCTTACCCACGACACCCACCTACAGAAACTATGCTACTCAAAACTAGGGGGTAGTTTCTTACAATTCTTATGTGGTAAAGACCCAGTTAGACCCTGTTTGAGGGGGTGACTTTAATTAAATGGGGATACTTAACGGAGCATATGGGTAGTTTTATTTAGCAAGGAATTTTAACCAAAATTTCCTTTTCCTTAAGAGTCAACTTTGCGATATTTTGGAGTTTTCTAATGAAACGCATGTCCCGTCTTGCTGCGCTGACTATTGCCACCTCTCTGACCGTTTCCGGCATGACTGTCGCCACCGCTGAAGAAGCCCAAACCCCTCCCACGGCTGTTGAACAGGCCGCCGAAGTCACCAAGGAGGACCAGGGAAATCCGGTCACCGGTAACAATAACGGTTCTCCCGGTACCGAAGACAAAAACAACTATGAGAATGTGAAAGAAACCATCACGGCTCTCGCTGACAGCGCCATCAAAACGGCCGATGAGGCTATCGCTGCAGCTAAAGCTAAGGATCCAGAGCTTGTAAAAGACTTTGTCAAGAGCGCTGAAAAGGCCAAGGCCGAGGCTGAAGCAATCAAAAAGGCACTGCCAACAACCAACGATGAGCCGGGCCTGATGGAGCTTATGAAGCGGGCTGACGCTGCGAAATACCAGGCTGAGAGCGCAAAAGCGGATATCGATAAAGTAACCAGCCCGGAAGACCTGGCGAAGGCACGGAAGGCTGCAGATGAGGCCGCCGATGCGTTCCTCCGTGACATTGATGAAGCGTTGAAGGTTGCCAAGAAGAAGCAGCAAACTGATACGCTGAAAGAACTCGTCGCACAAGCCGAAACTGCTAAGGCCGATGCCGAAAGGGCCAAGAAGGCCATTCCGGGGATTACCTCCACGACCGCGTTGAACGATCTTACAAAGTATCTCAAAGGTGCACGGGATGAATTCCGCAATATCCGTGCAACCATTGACACGGTTCCCGATGACCAAAAGCAGGACCAAAGCAATTCTTCTGACAATTCGAAGGTGAAGACCATCATTGCTGTGCTCCTCGGTGTTCTGGGCTTGGGTGCTATTGCCGCCGCTATCGTGCAATTTGCCGGTCCAGCGCTGAAGAGCTTTGGCATTAACCTGCCTGGGCTATAAACCGATAATCAATGAGCCCCCGGTCTATCCCGCCGGGGGCCTTTGCTTGCTTGTCGACGCCCTGAAGACTTTCTTTGATTTTCTGGGGAATGCAACCTGCTTGCATCAGGTGTGGATCAGCCTTGCTTGCCATACTTGGATTGTTTACCGGCACGGAGATTTGAACATAGTAATTTTTCTATAGAACATATTGGGGTAATCTTTACATTATAATACGAGCATAATTGCAGGTGAAGTATTGCTATGGGGTGATATCTTATGATATCTACCTCAACAAACTTTTACTTTTACTAAGATGAATCAATGTGGCATTTAAGCAAAATGTTATTTGCTGCATATCTGTTGCTTTTATCGGAGGTTATTTATAGTGTTTTCATCTCGTTATTCTGCGAGGATGATTGTTACTTCTCTTGCAGTTACTAGTGCGATGGCGGCCCATGCTGGTTTGGCAGTTGCCGAAGATCTGGATGCTAATACGCAACTTGCTGATGTTATTGCTGATGAGCAGGAAAATCTTACCAATGAGAATCAAAATATGAACCAACAAGATGCATCTGGTAATGGTGTCATGAGCGAGCAGCAAGAACGTATTATTGCCCTCTTAGATGAGACCATTAAGATTGCCGATGAAGCGATTGCTATTGCTCAGGCGAAAGATCTTGATAATGAAGGTTATGATGCGGCAAGGATCAAACAACAAGCAGCTGATCTTAAAGAGACCGCTGCGACGACTCGTGATAAGGATGTCCTCAGGGCATTGGAATTTCGGGCTAGGGTGTTGAAAGAAGCTGCTGTTGACGTAAACCGGAAAGCTAGCAACGTGGGCGCTTCCGAAGCGGATGTAGCGAAAGTTCGGCAGGAAACCTCTCAGGCAATCGATGCGTTTCTAAAGGAGGTCGACGAAACGCTTGCGATCGCGGAAAAGAAAGAACAAACCGATAGTCTAAAAAACTATGTCCATCTCGCGCGAGTTTCCAAGGCGAATGCTGAGCTGATGAAACAAAAACTCCCCACACTGGGATTGGAAGAATTACAAGAGGTAAAAGATGACATTGATATTGTCTCTGTTGGTTTTCGCAATAATTTAGGGGCAGCTATCAAGGGGGCTCCCGATAAAAGTATTCAAAGCTCCAGTACAGATTCCGGTGTGCGAGGCATTATCGCTGTGATTCTCGGCGTCTTGGGCGTGGGTGCCATCGCTGCCGCGATCATGCAATTTGGTGGTCCAGCACTCAAAAACCTTGGCGTGAACCTGCCGGGAATCCCACAACGGTAGGGGCGTCTCTATAGATAATCGACAGTATGTTCGATGATATTGGTTTTCGGGAAACCGGTCACAAGGTTTCCTACCGATTTGGCATGGGGTGGGTAATGGCATCCACCCCATGCCGAATTTCCTGGTGACTCACAGAGAGCGGCAAGTGACAGTGGTGGGGGAGTGTCAATGTCTGCGTTAGGCGTCGAAAAGCGGGAAAATATGCCCACAATTTCCTCTTAATGGCGACAAGTTTCAGTATAAAAATGCGATATTTTTCACTAAAATGGGGGAGGCTGTTTTCAAGATAGTTACCAATAGAATAGTGTTCAGTGCCCTGAACAGCACAAAGTGTTTGGTCGGGCAAAAACCCACATTTTTTAACGAAAATATTTTTGCTTTCGGGTCGACATAAACTGAAAAACACCAAGCGTGACCGAAGATTTTGCAATAGTGTCAAAGCTATGAGTCCACGAAAAATTGGAGTTACCGAAGTAGCTCTTCGAGATGCGCACCAAAGTCTGTTTGCCACCCGAATGGCCTTGGAAGACATGGTTGCTGCCTGCGATGATATCGATAAGGCCGGCTTCTGGTCGGTGGAATGTTGGGGCGGCGCCACCTTCGACGCCTGCATTCGCTTCCTTAACGAAGACCCGTGGAAGCGACTACGCACCTTCCGGGAGCTCATGCCCAATTCTCGGCTGCAAATGCTGCTCCGCGGCCAAAACCTTCTGGGCTACCGTCACTATGAAGACATGGTTGTCGATAAGTTCGTTGAAAAATCCAAGGAAAACGGCATGGACGTGTTCCGCGTTTTCGATGCGCTCAACGATCCCCGCAACCTAGAACGCGCCATGACCGCGGTGAAGAAAGTCGATGGTCACGCTCAAGGCACCATCTGCTACACCGTATCCCCCCTACACGATGTCGACGGCTACATTAAACTGGCCGGACAACTCCTCGATATGGGGGCAGACTCCATCGCCCTCAAAGACATGGCAGCTCTGCTGAAACCACAACCTGCCTACGACATTATTCGCGGCGTCAAAGACACCTACGGCGACGACGTGCAAATCAACGTACACTGCCACTCCACCACCGGTGTTACCTTAGTCACGCTCATGAAGGCCATCGAAGCCGGCGCCGATGTGGTCGATACTGCCATTTCCTCGCTGTCGCTTGGCCCAGGTCACAACCCCACGGAATCCCTCGTGGAAATGCTGGAAGGCACCGGCTACACCGCCGACCTGGACATGGATCGCCTGATTAAGATCCGCGACCACTTCAAGACGATTCGCCCGAAGTACCGCGAATTCGAGTCGAAAACCCTGGTCGACACCAATATCTTCCTGTCGCAAATCCCCGGCGGCATGCTGTCTAATATGGAATCCCAGCTTCAAGCCCAAGGCGCCGGCGATCGCATCGACGAAGTGATGGAAGAAGTGCCGCGAGTTCGCGCCGCCGCCGGCTACCCACCGCTCGTGACGCCCTCCTCGCAAATCGTGGGCACCCAGGCGGTGTTTAATGTGCTCATGGGCCCCTACAAGGTCATGACCGCCGAATTCGCCGACCTTATGCTGGGCTATTACGGCGAATGCATCGGTGAACGCGATTCCGAGCTCATCAAGCAAGCGGAACAGCAAACCAAGAAGCAGCAGATCACGGTTCGCCCTGCCGACCTGCTAGAACCCGAATGGGACACCCTGGTTTCCGACGCCGAAAAGCTGGAAGGCTTCGACGGTACCGACGAAGACGTGCTCACCAACGCACTATTCCCCAACGTGGCACCGGGCTTCTTCAAGACCCGCCCCGATGGGCCAAAGAATGTGGGTGTAGATCCCAGCAAGCAAAAGAAGCGGGAGAACGAACCCGTGCTAGAGCCCATCACCTACAAGGTCAGCGTTGGTGGCCGCACCCAAACCGTTCACGTCGAGCCAGCCGAATAACGTCGAAGTAATAAGGAGAGATCATGGCTAATGACCCAACCATGGAGCAGCGTCTCGAACAATTGGCCGAAGCCCGCCGTAAGATTGAATTAGGCGGCGGCGAAGACAAAATTGAAAAACAACACGCCAAAGGCAAGCTCACCGCACGTGAACGCATCAATTTGCTTGTCGACGACGATACGTTCTTCGAAACCGGAATGTTTGCCAAGCACCGCACCACCCATTTCGGCATGGACAAAGCCGATGCACCCGCCGATGGTGTGGTAACCGGCTCCGGCGCCGTTTTCGGCCGCCCGCTACACATTGCCTCCCAAGACTTCACCGTTATGGGTGGTTCCGCCGGCGAAACCCAGTCGAACAAAGTTGCGGCCATGATGGATGCATCTGCCACGACCGGCACGCCATTCATCTTCATTAACGACTCCGGTGGAGCCCGCGTACAGGAAGGCATTGACTCCCTGTCTGGCTATGGCAAGGTGTTCTACCACAATGTGCTGCTATCTGGTCTGGTTCCCCAGATTTCCATCATTGCTGGCCCCTGCGCCGGGGGCGCCGCCTATTCGCCGGCCCTCACCGACTTCATTATCCAAACCCGGCAGGCCAATATGTTCATTACCGGCCCCGGCGTGATTAAGTCGGTCACCGGTGAAGAGGTCACCACCGAACAGCTTGGCGGTGCTGATGCCCACATGACCAAGTCCGGCAACATTCACTTCATTGCCGATGATGACGAACAGGCAATCCTGATCGCCCAAAAACTGCTGAGCTTCCTGCCGCAAAACAATACGGAGGAGCCGCCGGTGGTAGACCCCGATCCGGTGGTGGAATCCGATTACGAATTGCGTGACATTGTTCCTGTTGAAGGCAAGAAGGGCTACGATGTTCGGGAAATTATCACCCGCATTGTGGACCGTGGGGATTTCCTCGAAGTCCAGGCCGGTTTTGCCCGCAATATTGTGGTGGGCTTCGGTCGTATCGTGGGTCGTACCGTTGGTGTGATCGCTAACCAGCCCAACGTCATGTCCGGTGTGCTTGATATCGACTCCTCCGATAAGGGATCGCAGTTTATCCGCTTCTGTAACGCCTTCAACATCCCACTGGTCACTCTGGTGGACGTGCCCGGCTTCATGCCTGGTGTGGCCCAGGAACACGGTGGCATTATCCGCCACGGGGCTAAGATGCTCTATGCCTATTCGTCGGCCTCGGTGCCGAAGGTGACCGTGGAATTGCGCAAGTCCTACGGTGGCGCCCACCTGGCCATGTGCTCGAAGGACCTGGGTGCGGATCGAGTCTTTGCCTGGCCCACTGCCGAAATCGCCGTCATGGGTGCCGAAGGCGCCGTCAATGTGGTGTTCCGTAAGGAAATCGCTGACGCCGAGGATCCTGCCGCTAAGCGGGAAGAACTCATCGCCCTGTACAAGGAAACCTTCTCCACGCCATTCATGGCCGCATCCCGGGGCTTGGTCGACGACATCATCGACCCGGCGGACACCCGTCGGCATATTGCAAATGCCCTGGAAATCTTGGCGAATAAGCGGGTGCACCGGCCGAAGAAGAAGCACGGCCTGTCCCCATCATAAAAACACCACCAAGGCGAAAAATCATGAGTGAATTAACCAATCAAGAACTGGTTGAGCTTGTCCACAAGCTCAGTGCTCGTCTCGACCAAGCCGAGGCGGAGATCGCTGAGCTACGCAAACGCTCCGATGCTTCCATTCCAGAAGACGTCATCATTGCCATTTCGGCAGCGGTCAGTGCGTTTATGGGGAATAAGGGCAAGGTGAAGGCGGTGCACTACCTGCGGCACCGTACTTGGGCTGCCCAAGGTCGCCAATCGGTCCAGCAGCACATGCTGGGGAATTAACGACTGAAATATCAGAAGAGGAAAACACATGAAACTCACCGTGACCGTCAACGGTATTGCCTATGCTGTCGAAGTTGAGGTCGAAGAAGAACGCCGGCAGTTAGGCTCGATCGTCTTTGGGGGTGGCGGCAACGCCAACCATCAGGAGCCGGCTACTGCATCCGTGCAAGGCGTGTCCGCTAACGCCGTCATTGCGCCGCTGGCCGGCTCAGTGTTTAAGATCCTGGTCAACCAGGGTGATGAGATTGAGGCAGGGCAGGTATTGCTCGTCCTCGAAGCCATGAAAATGGAGACCGAAATCACAGCACCCAATGCTGGTGTAGTGACTGCGGTGCATGTCGCCGTGGGTGATTCCGTACAGGGTGGGCAGGCACTGATCGAAATCGAATAATCCTAGCTCACGCGCATCGCTGCGATGGCATTCTGGCAATATCCTGTCAGGATCCTGGTAGCATTCTGGTGGTATTCTGGTAGCACTCTAATGACCCCCTGGCATAACCCTGATGGGGGTAGATGGTACCGACTAACTAAATTCCATGGCATGATAGCCACAGCTTAACAATTGATCCCCGTTTTTCTATGGGAGAGAGGCTTTGCTTCATGCATAAAAAGTCCACCTTTCGCTGCCTTGCCATCGCAGCGTTTGTGAGCTCGTTAGGGATGACAACCATCCCTAACGCTGGGGCGCTTGAGTCGCCTGCTGCGTCTGATGTTGTTTCACAGACGGCTCAAGAACTGACGAATGCCGGTATCCCTGTCGACCCGGCCGTGACCAATGGGGCAGTCGCTGCGGCGCAAAATGCCGAGCAGGCAGCCCAAAATGCGCAGCAGGCTGTGGATTCCGCGGTGAATTCCTTATCGGCTGCTACACCGGTTGTGCCCACTGTCCCGGAGGCCCCAGCTGTTCCTAATTTCACGCAGGATATTCCCCCGGAGCAGGCAATGCCCGAGGTAGTGCCGCGGATTTCTTCTGAACTGTCGTCAGCCATTAATTCGGTGACCGGTAGCTCCCAGCAGCCTGCGCCGTCGCCAAGCGTGCCCGAGACTGCCGTAACGCCAGAAACCCCGAACGCTCCAACCGTGCCAAGTGTGCCGGGCGTGCCCGCGAATGCGTTAGGTGGTGCGGCAAACATCGTCAACACGGAAAAGCCTGAGAACAAAACTCAGGATACCGAAGCCGGTGCCGACTCGGATGAGTATGAGCCGGGGCGAACCGAAACTCCGCCACTCGTGCGCCGTTACATTGATGCCCAAATCAAAGAGGCTACCGCACCATCGGAACGGGCAATCAGTAGCGTGAGCCAATTATTCGAAAACATCAATAAGCTGCGCGATGGTTCGCTCAGTTCGACCGAGTATTCGGCAAATAAGCTGATGCAGCGGCCCAACATTAACCATAATGCGGCTGAATTTGAGGCTCAGGTTGCCCAGTTTGAGTCCCAGGTGGCCCAATTGGCTAGCTCTGGGGTGAACTATGCCGGGGAGCCGTACAAGGAAGTGGGGAAGGACTATCGGCCCATCATTGATGGCCCGAACTACCACTGGCAGTACGATCCGTTCTCCAAGTTTATGGCGCAGCGGTTCACCGCAAACCGGGTATTGCATCGGGTGCCGGGCTCCTGGTTTGACCAGCCGGATACCCCGCTGGCCTCGGTGTTTACCGAACGGGAGGGTAATTCCCTGTATGGCCCATCCACCCCGGTATACGTCGGCGATAATCAGCTGTGCACCGTTGCCGCCACCGGCTACGATAAGCAGGGCCGCAAGGTTGCTAT
>ERZ773072.1687-NODE-1687-length-10772-cov-5.235420_pt1 | contig 10772 bp, 13 predicted proteins | sample MGYA00580617_ERZ773072 | MGnify/ENA primary metagenome ERZ773072 (study PRJEB29015, sample SAMEA2737970) | human oral metagenome | biome: human oral; feature: human-associated habitat; material: dental | place: China | collected 2122 ... | reverse complement strand
AATCGGCCACGAGCTTGATGTAGGTGACGTAGCCAATGACGACATCGGCCTGGGCAATGGCTTCGCGCGCGCGCGCAGTCATGTGCGCGGCATGGCCGGGGCCGATGCCCACCAGCGCGATGGAGCCGCCGCAGGCGGGCGAGGATGAAGAAGAAGGGGAAAGCGGGTTGGCGTCGTTCATGGGTTCAGTCATTGGGCAAAGCGACCGATTCTGGCGGCACGCGCGCGATGGAGATCGTGGCGTTGCGCCCGTCGGGGCCGCGCAGGCGGTGTTTTTCCACCACCAGCGCGTTCATGGGCGCGGGCTGCTGCCCGCCGCCCGCTGCCAGCAGCGCGGCTGCCTCGCTGACCGATGGCGTGCCGGTGTAGCGCAGCACGGTTTCAGACGGATTGGGCACGGGCACGGCAGCCAGTTCGGCGGCAGCCTGTTTGCGCTGACCGACCCGATTTACCCCATCATGCTCGGCTGCCTGTATGGCGACAAATATTATGTGTGGGACAAATCCGCGCACATTGAGTTTGTCCAACCGGCAATGGGCGAAGTGTATCTGGACTGCCGCCTGAGCCATGCCGACCGCGCCAGCATTGAAGCCGCCACAGCGAATGGCGAAAAGCATTTTCCCGTGTTCACCGTGCGCATTTTCAATGCCCGCAACGAAACCATCGCCGTGGCTACGCGTACGCTGTATATCCGGCTGAAAAAAGAATACCGCCCTGCTGAATAGGGTATTACTCTGTATAAAAAGCAGCCTGCACCTGGAGAGGAATAGGGACGAGAACTGCTGGAAAATAGAATTAAGCGTCAGTCACTTCTTGTCTGGATAAATCCCATTTCCAAAGGAGACATCATGCGCGTACCCGACCATCCCCTTCTCGCCCCCTACAAAGCGGCTATCCTTGCTGCCGAGAAACCCACTGCCGAAATCACTCTCGAGCCCTGCGGCAATCTGACCTTGAGCCAGAGCAAAATCGGCGGGCTGCCCTATCTGCCGCCTGACGCAGAATATCCGCGCAACCCCGACCGCCAGCCGCTGACCCTGCTTGCGCAAATCAACTTCGCCGAAATGCCGCCGCTGCCCGATTTTCCAACAAGCGGCATCCTGCAATGGTTTATCGACCTACACGGCTTCTTCAACTGTTGGGGCTTAAATTCCAAAGACCCGCTCAACCAAGACGGCTTCCGCGTGCTGTACTATCCCGAAGTGCTGCCAGATGACGCGCTGGTGCGGGACTTCTCCTTTCTGGAAAACGTTCCGCCCGTGCCGCCGCCCAAGCGCAGCCTGTGGCGGCGCATCAAAGACTGGGGTATGAAGGGTGAAAACCATCCCCCATTCGTTCATCCCTGCGCCATCCGTTTCCAATCCGGCAGCCAGTTTCCTTCGTTTCAAGACTGCACCCTGCACCTGCGCGGCGAAGGCGTACCCGACATCACCTACGACAATTACGAACACGACGACGAAGCCGCCTGCGATGCCTATACCGAATTCGTATTTGCCGAAAGCGCCATAGACAAACACGGCTGCTATAACGGCGGCCACCGCATTGGCGGTTATCCTGAGTTTACGCAGGAAGACCCGCGCGCCCTAGTGCCGGCATTCCGCGAATACGTGCAGCTGATTCAGCTCGACAGCGACGACAAACACACCATGTGGGGCGATGCCGGTGTCGGCCACCTGTTCATCCATCCAGACGACTTGCGCCGCTGCGATTTCTCTCGCGTGATGTACAGCTGGGACTGTTGTTGAGCGGCACACATCCTGCAAATCCCCTTAAAAAAGCAGCCTGCACTCTGAAAACCAAAATGCAGGCTGCTTTTTTTCATTTATTTTAAAGCATTTACAAAATGCCGTGATTGATTTGCTGCAACACGGCCACCGGGTCTGCAGCCTGTGTAATCGGCCGCCCCATCACCAGATAGCTCGAACCGGCGGCCAGCGCCTGCTGCGGCGTCATAATGCGGCGCTGGTCATCGTTGTTGCCGGCCACATCGAGGCGGATACCGGGCGTGACCAGCAGAAATTCGTTGCCCAACGATTGGCGCAGGGCTTGGGCTTCATGCGCGGAGCAGACCACGCCGTCCAAACCCGAATCCTTCGCCAATGCCGCCCATGACAGCACCAATTCTTCGGGCGTTTGCGTGAAACCGAGTTCGCGCAGGTCGCCCTGTTCCATGCTGGTGAGCACGGTAACGCCGATGAGCTGCGGCCGATGGCGGTAATTGGCCACCGCGTCGGCCGCCGCTTCCATCATGCGCCGCCCGCCCGAAGCGTGCATATCGACCAGCCACACGCCCATGTCGGCCGCCACTTTGCAGGCTTGGGCAACGGTGTTGGGGATGTCGTGGTATTTCAAATCCAGAAACAGTTTGAAGCCTTGCTGAATCAGCTTTTCCACCAGGCTGCGGCCGGTGGCGGTGAAGAGTTCTTTGCCGATTTTGAGCTGGCACAATTCGGGCGACAGGCGGCGCACAAAGGCAAGCGTGTCGTGTTCGTTGGCAAAATCCAGCGCGACAATGACGGGCGTGCGTGCGGTGGAGAGCGGGTAGTCGGTGATGAGGGGGTTCATGGTGGTTCTCGATAAGCAAAATAATGAAAAAAGCAGCCTGCACACGAAAAACAAAGTTTCTGCGAAGCTAAAACGGGGTTCAGACGGTCAAATAACCCAAATGTTCCAATAAGATAAACGTGCCGATGCCGATAAGCACCACGCCGCCCACCATTTCCGCACGGCTGCCGATTTTCTGACCGAGCAGGCGGCCGAGCCGCAGGCCGATGGCTGCCATGATGGTGGTGCTGATGCCGATGGCCAGGGCCGTGAGCCAGATATTGGCGTCCAAAAAGGCCAAGCCTACGCCCACCACCATGGAATCGATACTGGTGGCGATGGCGGTGACGACGGTCAGCAGCAGGGTGGTGTCGGTGCGGTTTTTATCGGCAGCGGCGGCTTCATCGTCATGCAGCGCGCCCCAAATCATTTTCAGCCCCAGCGCCAGCAGCAGGCCGAACGCCAGCCAGTGGTCGTATTCGGCAATAAATTTTTGTGCCATGCTGCCGGCCAGCCAGCCGATGAGCGGCGTGATGGTTTCGACAATGCCGAAAATCAGCGCGGTTTTAACGGTTTGCCGCCAAGTATAGTGCAGGCTGCCTGCACCGCGCGCCAATGCGGCGGCAAAGGCATCGACCGACATGCCCAATGCCAGCAGGATAGTGGTGAATAAGTTCATTGTTGCTTGTTTTTATTTTATATTTTTTACACGGTGCGTTCTTCGGGCAAGCGTCCCGCCCAGTCGCAGGCAAACTGGTAAGCCGTGCGCCCCGAACGGCTGCCGCGTGATTGTGCCCAGTTGAGGGCGGCTTTCCGCGCGGTGTCATCCCATTCCGTGCGAAATCGAGCAGCCACAAGCGGGCGGCGGCCAAATATTCGTCTTGCGAAAACGGATAAAAGCTGAGCCACAGCCCGAAGCGGTCGGACAGCGAAACTTTTTCTTCCACCGCTTCTTTTTGGTGGATTTCGCCGCCGGTTTGCACGTTTTCGTGCATGTATTCGGGCATCAGGTGGCGGCGGTTGGAGGTGGCATAAACCAAAACATTGTCGGCACGGCGCGACAGGCTGCCGTCCAACGCGGTTTTCAGGGCTTTGTAGCCGTCTTCGCCTTCTTCAAACGACAAATCGTCGCAAAACACGATGAATTTTTCGGGACGCGGCTCCAGCAGCACCAAGAGTGCGGGCAGGGTGGCCAAATCGTGTTTGTCCACTTCAATCAGGCGCAGGCCTTGTTCGGCGTATTCGTGCAGCAGCGCTTTGACCAGCGACGATTTGCCGGTGCCGCGCGCGCCGGTCAGCAAAACATTGTTGGCGGCCCGACCGGCCAGAAATTGCTCGGTGTTGCGCACCAGTTGCCGCATTTGGGTGTCGATGGCGGCCAGGCGGTTCAGCGGGAAGGTGTGCGGGCGCGGCAGGCTGTGCAAAATGCCCCGGTTGCCCGCTTTTTGCCAACGGAAGGCGATGCTGGCCGCCCAATCGGGTTCGCGCTCTTCGGGAGGCAGCAGTGCGTCCAAGCGGTTGAGTACGGACAAGGCTTTTTGCACAATCGGTTTGATGTTTTTGAATTTCATGAAATTACTCTTTTTCTGCCGCCACGCCGATATAAATGCGCGGTGCGCCGTTGATGGGGTGGGCTTCGAAATCGGTGGTGAACAGGCGCGGCAGGTTTTCGGTTTGCTCGATGCGTTTCCAGGTGTCGAACAGGCTTTGCGGCTCTAAATCGGGCACGTCGTAACGCAGGTAGTCTTGTGCGGGCAGCTGGGTTTCGTGGGCGAAATCGGGCGTGGGCAGGTCGAGTGCGACCAGGCGGCCGAGTGTGATGCTGACTTGGTCGGGCTCTGCGTCGTTGTATTGGTACACGCAATAGACGGTGAGTGTGAACGAGGGCAGGCGCGAGGCTTTGTGGTCTTGCCAGTCCGTCCACAGGCGGTTGAGGGTTTCGTGGGCTTTGTCCAATGTGGTGGTGGCGTGAATGCCCATGATGCGCATGGGGGCATGTAATGCGGTACGTTCTGCTGGCATGGTGTGTCCTTTCTATTTTGTGTGCGGCCGGGTTGGCAAAAAGCAGCCTGCACCCATTTGGGGCAGGCAGGGCGGCCATGAATGTCCGAACCGTTGTTGCGGCGTGCAGGCTGCTTTTCACGCAAAACGCCCGTTCGTAAACAGGCGTGTGGTTCGGACGTTGTGCCGTATCAATATAAATCGCGGCGGATTTGGCGGATGTCGCGCCAGCCGCCATTGGTTTTCACCAGTGTGATTTTTTCGTTCAGCGGCTGTTTCAAATCTTCGTACATCGGGGTGTCGCGCAACAGCGTTTTCGCCCAAGAAGGCATTTGGATGTCGGCCTGATAGGCCACTTGGCTCACGGTGATGCCGTTGGCGGGGGTGGGCTCGGTGTAATAGCGGATGTCGGTCACTTTTTGTTGGCCGACGCACAACAGCGCGCCGTGCGGAGACGGAACGAAATAGTTTTCGCCTTTGGGCGTGAGCTGGTAGGAATAATAGCGGATGGTTTCTTCGCCTTCGCCGATGCGCTTGCTTTCCGCGCTGCTGTAAATGCCGGCATCCACCAAGGCTTCCATTTGCTCTGCGGCGGCATGGTTGGCATGTTTGCCGTCGGGGCGGCGTTTCAGGAAGCGGACTTCGCGCGCGCCCAGCAGTTCTTGCGTGATTTCGTCATTTTCTTTCAGGCGCGTGTCGATGGTCAGTTGGAAAGGCACGCAGATTTGGTTCAGGGTTTTGGACGCGTCCAATGCCTTCTGCACATCGGATTTGGAAATTTGTGAAGGAGAACAAGCGCTAAGCAAGCAGACGGCCAAACCGCCGAGCCATAATTTTTTCATGTTGCGTTTCCTGTGGGTTGCGGATGGAAAAAGGCGGCAAATGATTGCCGAACATGGGAAGGATAACGGCAAATTCGCAGAACGACAAGACAAAAAATAATGAATTTCGTACAATAGCCGATATTTTTTTGTGTCAGGACAAATTTATGCGGCATCTTTACGGCATCCCCAACTGCTCGACAGTGAAAAAAGCGCGCGCATGGCTGGAAGCGCGGCAGATAGACTATGTGTTTCACGATTTCAAAAAAGAAGCGCCCACGGCGGAATGGCTGGCAGGCTGCCTGCAACATGTGCCGCTGGAAATTTTGTTGAACAAGCGCGGCACGACATGGCGCAAACTCACGCCCGAAGAGCAGGCGCAGGCGGCCGACAAATCCGGCGCCATTGCGTTGATGTGCGCATACCCCAGCCTTATCAAACGCCCCGTGCTGACGGGTGGCAACGGTGTATTGGCGGGCTTTGACGAAGCGCAATACGCCCAATATATGCAGGCTGCCGGATAACACCCGCGCAAAAAGCAGCCTGCATATCGGCCATATTGATTCAATAAACCGCCCCATCCGAAAGTGCAGGCTGCTTTCGGACGGCTTCAAAAGCAGCCTGCACCTCTTCCCAACGCTATGCAAACCTTATTCATTGCCGATTTGCACCTTTCCGACCACGAACCGGAGCTGACCCGCCTGCTGTGCCGCTTCCTGCACGAGCACGCGGAAACCGCCGCCGAATTGTATATTCTGGGCGACCTGTTTGAAGCATGGACGGGCGACGACGACCCAAGCCGCACCGCCGCGCAAGTGGCCGAAGCATTGGCCGCCTTTGCCCGCCACGCCCCCGTGTATTTCATGGCCGGCAACCGCGACTTCCTGCTGGGCAATGCCTATGCCGCCCGCGCCGGAATGCAGATTCTGCCCGAACCATGCGTGATGGAACGGCACGGCAGGCGGATTCTGCTCACGCACGGCGATGAAATGTGCACCGACGACACGGAGTATCAGAAATATCGCGCCTTCATCCGCCGCCCTTGGGTGTGCAGGCTGCTTTTGAGTCTGCCGTTTGCCCTGCGCCGCCGCATTGCCGAAAAAATGCGCAACGCCAGCCGCCAACGCCAAAAAAGCGCCGACGTATATGCCATCGCCGATGTTACCGAAGCCGGCGTGCAGGCTGCTTTTGCCCACCACGGCCCGTTCGACACCATCGTACACGGGCATACGCACCGGCCAAATACCCATCAACACCAATGCGACCACCATGCCGTGACGCGCTATGTGCTGCCCGACTGGAAACACGGCGAAGGCGGCTATCTGTCGCTCGATGCCGACGGCTTTTGCTTCCACGCACTCCCCGAATCCGCCAACCCAACTTCAGAAACCGAATCATGACTCACCCCTTCCGCCGCAACCGCTTTTTCCGCAACGCCTTGCCCGAAGCCAATATTTCCGAGCTGGGCAACATCCGCTCGCTGCATTTGGGCACGCCCACCATCCAAAGTTCCATGAACGTGGACAATCCGGTGGAATTGGTGCTGTCGTACAGCCGCGCCATGATGTCGTGGCTGCTGTTTGCGGACGAACTGCCGCAGCACATCACGCAAATCGGCTTGGGCGGCGGCTCGTTCGCACGCTGGCTGCACCATTATCTGCCCGACTGCCGCCAAACCGCCGTGGAAATCAACCCGCAGGTGATTCAGATTGCCCGCGCCTCGTTCTGCCTGGATTTCGAAGGCGACGCGTTCCAGATTATCGAAGCGGACGGCGCGGAATACATTCAAATTCTGCGCGGCAATACCGACGTGGTGCTGGTGGACGGCTTTGACGGCGTGCAGATTATCGACGAACTGGTGGCCGAGCCGTTTTTCCACGACTGCCGCATGGCATTGAGCGAAAAAGGCATTTTTGCCGCCAACTGGTGGAGCGGCGACAAACGCTATCCGCTGTTCCTGCAACGGCTGCGCACGATTTTCGACAACCGCGTTTTGGAAGTGCCGGCCACCACCCACGGCAATGTGGCGGTGCTGGCCTTTTGCAGCGAACCCGAATTGAACATCGAAAAACTGAAAAAGCGCGCCGACAAATTGGGCAAACGCTACGGATTGGACTTTTTCCGCATGCTGATGGACGCGAAAGGACGCAACCTGCACAACCAGAAACAATTTCTTTGGCGCAAGGGTCAGGGCGCATGAAGGCCGATATCCTGACGGACGATACGCCGTTTGCCGCAGCCGCCCAAGCCGCCGTGCGCCTGCTGCACCGTTTGTCGCCCGACAATGCGGCGGCTGCGGAACCGTTCGTACTGCGCCTGTTTGGCGCATTGGCGCAGGGTGACACGCTGGTTTATGTGGACGACGAGGAAGCGGCCGCCTTAAACGCCATGCCCGATTTGGTCGGCAGGGACGGCGATACGCCGCTGGTGTTGCGCGGCAGGCAGTTGTTTCTGGCGAAATATTTTCGGCAGGAGCAGGAATTGGCATGGCACATCCGCCGCATTATGCAGGCAGCCTGCACCGTGCCCGAGCCTGCCGCCGTGTCGGACAAATTGCAGCAATGGTTTGCCGATGAAGGCAGCTTTGACCAGCAGGCAGCCTGCACATTGGCGCTGCTGCAACCGTTCATGCTGATAAGCGGCGGGCCGGGCACGGGCAAAACCACCACCGTTGCCAAACTGCTGGCGCTGCTGTGTTCGGACGGCCGCCTGCCGCGCATTGCCTTGGTGGCGCCCACGGGCAAGGCAGGCGCGCGTTTGTCGCAGGCGCTGCAAGATGCCGTCGGGCGGCTGGCAGGGCTGCCGGATAAGGTTGCCGCGCATTTGCAGCGCATCGAAGGACAGACGGTGCACCGCCTGCTGGGGCTGAAACCGCCGCTGATGCAGCCTGCCTATAACGAACGGCATCCGCTGCCGGTGGATATCCTGCTGATTGACGAAGCCTCCATGCTGGACAACCACCTGTGCCTGCAACTGCTCAAAGCCGTGGCGGACGGCTGCCGCGTCATCCTGCTGGGCGACACGGAACAACTGCCCTCTGTTGGCGCGGGCGCGGTGCTGGAAGCCTTGACCCAAACGCCGCCGCTGCCCGAATCGGTGCACAACGCGCTGCACACTTATCTGCCGCACCGCCGCGACTGGCAAACCCTGTCGCAGCAGCACGCCCGTTTGACACGCAGCCACCGCTTCGGCGAAAACAGCGCCATCGGGCGGCTGGCGCGTGCCGTGCTGGATGGCGGCGAGCAAGTGGGCGCTGTACTGGCGGCCTTCCCCGATGCGCTGCAACAGCACGAAAACGATGCCGACCAAATCGCCCGAATGCTGTGGCAGCGGCACCAAGCCTATTGGCAGGCGGTGGACGGCGGCGATGTGCAGGCTGCTTTTGCCGAACAGCAGAAATGCGTGGTGCTGACCGCGTTGCGCCACGATGCCGAACGCATCAACCGCCATTACACGCAACGCTTGCAAGTTCAGCGGCACATCGCCCCGAACGCCGCATGGTTCGCCGGCCAAATCATCTTGATTACGCGCAACGCGCCCGCGCAGCAGCTGTATAACGGCGACGTGGGCATCATCATGCAGCCTGCACAGGCCGAAACGGGGCTGACAGCCTGCTTCGCCCACGGGGAATCGTACCGCAGCGTGCCGTTGAGCCGCCTGCCCGAACACGAAACCGCGTTCGCATTGACCGTCCACAAAAGCCAAGGCTCGGAATACGGTGAAGTGTGGTATGCCGCGCCGGAGCAAGCCGCCGTGAGCCGCGCCCTGCTGTACACTGCCATCACCCGCGCCAAAGAAAAATTCGCGTATTGGGGCAGCATGGAGGGCTTTCACGCTGCCTGCCGCCAAGCCGAACGGCGGCACACCGCGCTGGACGTGTTTTTGCGCGAAAAGCAGCCTGCACTGTTCGATTGAGCGGTGGGCGGCAAACAAACACCGCCGTTGGGGGCAAAATTAGGATAAAATGCGCCTGGCACGAAATACCCGGGTGCAGGCTGCTTTTTCTGTCTGCGCGGCAAAAAAGCAGCCTGCACTTTGTTCCACCCGTTTCAACAACACAGAAAGCCTTCCATGACCCAAGAATCCTTAAGCTACCGCGACGCAGGCGTCGATATCGACGCGGGCGACCAACTGGTCGAAAACATCAAACCCTTTGCCAAACGCACCATGCGCCCCGAAGTGTTGGGCGGCTTGGGCGGCTTCGGCGCGCTGGTGGAAATCAACAAAAAATATCAAAACCCCGTCCTTGTGAGCGGCACGGACGGCGTGGGCACCAAGCTCAAGCTCGCCTTCGAATGGGACAAGCACGACACGGTCGGCATCGATTTGGTGGCCATGAGCGTGAACGATATTTTGGTGCAGGGCGCAGAGCCTCTGTTTTTCTTGGATTATTTTGCGTGCGGCAAACTGGATGTGGCGCGCGCCACCGACGTGGTCAAAGGCATTGCGGCCGGCTGCGAAGAATCCGGCTGCGCCCTGATTGGCGGCGAAACGGCGGAAATGCCCGGCATGTATCCCGACGGCGAATACGATTTGGCGGGCTTTGCCGTGGGCGTGGTGGAAAAAGACCGCGTGATTAACGGCCGCAATATCCGTGCGGGCGACATCGTGCTGGGCCTGGCTTCCAACGGCGCGCATTCCAACGGCTATTCGCTGGTGCGCAAAATCTTGGCGCGCGACAATCCCGATTTGGACGCGCCTTTTGACGGCGGCAAAACCTTGCGCGAAGCGATTATCGCGCCCACGCGCCTGTATGTGAAACCCGTATTGGAAGCATTGAAACAATTTGAAATCAAAGGCATGGCGCACATTACCGGTGGCGGCATCACCGAAAACGTGCCGCGCGTGCTGCCGGAAAACTGCGTTGCCCAAATCGATGCGTCCGCATGGCAGATGCCCAAGCTGTTCCAATGGCTGCAACAGGGCGGCAACGTGGCGACGGCGGAAATGTACCGCACGTTCAACTGCGGCATCGGCATGGTGGTGATTGTGTCGCCCGAAGTGGCGGAGCAGGCGGAGAAGCTGTTTGCCGAACAGGGCGAAACCGTGTACCGCTTGGGCAAAATCCGCGAGCGCGTGGGTGACGAACACCAAACGCAGGTCGCGTAACGGTTGATCGGGTTTGTGAAAAGCAGCCTGCACTCTGGAAAACACGGGGTGCAGGCTGCTTTTTGATGTGCAAAAACGAAACGTGGGACGGGCGGCAACCTTGCGTGGGTATGGCGGTGCAACGCCATGCAAAGTTATTTGATTGTCCGCATCCTTGTTGAACGCATACAAAAGCAGCCTGCACCTTGAATATCGAAGTGCAGGCTGCTTTTTGTCGTCCGGCGGCTGTTTAATGATGGCCGCAGCCGCCGTGCCCTTGTCCTTTGTGAATTCCAACGTTGTTTGCGACTAGAATAT
>ERZ773072.1684-NODE-1684-length-10780-cov-9.287179_pt1 | contig 10780 bp, 11 predicted proteins | sample MGYA00580617_ERZ773072 | MGnify/ENA primary metagenome ERZ773072 (study PRJEB29015, sample SAMEA2737970) | human oral metagenome | biome: human oral; feature: human-associated habitat; material: dental | place: China | collected 2122 ... | reverse complement strand
ATGGGGTGGGGGAGGAAGCTTTTTCTTATGGGTAAACCGCGATGACTTTAATAACCACTAATGGGCCATGAAATTCTAAATCTTTCTCGGACAGCTCCACGGAATTATATAGCTGTTTTAAATCTACTTTGCGCCGTAAAGCACGATTTAATCCGCGGGTGAAGTGCTTTTCCAGTGAGTAAACCTTTCCTTCAGGTTTGAATGCCTCAACCAACCCAAAGAAAGTCCTATCTTCTTCCAAATCATCTTCTGTATTGTTACCTACCAACCATTCGGAATCCAAGAGGGCAATGACAGTCATATCATCGGCAGATTCATTTGTTCTGATGAAGATCAGTTTTTGATTTTCATCTGTGGGTCGTGGTTTTAACGCCTTCTGTATTAACTTGGCTGGGACTTCCTTCGGGATATTATTCGGATCCTGAAGTATTTGTTCGATAAATAAGTTAAGTATCCTGCCTTGGTCGGTGACGGGAGAAAGCTCCCAATCACTTTCAATTTCGATGAGGGCAGATTTTGTGATGGCTTGTCCATCACTTAAATCGATCAGTGATTCCTCTTCTTGGAGTTTCTCAATTAAATTGTTTAGCGCCGCGCCAGGGTGGGCTGTTACAGTCCGTTTTTGTGAGATTTCCGATTCGGTCCCTCCACCAAGATTACCTTTTAGGCCTATGGACGTTCCCGGGATTGTGGCTCCTGCATCAAACCCCCCTTTCTTGTTTGTCAAGTCTCGTGTATCTACCTCGATTGAAGTGTCAACTTCTATCCCAAAACTATTAGCTATGGGGGTCAAAGCGTCTTTATCTAAGTAGATGGGATCCCTGTAGATTCTCATGTGTGATATTGTACACTACCTGGCAGTTTACGCAAATGGTATTTGCCGCTTATTATCCTTCATAACTTCGTTATCTCCAGCAAGTTTCCAACCTGAAAATATTTGAAGAAAAATTCGAATCCATGTGGCCACAAGCAGCTCGGGAACACGCAGAAATCTATTACACTTACCGGCCATGAGCATTCCCCTGACCCCACGACTGCAGCAGGCCATCACGCAGGCCGCCACATCCCACGACGGCCACTACCGGAAAGGCAGCACAAAACCCTACGTCACCCACGTGGTTTCCGTCATGCTCATCGCATCGGAATACACCGATGACGAGGACATTCTCGTCGCCTGCCTGCTGCACGACATCATGGAAGACCGCCCCGACACCTACAGCTTCGACCAGATGGCCGCCGACTTCGGGCCGCGGGTCGTCGACCTCGTGCAAGGCGTGACAAAAGACTCCACCCTGCCCGACTGGCGGGCCCGCTCCGACGCCTACCTGGCGCACCTGCGGCAGGCCGGCCCCGACGTGGCGCTTATCAGCCTGTCCGATAAATACCATAATTTGACCAGCATTCTTGCCGACTATGAGCAGCTTGGCGACGCGTTATGGGAGCGGTTCAATGCGGGGAAACCCGACCAACAATGGTGGTACACCATGGTGCTGTCGGCGGCCGAACCCCAGCTGCCGGACGGCCACCCGCTGGTGGCCCGCTACCGGGAGCAGCTCCAAAAACTACAGGGCCTATAAGGCGGCACTGAGCTGCGTGGCGGCTGCCACGAGATGATCCGCCCATAGCGCGCCGGGGTGGGGTTTCAGCCGCTCCGCCGGCCCCGAGATCGACAGGGCCGCTACGAACAAACCTTCACCGTTGAACACGGGTGCGGACAGGGATGCGAGGCCGACTTCGCGTTCGCTAATGGATTCCGCCCAGCCCTGGTCCCGGGCCTCATCAATGTCTTGCAGGGTGAAGCTGGGGTTTTCCGCCATGATGGTGGCCTTGAGGGCGGGGGAGGAATAGGCCAAAAATATTTTCGCGGCCGACCCGGCGGTCAGCGGCAGCCGGGAGCCGGTGGGCACCGTGTTTTGCAGGCCACTGGCCGGCTCCTGGGCGGCGATACACACCCGGTGGGCGCCCGCCAACTGGTAGAGCTGGACCGATTCACCCGTATCGGCCATAAGGGCCGCCATGATGGGGGTTGCGGCGTCGACAAGCGTCGTGGCGCTGCGTGCCCCCAGGGACGTGAGCACCGCACCAATGGTCCACCGGCCATCTGTGGTGCGTGTGAGGATATGGTGGGTTTCTAGCGCGCTGGCAAGCCGATGCGCGGTGGCGCGCGGCAGGCCGGTTGCTTCGCATAATTCCGTGAGCGACCGGGGTTTTTCCCCAATGGTGACGAGAATAAGCATCGCCCGGTCTAATACCTTAATTCCACTTGTGGTGGCGGGTGGTGTAATATTTTGTCCCATAGTGTGATATTACCATCTCATAAAATGAGATGACTATGCGGAAGTAGAGGTAACACAATCCATGACCAGCCCCGTGGATTCCCAACCCAAACTCACCCTGGCCGAAAAAGTCTGGCGCGACCACGTCGTCACCCACGGCACCGGTGACGAACCCGACCTTATCTTTATCGACCTCCAACTACTCCACGAAGTAACCTCCCCCCAAGCCTTCGACGGCCTCCGGCTTGCCGGCCGCACCCTCCGGCACCCCGAACTCCACCTCGCCACCGAAGACCACAACGTCCCCACCACCGGCATCAAAACCGGTGACCTGACCGAAATCGCCGACAGTATCTCCCGCACCCAAGTCTCCACCCTGCGGAAAAACTGCGAAGAATTCGGGGTACGCCTCCACGCCATGGGGGACATCAACCAAGGCATCGTCCACCAGGTCGGCCCCCAACTCGGCGCCACCCAACCCGGCATGACCATCGTGTGCGGCGACTCCCACACCTCCACCCACGGCGCATTCGGCGCCATGGCATTCGGCATCGGCACCTCCGAAGTCGAACACGTCATGGCCACCCAAACACTCGCCCTCAAACCATTCAAAACCATGGCCATCAACGTCACCGGGGAACTCCAACCCGGCGTCACCGCCAAAGACCTCATCCTCGCCATCATCGCCAAGATCGGCACCGGCGGTGGGCAAGGACACGTCATCGAATACCGTGGCGAAGCCATCGAAAAGCTCTCCATGGAAGCCCGCATGACCATCTGCAACATGTCCATCGAGGCCGGCGCCCGTGCCGGCATGATCGCCCCCGACCAAACCACCTTCGACTACGTTTACGGCCGCGAACTCGCCCCCACCGGCGACGACTGGGACAAAGCCGTCGCCTACTGGAAAACCCTCCCCACCGACGAAGGCGCCACCTTCGACACCGAAATCACCATCGACGGCTCCGCCCTCACCCCCTTCGTCACCTGGGGCACCAACCCCGGCCAAGGCCTCCCCCTCAACGCGGTTGTGCCCTCACCCGACGACTTCACCAACGAAAACGACAAAAAAGCCGCCGAAAAAGCCCTCACCTACATGGGCCTTACCCCCGGCACCCCCCTGCGGGACATCAAAATCGACACGGTCTTCCTCGGCTCCTGCACCAACGCCCGCATCGAAGACCTGCGCACCGCAGCCCACATCATGAAAGGCCACAAAGTCGCCGACACGGTCCGCATGATGGTCGTGCCCTCCACCACCATGGTCAAACAACTCGCCGAAGCTGAAGGGCTCGACAAAATCTTCACCGAAGCCGGCGCCGACTGGCGCTCCGCCGGCTGCTCCATGTGCCTCGGCATGAACCCCGACCAGCTCAAACCCGGGGAACGCTCCGCCTCCACCAGCAACCGAAACTTCGAAGGCCGCCAAGGCCCCGGCGGCCGCACCCACCTCGTATCCCCCGAAGTGGCCGCAGCCACCGCCATCATGGGCACCCTCGCATCCCCCGCCGACCTGCCCACCCACGCCACCAGCTAAACCACACAAGGACCTATCATGGAAAAATTCACCACCCACACCGGCGTCGGCGTTCCGCTCATGCGCTCCAACGTCGACACCGACCAAATCATCCCCGCCGTCTACCTCAAACGCGTCACCCGCACCGGATTCGACGACGGACTCTTCAACAACTGGCGCACCAACGAACCCGACTTCGTCCTCAACCAAGACGCCTACACCCACGGCACCATCCTCGTCGCCGGCCCCGACTTCGGCACCGGCTCCTCCCGCGAACACGCCGTCTGGGCCCTCATGGACTACGGATTCAAAGTCGTGCTCTCCTCCCGCTTCGCCGACATCTTCCGCGGCAACGCCGGCAAAGCCGGCCTACTCGCAGCCCTCATGGACCAACAAGACATCGAACAACTGTGGCAACAGCTCACCGACCAGCCCGGCCTCCGCCTCACAGTCAACCTGGAAGACCGCACCGTCACCTGCGAAAACCACACCTACCGGTTCGATGTAGACGACTACACCCGCTGGCGGCTCATGGAAGGCCTCGACGACATCGGGCTCACCCTCCGCAAAGAAGCCGACATCGAAACCTACGAAGCCCACCGGCCCAGCTTCAAACCAGTCGTCAAATAACCCCACCTAGGGTCGTCGTCAAGCACACTACAACACCGCTAGCGGCGACTCTAAATAATCCGCGCCAGTTAGCGCCCCATCGGTAAACGACAACACCCACACGCTCGCCTTCTTCGCCACCGGCGAATCAATCGGCAGCGTGCCCCGCGCCGACAACCACGCCACCACATCGGGAATCATCAACCCCTGCGACACAATCACACTCGTCCCACCCAAACCGATAATCTCCGACACCCGCGCCTGCGACGCCACCAGCTGCGCGCACCAACTCGCATCCCCCAACCGGGAATCCGTCACCACCGGCACCCCCACCGCATCCGCCAGCGGGGCAGCGGTTGAAACACACCGATCCGGCTCCGCCGCAAACACCGCCGTCGGCCCATACGGCGCCAACATTGATGCCAACGCCTTCGCCTGCCGCACCCCCTTAGCGGTGAGCGGCCGCTTCTCATCCGGCACCCCCTCAGGGCGGGCTGCTTTCGCATGCCGCACCAACAACACCCGCGACGTCACCGGCGTCGCAGTGAGCCGTTTTACCGCCTTCGCTAACACCAGCCGGTCCGTGTCATACGACAACAACTCCCGCGCCGCATCCGCCGACAACCACCGAACCTCATCCACCTCATCATTCGGCACAAACTCCCCACCAATAACCTCAGCAACCCAGTAATACACCACCTTCGTCCGAGGCCCCTTCCCCCCAGACATTTTATCGGGCAGCGGGTACGTCACATGGCCTATCAGCTTCCCCAACCGCACCACAAAACCCGTCTCCTCACTAACCTCCCGCACCGCCGTCACCGGCAACGATTCCCCCGCATCCACCTTCCCCTTCGCTAACGACCAATCGTCATACCCCGGCCGGTGCACACACGCAAACACCCGACCCCCACCATGAGCCGCAGCATTATCGACGCCCATGGCGGCATCGGCACCCGCGGCCCACCGCCACAGCACCGCCCCCGCCGCCAACACCGGGCGGGAAAACCCTAACCCCGGATCCGCCGGCACCACCTGAAACCGACCAACCACACCCTGCGGAAAACCCCGACCAACCACAACAACCATCCTTCACTTTTACGCGGAACATAACAACGAACTACCCCTCACCGTAAAACGCCCACCACCAAAACCCCAACCCGGCCCCATGCCAAACCCACCACAACAACCACCCCAACCCCCAAACACCACTAGGCTAATCTTTAAAAGAAACCTTTCACCAACCCCACCACCAAAACGCAAAACCTCACAAACAACCAAGGACACAACCGTGCCACACACCACAAACCACCACACACCAGAACACATCGCAGTCATGGGCGCCGGCTCCTGGGGCACCACCCTCGCCAAAGTCTTCGCCGACGCCGGCAGCACCGTCACCATCTGGGCCCGCCGCCCCCAAATAGCCGACACCATCAACACCCACCACCACAACCCCGACTACCTCCCCGGAATCCAACTACCCACCACCCTCACCGCCACCACCAACCCCACCCACGCCCTGGCCGGCGCCACCATCGTCGTCCTCGCAGTACCCAGCCAAACCCTCAGAGACAACCTCGCCACCTGGGCACCCCACATCCCCACAGACGCCACCCTCGTCAGCCTCGCCAAAGGCATCGAAACCGACACCTTCCTCCGCATGAGCCAAGTCATCGCCGACGTCGCCGGCGCCGACCCCAGCCGCATCGCCGTCCTCTCCGGCCCCAACCTCGCCAAAGAAATCGCCCTCCAACAACCCGCCGCCACCGTCATCGCCTGCACCGACGAACACCGCGCCAAACAAGTCCAAGCAGCCGTCGGCGCCCCCTACTTCCGCCCCTACACCAACACCGACGTCATCGGCGCCGAAATCGGCGGCGCCTGCAAAAACGTCATCGCCCTCGCCTGCGGCATGGCCTCCGGCAACGGACTCGGCGAAAACACCCTCGCATCCCTCATCACCCGAGGCCTTGCCGAAATCACCCGCCTCGGCACCACCATGGGCGCCGACCCCCGCACCTTCGCCGGCCTCGCCGGCCTCGGCGACCTCGTAGCCACCTGCTCCTCACCCCTCTCCAGAAACCGCACCTTCGGCTACCGACTCGGCCAAGGCGGCACCCTCGAAGAAGCCACCCAAGCAACCAACGGCCAAGTCGCCGAAGGCGTCACCTCCTCCGCCGCCATCAACGCCCTCGCCCACACCCACAACGTCGAAATGCCCATCACCCAGGCCGTCTACGGCGTATGCCACCAAGGACTCGCCGTCAGCGACATGGTGGCAGCACTCATGGGCCGCACCAAAAAATCCGAATAACCCCAGAAGAAAACCCCAGGTAACCCAAACGGCAGCCCCTAGGCAACTGGTACAGTAAAATACCGTGAGTTTGACTACTAAACCGATTAAAATTGCAATCATCTACGGCGGCCGGAGCTCCGAACACTCCGTCTCCTGCATCTCAGCCGGCGCCATCATGAGCCACCTCGACCCGGAAAAATACGAGCTGTACCCCATCGGCATCACCCAACAAGGCACCTGGACAGTGGGGGAGTCCGACCCGGAGAAACTCCGCAGCACAAACGGGGTCATGCCAACCGTCACCCTCACCAAAGAAGTATCCCTCGCCGCCGACCCGGCGCGCCGGGGGCAGTTCCGGTTTGCGGACGGTTCGGAGCATGTGACGGTGGATGTGATTTTCCCCGTGTTGCATGGGTTGTATGGGGAAGACGGGACGATTCAGGGGTTGTTTGAGTTGTCGGGGGTTCCGTATGTGGGCACGGGGGTGTTGTCGTCGGCGTGCGGCATGGATAAGGAGTACACGAAGAAGCTGTTGGCTGCTGAGGGCCTGCCGGTGGGGAAGGAAGTCATTTTGCGGGGGGAGGAGACGCTCACCCAGGCTGATTGTCAGTTGTTGGGGTTGCCGGTGTATGTGAAGCCGGCTAGGGGGGGATCGTCGATTGGGATTAGCCGGGTGACCCGGTGGGAGGACATGGATGCGGCGTTGCGTGAGGCTCGTCAGTATGACACGAAGGTGATTGTGGAGTCGGAGATTATCGGCGACGAGGTGGAGTGTGGGGTGTTGGAGTACCCGGATGGCACGGTGGTGGCTTCGGTGCCGGCGCAGTTGGTGAATACGTCGGTGGGCCATGAGGGGTTTTATGGGTTTGATGCGAAATATGTTGATGGTGATGTTTCGGCGATGATTCCGGCCCCGCTTGACGACGCGGCGACGCGGCTGATTCAGTCGCTTGCCCGGGAGGCGTTTCAGGCGTTGCAGTGTTCCGGGTTGGCCCGGGTGGATTTCTTTGTGACCCCGGCCGGGCCGGTGCTCAATGAGGTGAACACCATGCCCGGGTTCACGCCGATTTCGATGTATCCGCAGGTGTTTGCGGCATCGGGGGTGCCGTATGCCGAGTTGTTGGATACGCTGATTGCTCGGGCGTTGGCGTAGGGGAGTGCTTGGCTAGGTTGTCGATTTGGGGTTTTTAGGCCGGCCGCGTTTGGGGATTTCCCCGGTGTCTTTGGGGAGGCGGCCGGCTTTGCGGAGGTTTTCGCGCAACATCACCTCTATTTGGGCATTGACGCTGCGCATTTCCTGGTTGGCCCAGGCGGCTATGGCGTTGTAGACGGCTGGGTCGATGCGAAGCGGCACGCTTTTTCGGGGCATGGTTTAGGTATAGAGGGATCCGGTGTTGATGACGGGTTGGGCATTGTTGTCCGAACACAATACCACGAGCAGGTTAGAGACCATGGTGGCGCGGCGTTCCGGGTCGAGGTCGACGATGTCTCGTTCGTCGAGTTGGCTGAGGGCGGTTTCTACCATGGATACGGCGCCGTCAACAATGGTTTCGCGGGCGTCGACGATGGCGGCTGCTTGTTGGCGTTGCAGCATGGATTGGGCGATTTCGGGGGCGTAGGCCAGGCTGGAGATGCGGGTTTCGATGATTTCCAGGCCGGCTATGGTGGCGCGGGCTGCGACTTCTTCGGCGAGTTCGGCGGAAACAATGTCGGTGGACCCGGAGAGTGAGGGGATGGTGGTGGTGTCGGTGGAGTCGTAGGGGTGGGTGGTGGCGACGTGCCGGAGGGCGGATTCGGCTTGGGAGTGGATGAAGTCGTCGACGTTTTCTACGGCGAAGGTGGCTTTGGCGGTGTCGGCGACCTGCCAGACGACGATGGCGCCGATGTTGATGGGGTTGCCGTTGAGGTCGTTGACTTTGATGGTGTTGGTTTCAAAGTTGCGGACTTTGATGCTGACTTTGGTGGGGTTGCTGAGTGGGGGGATGGCCCGGAGTCCGGTGTGGCGGATTGTGCCGATGTAGCGTCCGAAGAATTGGATGACTCGGGTTTCGCCGGGGCTGATGATGCGCACGCTGGTGAGCCCGAGAAGGCTGAGGATGAAGCAGCAGGCGCCGGCCAGTACGAGGGCAACACCCATGGGGATGCTGATGGTGCCGGCGTCGAGTTTGTTGGCGGTGGTGCCGATGAGGAAGATCGCGGGGGCGATGAGGATGATGCTGATGAGGATGATGATGGTGGCGAGCCCGCCTCCCCCGGACCAGGATTTGCGTTCGGTGATGTCGACAGCGGTGCCGCTGTGGCCAACCGGGGTGGCGGTGATGTCTGGTGTGGACATTGGGGGCTCCTAACAAGCGAAGAATTAATCTGATATCACATTATATTAATGTGATATCACTTTTTCAAGACCTTGCTCGTTTCGGCGTCGTCAAGTGTGCTTGGGCTGCGCTTAAAGTTTCGACCGGATTGCCGCACTCACCTGCACCAATGTGGACTGTGCGGCCGCCTGCGGGGCGGAGAGCACTACCACCGGGTGCGCGTCTACCGCGTACCACACGGATGCTGTGGTCCCATTGCCCAATGTGGTGTCCTCAAACCAAGGCATGTCATTGACCTGCGATAATCGGGCCCCCGCCTCATAGGTTGTTGGGAACTCCACCCCGCACCGCACCACGATGGGCTCTGCCCCCGGCGCGGTCCACGCCGCTAACTCTGGCGCCCCGGACGGCTGTTTTGCCCGCGAATACTGGGTTCCGCCAGCATTAATCGTGGCCGGCAGGGTGGAGAGCAGCCCGTCGCATTTCGACGTGTCTTCCCCCTCGGTCGCGGGTAGCTCCGACAGGGGGATCGGTGACCGGTTCGCCGAACCCGCGGGGAGCGCTGCCAGCGCATCGGATAATGTGGTGATTACTTCCGGCATGGAATGCGACTGCAGCGCCTCACCGTCGGCCGTGATCGCCACCACCTTATCCCGATCTGTTGTGTACCATGTTTGCAGCGTGGAGCCGGGAGTGGTGTCTACCACCTGTAACCATTTCGCCCCCGCGACCTCCTCAAGCTGCGACAGGTCCGTGAGCTGTGCGGGCGCCGCCACCCCGCACCGCACGGTGATCTGCCGGAGTGCGGTTTTCCGCCACACTGCCACCCCGGCTGGTGCTGGGTCGGCAATCACCGCCCGCCGCAGCCCAATTACCGTTGTGGGCATGGCCGCGATGAAATCCCCGCATTCCGACGAGTCCGCCGCGGGGGAATCCACCTCGGCGATCGCCACAGGTGTTTGGTTCGCCCGCTCCGCCATCACCCGTGCCCCCACGATTACCCCCACAACCAAAAGTATCGCCAATACTAGGGCGATAATAATAGGAACCTTATTGATACCCTCATTCGCATCATGCATGGAGATCAGTGTAATCTGCGGAAAAACTGGGCCCAAGGTTCCCCAACAATATGTGATATTGAAGACTGCAAGGATGATGTTCGTGACACGCATCGTGAAAAACCCCAACCCCACACTTGCCGACGTCGGTGAACAGGCAGTCATTACCGCTATTGTCGCCCACGCCCCCAGCACCCGAAACGGTGACGATGCGGCGGTCCTTGACCATGCCGCCCCGAACTCCCGCACCGTGATTACCACCGACACTCTGGTCGAAGGCCGCCATTTTCGCCGCGACTGGTCTCACCCCGCCGAGATTGGGCGGAAAGCCATCACCCAAAACTTCGCCGATGTGGAAGCCATGGGGGCCCGGCCCATCGCGGCTCTGCTCGCCCTCAGCGCCCCGGGGGACACCCCGCTGGAATTCGTCGCCGACCTGGCCCGCGGCATCAACGAACGGGTCACTGACTATGATGCGGAACTCGTGGGTGGTGACGTCACCGACAATGATCGGATTACCATTGCGGTCACTGGTATTGGTCAACTTGGTGGTTCCCTTCCGCCGCTCCGGCTCGACCAGGCCCGGCCCGGCCAAACCCTCGTCGCCTCCGGGCACATTGGGTATTCTGCCGCCGGCTATGCGCTGCTGAAAAAATTCGGCCGCACGGGTGTTCCGGCCGAATTCGACCCGATGCTTCGTGCCCACT
>ERZ773072.1683-NODE-1683-length-10784-cov-6.272439_pt1 | contig 10784 bp, 12 predicted proteins | sample MGYA00580617_ERZ773072 | MGnify/ENA primary metagenome ERZ773072 (study PRJEB29015, sample SAMEA2737970) | human oral metagenome | biome: human oral; feature: human-associated habitat; material: dental | place: China | collected 2122 ... | reverse complement strand
CACCGCTGAGGCCCCCAACTACTGGTCACGCTGACAGGAAAACGATGTACGAATTTGGCCGCTCCAAGAACGCCACCCGCGGGTACTCCTTCGACGATGTCGCCATCGCTCCCGCGCGGCGCACCCGCTCCGAATCGGAGGTGGACCTCCACTGGCGCATCGACGCTGTCACCTTCGATGCCCCCATTGTCGCCGCTCCCATGGACTCGGTGATGTCTCCCGCCACCGCCATCGAGATGGGACGCCTGGGCGGGCTGGGAGTGCTCAACCTGGAGGGCCTGTGGACCCGCTACGAGGACCCCTCCCCGGCCTACGAACAGCTCACCGAACCCGCCGACCAGGTGACCACCACCCGCCGCCTGCAGCAGCTCTACGCTGAGCCCATCAAGGCCGAACTGATCGAGGCTCGGTTGGCCGAGATCCGCGCTGCCGGAGTACCGGTGGCGGGCGCGCTCTCGCCTGCCAGGACCCAGCAGTTCGCCGATGTCATCGAGCGGGCCGGGGTGGATTTCTTCGTGATCCGTGGCACGACGGTCTCCGCCGAGCACGTCGACGAGGCAGAGAACACTCTTAACTTGAAGGATTTCATCTACCGCTTCGACGTGCCGGTGCTGGTAGGGGGGTGCGCTACCTACCGGATGGCCCTGCACCTGATGCGTGCGGGTGCCGCCGGGGTGCTCGTCGGATTCGGCGGCGGCGCCACCCACACCACGGCCTCGGTGCTGGGCATCGAGGTGCCGATGGCCTCCGCCGTCGCTGATGTCGCGGAGGCGCGTCGTGACTACCTGGAGGAGTCGGGCGGGCGCTACGTGCACCTGATTGCCGACGGCGCAGTTGGGAGGTCCGGTGACATCGCCAAGGCCATCGCGTGCGGGGCCGATGCGGTGATGGTCGGTTCTCCGCTAGCGCGTGCCACGGAGGCCCCCGGTCGCGGCTGGCACTGGGGACCGGAGGCGTGGCATGCGACCCTGCCGCGGGGCGAACGGGTATTCTTCGAGCAGGTCGGTTCCCTGGCCGAGGTGGTCAATGGTCCCTCCCACCTGCCCGACGGCACCATGAACCTCGTCGGTGGGCTACGCAAGGCCATGGCCTTCACCGGTTACACCGACATCAAGTCCTTCCAGCGCATCGATGTGATGGTGCATTGATGGACACCGAGGACGCCCGCCGGGAACTATTGAGGCTGCGGGGCAGCATCGACAACATGGATTCCATGCTGGTGCACCTGCTAGCCGAACGTTTCAAGATCACCCAGCAGGTAGGAAGGCTGAAGGCCACCGCGGGTCTTCCACCAGCGGACCCGGACCGGGAGGCCCAGCAGATCCAACGGCTGCGTGCCCTGGCCGTCGAATCCGAATTGGACCCGGAGTTCGCGGAGAAGTTCATCACCTTCATCGTTCGTGAGGTGGTGCGACACCACGAACAGATCGCCGCGGAGGAAACCTCTTGATACCAGGGGGAGTGATTGATAGCCTTCTCGTGCATGATGAGGTTATCTTTAAAATTCCTCTGGATTGCATCTGTTCTGGCCTCTTTCTTCCTGCTTGCAGCAGCTCCCGCAGGCGCGACTGATGGCGTCCGAGTCCGGGAGGACGACTCGCAGGCGGTCCCCTCGACTCTCTCGGATGATGAGTGGATTCGTGTGGATGAGTCGGAAGCAAAAGCTCTCGAGCGCGGTGACGACTCGGTGATGGATAAATATTACGAGCAGCAAGATGGACAGGAGGCCGCGGGTGAAGCCGTGCCTCAAACAGTGGTGAAGAATCCTGACGGCTGCAGACTGAGGGTCGATGATGTCCACAGGCGAGATTCCACCGATAATGTCGGGTACAAGGTGCATGTGAGGTGTCTCAAACAGCCTGTCGGGATCTCCTTGTCCAACGAGCTTCAGAAGCACATAGTGGCATTCTGGTGGAACACCGAATTCACCAAAAACTATATTCTCACCGAGGCGGACTTGCGCCAGTCAACTCGTCGGAAGGGCTTCATGTACACGGATATCGACATGGTGTGCGGGAATCAAACCCCGTCTCGCTGGCGAGGGCAGACTTCCTCCACCATCAAAGCAAGTGATGGCTACACCTACTACGCCCGACAGCTCACCCGGGAGAAAGAGCTCGAAGACTGTGGGACGTGAGCGTTTCCCCCACCCGGTCCTCGCCATGCTCGCGGCTGAGGTGGCTGAAGAGATCGAGGAGGGGAGTCATGTTACGGGGGTGCGTGACTGGCAATGCGCTCTGGGAGAGGTCGTGTTTGATGCTCTCCCTCCGATGAGGCCGGAGCCCTTTAGCCCCTGGAGGTGGCCGTTGCTCCAGGTATCTGATGTGGTTCCTGAGAACGTGATCCAGGCGTGGTCCCAGCCTTTTGTGGTCGATGCCCAGGTGGAGATGATGACCGGACGGGGGCAGTTTCGACCGCCGCAGCGGTACCCCGTGGGGCAGGATAAGCCCCATGGCAGGTGGTGGACCCTGCCCTCTGGTTCACGTCTGAAAACCACGAGCGGACCATGGTTGGATGCGCCATCGGTGGAGCTGTGGGGTGCCGAGGACGCGTTCTTCGCTCCGTGGCATCTCCTGGAGCGGGAAGTGCTGTGGCGGCCGGTCGTTCCGAGGTTCACCCCGCGTGTAGCCGAGGTGACCTCCGCGCAGGACTGGGCTGCCCTCGTCGAGGCCTGGCCGTCGCATTTCCCGTCGAATGCCGGACGACAACAGAGCTTCCTGGGAGACTGGTTCACAGGTCACCGGATCTTCGAGCCCGACTGGGCAGAAGTCGCGCAGCGGTACGACGTGGTCCACGTCACCCAGGTGGGGTACCTCGAATGCGCCTACGCGCCCATCCCGTGCCTGGGCGGGGTGACAACCATGACCGGGTGGGGTCCCGATGTCGCGCTGTGGTTGAAGGACCCCCGCTGATGCCTCGGACTCACGTGGCTGCAGTGTCTCAATACGTATTCGGTTCACCGGCTCTGAGCGATGTGTTCCTGGCCCAGCAGAGACAGCGCTCCTCGCGCTGTGGCCCGGATGGACCATTCGAAACGTTCTCGAGGGCTCAGCGTCGCGATTGACTCCGCCCCTGCGCGAACCGTCGGGGCGTCTGTGGGCAGGGGAGTGTGCCGGGCCTCGTCATCGTGGGACAGCGGATTGATCTCGGCCAGGGCGATCGCGTTTTCCGCAACCGTCGAGACCAGCAGGCTGGCCTCTGTCGGCGGGTAGCCGAAGCACGATGCGAAAGCCGCCTGCTGTTCCTCCGCCAGCCTGATCGTGAAGTCATGTCTGGGTGCGGCGAGCTTGGCCAGGTGCTGTCCGATGCCCGGATTGGCCATCACGAAGTCGCGGAGCGTGTGCGCCAGTTCGACGAGCGCGTCTTCCGGGTCCGTGGCCGTTGGTTCGGGGAAGACGTGCCCGGCGACGATGCCCTCGGCCACCACGGCCCTCAGCCCCTCGAGATCCCCGACGATCCGGTAGATCGACATCTCGCTGACGCCGAGTTCTTTCGCCACCCCCCTGATCGACAGGTGCGGAAGGGTGATGCGTTTGCCTGCCTCGATGATGCGATCGGTGGTGATGAGGCGAGGCCGTCCGGGTGAGACCATGCACCCAATTCTTGCGTCTTTTCGATGAGGTTGAACGCTCAGAGGTCCGGAGGAACCGTTTCGGAGGGCGTGTGAGACACCTCTGGTCACTCGCCACATAATAAGTTAGTGTATCTAACATAAATGTTCCGCCAGCCGCTGGCCAAGTGGCCCGAAGCGGCTCTGAGCGAAGGTGTCGCCCAATATGTCCTTCCGGTTTCCTCTGCTGATCCGTCTGAGTGGCGTCCTGCTGGCCTTTTGCGCCCTCGCCGCCACGTCGTGCTCATCGACATCCAACGGGACACCCGAGTCCTCGTCGGCGTCCGAAACGACGAGCTCTCTCCTCCCGGCTGCCGAGGGAAAGACCGAGTACCCGCTGACGCTGACCTCTCCCTACGGCGAATCGGTCATCGGCAAGCGGCCGACCCGTGTCGCCACCGTCGGCGCGAACGCCGTGGACACGGAACTCCTGCTGTCCTTGGGAGGGGTCCCCGTGACCACCAATGGTCTCGGATTCAACAAGGCTCCCTGGCTGAAGGAGGCAGCGGCGGATCGCATCGAACTGGTCTTCGAGACCGAGAGCTGGGACCAGTATCCCTACGAATCCATCGCGGCGGCCAAGCCCGACGTGATCGTGGTGTTCGGTTACGATCTGACCAACTCCTTCGCGAAACTCTCCGAGATCGCCCCGGTGATCACAAGTGACAAGCCGTGGACCGGCTATTTCAGCAACCCCTGGCAGGACAACATCCGCATCCTCGGCAAGGCGCTCGACCTGTCCGACGCAGCCGAAAAGGTGATCTCCGACTACGACTCCTACATCGCTGGCATCAAACAGGCCAACCCGGGTTTCGCGGGCAAGAGTCTCAGCTATACGGTCTGGTTCGGGACCCAGCGAGGTCTCAGCTACCAGAGCCTTCCCGGTTCGATCATCACCGAGGTGTTCACATCCATCGGTTTCACGCAGGCCCAGAATGCGGGTTCCTTTTCGGAGACCCAGACCGTCAGCCCCGAACTGATGGGATCGATCGACGCCGACGTGCTGATCGTCTCGGGCAGTGAGGGCGCCACCACGGTGACGCCTGATGCGATTCCCGGTCTGACCGACTCCACCGTCTTCCAAGGCCTCGAGGCGTGGAAGAACGGGCACACGGTCATCACCGAGAAGAAGTCCCCCGCGGGATGGGCGATGTCCACGGCCGGACCGATGGGCACCAAGGTGGCGCTCGACATCCTCACACCCAGGATTGCCGAGGCGATCGGATGACCCCGGACGCATCCCGGGACTCTCTGGCACCGTTGCGTGAAATCCACCATGGCCCGGGCCTTCACCCTGCACCGGGGTGCTGACGGGGTCTCCCGGCGCCCGGTGACCGTGTTCGCGGGGCTGGCCGTGATACTCCTGCTGTCGGTCCTGGCCAGCACGATGACCGGGGCCAGGTTCCTCAGCCCCTCCGAGTGGTGGCGGGCGCTCGTCGCCCCCGGGGCGGATCCGGTCACCTCGATCGTGTGGGACATGCGTATCCCGCGCACGGCCGTCGGCCTGGTGGTCGGGGCCGCCTATGGCGTGGCGGGTGCCCTGATGCAGGCGCTGACCCGCAATCCTCTGGCGGATCCGGGAATCCTGGGTGTCAACTCCGGCGCCGGGCTCGCGGTGACGGTCGGCATCGGTCTGTTCAGCATCACGGGGGTGGAGGGCTACCAGTGGTTCGCCTTCGTGGGTGCCGCCGGGGTCACGGCCCTGGTCCTGCTTCTGGGGGCCACGGGCCGGGGACCCACAGCGCCGGTCCAGCTGGTTCTCGGCGGGGTGGCCATGTCGGCCGTGCTGAGCGGGGTGAGCCAGTTTCTGTCCCTGCTGGATCCGGACACCTTCGCGGCGGTCCGCAACTGGGCGGTGGGGTCGATCGGCCGCACCCGGATCGGGGAACTTCTCCCTGTCCTGCCCCTCGTTGGCGTGGCCCTGATACTCGCGTTCGCCCTGGGGCGTTCGCTGGATGCCATGGCCCTGGGTGATGACGTCGCATCCGGGCTGGGGGTCCGGGCCGGACGGATCCGGTTTCTGGCCGTGATCGCCATCACGCTCCTGGCGGGTCCCGCCACCGCGATCACGGGCGGAATCGCCTTCGTCGGGCTGATGGTCCCGCACGTGGTGCGGTGGAGCGTCGGATCCGGCCAGCGGGTGATCCTCGCCGGATCCCTGCTGGTGGGACCGGCCCTCGTGCTGGCGGCCGATGTGCTCGGCCGTGTGATCGCCATTCCCGGGGAGATCGAAACGGGAATCCTCACCGCCGTGCTCGGTGCGCCCCTGCTGGTGCTGCTAGCCCGCAGAGCGAGCACCACATGAGGCAACGAGTCGTCTTCGCGCACCGGATGCTCTGCCTGAGTGGGACCCGGTTCGGCATTCGCATCGCTCTGCGCCCGCTGCTCCTCCAAGCACTTCTGGGTCTCCTGGCGTTGGTCCTCGCAGGGGCCTGTCTCCTGGTCGGTGACTATCCCTTGACTCTGGGGCAGGTGTTCGACGTGTTCCTGGGCGGGCGATCTCTCGCTCGGGTGGTCGTTCTCGAATGGCGTCTGCCCGCCGCGGCCTCCGCGGTGGTTTTCGGCGCCCTGCTGGGGATCGGTGGTGGAATCTTCCAGTCGTTGACCCGCAATCCCCTGGGATCGCCGGACATCATCGGTTTCGACGCCGGGGCACACACCGCCGTCGTGATGGGAATCCTGCTGTTCGGCGCCCGCGCGCAGGGAATCATCGCGGTGGCCGCCGTGGCCGGGGGACTGCTGGCCGCCTTCGTGGTGCACCTGCTCTCGGGGCGGACCACGACGGGGTTCCGTCTGATCGTGGTCGGGCTGGCCGTCTCCGCCGCGTTGGGTGCCGTCAACGCGTACCTGGTCACCCGCGCTCGTGTCGAGGACGCCATGCTGGTCGGATTCTGGGGAGCTGGTTCCCTGACACGCATCGAGGCGGGGTCGCTTCCGATGTGGCTGGGGGCAGCGGCCGTGCTCCTCGTGTCCGCGGGTCTGCTGGCCCCTTCCCTCGGGATCATCGAGCTGGGCGACCAGACCGCTGGCGCGCTCGGGATCCAACTGGAACCCCGCAGGGCAATCCTCGTCGTCGTCGGGGTGGCGGCCTCTGCCGTCGTGACGGCCGCCGCCGGGCCCATCGGTTTCGTCGCCCTGGCTGCCCCGCAGGTCGCGAGGCGACTCATGAGGACCCCTGGGATCTCCATCGCGGGGGCGGCGACGACGGGAGCGGTGCTGCTGTCGGCCGCCCAGCTCTGCTCCGCGTTGGCCAGCAGCAGCAACCGTCCCGTGCCCGTGGGGCTGATCACGGTGTCCGTCGGCGGTCTGTACCTGATTTACCTCCTGGTGCGCGAGGGAAGGAGATCCGCATGACACCCACCGGTCGGCTGCGGGCCGACGGGGCGAGGCTCGGCTACGGCAACCGCATCATCTCCAGCTGCCTGGACCTTGCGATCCTCGATGCGGAGTTCACCGCCGTGGTGGGGCCGAACGGCTGCGGCAAGTCGACGCTGCTGAAGGCGCTGGCCCGGCTCCTGAAACCAACTGCCGGACGGGTGATCCTCGACGGCCACGACATCCACGATCAGCCCACGAGACAGGTTGCTAGAAGAATCGGCATCCTACCGCAGAGCTCGATGGTCCCTGACGGCATCACGGTCTCCGAGCTGGTGGCCCGGGGCAGGTTCCCCCACCAGGGCTTCGCCCGCCGGTGGACCCTGCGCGACGAGGAGCTGGTCGCCCGTGCCATGGACGAGGCGAACGTCACCGCCCTGGCGACCAGACGGGTCGATGAACTGTCGGGTGGGCAGCGCCAACGGGCCTGGATCGCGATGGCGCTCGCCCAGGACACCCCCATACTGCTGCTCGACGAACCCACCACCTTCCTCGACATCCGTCACCAGGTGGAGTTGATGGAACTCCTGGTGGACCTGAACCGGAGAGGACGCTGCCTGGTGGCCGTGCTGCACGACCTCAACCAGGCAGCACGTTTCTCCACTCATCTGATAGCGATGCGGGCCGGCGAGATCGTCGCCCAGGGACCACCGGGTGAGGTGGTCACCCCCGGCCTCGTTGAAGAGGTCTTCGGACTGCCCTGCGTCGTGACCCCCGATCCCGTCACCGGATCCCCCCAGGTGACACCAATCGGGCGCACCGCGCCCCTGAACCACGAAGGACCGACATGACCCTCAGCACAGGAATCGCACTTTCCCCGATCTGGCTGCGCGGAGAAGCCTGGAGACGCGACGACAGCCGCGTCGAGGAGATGTTCTCCCTGAGCCCCTACGCCGAGCTCGCGCGGAAGGCCGAGGCCGCTGCGCTCGACTTCCTCTTCTGCCCCGAGGCGGGCTATCTCAGACCGGATTCCGTCGGTGGGGCACCGGGATTCGCCACCCTCGACTCGTTCACCCTCGTCACGGCCCTGACGCCTCTCACGACGAGGATCGGCCTGGTCCCGACCGTCCAGACGGCCTACGCGCACCCGTTCCCCGTCGCCCGGGCGCTGGCCTCCCTGCAGCAGATCAGCGGGGGACGTGCCGGCTGGAACGTGGTCACCGCCCTGGGGGGTGAGGAAAACTACGGACTGGACACACCCCCTGGATCCGAGGAGCGATACTCCCGAGCCGGCGAGTTCGTCGAAGTCGTGAACGCGCTCTGGGACTCGTTCCCCGCCGAGGCATTCGTCGCGGACCGGGCCTCCGGGATTTTCTCCGATCCCGGGAAGGTGAAGGCCATCGACTTCGAGGGCGAACACTTCCGGGTGGCCGGACCGATGGCCCTCCCATCGCATCCCGCAGGGCGACTGCCCGTCGTCCAGGCCGGGGCATCACCCACCGGGATCGCCTTCGCGGGTGCCGTGGCCGATGTCGTGTTCGGGGCGGTCCCTGACCTGGAGGACGCAGTCGCACAACGGGCTGCTCTGCGTGATGCGGCCGTCGCGGCGGGTCGCGAGGCCGACGACATCCGGTTTCTGCCCGGGCTCAACATGGTGTTGGCGGACAGTCGCGAGGAGGCCAATGCGGTGGCCGAGTCCAGCGGGGTGGACGCAACTCTGCACTGGACCGTCGTCGGCACCCCGGAGGACGTGGCCGATGCGGTCGAGGCTCGGGCGGAGGCGAGGGCGATCGACGGTTTCATCGCGCTGCCCGGTGGGTCGCGGAACTCCGTCGACCTGTTCCTGGATCAGGTGGTGCAGATACTCGCACGACGCGGACTGCGCCGGGACGGGTATCGGGGAAACACGCTTCGTGAACACCTGGGATTGAGGGGCTGAGGGCGCACCCACAGGCCGGTTGGCCCGGGGCCTGGTTAAGGGGCGGTCCGCGTCGAAACCCCTTCTTGAAGTTGGTTGGGCCGGGCTGCGACGAGGGAGCAGTTCGTGCCGGAGTCTCCATCGGTGGTCGGGGGAAGACCCACACCCCGTAACAACGACCCGACCCCCTCCCTGTGCACGAATCGCGGAGGTTCGACTGTTCAACGTCGCCACACGACGTTGAACCGTTTTTCTTCCGCGTTTCGTGAACTGGGAGAGGGGAGGGAAGAGGAAGGGGGGGAGGGGAGTGTCTCTGTATTCCTTGTCAAGTGGCGAGGGGGCGGGTGTGGGATGGTTCCGACTCGACCAGTTCCGGGTTTCTCGACGAAGTGATCTCTAGGATCGTCGGATGCGTTGTTTCATCGCCGTGACACCTCCCGCTGATGTCGTTTCCGACATCGACCGCTTCCTGGAACCGCGCCGCACCGCCACCGAGAGCTCGCCGTGGCGCTGGAGCCGACCGACGACCTACCACCTCACGCTGGCCTTCATGGCCGACCACCCCGGCCACTGCATCGAGGAACTGGCTCAGGCACTCGACGAATGGGCCGGGCGCCATGCCCCGCTGGCGATGAGCATCGCAGGGGCGGGCGGGTTCCGTGGCCCGGAGCGCGCCAAGGTGTTGTACCTCGGCGTTCCGGGGGTCGCGGCGGTACAGCTGGGGGAGTGGTCCGGGCAGCTGCGGGCTCTCGTCACCCACCACGGCGGCAGCCCCGATGGGGCGGGTTTCAGGGCCCACCTCACCATCGCCAGGGCCCAGCGCGCCCAGAACGCAGGGCGTCTCCTCCAGGCCCTCGACACCTACGCGTCCCGGGAGTTCGTCGTCCCCGAGGTCGTCCTGGTGGAATCCCGTCTGGCAACCCGGGTCCACGAGGTGCTGCACCGCGCGATCCTGCGCGGGTGAACTGCGACACGCCGAATCTGTACATCTGTACATGTACGGATGTACATTAATGCTGTGGCGAAACGGACGAGGGACCCGGAGGGGCGCAGGAAGAAGATCCTGCAGGCCGCCGGGGAGCTGATCAAGGAGATCGGGATCAGTGCCGTCACGCACCGGAAGGTGGCCGAGCGTGCACGGGTGCCGCTCGGGTCGACCACCCAGTACTTCAAGTCCCTCACCGACATGCTGGCGGAGGCGCTCACGGGGCTGGAGGAGGAACGCGAGGAGAAACTGGCCGAACTCAACGAGGTCGATGACCCCGTTGGCTTGGTCGCGGACATGGTGATGGAATCCCTGGCGGATCTGAAACGGACCCGCAACGAGATGTCCTTCGCCCTGCTCTACACGACCCACCCGAAGCTTCGGCGTTTCATCGTCCCCGGCGACGCGGCCCTGGTGGAGCGGTTGTCGCGGAACATCCCGGAGGCGACGGGGCGCGCCGTGCTCGCCTACTGCTACGGGGTCCTGTTCCAGGCCGTCGTCCAGGAAACCGTTCCCCCGCGCGAGGAGATCGAGGCGGCGCTGCGCCGCCTCGCCGGTGATTCCGCGGAACGGGGGGATCCATGAAAAGCAAGAGTGCCGCGATCCGTAGGTGCATTGGAACGCGGCACTCCCGGGCGGGCAGTCGTTGCAGCGGCTCTCGCCTGATTCCACACCACGAGAAAGGGAATGCATGACCTTCATCACGGCGCAGGAACTGCGTAAAACGTATCAAACCAAGACCGGACCGGTGCGTGCCCTCGACGGGCTCAATCTCTCCGTCGAGCAGGGAACCGTCCGGGGACTGCTGGGCCCCAATGGTGCGGGGAAGACCACCGTCGTGAAGGTGTTGACCACCTTGCTGCGTCCGGATTCCGGGAGGGCGAGTGTCGCCGGGGTCGACGTGCTCGCCGATTCCGCGAAGGTGCGTCCGCTGATCGGCACATCCGGTCAGTACG
>ERZ773072.1681-NODE-1681-length-10788-cov-22.185503_pt1 | contig 10788 bp, 11 predicted proteins | sample MGYA00580617_ERZ773072 | MGnify/ENA primary metagenome ERZ773072 (study PRJEB29015, sample SAMEA2737970) | human oral metagenome | biome: human oral; feature: human-associated habitat; material: dental | place: China | collected 2122 ... | reverse complement strand
GTCGCGCCGTGACCCTCCTCGACGTCGATCGCCTGGCGCGTCGCGCTCGCTGACCTGAGCTCACACAGGGTTGGGCCCGCCACCGCAAGGTGCCGGGCCCAACCCTGTGCATGACAACACGGTCGAGGCAGTGGTCGCACGCGCGATTCCCGCACGTGCCAGCCACGGCCTCGTCCTATGCGCAGCGATGCCGCGCGTCAGTTCTGAACGGCAGGCGTTTCCTCAATCGGACGCTTAAGGTAGGCCACCAGATTCTCGGAGCCAGTGGGGCCGGGGATCACCTGGACGAGTTCCCACCCGTCGGCCCCCCACTGGTCGAGGATTGCTTTCGTCGCGTGCGTGAGCAGCGGAATCGTAGAGTATTCCCATTTAGTCATGCGCCCATCCTACCCGCTCGCCATCTGCGGGCGCACGTAGGACAGAACCTTCGGAACGTGAGGGCTGCGGAGTTCGCGCGCCAGCGGCTCGTCGGAGGTTCGCAGCCATTCCAGCCAATTCTCAGCATGCGGATAGTGACGCAGAATTGCTCGGCGTTCCCGTTCAGTCAGGCCACCCCACACGCCGTAGTTAGCCTCGGACTCGAGAGCGTCGGCGAGACATTCGAGGCGAACCTCGCATTCATAGCAGCGCATACGGACCTGACGCTGAGAAGCGCCCTGCACGAACAGCACGTCCGGTTCAATGGACGCACAGAGCGCGCGAGCGACCCAGCTTTGGTCGTCGCCTTGCGTTGACATCGTGGAACTCCACTTCACTGTATTTCGAGCCCTGCTTGTGACCATACACACATACGATTGTGGGTGCAAACGCTGCGACCACGATTGAGGGCTTCGGACGTGACCCATCAGCCACTTCTCACGCCCCGCCAAACACCACATGAGCACGCCGACACGTAAGCTAGGAATATGTCGCACTCTCACTCTCGCGCTGTCCGACCGGCCCAGCTGCTCGCGCTGCTGATGGCATTCCTGAGCGTGTCTGCGCTCATGGGTGTCGTCGGGGCAGGCATGCTCGTCCCCGTCGCCGGCCCCACCGCGCTGGTCGCAAAGTCGGTTCCGTCCGTCTTCAACGAGCTGCCCGGTGACCTGCAGACGGTCGCTCCCGCAGAGGAGTCGCAGCTGCTGGATTCCTCCGGTGCCGTGATCGCCCATTTCTACGACAAGCAGCGCATCGTTGTGCCCAGCGCCAACATCGCCGACGTCATGAAGAAGGCGATCATCGCGATCGAGGACAAGCGCTTCTACGAGCACAACGGCGTTGACGCCACGGGCATTGCCCGTGCGCTGGTCTCCAACCTCGGAGACAGCGGACGACAGGGTGCATCGACGATCACCCAGCAGTACGTGCGTAACTCACTGGCCGAACGCGGCTACCTCGAGGGCGACGCCGATCAGGTGAGTGCAGCAACCGAGCAGACCACCGAGCGTAAGCTCCGCGAGATGAAGTACGCACTGGCACTGGAGAAAAGCCAGTCCAAGGACGAGATCCTCACGGGCTACCTCAATATCGCTCCCTTCGGTCCGATCACCTACGGCGTGGAGGCCGCATCGCAGCGCTACTACTCAAAGTCGGCCTCGGAACTGAACTACCTGGAGTCCGCGCTCCTGGCCGGACTGGTGCAGTCTCCCGTTCAGTACGACCCGCTGATGCACCCCGAGGCCGCCCAGGAACGCCGCGACACGGTCCTGGCCACGATGCTCGACCAGAGTATCATCACGCAGGAAGAGTACGACGAGGGCATTGCAACCACCGTCGATTCCATGCTGAATCCGACGGTGTCCTCCGAGGGCTGCTCCGGTGCCCCCTCTGAGCAGGCCTACTTCTGCGACTATGTGCTGACGCAGTTCCTGGAGGATTCGACCTTCGGCTCCACGCGCATGGAGCGTGAGCGCCTCCTCAAGACTCAGGGCATCACGATCCGCACCACGATGGATCCCACGAAGCAGAGCGCAGCATACTCGTCCCTGACGAGCGCGATCCCCGTGGGAGATGCGTCCGGCCTGAACGACGCGCTCGTTTCCCTGGATCCTCGCTCCGGCAAGGTTCTGGCGATGGCCCAGAACACGACGTACGGCATCGAAGCTGGCCAGACGATGGCGAACTACTCGGCCGACGGTAACTTCCAGGTCGGCTCGACCTTCAAGGTGTTCACGCTGCTGCAGTGGTTCAAAGAAGGCCACTCGGCCTATGAGACCGTGGGTTCGTCCAACACCTTCTACCCCAACGGCGCATTCAAGTGCGACGGCCGCTCGATCGTCACCGAGGGCTACCAGGTCAACGACCTCGCGGGCAAGACTGGTTCCATGAACGTCGTGCGCGCGACGGGCCAGTCCGTCAACCAGGCGTTCGTCAACATGGCGTCGCGCGTGGACTTCTGCTCCATCTTCGAGACTGCTTACGACATGGGCATCACGGAGGACGGCGAGGTTCCCTCGCCCTTCCCCGCGAACATTCTTGGTTCCGTGTCCGGCTCCCCGCTGCAGATGGCGTCCGTTTTTGCCACGATCGCGAACTCCGGCCAGCAGTGCAAGCCTCAGTCCATCGAGTCGGTGACCGACCGTAACGAGAACGTCCTCAAGGAATTCTCGGCGGACTGCAAGCAGGTCATCCCCGCCGAGGTCGCGAACAAGACGGCTGCCCTGCTGACCGCTTCGGCAGGCCAGTACTACACGTCGACGCGCCTGGGCGACGGTCGTCCGTTCGCAGCCAAGTCGGGTACGACCGACGGCCACGCCAACACATGGCTGACGGGCTTCACGCCGTCGCTCGCAACCGCCGCGTGGGTGGGTCACGGTGACAACTCCTCGCAGGAGGTGTCGGGCGTTGTTATTAACGGCGTGTACCACTCCGAGATCTTCGGTGAGACCTACGTCGGCCAGAACATTTGGGCACCCTACATGACGCAGGCGCTGGCCGGCACCCCGGTGGAAGCAGTGTCGAACGCGAACATCGGTGCGTCCATCCCACAGCGTGGCTCGACGCCCAGCCCCAGCCCCTCCCAGTCCGCCGCTCCGAGCGCGTCGCCTTCTCCGACGGGCACCTGAGATGAGCACTCATGCGGAAGCGTTGCTTCAGGGGGCTACGGTCACGTCCCTTCGACAAGGCCGTGGCCTCCTGCGCACCGCCGGCGCGCTCGTCGGCGGGCTGGGGCTTGCAGGGCTGGCAGCGGGCGGTGCCGCGCTAGCCTGGGGTTCAATCGAGCGCACCATGCCGGTCCTGCGACGCTATGACGTTCCGGTTCGCGCCCATGTCCCCGAGGTCACGATCCTCCAGATTGCGGATCTACACCTGTTCCCGGGGCAAGAGTTCCTCCTGCGTTTCCTCTCGGACGTAGCCGCCTCGGAGCGTTTCGACATGGTCGTGGCGACCGGCGATAACTTCGGGTCCGTCGACGCTCTCGACATGGTCATGGAGGCGTATCGCCCGTTCTTGTCCTACCCGGGCGCTTTCGTGCTCGGTTCTAATGACTACTATTCGCCGACCCACAAGCGATGGAGTCGCTATCTGTCCCGCTCGAAGCCACGTCCGGCGCGCGTCGTTCCCGATCTCCCCTATCTGCCGATGGTGCATCGGATGCGCCAGGCGGGCTGGTTGGACTTGTCGAACGCGTCCGGAACGCTTCACCTGCCCACGGGTACGGTGTCTCTCCTGGGCACGGACGACGCACACATTCACCGGGATCGCCTGGGAGCTCCGGCCTCGTCGTGGGCTACACCCAACGCCTTGCGCCTCGGGGTGACGCACGCGCCGTATACCCGAGTCATCTCCGCGCTTACCTCGACGGGATCCGACCTGATCCTCGCGGGGCATACTCACGGCGGCCAGATCGGCATTCCCGGAGTCGGGGCAATCATCACGAACTGCGATATCTCGCGCTCCTACGCGAAGGGCTTGAAGCGGTGGAAGGCTCCCGACGGCGCTGAGGCGTGGCTGCATGTCTCGGCCGGCCTAGGAACCTCCCCCTACGCAAAGGTTCGCATCGCAACGCGTCCAGAGGCCTCTCTGCTGCACGTGCACCCTGCGTAGCGAGGCGTCGAGGCCAACGGTGCCCGCCCTTCAGGGGTGCCACACACCCAGTCGACATGCGGCGTGGACCACACTTCAAGCGCTCACTCTGCCTCCGTTTGGGAATATCGGCAGGGTGAGGCTATACTCGAACGGCACCGGGGTGTGGCGCAGCTTGGTAGCGCGCTTCGTTCGGGACGAAGAGGCCGTGGGTTCAAATCCCGCCACCCCGACCGGTAATCGCCGGGACCGTTTGGTCCCGGCGATTTTTGTATGCGCACTATGCCCAGGATCGCTGACCAACGGGCCGAGCGAGAGCGCATGACCCACACCCGAGGGAGCAGGCACCAGGGGAGGGTCGCTCATTGGGCTGCCCCTCCCTCGTTGCTTGGCAGTCAGGAACGAATCAGTACTTGTAGCCGCAGGTGTGGAAGAGCTCGGTCTGGTGAGTCTTCAGCTCCTTGAAGGCCGCCTGAAAGTCCTGCTGCTTCTCGTCGCTCAGGTTCGCAGGGTCCTCGGACAGGGCCTGCACCTTCTCGGCGACGGTGCGCCAGTCAGCCGCGACCTGATCGACAGAGGCCTTCACTTTGGAGTCGCTAATCTTCGCTGAGGCCGTCTCGTAGGCCTCAGCGAGCTGAGAGAATGTGGGCCCCTCATCCTCCGTCTCACCCAGGCTCGCCTTGAGGAGGACGACGCCAGCCTCCTTCAGGGGGGCGGAAAGTTCCTCACAAGCGGAGACCTTCGACGAGATACTGCAGCCGGTCATACTGAGGGGCAGGAGGGTGACGAGGAGTGTCGCAGCGATGCGGCGTTTCATCTGATTGCTCCTAGATGTGTTGAGAGTTGGATGCCTGTCGAGGCTATCGGTCTCGGAGCGCCAAGCATAGCGACCTGCAGGTGAGCCTGCCCACGACGGGCGCTGCGAGACCGTGACGAGCTGAGTCACAGTTCCCCACGCGACGAACGATCGCATGAGTATCGCCGCCGACCCCGCCCCACCGTGTCCTTGTAAGAACACGAAGAGGCCTACCGGACCAATGCGGCCCCTCCTTCCTCAAAGGTTCAAGTCTTGAATCTGACAGGGTACCATCACTAAACTAAGGCCATGCATAGTGCAGCGCCGCCGACCCAAGCAACCCGCGAACACGCCCAGGGCGACTCCCGCGACCGTACCAAGGGGCACTCCCATCAGGGCCCGAAGCCGCGTCGTCGAAACAGTCCCCGCATGCGCGCCCTACAGCGCAACGGTTGGATTTCCGACCAGCACGGCGCGTGGACGATGATGGCTTTCCCCCCACTTCTCGGGTGGGCTTTGTCCTTCTCTTTCTCGTGGGTTGTCGTCCTCATGCTGGTGGCTTGGGCGATGGCGTTCCAGATGTTCTCCGCAGTATGCCTGTGGGTGAAGACGCCCTCCAAGCGTCGCAGCCGCGTCCTGCCCGCGGTCATCACCTACGGCATCCTCGCGGCGATCCCTGGTGCCACCCTGCTCGCTGCGCGCCCGCAGCTGCTGTGGTGGGCGATTGCCTTCGCACCCCTGGCCACATCCGCGCTTTACCTCGTGTGGAAGGGCCGCGAGCGCTCCCTGGGTGCCCGCGCGGCCTCGATCCTGGCGGGTAACATCATGGGACCCGTGGCGTTCTCGCTAGCGATTGCAGACGGTTCACCGGACACGGTGACGCTCCACGCGTGGGCGACGTGCGCCGCGTTCGGCCTGCACTACATCGGCACGGTTCCGCTGGTGCGCTCAATGATCCGAGGACGCAGGGACCCGCGCTGGGCGGTAGGTTCGACGGCGCTGCACGCGGTGTTCACGCTGTGCGCGGCCGTGGCGTGGTGGTTCGGTGCGCTGACGATCTGGCCCGTCCTCATGTGGGCGTGCCTGACTGCCCGCGCGTGGGTGATGCCGACGATCAGCCGGAAGCAGGCGCGGCCGCTCTCGCCCAAGCTCATCGGCTATAGCGAGCTCGGTTGGTCGCTGCTCCTAATCGTCTCCCTGTTGATCCCGTAAGCCGTTCGACCTAGGTGGGTGTATGGGCGCGCTCATTCGTGCACGACCCCCTACGCGCCGATACCCGCAGTTCGAGCAAATTCGGTGGCCACAGACAGGAACAAGTCATTCTGCTCGCGCGAGCCGATCGAAACTCGCACGCCCACACGGAAGGGGCGCACGATGAGGCCGACGCGGGCACATTCCTCGACGAGGCCGTAGACATCCCCGCGGATCAAGTAGAAGTTCGACTGACTGTCGGGGATGTCGTATCCGAGGTCGCGCAGTGCCGGGATGATGCGCTCGCGTTCGTCGATGATCTCGGCGACGGCTCGCTGGACGCCCTCACTGTCCTTCAGGGAGGCGAGGGCCGCGGCGAGGGCGAGGGAGCTGACACCGAAGGGTACGAGAAGAGCCTGGATCGCGCCGATAACATCGGGATCGCCGATCGCGTAGCCGACGCGCACGCCTGCCAGGGCGTGGGCCTTGGAGAAGGTGCGCATGACGATGACGTTGGGGTGGTCCTCAATCAGAGGGACAGCGGTGCGCACGCCGGGGGCGGTCGCAAAGTCGATGTAGGCCTCGTCGACGATAATCATGACGTCGTCGGGGACGTCAGCGACGAAGGTGGCGATCTCCTCGTAGGTGAGGGTGGGGCCCGTCGGGTTGTTAGGCGAGCAGACGATGACGGCGACGGTGTTGGGATTGATGGCCGCACGCATAGCATCCAGGTCGTGGGTGGCGTCCGGGAGCAGCTCCACGGGCACCGGGTCGCCTCCCACGGAGGGAATCGCGATCGGGTAGGACTCGAAGGAGCGCCAGGGGAAGACGACCTGGCTGCCACCCTGGCACACGGCGGACAGCGCGGCGAGAAGAATCGCCGAGGAACCGGTGCCCACGCACACCTGGTCGGCGCCGACGCCGAAGCGCCGGGCGAGGGCCTCACGCAGGGGCGCGGCCGTCAGGTCCGGGTAGCGATTGATCGTCTCGAGCTCGCGGGCTATCGCCTCGAGCACCTCGGGCCTGGGCGGGCTCGGCATTTCGTTCGAGGAGATCTTGACAGCACCGGGGGCCGTCTTGCTCGGCACGTAGCGCGGAAGAGCGGCGACGGCGGGACGAATGCGCAGCTTGGTCATGCGTGTAGTCCTATCCCATGGGACTGGACCGTGCAAGCAACGTCCCACTGAGCAAGAATGGAGAAATGGATTTCATTGCACGTTTGTTGGCTACGATGGCCGGGCTGTGGGTCACGATCCTCGTGGTTCCGTCAATTTCGATCGACTCATCGTCGGCCTCGCAGACCGTGATCGTTCTGGCGGTCGTGGCCCTGGTGTTCACTGCGGTGAACTCGATCATTAAGCCGATCGTCACGACTCTTGCCTTCCCCCTGTACCTGGTGACTTTTGGATTGTTCGCGCTGGTCACCAACTCTCTACTGTTCTCGCTCACGGGCTGGCTTTCGACGTCTCTGGGCTTCCCCATGACGACGGGTGGCTTCTGGTCGTGCCTGGCGGGCGCAATCATCACCTCCGTGGTGTCCGCGCTTGTCTCGGGCATCCTCCGAGACAAGAAGGATAAGAGGGACTGACCCTTCGTCTGTCTTTTTCTCGAGGCGTGTCACCCCTGGGTGATGCGCCTCGTTTGATAGTGGTGGATGGTCGTCTGCGTGTTCTGGGTGAGGCCGAGCGCCTGGGTGCGCCTGGCCTCGGCGGCTGCCAGAGCTGTGAGTCCCGGGTCGGACGAGATCCGGGCTGCGGCGAGGGTGCGCCGAATTTCGTCGACGTACAGGGGCGCGCTGTGCGAGCAGGGCACGGGGTCATCGGCGTGACACGTGGCCTCATAGTCGCGGAACGCCACGGTCGTGACGTTATCACCGCGAGTGCCATTTCCATCCAATCCCGGGACGATGTCACCGGAGTTCTCGTAGGAAAGGACGGGTACGTCACTCGGCGCGATCGTCGCGGTGGGCGAACCGGCGGTAACGACTGAGACGACGTTGTAGCGGGCACGCACGGAAGGGTCTGCGGCCATCTGGGCTGCCATGATTCCTCCCTGCGAGTGGCCGGCGAATTCGACGGCCTCGCCCGGAGCGATGCCCGCCGCGTTCATGGCTTCCTTGATAGCGTCGAGCTGGTCCGAGCTCATCCCGGCCACGCCCTGCAGGTTGGTTGTCATGTCCTGTGGTCCCGCTTGCCCAATGTCGAACGATTGGGTGCCCCGTATGTCGACGGTCCACGAGCGCGTCGCCACCCCGTCCTCCCCGACCGTCACGTGTTCCTCGATCGCAATCTCTCCGTTGTCGGCGTCTCCCCCACGCATCTCGGTGATGTGCTCGATGGCGTCGGCGCTGGTCGTGACACCCTCGCAGTGGGTGTCGGGGGCAGCCTCGGGCATGGCCGCGAGCGCGGACTGCGTGCGCGCGTCGAGGGCGCTCGAGGGTATCCGGGAGCCAAGTCCGTTGGGGTGAATGCGGGTGTCTCCATCCACGCCTCGCACCGCTACGCCGTAGCTGGCTCCGTGGCCACGGCCGAAGTCAACCAGCATGACGTACGCCGCCCACGGCGCGATGAGGGCGGCGACCCCGGCGGCGGATTGGGTGGACGTCGAGTTCAGGTCCTGGCTGACCCCCATCCCCGCGAGGGCCCGCGCGACGCCGCGGTAGAGGGGTGAGGAGTTGACGTCCAGGGTAAACCTGCCGAGGTCGCGTTGGAAGCGAGCACCCGACATCTCGTCCGAGTGGTATCCGAAGGCCACCCCGTCGATCACGGTGTCGCACAGGTCCTTCTGCGTGACCAATGCGCTGAGACCGGGCATGAGGAGGGTGGGCAGCCAGGGCACCCCTGCGCGCACCGAGTCATCCTGGGTGCCGTGAACGAGCGCCGTAGCACCGGCGAACGCGGGGACTGCGGGTCCCAATGCCCACATGCCCAGTCCTCGCAGGCTCAGCTGCGGGCCCATTGGGCTTCCTGGGACGAGCTCCCACAGGGCTGATCCGGATTCGGCAGTCGCGTAGGTGAGGGACGCTTCCTGGAGTTTCCACCGCAGGGAGTCGATCTCCCCCTCGAGGGAGTTGAGGGCGGACAGGGCGCCCTCGATCGCGGACACGAGGCCTGCGGAGGCCTCCGGGACGAGTCCGGACACCGCTTCCGTCTCGCCGAGAGCGACTTCGAGGGCGAGCCGGGCTGGCACGATCGAGAGCGCGTCCTCTGCGCTCATGAGGGTATGCGCGGCGCACAGCTCGTCGACATCGACGCTAAAGGCCCCAGAACTGACGGTCACATCGCGGCGCGGATCGAATGCCATGTTCACCACGCGCCCAATGCGAGGAGCTCGGGCTGCGAGACGGCGGCGTCCACGAGGGTGCGGGCGAGGGCGCGGTTGCGCTCCTCGTCGAAGGCGGGGACGAGGTCCAGGGCGGCCTGGATCTGGTCGAGGACGCCCTGCGCGCAGGCGAGGAGCTCGCCGTGCTGATTCCGGTAGGAGTCTCCTGCGACGCCGGTCCACTGCGGGCACGTCGCGCCCGCGAGACTCGCGCGCAGAGTATCGACGAGGCCGTGGGCGGCATGCAGGGATAGGCCCGGGCTGAGGGGATCGGGAATCATGTGGGGCTCCCATCGGTGGACGACGCGTTGTTGTCCTCGCACGCTACGCCCTCGCGCTCCCCCGCGACCAGCCGCTCGGTGCTCCCTGTGGATAACCGCGCTGCGTCCCACACCCCTGTGGACGACACTCCTTAAGACCGCGATGCCCACCCACCCAGCCCGAACCTCGTGCGTTACCCACGTCACGAATCACCGGGCGGACTCGATATCCTGAAGGCCCCTCGTTCTGGGAAGATAGAGACATGAGCGACACGATGACACTGTTCTCCACTGCCCACGGCTATTCGGACCTGGCGGGCGGGGGTGAAGCGCTCAGCCCCCTGGACGGCCGCTACCGCGCGGTCGCCGCGCCCCTGGCGAACTACCTATCCGAGGCGGGCTTGAACCGGGCTCGCGTCCACGTTGAGATCGAGTGGCTGATTTTCCTGCTCGACAACTCGGTGCTGCCGGGAGCTCCGACGCTTTCCGACGCGGAGCGCGACTACCTGCGCGCCCTGCCGCGCGACTTCGGTGCCGATCACATTAAGCGCTTGGGCGAGTTCGAGGCGGTCACCCGCCACGACGTTAAGGCCGTCGAGTACCTGATCGGCGAATACCTGGAGGCTGCGTCCTCCGTCCTGGGTGAGGGCACGTCGCTGCCCTTGCTGCGCGAGGTCGTCCATATTTTCTGCACCTCCGAGGACATTAACAACCTGGCGTACGCGCTGACGATTAAGGCGGCGACCAAGCAGGTGTGGCTGCCGGCGATCCGCGCGCTCCTGGATCGCCTGCGCGGCCTGGCCGAGGCCGGGGCGTCCGTTCCCATGCTGGCGCACACGCACGGCCAGCCGGCAACCCCGGTGACGGTCGGCAAGGAGATGGCGGTGTTCGCCCACCGCCTGTCTCGCCAGATCCGGCGCGTAGAGGCCACGGAGTACCTGGGCAAGATCAACGGCGCGACGGGCACGTGGGCGGCGCACGTCGTGTCGGTGCCGGGCGCGGATTGGCCGGCGCTGGCTCGCGCTTTCGTTGAGGGACTGGGCCTGACGTGGAACCCGCTGACGACGCAGATCGAGTCGCACGACTGGCAGGCGGAGCTGTATTCGGACGTGGCGCGCGCGGGCCGCATCGCGCACAATCTGGCGACGGACGCGTGGACGTACATTTCGATGGATTACTTCCACCAGAACCTGGCGGCGCAGGGCTCGACGGGCT